>QWCP01000162.1_pt1 | contig 32751 bp, 29 predicted proteins | sample 1972561 | NCBI WGS metagenome assembly QWCP01 (sample SAMN09866705, study PRJNA288562) | Human vaginal metagenome isolate pre4_vaginal, whole genome shotgun... | isolation source: vagina | host: Homo sapiens | place: USA: California
CAAAGCCCGAACAACATCAAGACGGGAATAACGACGAATAATGTTAATATACTCATTTTTGTATTTTATTCATTAAATCTTTCTAACTAAAGCATTACAGCAAGCAAATCAATGCCAACGTCAATGCTACACTACCTGTAAGGAACCAAATGGCGTATTGTCTCACATCGCCACTCTGCCAAGGTCGGATGCTTTCGCCTGCCTCCTGTGTACCCCATGCTAAGAAGTTAAAGAAGCCATCAATAACATGACGGTCGAACCAAGCAATGGGGCGACTGACACAACGGAAGATAATTTTGTGTGTCACAAACTGCCAAACTTCGTCCATATAGAAACGTTTGTAAGCAGCGCGGTGCAAGGTTGGGAAAGTACTTGCCAACTTATCTGCCACTGGCGTTTTCTCTCCTTTATACATAAAGGTAGCAAGACCGATGGCAAGCAATGCCAATACAGTACTGGTAATCGCTACCGACCAGTTGGTATGCGTATTAAACCCAATGCCGTTAGCAGACACCAGCTGTCCTGCACGTGTCCCCCAAAGGAAGACGGTACAAGTGATAAGCGACAAGAATATCAACGGAAAGGTCATCACTGCAGGAGCTTCGTGAGGAGCATGCACGTTGGGTTCGCCCTGATGCGACTCGTAATAGCTCTTACCCCAGAAGATAACGTAATACAAACGGAACATATAGAAAGCGGTCATCATGGCAATACCGCTCATCACCATTCCCATCACGGGGTGAAAATTGTAACAAGCCACCAATATTTCATCCTTTGAGTAGAATCCAGAGAAAGGTGGAATGCCCGAAATAGCAAGACATGAAATCAAGAACGTAATGTGCGTGATGGGCATGTACTTGCGAAGTCCTCCCATATAATATTTCTCGTTGGAGTGTACAGCATGAATCACACAACCTGCACCCAAGAACAAACAAGCCTTGAACATAGCATGCGTAAACAGATGGAACATGCTTGCCATATATCCTAAGCCTTGTACGTCGGCATATTCTTCAGTCATTGCTACCGCACCTGTGGTAGGATCGGGCAAGCAAACGCCCAAGGCAACGAGCATAAAACCTATCTGCGAAATGGTTGAGAATGCTAAGACACGTTTGATGTCACTCTGTGCACATGCCACGGCAGCCGCATAAAAGGCGGTAAAGGCGGCAATATAAGCAATCCAGTGCAACTGTTCGGGCGCAAATTCCACGAACAAGGGGAACATACTTGCCACCAAATACACACCTGCCACCACCATCGTAGCAGCGTGAATCAATGCCGAAACGGGCGTCGGACCCTCCATTGCATCGGGCAACCAAATATGTAAAGGGAACATGGCTGATTTACCTGCACCACCAATAAACATCAGGAACAGAGCTAACGGCATTACCCAAGCGGCATGAGCAGCATGAGTTGCCAATTCTGGTGTAGCAGTTAAATCGTAATTGAATGTACCTACATAGAAGCTATAAAACAAGATACCGATTAAAAAGAACAAATCGGCAAAGCGTGTCACAATGAAGGCTTTCTTAGAAGCTGCCACGGCTGTGTGCATAGGATAATAGAAACCAATGAGCAGGTAAGAGCTAACGCCCACCAATTCCCAAAACAAATACATCTGAAAAATATTGGTTGCCACTACCAAGCCCAACATTGACATGGTGAAGAGCGAAAGGAAAGCGTAATAACGCTGAAAACCTTTCTCTCCGTGCATATAGCCAAAGGAGTAGATGTGCACCATGAAACTGACCGTAGAGATAACCACTAACATCATTACAGAAATAGGTGTCAACCTAAAACCGATGTTAAAGGTAAGCAGTTCGGTAAACTTCAACCACGTAATATTAAAAGGTGTAATGGTGGGATATAATCCGTCAACGCCACGCCCAACGCCTATAAAATACTCATAAGCGGTGTAGCAAGAGAGACAGAACACCGTACCAAGCACCACGGTGCCAATGAGTCCAGCCACCTTATGACTCATCTTCATACCCAACAGTCCAAGTATCAGGAAACTGAGTGCAGGTAGAAGAAGTATTAAATATACATAACTGTAATCCATCATCTTATAATTTCATATTTTCAATACTGTTCACCTGATCACTACCAAAGTTTCGGTAAACGTTTATAATAATGGCAATCGCCACCGCTGTCTCGGCAGCACTGATGCCAATGGAGAACAACGTGAAGAAAAAACCCTCCAACTGTTCGGGGAACAGGATGCGATTAAACACGGCAAAGTTGATATCTGCGGAGTTAAGAACCAACTCTACAGAGATTAACATTGCCAATAAATTACGACGGGTAACGAAACCAAATACGCCAATAAAAAACAATAGCGCACTCAGACCTATCAAACATTCAACGGGTATCATTTATCATCCTCCTTTCTGGCAATCAACAAACCGCCAATGATACATGCCAACAAGAACACGGAAATGAGTTCAAAGGGCAAAACATACTGATATTTTTCAGAGCCTACCAATGCTTGTCCGATGACATTCATCGGGACTTCTGCATCAGCAACCTGCGTTGCTTGATGTATAAACTGGTTCTTCACCAAGACACCTATCACGGTAGCCAGTCCTATCAATGAGAGCAAAGCCCCCTGAATTACACGTGAACCTTTGAGATGTTCTACTAATCCTTGGAGCGTACGCTTGGATACCAACTGTATTGCAAAGATATAGAGTATCGTGATGCCCCCAGCATAAATAGCAATCTGTGCTGCTCCCAAATATGTATATCCTAAAAGGAAATAGATACCTGCAACACCAAATAAAACAAATATCAGAAAGGTAGCCGCCCGCATAATCCTTTTTGTTAGTACACACATAATGGCAGAGCCCAAAATGACGACTGCCAAAATGCAAAACATGATTAAATTAGCCATATACGTTACTACTTTTATTTGGTTTTGGTATTAAATTGTCCAATGGTCAGCGGTGCCCCTCCGTCTATCAAGCTTGGCAAACTTCCGCCTTGATACACTTCCTTGTCAAGGTGCATGGTCAAGGAATCTCGCTCAAACACACTGTTTTCAAAGTCGTTGGTAAACTCAATGGCGTTGAAGTTACAAGAATTGACACAGAGTTGGCAGAACATACAGTCGCCTAATTTGTACTGATAGTCTACCAATTGTTTCTTTTTCTTGCCCGTCTCTTCGTTGACAACCATTTCACTCTTAATGAGTATGGTCTCATTGGGACATGCTTTCTCGCACATAGTGCACGCTACACAGTTGTGAGTGCCATCTTCGTTACGCTTAAACACTAAGCGTCCGCGGTGACGTTGAGCCACATGCAGTGTCGTCTTGCGATTCTCTGGATATTGTTCGGTGCTCTTGGGGGTGAAGTATTCCTTCAAGGTAACCCTCAAACCCGTTAGAAGCGACTTGATAGCATACCAGATTTCGCTAAAATATGATTGTTTATTTTCCATCTTACTGAATCTTCAAGAAATGAAACGATTTAACCGTGGATACCAAAAGCCACACAAATGGTCATCAGTATGAGATTAACCAATGCCAATGGCATGAAATACTTCCACTCTAATGTTAAGATTTGGTCAATTCTCAAACGTGGGAACGTCCAGCGAATCCACATCAGAAGCCAAACTACAACAAAGGTCTTGCCTAAGAACCACACAATGCCAGGAATATAATTCATCACAGCATCGAAGCCTTCGACACCAATGTTGAAAGGTGCCCAACCACCTAAGAACACGGCAGTGGCTAATCCTGCGATGACAAATAGGTTGAGGTATTCTGCCAAATAGTAGAAACCAAAACCCATACCCGAATACTCTGTATGGTATCCAGCGGTCAACTCGCTCTCTGCCTCTGCCAAGTCGAACGGTCCACGGTTCGCTTCAGCATTGCCAGCTACCAAGAACAACAAGAATGCAATGATCGCAGGAAGGTGTCCTTTGATAATTAACCAGTTCCATGGTCCTGTCTGTGCTTCCACAATTCCACTCATCTGCATCGTTCCCGTCAAGGCAACAGCCGCAATGAGGGTCAGTCCCAAGGTCATTTCATACGAAATCATCTGCACCGCTCCACGCATGGCAGACAGAACAGAATATTTGTTATTTGATCCCCATCCTGCCAAAAAGACGCCTAACACACCGATGCTTGATATAGCAGACACCAAGAAGATGCCCACGTTAAAATCGAGAATGTGCGCTCCCTTATTCCAAGGAAGGAACGAGAAAGTACCCACTGAGGCAATCACCACAAAGAATGGCGCAATATAATACAAGAACTTGTCGGCTTTATCAACGGCAAAGATTTCCTTAATGAGCATCTTAAACACGTCGGCAAACACCTGAAGCGTTCCCCAAAAGCCCACACGCATAGGCCCGAGACGGCATTGGAAGTAGGCACACACCTTACGTTCCATGAATATCAACACTATCGCCAACAAGGCGTAGGCAGTGAGAATGGCGACACCAACGACAACACATTCAATCAATATCGTCCAAAAATCGTTCAAACCTAAGGTTTGTCGAAGAAGCGTGTCGAACCATGTAGTTACTATACTAAAATCAAACATGATCTATTTAAGTTATTTATGTTGAACAAGTTGCGAACATTGAGCAAAGCATTGCTACAAGTTGTCAACTTATATACCTGCTATCTGTCAATATCTGGAATGACAAAATCGAGCGCCGCACCTGCAGTAACAAGGTCAGCTATCTTCTGTCCTCTCAACATCTCATCCATGGCGGCGACATGACTCAATCCCATAGGACGGAATTTCAAGCGGTAAGGCATCTTGTCTCCCTTGGAATCCAAGTAAACTCCTATTTCACCGCGTGAGCCTTCGCATGAGAAATACCATTGTCCTTCAGGCACTTTGATGATTGGCTTCTGTTTTACATAGAAGTCGCCTGCTGGAATATTATCAATGAGTTGTTCGATGATGCGAATGCTTTGCTTGATTTCCTCAATACGATTGAGGTATCTACCAAACGAATCGCAATGCTCGTTGAGAACTTCCTCAAACTCCACCTTGTCGTACATGGCATAAGGATGATACTTGCGCACATCGTTTTTCCAGCCAGAAGCACGTCCAGAAGCACCCGTCACACCATAACTAATGATGTTTTCAAGATTCATGGGCGCAATTCCCTTGAAGCGTTGTTGCATGATGACGTTATCTCCAAACACATCTATGTACTCTTGTAGCATGGGTTTGAGGTAAGCACACAGTTTCTTGGTGTTCTCTACAAAGTTGGGATCGATATCATCTTGGCAACCGCCAATGCGGTAATAGTTTTGGATGAGTCGTCCACCTGTAGTCTCCTCCATAACGTTCAGCACATGTTCACGGTCGCGCATACTGTACAAGAAGGCTGTCAAAGCACCCAAATCCTGTGCGCAACAACCCAAATATAGCAAGTGCGAGTCGATACGCTGCAACTCGTCCATGATGGTACGGATGTACTGTATGCGCTCAGTCAGTTCTATCTCCATCGCCTCTTCAATGACGCCCACCAACGCATGGCGGTTCATCATGGCACTGAGGTAGTCCATTCGGTCGGTCAACGCCAAGGTTTGAGGATAGGTGTACGCCTCACACATCTTCTCCATTCCACGGTGGATATATCCCAAATGCGGATAGATGTGCTTCACGGTTTCACCGTCCAACACACTTTGCAAGCGAAGTACACCGTGCGTACTGGGGTGTTGAGGACCAATGTTGATAACGAAATCGTTGTCTGTAAACAACGGAACGCGAGTCTCTACCAAGTTACCGTTCTTGTCGAGCGAATATTGGAACGTGTAATCCAACTCCACATCCTCTTCCAAAGTGTACTGGTTGTTCTCGGGCGAGACATCGAAGTTCTTACGAAGTGGATAGCCCTTGAAATCATTGCGCAAATAAAGACGGCGCATATCCTTATGCCCCAAGAACTTAATACCTAAGAAGTCGTAAACTTCACGCTCTAAGATATCGGCAGCCTTCCATAGGTTGGAAACGGTATCGAGAACATACTCCTCCCCTATTTGCTGCGCTATCGCCTTGACCGATGTACGTTCGTGAGTTTGTGTGTTTTCTAAAATATAAATACATCCTAACCCTTCTTCGCCAAAGTCTTCGCCAACAATGGTAACAAGGTAATCGAAATGCTTGTCGTTCTTCAGTTTTGACATCTCTTGTGCCAAGTTACTGAATGCAATTTCTATATTTTCTAATTTCATATCCGATATACCTTATTTAATGTTGATGTTCTAACTCTTCTTGAGGATGAAAGTCTTCGGGAACGTGAGTCACTACGATAGGCTTGTTTTCCTTCAGTTTTTGTTGGTACACCTCTGCGTTACTCAATCCGTGGTGGTGAGCCTCTTGCTTATGGTTGACACCTCCGAAGAATTTTTCTACTTTGATTTTGCGCTGCAGCTGCATCATGCCATACATGATAGCCTCTGGGCGTGGCGGACATCCCGGTATGAAGACATCAACAGGGACAATCTCATCAATTCCTCTTACCACATGATAACTGCTCTTGAACGGACCACCAGAAATGGCACATCCTCCTACCGCAATAACGTATTTGGGTTCTGCCATTTCATCGTATAAACGCCTAAAAGCAGGTGCCATTTTGTTGGTAATGGTTCCAGCACACATAATCAGGTCGGCTTGTCGTGGAGAGTTACGCGTTACCTCGAATCCGAAACGAGCGAAATCGTAACGGGCGCATCCCACTGCCATAAACTCAATACCGCAACAGCTGGTGGCGAAGGTCAAGCTCCAGAGCGAGTTGGCACGCCCCCAGTTAATCAATTGGTCCAGCGACCCTGTGACAACATTCACGCCTCCTTCATGGAGTTCGTCAACAATGCGTTCCAACGATTCGTTGTCCTTAAACTCCTCGTATGGAATACTCTTGATATACGGTTTCTTTATTTCCATTCCAAAGCTCCTTTCCGCCAAGCATACGCCAAGCCTAAGACAAGTACCACGAGGAAGAAACCGATGCTAACCAAAGCCATAGCTCCAAAATCTCGCACAACTACCGCCCACGGATAGAGCAGCACAGTCTCGATATCGAACATGAGGAAAAGGATAGCGAAGAGGTAATAACCAACGTGCATGGGAAGCCACGAAGAACCTCTCGTTGGGATACCACTCTCATAGGGTTCGCCTTTTACCGCATTATACGAGCGCGGACCAATTAACTTTGCGATGACATAAGCTGCCACTACCAAGGTTACGGCCGTCAACAAAACGGTAACGAATAAAGTAAAATTCATAAAAATTATTATAATTATAATTGTTCTCGCTTTCTGTCGAAACACATACATTTTTACAAATGCGATGCAAAGTTAATCATTATTTTGAGATTTTTACAAGATATGAACAAAAAAAATAGGTTAAATTGCTAACTTCAGATTGCAAAACATGAATTCCAAGTGAATATTCTATCATCGGGACAACACAACCCTCATGCCACTACCAAAAGTTCACTCAAACAAAAGCAAAAGAAAGATGGTATTCGGTGGCATACAAAAATCGGAAAAATCTTTACAATAAGCATTAGAAAACTCACGGATTTAAGGGCAAAATCCTGACGATATTTTCAACCGACCTTATTGTTGACTGCAAATACGCGAATTTTGCAAACTATTGATATAAAGACGCTTACGAAATTTCAAGTAAAAAGCGCAGAGGTTATCTCCATGCTTTAGGCATCAAAAAGGGTTAGATTGGCGTCTTGAAATCATGCAATAAGGTCGCTATTGTAATCATTTAGCACGACTAAAGCATGGAGACAAGCAGCTTGAAGCAATAAGATAAGGGAACAAGTCACTATTTTGATGCCTTCAAAATTCTAAAACAAAGAAAACTCGAATTATTTTCTTAGACTTATCTCAATGCTTTAACGGGGGAAAAGACACTTAAAAATAAGCAAAAAATTTTACATATATAAGGGTAATCGTTACTTTATTAAAATGCGATTGAAAATAAATGCCATCCGTAGGCAATTAGAAGAACGTTTTGAAGGTGGAATGCAAATGACATGACTCCTCCTCAAATTGCCTCAATAATCTGTAGAAAGTGCAACGACACAATTTGAGGAGGAATAAAGAACTATTGCACCAATAGCTTTTTACCATTTACAATATAAATGCCACGTGGCAGGTCAGAGAGTTTTTCAACAAATACACGTTGTCCTGACAGCGTATAGATTTTATTCTCGCTGGTGCGCTTTGCAGCGGTATCTATCTGCTGTATGCCTGTGGTTACCGTCACTGGTTGGATAAGTATTACAGACGAAAAGGTTTCGTTATAGTAAGGGTCGCTTGCACCATCAAAGGTATTATCCGATGTTTTTAACACCCAAATGCCTTGCACCGCTTGATTAGTGCTGGTGTGAGTTCCTCTTTTAGATTTAATATAGAACTTACCGAAAAGATTAAGAAAATTCTCAGATTTTACATGGTTTCCTTTACCAGCCTTTTGCAATTCAAGTCCGTTGGCCGCCTCATCCAATTTGTCTGTCACACCATTAGGCGCATAATCTTTAAGCCAACTTGGAGCAGGCGTCTTGGTAGGATAACTCAACCACTTGTTATCGATAGTCTCGAAAGCAATTTTTCCATTCTTCAAGACATGCGCCGTGAAGCATGCCGACTCGTTGGGAACATCTCCTAATGCAACTTTACGCGTAGACACCTTACCACCAGAATAGTCAAGCAAAAAAGTCTTTTGGTTATAGTCATAAAATTTAATGGTGTAGCGTTTACCATTCACTGGCATTTCTACATCCGTATCATCTATATATTCTTGCCTGGCTTGCAACAATTCTTTCATCGTATGTTTCTTTGGTGCATCATAGATATTTTTTAAGGCAATGCGCTTTTTAGAGTTTGACTTTGGATATCCAACGCCTTCACGACCTAATAAGGATTTCACTATTTCTAACTCTAAGTCTGGTATTTCGTTATTGTTCGTTGTTGAGCGAGTCGCCACCTCATCGTAGGAGTTGTTTGCAGGATTAGACTTTACTTCCACGTTTGTTGTCTTTTGAATACTCATACCGTTATCGGCTGCAAATGCGGTATTCCGTCCAATTGTAAAACATAGAATGATTGCGCAAAATAATTGTAATTTTGTGTTCATAAATAAAAAAAATGTTGTTGTTAATTGATAAAATTATTCAAATAGTCCGCAAAAGTAACTATTTTTCCTAAAAGTCCGGCAAGCTAAAATAAAATCTTGATATAAATCAAGGTATTAACAACGGCTATCTTTTCAAAAATGAGCTAAAAATCTAATGGTATATTACCAATTACAAGGCAATATAAAAAGAAAATCATACAATGAATATGGGCTGAAAGTTCAAAAAACATACATCCAAGAGCACGTCATGAGAACGGGAATTGAGTTTATCTTGCACACTGAAAGCCCAAAAGGAGGGGCATCAGTTGGAGACGATTTATGCGAAAAACGCATAATATAACCATACTGCCAAAGCCACAAATACGAGAAAGAGTACTATCTTTAATAAACAACTCGTTATTTTCTTCAACAAAAAGGCACCCACAATAATGGCTATCAGCAGGTAGATATAAAAACTAATATTTGAAAACATGATTTTAATTATTTCATTCTACTTCATTGAACTCATGCGCTGTCCGCCCAGAGCAAGGCTGATTTCTATAACTACCCTTGAACAAATGTGCGAACGCTGGCGGTATAGGGGTTTCAAACTCCATGGGACGGTGCGTAACGGGGTGATAAAAACACAGCACGTAAGCATGCAGACAAAGGCGCCCGAGGGGATTGTCGCCATTGCCATATTTATGGTCGCCACACACAGGATGCCCCATATCTGCCGAATGTACACGTATCTGATTCTTGCGTCCCGTCTCTAATCGATATTCCACCAACGAATGTTCCGTCGTTCGATTCAAGGTGTGAAAATGCGTCACAGCAAACTTTCCCCCATTATCCTCTGGACTCGAATAGGTGATGTACGCCCTGTTGTCTTTGAGCCAGTTGGCAATGGTACCCTCATCTTGTTCCATTTCGCCCGACACCACTGCCACATATCGCCTATCGTACACGTTGTGATGCCAGTCATGTTCCAGCAGTTGGGCGGTTTGGATGTCCTTGGCATATATCATGAGTCCACTGGTATCCCTGTCAAGTCGATGCACCACATGCGCAGTACATTTCTGTTTGCTCTGCTTGAAATAACTGTCGAGCACTTTTTTGACATTCAGCGAGGCGTGTCCTGCCGCCATGGAAAGGATACCAGCTTGCTTTTCTATCACCACCAAGTAGCGGTCTTCGTAAACTATCTTGACATACTTACTTTTAAAGAGTGTATTCCTTTTCGACTTACTGATAGCTATTTTGGTGCCTGGCGTCACAGGATAATCGAACTGGGTGATTTGCTTACCATTGACAATAATGCCACGTCCAGCCAATGTTGCTTTGAGCTTTGACTTACTGAGATGCGTCACATGATTGAGCAACCAATTCAGGAGCGTGTCTGTCTTTTCAACGACATAGCATTGGTAATCCTTGTTGGAGAAGTTTGAGTTCATTCATCATCCATTTTGAAAGTTGATACAAAGATACCATTTTTCGTGAATTTATAAACGCTTGTTTAACAATTATCAATAAAAATGTTTACCTTTGCGCTCAAATTATATAAAATAAGGTAAAAGAACATGATAACAGTTTCAAATCTTGCGATTCAGTTTGGCAAGAGAGTCCTTTATAAAGATGTAAATATCAAATTCACTCATGGCAACATCTATGGCATTATCGGTGCTAATGGTGCAGGCAAATCCACCCTACTCAAAGCCATCAGTGGCGAATTAGAGCCCACAAAAGGCAGCGTAGAGTTAGGACCAGGCGAACGACTGTCGGTACTTGAGCAAGACCACTTTAAGTATGACGAATATTTAGTCATGGACACGGTTTTGATGGGTCACGAACCTTTGTGGAAGAACATGAAGGAGCGTGAAGCCTTGTACAGCAAACCCGAGATGTCGGAAGAAGACGGTACGCGTGCTGCTGACTTGGAATTGAAGTTTGCGGAGATGAATGGTTGGGAAGCAGAAAGCGATGCTGCTCAACTGTTACAACACTTAGGCATTGGCGAGGCATTACACAGCAAAACAATGAGCGAGTTGTCAAACAACGAAAAGGTGCGTGTGATGTTGGCAAAGGCACTGTTTGGTAATCCCGAAAATCTGCTACTCGATGAGCCTACCAACGACCTTGACTTAGATTCGGTGCAATGGTTGGAAGAATACCTGAGCAATATAGAGCAGACGGTGTTAGTGGTTAGTCACGACCGTCACTTCTTAGATGCCGTGAGTACACAGACCGTAGACATCGACTTTGGCAAGGTGACCGTGTTCTCGGGCAACTATTCGTTCTGGTACGAGAGTTCACAATTGGCATTACGTCAAGCACAGAACCAAAAGATGAAAGCCGAAGAGAAGCGCAAGCAGTTGGAAGAATTTATCCGCAGATTCTCTGCCAATGTGGCAAAGAGTAAGCAAACAACCTCGCGCAAAAAGATGTTGGAGCGGTTGAACGTGGAGGAAATTCGCCCCTCCAGTCGTAAATACCCTGGCATTATCTTCCAAATGGAACGTGAACCAGGTAACCAAATCCTGCAAGTTGAGGGATTGAAAGCCCTCGACACCGATGGGGGCGTATTGTTCGACAACGTAAGCTTTACTGTTGAAAAGGATGAGAAGGTGGTCTTCTTGAGTCACAATCCCAAAGCCATGACCGCTTTATTCGAGATTATCAATGGTCATCGCGAGCCCGATGCTGGAACATATAACTGGGGAGTAACAATTACTACCGCCTATCTCCCACTCGACAATGCCGAATTCTTTGAATCAGACATGAACTTAGTTGATTGGCTCAGCCAGTTTGGTACAGGCAACGAAGTGGTGATGAAAGGATATTTAGGACGCATGTTGTTCTCGGGTGAAGAGGTGTTAAAAAAGGTGAATGTGCTCTCTGGTGGCGAGAAAATGCGCTGTATGATTGCTCGTATGCAACTGAAAAATGCCAACTGCCTCATCTTAGACACCCCCACGAACCACTTAGACTTGGAGAGTATTCAGGCATTTAACAACAATTTGGTGACGTTCAAAGGCAACATCCTCTTTTCGAGTCATGACCACGAGTTCATCCAAACCGTGGCAAACCGCATCATCGAACTGACACCAAAGGGCACCATTGATAAGTTGATGAATTATGATGAGTACATCTATGATGATCAAATCAAAGAACTCAAGGAGAAGATGTACCAGTAAGCAGCACAACATTTTAATGGTTTGAACAATAAAAGCAAGGCTTGACAAGTAAAGAAAAACTTGGCAAGCTTTTTGCTGATATTTAAGACAGGTAATAATAAATATTGATTATGAGCAAAAGAAATAAACACAAAGAGCAAGAAACAGAAAAGAAGCTTAATACACAGCACGAAGAGATGGACGCTGGCACAGTAATGGACGAAAAGAAGGTGGAGGAGCAAGCTGCTGCCACGGACAACCAACCCGAGACGCAAGGCGAAGCAGCCACCACAGACCCATTAGCTGAGGCACAATCACAAATCGAAGAACTCAAAGATCGGTATCTTCGTACAGTGGCAGAGTTTGAAAACTTTAAGCGTAGAACACAGAAAGAAAAGGCTGAACTCATCTTCAACGGCAGTGAGAAAACTGTCTCTGCCATCCTTCCTATCTTGGACGATATGGAAAGAGCGGCTGCCAATGCGGAGAAGACAGATGATATTCATGCCCTTGAAGAGGGTTGGGAACTCATCTTTAAGAAGCTATTGAAAACATTGGAGGGATTGGGTGTGAAAAAAATCGAAACACAAGACAAAGCCTTCGACGTTGATTTTCATGAGGCAGTAGCGATGGTTCCCAATGTTGAAGACGACAAGAAAGGCAAAGTGATAGACTGTGTACAAACGGGATATACGCTCAACGAAAAAGTTATCAGACACGCGAAAGTTGCTGTAGGACAGTAATATAAGATAACGATATAGAATCTAAAAAACAAAACATTGAAGGAATGGCAAAACGCGATTATTATGAAGTGCTTGGTGTGAACAAGGATGCTTCAGAAGATGAAATAAAAAAGGCCTACCGAAAGTTAGCTATAAAATATCATCCCGATAAAAACCCGGGAAGTAAAGAGGCGGAAGAGAAGTTTAAGGAGGCTGCGGAAGCTTACGATGTACTTCATGATCCGAAAAAAAGACAACAATACGACCAGTTTGGCTTCAATGCGCCAGGCGGAGGAGGATTTGAAGGATTCAGCGGTGGAGGCTTCTCCATGGATGACATCTTCTCGATGTTTGGCGACGTATTCGGCGGACACAGCGGCTTTAGTGGCTTTGGTGGCTTCGGCGGTGGCACTGCTGGCGAGCGGCAACAACCACAATATCGAGGTGCCGACCTGCGCTTGAAGGTAAAGCTCACGTTACAAGAAATTAGCACAGGTGTTACCAAAAAGTTCAAAGTAAAGAAAGATATTGCCTGCACTCACTGTAATGGTAGCGGTGCAGAGAAAGGAAGTGGTACACAAACTTGTCCTACTTGTCACGGACAAGGGGTTGTAGTAAAGACCGTGAGAACCATGTTGGGCATGATGCAGACACAGTCAGAATGTCCTACGTGTCATGGTGCGGGCACTGTTATCAAAAACAAATGCCAACACTGTCATGGCACAGGTGTGGTGAAAGGCGAGGAAATCGTTGAAATTAAGATACCAGCTGGTGTGGCAGAAGGCATGGTAGTGAATGTTCCAGGCAAGGGCAATGCAGGTCCAAGAAACGGAATTACGGGAAATATTCAGGTATTGATAGAAGAACAACCCAACGACACGTTTATCCGAGACGGTCAAGACATTATTTACAACTTGTTGCTTGACTTCCCGACTGCTGCCTTGGGAGGCGAAGTAGAGATACCTACGTTGGAGAATACACGTGTAAGAATAAAAATAGAAGCAGGCACTCAACCCGGGAAGACGCTTCGTTTGAGAGGCAAGGGACTTCCTGCAGTGCAGGGATATGGCTCTGGCAGAGGTGACTTGGTAGTAAATATCAGCATCTATGTGCCTAAGACCTTGAGCCGAGACGAAAAGGAAACGATAGAACGCCTGCGCACAAGTGACAATTTTAAGGGTGACTACGCCACAAAGCAGTCTATCTTTAAGAAGTTTAGAAACTATTTTAATGAATAAGGAACATGAAACTCTTCATGCACAAGAATGATTTAATTCATTGATTGCCTTATGAACTACCAAGAAACTATTGATTATCTGTTTCACGCAGCCCCAGTCTTTGAAAAGGTTGGGGCGTCTGCCTATAAAGAAGGCTTATCTAACACGATTGCTTTAGATGAACACTTTGGGCATCCGCATCGCCAGTATCGCACCATTCATGTAGCAGGAACCAACGGAAAAGGCTCATGTTCGCACACCTTGGCTGCTATCTTGCAAGCCGAAGGCTATCGAGTGGGCTTGTACACCTCACCGCATTTGGTTGATTTTAGAGAGCGCATTCGCATCAATGGCGTGTGCATAGACGAGGAGACTGTTATTAGATTTGTAGAAGAAGAAAAGGATTTCTTCGAACCCCTCCACCCTTCTTTCTTTGAACTGACCACCGCATTGGCGTTTAAGTACTTTGCCGACCAGCAAGTAGATATTGCCGTCATTGAAGTGGGGCTTGGTGGACGGTTGGATTGCACCAACATCATCACCCCAGAACTTTCCATAATTACAAATATAAGCTTTGATCATACGCAATTTTTGGGCAACACCTTGGCAAAGATTGCAGGTGAGAAAGCAGGTATCATCAAGCCCCACGTTCCTGTTGTTGTAGGAGAAGCCCTCCCCGAGACAAGACCTGTATTCGAGAAAAAAGCGCAACAAGAGCATGCACCCATTATCTTTGCGGAGGATGCACCAGAGGTTTTGCACTCAACTTATGATGTTTCTTCGCAACAACGCATTTACAAGACCCTGTCTTTCGGGGAACTGCGAGGAGATTTAACAGGCTGTTATCAAGACAAGAATACCAACACCGTACTCGCTGCCGTTAAAGTTTTGCGACAAATGCACATTCTTAAACATCCCGAAAGTTTAGCACAAGGCTTGAAAAACGTGATGCAGACCACAGGACTTATGGGAAGATGGCAATGTCTGCAAAAGCAAACTTCAACTCAACCAGCCATCTATTGTGACACTGGACACAACGTGGCAGGCTGGAACTATCTGAGCCAACAGCTGCAACAACAGAAATACGAGACGCTCAGAATCGTCTTTGGTATGGTTGATGACAAAGATCTCCAGACCATTATGAAGATGTTGCCAGCTGATGCGGTGTACTATTGGACACAACCCTCGACAGAAAGAGCTTTTCCTGTGGAGGAAATTGCCAAGGCAGGGGCTGCCAATCAGCTTCGAGGACAGCAGTATCGAACTGTTCGAGAAGCATATTCAACCTGCTTAAAGCAAGCCAATCCAAATGATTTTGTGTTTGTCGGAGGTAGCAGTTATATTGTTGCCGATTTGCTAACCTTTTTAGAAAGGAAGTGATTTAAGGGTATTTAACATCTGATTGTCCAGCTTTTTTAAGACTTTCGTTTGTCATATTCATTTTTTTTCAGTTACTTTGCAAGTACAATATAATGACTAAAAGCTTATAAATATGACTAACACAAGTGACGCAAATAATTGCTGTGGGCTGAAACGTGAAGATTTTCAGACAACAATTGATGGCAAAAAGACAGATTTGTACGTTCTGAAGAATCAAAATGGAAATGAAGTTGCCATTACGAATTATGGTGGCGCTGTTGTTGCTATCATGGTTCCAGACCAACAAGGAAAACTGGCAAATATCATCCAAGGACACGACAATATTCAAGCGGTTATTGATTCGCCAGAGCCTTACCTATCTACGTTAATTGGACGGTATGGCAATCGAATTGCCAATGGACGTTTTCAGCTCAACGGTAAAGAATATAATCTACCTATCAACAACGGTCCTAACAGTCTGCATGGCGGCAAAAAGGGATTCAATGCCAAGGTTTGGGAGGCACAACAAATGAACGAGCAAACGCTTGTCTTGAAATATGTAAGTCCCTATGGTGAAGAAGGATTCACGGGAGAAGTGAGAACCATTGTCGAATATACCTTCACAGACGACAACGAACTCGTTATTGAATATTTAGCTTTTACCAATAAGAAGACCATTATCAACTTAACGCATCACGGCTTCTTCTCATTATCAGGCATCGCAAATCCAACTCCAACGGTAGAAGATCAAATTTGTGAAATCAACGCCGATTATTACATCCCCATCGATGAGACCTCTATTCCTACGGGCGAGATTCGCTTCGTAAAGGGTACACCATTCGATTTCCGTCAGCCTAAAGTCATTGGAAAAGACATAGAAGCAGAAAACGAGCAGATAAAAAATGGTGCTGGCTACGATCACTGCTTTGTGTTGAATAAGAAAGAAGAAGGCGAATTGAGTTTTGCAGCCAGACTTACCGATCCTAAGAGCGGTCGTGTCATGGAAGTTTATACCACAGAACCAGGCGTTCAGCTCTATACTGACAACTGGGCAGACGGTTATCAAGGGCAACATGGAGCTACATTCCCAAGACGAAGTGCAGTTTGTTTCGAAGCTCAACACTTCCCCGACTCACCCAATCACCCATACTTCCCCTCGGTTGTCTTAGAACCAGGACAGGAGTATAAGCAAAAAGCAGTTTATAAGTTTTCTGTCAAATCATAATCATCAATCACCCTATTTGTCTTTTAGTCCTATCGCAAATCGCTTGAGACCGTGTCAAGAAATTGGACTTTCGGCCAAATAAAGGAAGGAACACTACGGTTTATCGAATGGACTAAACAATAGTTGAAATTGATGTACCGAGAGAACGAACCTAAAATACCCGTTACAAAAGGGCATGTATTAACAGTTCCCTCTCCTATCTGAAATAACTAAAAATAAATAATTAAAATCTCTTAACAGTAAAAATGGAAAAACAGACAAACAAAAATGGCGTCATTGTTGCGATTATTTCAATGATGTTCCTCTTTGCGATGATCTCATTTGTAACAAATCTTGCCGCCCCGTTTGGTAATATTTGGGGTAAGACCTACTCTTGGGCAGGCATGGTGGGAAACCTCATGAACTTCTTAGCTTATCTCTTCATGGGTATTCCGGCAGGTAAGATGTTGGTGAAATACGGTTATAAAAAGACAGCACTCATCGCTATGGCTGTGGGTTTCATTGGACTTTTTATCCAATATCTATCAAGCATCTTTGGTGGAAGCAGTGAAATGTTCACTATCCAAGATAATCCTGTGATGCTCAACTTCATCATCTATTTGATAGGAGCTTTCATTTGTGGTTTCTGTGTTTGTATGTTAAACACTGTTGTCAACCCCATGTTAAACCTGTTGGGCGGTGGCGGAAACCGCGGAAACCAACTCATCCAGACGGGTGGTACACTTAACTCACTCACCGCTACATTGACTCCGTTTTTCGTAGGTGTGCTGATTGGAGAGGTTACCGACAAAACCAGTATGAACGATGTCACTCCACTACTGTGGGTTGCCATGGCTGTGTTTGCTGTTACATTCCTTATCATCGCCTTTGTCACCATACCTGAACCACAGTCAACTGCTTCGGGTGTAACGTTCGAGCATAGTCCTTGGAACTTCCGACACTTCGTTTTGGGCGTAATCGCTATTTTCTTCTATGTAGGTATTGAAGTGGGTGTACCAGCCGAACTTAATTTCTACATCACGAAATTGGGATTCCCCGGAGCTGCTGCCATCGCTGGTGGTATCGTTGCCATCTACTGGCTTCTGATGTTGGTGGGTCGATTTATAAGTAGTTTCGTGAGTGGTAAAATTTCTTCTCGAGCACAACTCATCTCCACTTCTGCTTTAGGCATCATCCTATTAGTCATTGCCATATTACTTCCTGAAAGCTCGTCCGTTACATTCCATGGTGTGAATGTTCCTGTTAAATGCTTCTTTATCATCGCTTGTGGTATTTGCACCTCTATTATGTGGGGTTGCATCTTCAACTTAGCAACAGAAGGCTTAGGCAAATACACTGCTCCTGCATCAGGAATTTTCATGACAATGGTCGTTGGTGGTGGTGTAATGCCATTCATCCAAGACCAGATAGCAACCTCTTTGAATGATTACATTTCAAGTTATTGGTTGATTGTAGCCATGTTAGGCTACCTGCTCTACTATGGACTCGTAGGAAGCAAGAATGTGAATAAAGACATTCCTGTAGATTAAATAAGAATAAGCGATAAGCTGAGTGCATGCAAACGCATGCGTTCAGCTTTTTTTGATGATTGACATACTGAAATTTATTAACCCCTTAAACATATATAATATGGATATAGATCACGTTAGAAGTCGTTTTATCAAACACTTTGATGGCAAAACTGGAAATATTTATTTCTCTCCCGGACGTATTAACCTTATTGGCGAGCACACCGACTACAATGGTGGGTTTGTCTTTCCTGGTGCTGTAGACAAGGGCATCATGGCAGAGATTAGACCCAATGGCAGCAACACGATTATGTGTTATGCCATCGATTTGAAAGATCGCGTTGAGTTTAAGGTGGACGATCCACAAGGGCCACGTACCAGTTGGGCACGCTACATCTATGGCATCGTGCAGGAAATGAAGAAATTAGGCGTAGAGGTGAAAGGCTTTAACACTGCTTTCTCTGGAGATGTTCCATTGGGCGCAGGCATGTCTTCATCTGCTGCACTCGAGAGTTGTTACGCTTTTGCACTTAATGACTTGTTTGCCGACAACAAGATATCCAAATGGGATATGGTCTTGGCAGGTCAAGCTACCGAGCATAACTACGTAGGTGTGAACTGTGGCATCATGGATCAGTTTGCCAGTGTCTTTGGACAAGAAGGAAAACTGATGCGCTTAGACTGCCGTAGTCGCGAGTTTGAGTACTTCCCCTTTAATCCTAAAGGGTACAGGTTGATGTTGGTCAACTCTTGTGTTAAGCACGAGTTGGTTGGTTCGCCATATAACGACCGTCGCAAATCTTGTGAAAATGTAGTGAAGCACATTGCTGCTAAGCATCCTGAAGGCAAGTTTGAAACGCTACGCGATTGCACTTGGGAGCAGTTAGAAGAAGTAAAAGATGAAGTAGGAGCAGAAGACTACAGCCGTGCTCGCTTTGTTTTGGGAGAAAAAGACCGCGTCTTGGCTGTTTGCGATGCACTACAAGCAGGCGACTACGAGACTGTTGGCAAGAAGATGTACGAAACACACGAGGGCTTAAGCAAAGACTACGAAGTATCTTGTGAAGAGCTTGACTTCCTCAACGAAGTGGCTAAAGAAAACAAAGTCACAGGTAGTCGCATTATGGGTGGCGGCTTCGGAGGATGCACCATCAACCTTGTAAAAGACGAGATTCATGACAAATTTGTAGCAGATGTAACAGAGAAATATGCTGCCAAATTTGGAAAGAAGCCTGAAATTTATGATGTTGTAATTAGCCAAGGCTCACACAAAGTTTGCTAATTTACTTTTATGGAAAAAATATCTGTTGGCTCATTTGTCGCCAACAGATATTTTTTTTGTTTATCTACAAAAATAAAATGATTCAAAACTATCAACCATGAAGCTAAAAAGTAAGATATTTTTAACCATCGCTTTTGTTGCCACATTGTTTGCAGCATGTTCAAGTGGCAATGATAAGAACCTCACCGTTTCGGGACTCAATCCTACCAAATTCGATACCATCATTCATGAAAAACCCGTGAAACTATTTGTGATAAAAAATAGTCATGACATGGAGGTGTGTGTAACTAACTTCGGCGCACGCATTGTCTCTATTTGTGTGCCCAATAAAGCCGACATCGCTACCGATGTGGTGCTGGGTTTTGACAACATCGCACAATATGCCGACACCGTTCACAACGCCAGCGACTTTGGAGCCGTCATTGGTCGATATGCTAACCGTATCAACAAAGGACAAATCACCGTTGCAGGTAAAAAGATACAATTGCCACAAAACAGCTTCAGACACTGTCTGCATGGAGGACCCTCGGGATGGCAATACGCAATTTATGAAGGTCAACAATTAAACGATTCCACCTTACAATTGAGCCTCCACTCCCCCAATGGCGACAATAACTTCCCTGGCAATGTAACTGCTACAGTTACTTACACTGTAAAGAATGACAACACGCTGGACATACAGTTTGAGGCAACAACCGATGCAGAAACGGTAATCAATATGACCAACAACTCGTACATCAATCTCTCGGGTGACCCGTCAAAGGCTGGCACCAACATGATTTTGTATATCAATGCTGACAACTACACTCCTTGCGACAGCACATTGATGACAACGGGAGAGATAAAGTCCGTTTATGGCACGCCTATGGATTTCCGCAAACGCCATCCGCTCTTTGAAACTATTGGTGACACAACCTTTACACAAATCAAATATGCCAATGGCTATGACCACAACTATGTACTCAACACCTATACCAATGGCAAGGGTGACGACACAAAGGTGGCAGCCAGTCTGTACTCACCCGAATCGGGCATCTATATGGAGGTGTTTACCAACCAGCCTGGTTTACAGTTTTACTCTGGAAATCTCCTCTCAGGGAGTGTAGTGGGCAAGAAAGGCATCGCCTATCCACAGCGTGCAGCCGTATGTTTAGCACCACAGAAATATCCCAATTCGCCTAATAAGAAGAATTGGCCTTCACCATATCTCAAACCCGGTGAGAAATATTTCAGTCATGTGGCTTATCGATTTAGCATTCGCTAAATAAAGTCTAAGCGATAGGCATGGGTGGAACTAACTACTTGCGCTATCCAAAATATAACAGTTTTTACAAATCAGTCAAAGAGGATGTGTCAAAAAAGGCACTCCTCTTTTTTGCGGTATCTGCAATATTAGCAAGACCTCACCGCCTACGAGAGTTCCGATGAAAATACACTTGCAGAGGAAACAGAGGAAACAGAGGACAGGTCAATACAGATTATCATGCCTCATTTCTTAACTTCGTTTGTCTTTCAAGAAGACCTAATAAACAAAAAAATAACTGTCAATTTATTTAACAAACATGCTTGTATAATTCGCATATTTTGAAGCAAACCGTCGGCTGGTCGCAAATACGCGAATTATGAGCAAGTTTTATAATATTATGACTATCAATATGTTATCATAAAAAGAATGAAATAAATGTCTCTTTTTATCTCTATTTGGCTCCAAAAAGCAATAAAAAACCGTGTTGTAACAATGAGTTTGTGTCTCAAAATAGGCTCAATAGTGCGACTATTCACATGTAATAGTCGTATTAACTCAATGCTCTAATTGAAAATTAGCACTTTCTTTGTCGAAAAATGTCAAATATACCTGCTTTTTTCTACTTTTCTTTCTCTATTTCACAACTTTTCAAGAGCCGTTTTATTGTCATCTTTTTTTACAAAAACAATCTAAATAGACGTGCGCATGTATGGGATGTTTCATCGAAAAAACTAAAATATTACAATTCTACAACTACAGTCTGCAGAAAAATAACTATATTTGCAAAATAATTAAAATTGGGATTATCTAACATGGAATTTACTGCTCAGCAAATAGCACAATATATTAATGGCAGAATAGAAGGAGATGAAAACGTAAGCGTTCATAACTTTTCTAAAATTGAAGAGGGCAAGACAGGTACTATTTCATTTCTCTCAAATCCAAAATATACACAATATCTTTACAACACCCAGTCGTCTATCGTCTTGATAGATGACAAAATAACAATAGACCGTCCCGTCTCAACCACCCTGATTTGGGTTCAGAATGCCTACGATGCAATAGCCAAGCTGCTGCAACTGTATGAATCTATGCGGACACATAAGACAGGTATCGACCCTTTGGCATCCATAGCACCAACAGCCAAGATTGGCAAAAATGTCTATATTGGTGCCTTTGCCTCTATTGGCGAGGGCGTTGTTGTGGGGGACAACACACAGATTTATCCACATGTGGTGCTATGTGACAACGTTAGCGTGGGAGACGACTGTCTCTTCTATCCCCAAGTAACGGTCTATCACGATTGCAAAATAGGCAACCATGTCATTTTGCATGCGGGGTGTGTCATTGGAGCCGACGGGTTTGGGTTTGCTCCAACAAGTGATGGATATGATAAAATCCCTCAGATAGGAATTGTCACCATTGAAGACCATGTAGAGATTGGTGCCAATACCTGTGTAGACCGATCGACCATGGGCAGTACTTATATTAGACAAGGTGTTAAATTAGACAACCTTGTACAGATTGCCCACAACACCGAGATTGGCGAGCATACCGTGATGAGTGCACAAGTGGGTGTAGCTGGATCTACAAAAATAGGACAATGGTGCATGTTTGGCGGACAGGTAGGTATAGCAGGTCACATTACCATTGGCAACAAAGTGTACCTCGGTGCACAGTCGGGTGTACCAGGAAGCTTGAAGGACAACCAACAACTTATGGGTACTCCTCCCATGGAACAAATACGTTTCTTTCGCTCCCATGCCGTAGCCCGCAAACTACCCGAAATGTACAAACAACTCAACGAGTTGCAAAGGGAAATAGAATTACTAAAGAAAACCACGGACAAATTGGTTTCCAACAATCAAGAATAAAATGGATACAATCAAACAGAGAACTCTTAACGGTAGCTTTTCATTGTGTGGCAAAGGCTTACACACTGGTCTTAGTTTAACAGTTACCTTTAATCCTGCTACAGAGAATACTGGATACAAGATACAACGCATAGACTTAGAAAACCAACCCATCATAGACGCAGTTGCTGAAAAAGTGGTAGACACACAACGCGGTACGGTATTGGCTAATGGAGAGGTGCGGGTATCTACGGTAGAACATGGTTTGTCTGCTTTGTATGCCATGGGTATTGACAACTGTCTCATTCAGGTAAACGGACCAGAATTTCCTATTCTTGACGGTTCGGCTGCCATGTATGTTGACAAAATCAGACAGGTAGGAATCGTAGAACAGAATGCACCCAAAGACTTTTACATCATTCGTAAGAAGATAGAGGTAAAAGACGAGGAGACGGGATCGTGCATTACTATTTTACCTGACGAGCAGTTTAGCATCACAGCCATGTGTTCGTTTGAGTCAAAGTTCATCAACAGCCAGTTTGCTACCTTAGACAACATCGAAAACTATGGAGACGAAATAGCTCCTGCCCGTACTTTTGTCTTCGTTCGCGACATTGTTCCTTTGCTGGAAGCCAATCTCATTAAAGGCGGAGACATGGACAACGCTATCATTATCTACGAGCGTGAAGTGTCGCAGGACAAGCTGGACCAGCTTGCTGACATATTGAAAGTTCCCCACATGGATGCCACCAAGATTGGCTACATTCAGCACAAACCGTTGATGTGGGAGAACGAGTGTACCCGTCACAAACTTCTGGACATCATCGGAGACATGGCACTCATTGGCAAGCCCATCAAGGGACGCATCGTTGCCACTCGTCCAGGACATACCATAAACAACAAGTTTGCCCGACTCATGCGCAAGGAGATTCGTAAACACGAGATACAAGCTCCGATTTACGACCCCAATGAAGAGCCATTGTTGGACAACATTCGCATTCGCCAACTGTTGCCTCATCGCTACCCCATGCAACTTGTCGACAAAATTATTGCCATAGGATCGTACAGTATCGTAGGTGTGAAAAACATTACAAGCAACGAACCGTTCTTCGTGGGACATTTTCCCAAAGAACCAGTAATGCCAGGTGTTCTGCAAATTGAAGCCATGGCGCAGTGTGGTGGTATTCTGGTATTAAATCAAGTGGAAGAACCAGAACGCTGGTCTACCTACTTTCTTAAAATAGATAATGTGAAATTCCGTCAAAAGGTAGTTCCCGGTGACACATTGATATTCCGTGTAGAAATGCTTCAACCCGTCAGGCATGGCATCAGTTCCATGCGAGGCTACGCCTTTGTGGGCGATACGGTAGTTTCCGAAGCCACTTTCACCGCACAGATTGTCAAAACCAAATAGTATGGAGCAAGGTCTTCAAACCCACGACTCCTCTCTATCTATAAAGATTTCCAAATAGAATATGAATCAAATCAGTCCATTAGCTTATGTTCATCCTGAAGCAAAATTAGGCGACAACAACATCATTGGTCCATTTTGCTACATCGACAAAAACACTGTTTTGGGTGATGGCAACGTATTACAGAACAGTGTTACGATTCACGTTGGTGCAAGGATTGGAAACAACAACGAACTTTTCCCTGGTGCGAGCATTAGCACGAAACCGCAAGATTTGAAATTTAAGGGTGAAGAGACCACCTGCCAAATAGGAAATCATAATAGCATCCGAGAAAACGTCACCATCTCACGAGGCACAGCTTCTAAGGGTACCACCATTGTAGGCGACAACAACCTGCTGATGGAGAACATGCACATCGCCCACGATTGCATCATCGGCAATGAGATTATCATAGGAAACTCCACCAAGTTGGCAGGCGAGGTGACAGTTGACGACCGTGCCATTATCAGTGCCACATTTCTGTGCCACCAGTTCTGTCACATAGGAGGATATGTGATGGTACAAGGAGGGAGCCGCTCTCCGAAAGACATTCCACCGTACATCATCGCAGGACGAGAGCCTATTCGTTATGCTGGAATTAACATTGTAGGACTTCGACGCAGAGGCTTTAGCAACGAACTGATAGACTTGATACACGAAGCCTACAGGTTGTTGTACAGTAAGGGCGTTTTGAGTGAAGGCATTGAAGAGATAAAGAAGAACATCAACATCACTCCCGAAATACAATATATTATCGATTTCGTAGAATCTTCGCAGCGAGGCATCATTCGATAAATGAATACACTGATTGTTCTTCTTGGTCCTACGGGTGTAGGCAAAACAGAACTCTCTCTGAAAATTGCCGAACACCTCAACACTCCTATCATTAATGCCGACTCGCGACAACTGTTCGCAGAGATTCCTATTGGAACCGCTGCACCTACTTCTTCACAATTACAACGAGTAAAACATTACTTCGTTGGCTCGCTGCATTTACAAGATTATTACAGTGCAGCTAAATACGAAGAAGAAGTGTTGCAACTTCTACCCAAACTCTTTTCGACTTCTCCACACCATGTGGCTTTACTTTCTGGTGGAAGCATGATGTATATCAGTGCCGTATGTCAGGGCATTGATGACATTCCCACTGTTGACGACACCACCCGCCAATGGATGAAAGAGCGATTGGAGCGAGAGGGGTTAGCTCCACTCGTGAAAGAGCTCAGCTTATTAGACCCTGTACATTATAATATAGTAGATAAAAACAATCCCAGACGAGTGGTTCATGCACTCGAAATCTGCCACATGACGGGTAAGCCTTACTCCTCTTTCAGAACTAACACCAAGAAGAAAAGACCTTTCTACATTGTGAAGGTTGGAGTAAATAGGACTCGTGAGGAGATGTACAACCGTATCAACCTTCGCGTTCTCGAAATGATGCGACAAGGATTGCTCGATGAGGCGAAGGCGGTTTATCCGCTTAAAGGATTAAATGCTCTCAATACTGTGGGTTACAAAGAGTTGTTCGCCTATTTCGACGGACATATACCGCTCGAAGAAGCTATCCGCAGGATTCAGTCTAATTCGCGTGAATACATGCGAAAACAACTCACATGGTTCAAAAAGGACCAAGATATTCGATGGTTCAATCCTGACAACATTGAAGAAATACTAAATTATATCGACAATCAGCTATAGATACCAACTTATTTGCTACTTTTGCAAACAAATGAATCATCATGAAATTGAACCGAATTAAAACATTCCTCAACTGGTGTTGGAATAAAATACGTGGATTTTGGCCATGGTATAAACAGCAATACATTGGACGTCCATGGTATGCAAAGACAGGAATAGCATTACTTTCTGGAGTGATAGCACTCTTTATTTATTTGGGTGCAGTAGACATCAATTTCCTTTGGTTGTTTGGCAAATCACCAGGCTTTGCTCAAATCAAGAACCCCACCACTGCCTCGGCATCTGAGATTTATAGCAGTGATGGCAAGCTCATCGGTAAGTTTTTTAACGAGAACCGAACCCCTGTTACCTTCAATGAGGTGAACCCACTCTTCTGGAAAGCCTTGATTGATACTGAAGATGAACGGTTCTATCACCACATTGGCATCGATTTTCAAGGTATCTTCTCTGCTGCAAAAGATGCAATAGTAGGAAATGACGCACGAGGAGCCTCTACTATTACACAGCAGTTGGCAAAGAATATGTTCCGCGTGCGTACGCAATATTCCACGGGAATATTGGGAAAGATACCTGGTATCAAGATGCTGGTCATGAAAAGCAAAGAGTGGATTATTGCTCTTAAGCTGGAGATGCTCTACGACAAGAACGAAATTCTCACCATGTATGCCAACACCGTTGATTTTGGGTCTAACTCATACGGCATAAAAACAGCAAGCAAGACTTATTTCAACACGACACCTTCGCAGTTGACGGTCGAAGAGAGTGCGGTATTAGTAGGAATGCTGAAAGCCACCACTCATTACAACCCCATTTCTAATCCCGAGAATAGTCTGCGCCGTAGGAACGTTGTGATGAAACTGATGGAAGCGAAAGGCGACTTGACTAAAGCGCAATACGACAGTTTGAGTACAATTCCTATCAAGCTACATTATAGTGTCGAAACCAATTATGACGGACAAGCACTCTACTTCAGGGAAGCCATAGCTAACTATCTAAAGGATTGGTGCGAAGAGAATGGATATGATCTCTATACAAGCGGGTTGAAGATTTACACCACGTTGGACACACGAATGCAACGTTATGCTGAAGAAGCCGCTCGCAAACAGATGAAACAAATTCAGCGCAACTTCAACAATCACTGGGGGAAGAACGATCCGTGGATTGATGAGAATGGACAGGTCATCCCTGGCTTCATCGAACAGATTGCACAGCGACAGCCTGTATATAAGTATTTGAATGCCAAGTTCCCCAATCAGCCTGACTCCATCTCTTATTATTTGAACCAGCCCCATACGGTAAAACTCTTTGACTATGAACATGGCACGATAGAAAAACAAATGTCTACCATGGACTCTATTCGCTACATGGTACGCTTCATGCACTGCTCCATGGTAGCCATGGAACCGCAAACAGGAGCTGTAAGGGCTTGGGTGGGTGACATCGACTTCAACTCATGGAAGTATGACAAGGTGACAGCGATGCGACAGCCTGGTTCTACGTTTAAGTTGTTTGTCTACACCGAAGCTATGAATCAAGGACTAACGCCGTGTGACAAACGGCGCGATGAATACATCTCAATGCAAGTATATGACAAGAAGAAACAACAAGAGGTAACCTGGACACCAGGCAATGCCAACGGACGCTTCTCTGGTGACTCTATCCCACTGAAAGGAGCTTTTGCCCGAAGCATCAACTCCATTGCTGTTCGACTTGGACAAGAAATGGGTATCAAGCGCATCATTGAAACTGCTCACAAGATGGGCATCAAAAGTCCACTCGATGATGCACCAGCCTTGGCATTGGGGTCATCGGATGTAAATCTTTTGGAAATGGCAAATGCTTATTGCACCGTCGCCAACGATGGCAAACACCATGAGCCTGTCTTGGTAACAAGAATTGAAGACAGTGAAGGACGCCAAGTGTACATCGCTCCCACCAAGTCCGAACAAGTCATTCCATACAAGAGTGCTTTCTTTATGCAACAACTGCTCTTGGGCGGTTTACGTGAACCCGGTGGCACGTCCATGAGTCTTGGAGGATATGTGGGTAAATATAGAGATACCGATTGGGGAGGTAAAACAGGAACTTCCAATAACCATTCTGATGCGTGGTTCATGGGAGTAAGTCCCAAACTTGTCGTTGGCGCATGGGTTGGAGGCGAATATCGAAGCATACACTTCCGGACAGGAGCACTCGGACAAGGCTCGCGAACAGCCTTGCCTATCTGTGGATACTTCTTGCAAGAGGTACTCAATGACCCTGCATTCAAAGCTTACCATGCCAAATTTAGCAAGCCCAAAGATGATGACATCACACGCAGCATGTACACTTGTGACAGCTATTATGAAAAGGCGAAAGTGGACACCACGGCACAAGACACCTTAAACGACGATATGGAAGAGGTGCTCTTTGACGAGTTTGGCAACCCCATTCACAAATCTGAAGAAAAGCTCAAACCTTCTGAACGATTTGCAGTGCCACAAAAGAAGAAGGAACCCACAGAAGAGGTCATCAAGCTGGATAACTTGTAATGGCACATGGCATTGATATTGAAAAGATAGACCTGAACAACCAGGAGCTACAAAATGCACTGCAACTGGTTCAGTTCACCCACCGTTCCTTGTTCCTCACGGGAAAGGCAGGAACAGGTAAGTCTACTTTCCTGCATTACATCGCCCAAACTACTAAAAAGAAATATGTTATCCTCGCCCCTACTGGCATTGCAGCAATCAATGTCGGTGGGGCTACACTTCATAGCTTCTTCAAACTTCCCTTTCATCCCCTACTTCCTAACGACCGACGGTACAGCACGCAACAACTTAGAAATACGCTCAAATATAACAGCGAGAAAATAAAACTCATCCGTGAACTCGAACTTATCATCATTGATGAGATTTCTATGGTTCGTGCCGACATCATTGATTTCATTGACAAAATATTAAGGGTTTACTCGCACAATATGCGCATCCCTTTTGGTGGAAAGCAGTTACTGTTGGTGGGCGATGTCTATCAGCTGGAGCCTGTCCTCAAAGAAGAAGACTGGCAACTGCTACAGCCTTACTATCCCTCCAAGTTCTTTTTTGATGCACACGTATTTAGAACCTTCCAATTGGTTTGCATCGAACTGCAAAAGGTGTATCGACAGCGTGATGACAAATTTATCAGCATCCTTGACCACATCCGAACCTCCACCATCACGAATACCGACCTCTCCTTATTAAATCAACAAGTGGGGCAACATCAACCAATGGATGCGCATCAACTATCCATTACCTTATCCACTCGACGTGATACGGTTGATTATATCAATAGCTTGCATTTATCCAAGTTGCCAGGCGATGCCACAATCCTCCATGGAAGTATTGACGGTGAATATCCTGAAAACAATTTACCCACGCCCATAGAACTTGAAGTAAAAACTGGTGCACAGATTCTATTCATCAAGAACGACCGTGAAAAGAGATGGGTCAATGGCACCTTAGGAACGATTATCGGCATTGGTGATGAAGAGGATGGAAAGATTTACATTCGCACAGAGCAGGGTGAAGACGTCGATGTGGAACAGGAAGTATGGAACAATGTGCGATACACCTATAATCAGAAAGAGCAAAAGGTAGAGGAAGAGATTTTGGGGTCTTTCCAGCAATTCCCATTACGCCTGGCATGGGCGATTACCATTCATAAGAGTCAGGGTCTCACGTTCAACCAAGTGAAGATAGACCTCTCTGGAGGTGTTTTCGCAGGTGGACAAACCTATGTCGCCCTTTCTCGCTGTCGCTCGCTAAAAGGTATTGCACTACAAGAACCCGTTAAGAGAGAAGATATCTATGTAAACCAAGAAGTAGTGAGGTTTTCAAAAAACTACAACGACCCAAGTGCACTCAACACGGCTATACAACAGAGCAAAGCAGACAAACAGTATCATGATGCCACCAAAGCTTTTGACAGAGGGGACATGCAGACAGCACTTGACTACTTCTATAAGGCCATACACAGCCGGTACGACATTGAAAAGCCTGAAGTAAAACGACTCATCCGTAGAAAACTTAACATCATCAACCTCCTGCGTGAACAAAACAAACAATTGCAGAAGGAAAAGCAAGACGCAGAAGCTTTTCTCAAAGAGTTGTCTACAGAATATGTCATCATGGGAAAAGATTGTGAAAAAGAAGGCATGACCGAGGCTGCTATCCGGAATTATCAGAAAGCCCTAAAGCTTTACCCCACTCATCCCCAAGCCCTGAAAAGACTCAAGAAGCTCAACGGCTAAAATGATATTGATGCACAAATAAGCCCTGTCAATGACAAGGCGAAGCCTCCATACACATACAGCCACGACAACGCCCTGAGCCTTCTACCCCACAGAGGTAACCTCTTCTATCAACAAGCATTAAGTCCCTTATCTGAACACTCAAAGATGCTTGATATAAGGAGATTGAAATACGGTTAACGTGACCTTGAAAATATCATGGAAATAATGAGCCGTTTGGCATTATAATTTTCTCATACTATGGGATTTATTGAGCTTTCCTCATTTCGTCACTTTTCCGAAGCAAGCTTATAAATTAAGTGTCTTTCACAATAGCGCTCCTTTTTATTAACTACTATATCAGTCTGTTAATGTTTCTTAATAATTCGGGGGGGGGTAATTATTTGTCTAAATTTCTAAATACCTTTATAAAAGTTTTAACTAACAGCAGCTTGGGTAATCTATATTATCTTATTGTGGAAAAGCCTTGATGATATGCCACAGGACACAGGACACACACGCTGTTAGTTACCACTCTTTTGACAAACATGTATGAAAAATAAATTAACTCATTTATACCCAATGATGACAAGAAAACATTTTTACACATTATTAATTACGTGCCTCGCACTGCTATCCTGCGTCACAGCCAAGGCTGGCGACAAAACATGGACGCTAAATGCGGACAAAACGGAGTGGCTGTACACCTACACCACCGAAAAGCATCCTTTTGTAGATAAATATGGGTATCAGCTTTATGCTGTAGGCCAAATCACGTTTTCATTTCGAAACACCATTGATGCCAACCAAAAGATCAATGATCGCTGGACGGATTACCGCATGCGAATTGGCAACCCTGATGGCTTTAACTCTTCTGGCCGAGTGAGCGTAAAAGCCTACTACGCCTCTACTAATAGCTTAGCGTACGACAATGCCACAGACTATTACAACTTTGTATATTATAATTCAGATATTGATGACAATGGTATTTTAAAAATATCTAACGAATGGGTTATAAACAAAGGTTTCTGGTGGGACATGGATACCCAAAGCAGCATCAAGCTGTTTTTCCAGCGAGTTGGTGGTGGCAACGTAGAGATTCTCCGTATTCCTCGCCCTGATGACACGGGTGCCACATGCTACAGCACCACCGAGAACATACAGCGGCACTATCGCACCAACCTCTACAATCGATATGATGCTAACCACCGTCATCTGAGTAAAGGTGTGATGTATATGAAGGATCACGGCGACGGAACCTACCTCTTTAACCCAGTTTGGGATCAATTCATCAAAACCTCTGGCACCCAGACAATAGCCAAGAATCAATACAAGCAAAACGCCCTTGGCTGGACTGGAAAGGTGAGCAGTGACAAGGTAGTAGTGGCTCCGTTGAATACTAAGACAGGCAAATACGAGCTGAGTATAGACGTGCTGATACCATTAACTAAATTCGAGGATAAAGGCAATAAGGAATTGCACTCGCTCTTCCAAGCTATCGTTCGCGCTGATCAAGGTACGAAAATAAACATGGCTATTAGTCACTATGACTATGAAGCCAATAAATTTGAAACAACCACTTGGGACTATGGTTTTGTCTCTGGTGTGGGAATAGACGATAACAAAACGAACAACAAGGCCTATGGCACCGTGTATCCCACAGGTCGTGTAGACTTTTTGAAGCGCGTGGCGAATGGCGGTTGGCTGAAGTTGGAATTTCCTATCAAGGTCAACAACAAGACTCCTAACGTAAGCGACCTTGAGACACAAGGCAAGCTGATTCTCACTGCTGACAAGCCTTTCGAAGTTAGCGACATCTTTTTGTTGTGGAGACCCAACCAGCCGGGCTTCTATCAAACCTCAGCAACAACAGGTCCTAATGCTCTTGGTGACAGCAACATTAACAAATCCTGGGTAGACCTATCAACAGAGACCAAGTTTAGCCTCTTTGATCGTGGCGATAATCTTAACCGTGTGGTCAAAGTGGGTCCGAATTCTCCTTTGGGCATGGCAGGACGCGAGCATCCCTGTAACGTGGTGGTGAACGGAAAGATGCCACTTCTCTATCTTACCGATCGTGGTGTTTTTGTTGAAACCCCCAATAAAGAGAGGGTGAACACAGGCGTATGGAAAGACAAAGACAAGAAACAATACATGGAGAGCGGCTATACCTTTGGTGTAAAGGAAGGCTTTACGGCTGATAAGGTATGGTTTGACCGCAACTTTGCGCGTAGACAAGATGCTAACAACAATTATCATAGCATGTCTACCATCTGTCTGCCTTTCGCGATGGGTCAGGATGATCTCAAGAAATTCAATGTAGAAAAGGCTTATGAGTTTAAGACTGCCAAAGGCAACACGGCTACATTCGAGGAGGTGACCTCTACCAAGGCTGACAAACCTTATTTGATAGAACCGAGCGAAGCTATCACCACAGCCAATGAGAAGCCTATCGAGTTTGTCAACAAGCAAATCCCTGCCAGCAACATTGCCTCAGGCGACTTCATCGGTACTTATAAATACAACAAATTGAACCCCAAAGACGGAGAATATACGAACTGAGACCTCTGCAAAACTCTTTGTTCAAGATTTGCTCATTTCATCATATTTTTGTACCTTTATAGTATGAAACAACGTCCTTCTTCTCCGAGTTTTGCT
>QWCP01000166.1_pt1 | contig 32303 bp, 27 predicted proteins | sample 1972561 | NCBI WGS metagenome assembly QWCP01 (sample SAMN09866705, study PRJNA288562) | Human vaginal metagenome isolate pre4_vaginal, whole genome shotgun... | isolation source: vagina | host: Homo sapiens | place: USA: California
TATCAGCCGGAATACATCTCTATAAATGCTCGGAGTGAAATGTTAAATAAATAGTTAAAATCAAAGAAACAGGAGGATAATAACATAGAAAGCAGAAAGACCATGAAAGAGGTTATCAACAGCACATATACCCAACTTAGATTCTGGTACATATAGTTCTGCACCACGTTAAGAATGGACTCTGCTTGCGTTGGAAAAATGCCACTGTAAATAGATAGGACGATTAAAATGATAAGGCCCGGTAAGCCTACATGCCGTGTAAATGTTGTTCTTAGTTTTTTTGTTTTCTGTTGTTCCATCATGTTGTTTTGTATATTTACAAGCCTATTATAAGGCAAAGGAAATCTCGATAATAAATGAATATATTCTTAACTATTTTCGAGATTCAAAAATAAGAGTGTCTAAGTTTCTCCATGACAAATGTCCATTGGCATAATAGTAAAAAACCCTTTTTACCACCTCAGGCGAAACTTACGATTTGCAAAAGTACAAAAAAAATGTCAAAGAAACAACAAAAAGCTGCTCGTTCTCTTAAAATACATAAAACTGTCACAAACTCAACGAACGTTATTTTTTATCCCCATTGACGAAATAAATGGCTCCCGTTGCGAGTAGCGCAAAGACAAAACTTTCCCAGGTCATAATATGGGCAAGGGTGAGCTGGTCTGACTGGAAGAAGAAATAATACACCAAATTACAAAGCCAGCAAATAGCTACCAATAGCACAAATAAAAAAAGATATTTCTTCATATTTCTATTTATTATAAAAACCATAATCACTGGCGTGCCTTTCTCCGCATTGCATTCCTCTCTCTACAACACTCTGCCTTCCTCTCGATAACTGTAATAACGACCATCGGTGACAATGATATGGTCGAGAAAGTAGATGCGCATCAACTGCGAGGCTTCTTGAACACGCTTCGTGAGTCGGTCGTCTTCGGTACTGGGAAAGGCTTGATTGCTGGGGTGATTGTGGCAAAGTGCCAACACCGTGGCATTGCTCAACACCGCCTCGCGCATAATCACTCGCACATCCACAGCGGTCTCACTTATTCCGCCATGACTGATGCGCATCGCTTTGATGAGCTTGTAACGCTGGTTCATCAGTAATATCCAAGCCTCTTCCACATCCAAGTCTTGCATGCGTGGGTGCATGTACTCGTAAATCGCCAATGCCGAACTTAAGTCTGCACGCTCTTCGGCTTTCTCCATGGCACGTCGCTTACCCAACTCACAAGCTGCAAGAATGGTAATGGCTTTCGCAGGTCCTATTCCTTTATAATGTGTAAGTTCTTGAATGGTTTGCTTTCCTAATGTATTGAGATTATTGTTGCAGTCGTTCAACAAACGTTTCATCAAATCCACAGCACTTTCATCTACCGAACCAGAGCCTATCAAGATAGCCAACAGCTCGGCAGGCGACAGGGCACTCGCCCCTAACCGTTCCATCTTTTCACGTGGGCGGTCGGCTTCTGCCCAATGAACTATGGAGAGACGTTCAGAGATAGGCGGCGTGACTTCCTCCTCCCGCTTGTCTTGCGAGGACGAAGCGCCTACGTTCTCTGTGGCGTTATGTTTCCGTTGCACTGTCATGGCATGAAATGATTGATGCTATTTGGCATCCTCCCCTCGCCTGAAACGGCAAAGCTTTATTTATAAAAGGTTTTATCAAAAGCATGAAACTCGTCGCGCCCACGCATACACCGTTGGTACCAAGCACTCATAAAGCCCAAACCATAACCAAACAGTTGTATAAAAGCTGCACGGACACTAAGCAAACCGATTTTAAGACTCTCATTCTTTGTCCACGAATCTATCACAATGGCTCCGCAATATAAGACCAGCGGTAAGAGACCTGTCAAAAACAATATAAGTCCCACGTTTGGTTCTTCGGCAACACTGCTTGGTTCTGACCACAAAATCAAGCCAAATATCATCAAAAAGCACAGGAAAATTACTCCTAAGGTAAACACAGTTGGAAGCAAATGTACCAACTTTAAGCTCTTCGGATGACGCTTATACAGATTGACGCGCGCAATACCACTGTTATACACTTGGCGGAAGAACTTCTTAAAGTCGGTACGACGCTTATGCCACACCCAAGCATGGGGGAACAACCTACACGTGTAGCCTGCCTTGAAGATACGAATAGAGAAATCAATATCCTCTCCAAACCGCATCTTACTAAATCCACCCAATTGCTGGAATGCCTCGCGCCTAATCCCCATATTATACGACCTTGGATAGAATTTGTCCAAACGTTTCTTACCTCCGCGGATACCACCTGTCGTAAAGAAAGAGGTCATGGCATAAGAAATGGCTTTCTGGGTGTCCGTAAACGAGGCATGCGCACGATCAGGACCACCAAAGGCATCTGCGGGCGAGGTCGCCAATTCTTTTTCTATCTCAACGAAATAATCGTGAGGCACCACCACATCACTGTCCAAGATGATGAGATAGTCACCCGAAGCTCGTTCTGCACCGTAGTTGCGAGTCTGTCCTGGACCACTGTTTGACTTCAGTAAATACTTGATGTCCAAAAATGGCTCGTATTTTTTACATACTTCTTCGCAGGGGCAAGTAGAGCCGTCTTCAATAATCAAGACTTCAAAATCCGTAAACGCTTGCTTACAAAGACTCTCCAGCAATTCATCTACTTCGTCTGGACGATTATAAACAGGAACGATAACACTGTATTTCATAAATTTAGATAGTTGACGAGTTTTTTAGTTGACAAGTTGACGAATTTTTTAGTTCACAAGTTCACAAGTTCACGAGTTCACGAGTTGATACCCGGGCAACTCGGAGGTTTTGATGAACACTCTAATAATTCGATGAACACTCGAATGAATTGATGAGCAGTCAAACGAAAGGGAAATGTCTAAAACGAGCTAACTGTGAGCACCGTACTTTTTCTAAATAAACACTCCGCAGGTTGATGCTTGACACATTCAAAGGGAGCAAATTAAAAGCAAGTGGAGGTCACAGCACGTATGCAGTGACCTCTTTCTCTCCTTCTCCTCTCCTTGAGTGAGAGGTATGCTTTAACAATACAGTTAATAATTACTCGCTAATACGGCTCAGATAACTGCCGTCGCGCGTATCTACTTGTATCAGCTCGCCTTCGTTGACAAACAAAGGTACGCGCACCTCAACACCAGTTTCCAATGTAGCAGGCTTGGTGGCATTGGTAGCGGTGTTTCCTTTGATACCGGGTTCAGAATGAGTGATGCGAAGCACTGTCTTTACTGGCATTTCTGCCAACAACACACTGCCATCACTGGTATCGGTTACCACCTCTACGATGTCGCCTTCTTTCATAAAGTCTCCGCCTGTTACCGCCTCTTTAGGCAAAGGAATTTGCTCAAAAGTTTCTTGGTTCATGAAAATACAACCAGTTGCATCCTCATAAAGATATTGGTAAGGACGGCGCTCCACACGAACATCTTCCAATTTAAAGTTAATCTGGAAAGTACGCTCCAATACACGACCATCAGAAACATTCTTTAACTTCGTAATCATGACAGTGTTACCCTTACCGGGCTTTCTGTGTTGGAAATCTATACAAGTCCAAATTTTACCGTCAAGACGAATACAAGTTCCAATCTTAATTTCCTGTGAATTAATCATTGTTTGTTATCTTAGTTCTTAAAAATATTTTTTTCTTCTATGCCTTATAAAAGCGATGCAAAGTTACAAATAAATTGTAAAAAAGCAGTCTTTTTTCGGTGAAAATTAGTCAATTTCTTTGTTATTCCGAAAATAATGAGTACTTTTGCACCCCAAAGCGTACGAAACAATAACGATAAATATAAAAAACAATGAAAAGAACATTTCAGCCCCACAATAGAAGAAGGGTGAACAAGCATGGATTCCGTGAGAGAATGTCAACCAAGAACGGTCGTCGCGTATTGGCAAACCGTCGCGCACATGGACGTAAAAAGCTAACCGTTTCTGACGAAAATCACGGTAAGTAATTGGCGTGAAGCCATACGCCTTACGTCAAAAAGCAGCAAGAAATTCCTATCTTCTTGCTGCTTTTTGTATCAAGAACGCCCAACGTGAGACAATAGAGCGCAAGTGTGGCAAGCCATTCTACTTTACGTAGCTACAGTGCTCCCGCTGAAGCATGGAGATAAGGTGCTTATTACATTGCTTTAAGGCTGTTATCTCCATGGAGTAAGGGCGTTATAACATTGTTATAAGAACGCCACCTGAAAGCGCCGCTCGAAAGGGCATAAAACAACACACAGAAAAAAGCAAAGGTTTTATTTTGTACTATCTTTGGTTTACATTATCTTTGCAACTAATAACCTGCACCTATTATAGAAAATAAAGAAACAGGCGTGGGCTGCGGTCTCTATAGAGACAGTATAGTCAACAGGTTTTAAGACAAAGCGAATGAAATCGTCGGAATTCTTGGGTAAATTGAAAAGTTTTTATCTGTGGGGAAATCTCCTCGCCATGCTATTGGTGGTGCTCGTTATGGGCATCGGCGTACGCTATGGGCTGAACTGGTACACCCACCATGGTGAAGCCATCATGATTCCGAATGTGAAGAAAAAATCGTTCACGGAAGCCGAAAGCATCTTAAAACAAATGGGACTCAAAGCGGTTGTCAGCGATACGGGATACGTGAAAACGCTTCCTCCCGATTGTGTCTTAGAGCAAAGCCCTGCTGCTGGTGAAAAGGTGAAAGCAGGTCGTATTATCTATCTCACCATCAATGCCTCCAAATCACCCACTATCACCTTGCCCGATGTCATTGACAACAGCTCCCTGCGAGAGGCAATGGCAAAACTCTCTGCAATGGGATTCAAGGTGGGAATGCCACAGTTTATCCCAGGGGAGAAGGATTGGGTATATGGCATCTTGGTGCGAGGAAAGCACGTAGCTGCTGGTGATAGGATTTCGATTGAAGACTCGTTGATTATCCAAGCAGGAAATGGCATGAGAGATGAAGCCGATTCGGTGAATTACATCGACCCCGTTTATCCTGAATACGATGACGCATCAGATGAGGATGTGGATCAGTTTGTAGAAGTGAGTGGACCTGTGGAAGAATCGGCAAAGCCCAACCAGCCGCCAACCAAAGGGGAGACGACTCCGGATGCACAGAAAGAAACACCTGCGCCCAAGAAGAGCTATCCCAAGAACCCCCAACCTGCGGAGCCAGCAACACTAAGGAAGGTGAAGCCTTCTCCACAGAAGACACCCGTACACACGCCCAAAAAAAATTAGATGTTAGAAGAGACTAACGATATATCGCTGATAGAAGACGAGGATGATCAGCAGCTGTATGAGCATTTTCGTGTGGTGGTAGATAAGAATCAGGAGCCATTGCGTATTGACAAATATATGTTTGAGCGTCTGAAACATTCCAGTCGTAACCGCATACAGAAAGCTGCGGATGCAGGATTTGTACACGTAAACGACCAGCCCGTAAAGAGCAATTACAAGGTTCGCCCGTTAGATGTGATTACGCTCATGCTGGATGCGCCTCAACACGACAGCACCATTGAGGCGGAAGAGATTCCTCTCAACATTGTGTACGAAGACACCGAAGTCATGGTAGTGAACAAACCTGCTGGCATGGTGGTGCATCCCGGGGCAGGAAACTTTCATGGCACGCTTATTAACGCTGTGGCATGGCACCTCAAAGACTTACCAACCTTTGATGCGAACGACCCCGCTTTGGGACTGGTTCATCGCATTGACAAAGACACCAGTGGGCTGTTAGTCATTGCCAAAACACCAGATGCCAAGACAAAGTTGGGACTACAGTTCTTCAACAAGACCACCCACCGCAGCTACCACGCTTTGGTGTGGGGCAATTTCAATGAAGAGGAAGGGCGCATCGAGGGAAATATTGCACGCGATCCCAAAGACCGATTGCGTATGTGCGTATTCCCTCCAGACAGTGCTGTGGGCAAAACGGCAATCACTCATTATCGAGTATTAGAGCGATTTGGCTATGTCACGCTGATAGAGTGCATCCTCGAAACAGGGCGAACACATCAAATCCGTGCCCACATGAAACACATTGGGCACCCTCTATTTGGCGACGAGCGATATGGCGGAATGGAGATTCTTCGTGGACAGCGTAGCTCAACGTATAAAGCATTTATACAAAACTGCCTCAACCTCTGTCATCGTCAAGCCTTACACGCCAAGACCTTGGGCTTCGTACATCCGAAAACCAATCGAGAAATGAACTTCACGTCCGACTTACCCGAGGACATGCAGCAACTCATACAAAAATGGCGTGTGTACATACATGGCACAACCATAGACACTTTTGAAGAATAATATCACATATAGTTTACACATGAAAGAGTTAAAAAGAAACATTGCCATCGTTTGTGGTGGCGACTCATCAGAATACGACGTGTCTTTACGCTCTGCGCAAGGGCTCTATTCGTTCTTTGACAAAGAACGTTACCAGGTATTTATTGTCACGATACGAGGGCTCGACTGGAATGTGTGCTTGGAGGATGGCAGCACTGTTAAAGTGGATAGAAACGACTTTTCCTTTGTACACAACGGCAAGTCGATCATCTTCGACTATGCTTACATCACCATTCATGGCACACCAGGCGAGAATGGTATCATACAGGGCTACTTTGAATTGGTGGACATTCCCTATTCCACCAGTGGAGTCTTGGTGGAAGCCCTGACCTTCAACAAATTTGTTCTGAATCGCTATCTGGCTTCGTTTGGCATCAAGGTGGCAAAAAGCATCTTGTTAAGACGTGGTGAGGAATCGATGCTCTCTGAACAAGAAATAGAGGCACAGTTGGGCATGCCATGCTTTGTCAAACCCGTTGCCGATGGGTCCAGCTTTGGAGTTACAAAAGTAAAGAACTCAGACCAGTTAGCACCTGCATTGCGGGTTGCTTTTATGCAGAACGAGGCTGCCATGATTGAGAGCTATATGAAGGGAGTGGAGCTGTCGATTGGCTGTTATAAGACGAGCGAGAAGGCTGTCGTCTTTCCTGCAACAGAAGTCGTAACGAGCAATGAGTTCTTTGATTACGATGCCAAATACAACGGGCAGGTGCAGGAAATCACACCAGCACGCATCGCCGACGACACAGCCAAGAAGGTTGCCGAAGAGACCAGTAAGATTTATGACATTCTACATTGCAATGGCATTATCCGCATTGACTACATTATCACAAAAGACGAGCAAGGGAACGACGTAGTGAACATGCTCGAAGTCAACACCACTCCGGGCATGACTGCCACCAGCTTCATCCCTCAACAGGTACGAGCTGCAGGACTGGACATCACAGAAGTGTTGACCGAAATCGTAGAAAACCAATTTTAGACTTACCATGCATACCCCAAAAGAATTTGATGACATTCGGCCTTTCGAGCCAGAGGAGCTTCCAGAAGTTTACAACCGGCTGCTCGACAATCAGCAATTTCAGCGTGTACTGTCCTATTTTTATCCCGATGTCCCATTGGAGAAGATTGGTGCGCGCATGCGGGCTTGCACAACAAACTTAGCCTTTCAGAAAGTTTTCGGGAACGAATTTGTGACGTTTGTGCTCAACCGAGCTGCAAAGAGTTGGGATATGAACCACAGTGCCATCAGCCCTGAACACAACTACACGTTCATGAGTAACCACAGAGACATTGTACTCGACTCTGCCATTCTGTCTAAGTTGCTCATCGATGCGGGGTTTAAGACTACCTGCGAGATTGCCATTGGCGACAATCTGCTATCGCTACCTTGGGTGAAAGACTTGGTAAGAGTGAACAAATCTTTTATCGTCAAGCGCAGTGCCTCTTTCCGTGAAATGCTGACTTCCAGCAAAACACTGTCCAAGTATATGCACTTTGCTATTCAGGAAAAGAAAGAAAATATATGGATTGCACAACGGGAAGGGCGTGCGAAAGACTCGGATGACAGAACCTCTGAAAGTATTCTAAAGATGATGTCTATGGGCGGCGAAGGGAGTATTGTTGAGCGACTCACGCAGCTGCACATCGTTCCCATGACCATCTCTTATGAATATGACCCATGTGACTATCTGAAAGCTGCCGAGTTTCAACTGAAACGCGACAATCCTGATTGGAAGAAAGGACCACAAGATGATATTATCAGTATGCAGACAGGTATTATGGGCTACAAAGGACACGTTCATTATCACTGCTCCTCTTGCATAGACGAGTATTTGCAAACCTTAGATTCGGAGATGCCCAAGAACGAATTGTATGCCACTATTGTGCGTCACATCGACCGAGAGATACATCGACACTATCGCCTGTTCCCGAACAACTACATTGCGCATGACCTTTTGACAGGAAAGGACGAGCAGACTGCCCATTATCAGCCCGCAGATAAGGTCAACTTTGAACGTTATCTCTCTGAACAGCTGGAGAAGATTACCGTGCCACAGCCAGACATCGCCTTTTTGCGTGAGCGGATATTGACCATGTATGCCAACCCTTTAAGAAACTATTGGGCAGCATGCAAATAAAACATTGGGTACTCTTCGCTCTACTCGGGTTGTTCACAGCCTGCACCATCAATTCCTATGACAAGGGAGATGGGCGCTACTCGTATCTACGTGCCGAGATGACAGAAATCCATACCTCGGCAAAGAATAAGGTCGACTATGCATGGACGGATGAGGGAAAGAAGTTATCTTTCACGGTACCGTTCACTTGTTCGTGGGCTCATGTACCAGACAGCGTGTATCGCGCGATGCTATATTACACCCAAGACGAAGAATCGACCGTAGGAATGACAGCCCTCCATGTATGGGTGTTGCGCCCTCTAAAGGCACCGAAGAGGATTCCGTCCGACCCTGTGCAGTTAGAAGGTTGCTGGATGAGTAAATCGCAACAGTACCTGAATGTAAGAATTGGTGTGATGACGGGCACTCCAGAAGACACGACGTTACAACAGAAAGTTGGAATTGTCACTCTAAAGAACACGCATCATGCCAATGGCAAGGAGACCCATGACTTGCGCTTATTCCACCATCAAAACAACGTTCCCAGCTATTACGCACGCACATTTTATATCAGCATCCCCACAGACGTTTATAAAAAAGGAGATACCCTCAGTTTTTCTGTAAACACCTATCGCGGTTGGGTGAAGAAAAGCTTTGCTTTGAAATAAGAGCAGAAAGAGCTTTGAAGCGATAAGAAACTTTGAAATTTGCGTTTATAAAGCGACGTTCCACCCACCCATAGGTACAGTAGCAAAAAGGGGATACACCGTTTGGCATATCCCCTTTGCTCATTATTATATCGAGAGAATTATTTTCCGTTCACCAATCGCATGGTGTCGCGTGCGATGACAATCTCCTCATCGGTAGGAATCACACAAACCGTTACCTTGGAATCGGGCGCAGAGATAATGGCTTCCTTGCCACGAACCTTGTTGGCTTCGGCATCCATCTTCACACCCAGGAACTCTAATCCACTACAAGCCTCGAGGCGAGTACCAATCTGATTTTCGCCTACGCCAGCTGTCCACACGATGATGTCAACACCTCCCATGACAGCAGCGTATGCACCGATGTATTTCTTGATGCGGTAGTTGTACATCTTCAGTGCCAACTGAGCTTGTTCGTTGCCTTCATCGGCTGCCGATTCTATCTCACGCATGTCCGATGAGATGCCAGTAATACCGAGCACACCACTCTCCTTATTTAGGAAGTCTGCCATTTCTTGAGGCTTCTTGCCTAACTTCTCCATGAGATAGGTAACAGCTGAAGGGTCGATGTCGCCCGAACGCGAACCCATCATCACACCAGCCAATGGGGTCAATCCCATAGAGGTATCGATGCACTTACCGCCTTTGATGGCTGTTACACTGGCACCATTGCCGATGTGGCAGGTGATGATGCGCATGTCCTTGATGTCCTTGCCTAAGAATTCGCACACACGTTGTGACACATATTTGTGACTGGTGCCATGGAATCCGTAGCGACGCACGTGGTATTTTTTGTACAGTTCGTAGGGAATGGCATAGAGGTAAGCATAATCGGGCATGGTGCTATGGAACGCATTGTCGAACACACACACCTGCGGTGTGGTGGGCATGAGTGCATCCACGGCACGCAAGCCACGCAGGTGACCTGCATTGTGTACAGGAGCCAAATCGCACAGGCTCTCGATTCCGTCTTCTACGTGCTGATCTACAATCACGCTATCCTCGAACAGGTCGCCGCCTTGCACGATACGATGCCCCACTGCGTCAATCTCGTTTAAGGACTTAATAGCCCCAATTTCGGGGTCGGTGAGCAAAGAGAACACGAAGTTCACGCCCTCTTTGTGGTCGGGCATGTCGTGCATGATCTTCTTTTTCTCGCCATTGGGCAATGTTACTTTCACAAAGGCCTCATCGAGACCAATACGTTCTACACCTCCTTGAGCCAACACTGACTCATCGGTCATGTTGTAGAGTTTATACTTGATAGAGCTGCTTCCGCAGTTTAATACTAAGATGTTCATTTTTAAGTTTATGAGTTTGTTAGTTTGTTAGTTGATAAGTTTTTTTAGTTCACGAGTTGACCAGTTGACGAGTTTACGAGTTAAAAGAGCCTCTCCCCCTGCCCCTGCCCCTCCCCAAAAGGGAGGGGAGTAGTTAGCTTGGCATGTTTGTAGTTTTGTTAGTTGACGAGTTCACGAGTTGATAGTTCTCAAGCAAAAAGTCTACTAACTCGTTAACTTGTCAACTATAAACTCGTAAACTTAAAAACTCCCTACTCCTCTTTCTTGGCATCTTGTGCCTGGCAAGCGGTGATGGCAACCATATAATAGATGTCGTCTACCGAGCAACCGCGGCTAAGGTCGTTCACTGGGCGCGCAATTCCCTGCAAGATAGGTCCTATGGCAATGGCATTGCCCAAGCGTTGTACCAGCTTGTAGCCAATGTTTCCTACTTCCAAATTGGGAACCACCAATACGTTGGCATTGCCAGCGATAGCACTTCCCGGCGCTTTCTTTTGTCCTACCGACATCACCAAAGCGGCATCGGCTTGTAACTCGCCATCGATTTTGAGTTGTGGGGCACGCTGCTTTGCTAATTTTGTAGCTTCAGCAACCTTGGACACCACTTCATGAGAGGCACTACCCTTGGTAGAGAAGCTCAACATCGCTACGCGTGGTTCCTTGAAACCTGCCACACTCTTTGCCGTTTCAGCGGTAGTCACGGCAATTTGAGCCAACTGATCCACATCGGGAACAGGCGTAACAGCCACGTCACCCATAACCACTACACCATTTTCGCCATACTCCTTTGCCTGCGTAATCAACAGCATGGCACCACTCACGCAAGTGACACCGGGCGCACACTTGATGATTTGCAATGCAGGGCGTAACGTATCTCCTGTCGTACTCAAGGCTCCGCTAATCTGTCCATCGGCACCTTCGGTCTTGATAATCATGCAGCCTAAGTATAAAGGATTCTTCACCAACTCGCGTGCTTGCTCAATGGTCATGCCCTTTTTCTTTCTAAGTTCGGCTAACAGTGTAGCATATTCTTCACTCTTGGGATTGTTTTCAGGGTCAATGATAGTAGCCTTGTCAATATTCTTCAGCGCTCGCGCTTCTGCCATTTTGTGAATCTCCGTTGGGTTACCAATCAAGATGATGTCTGCAATGTCGTCGGCCAATACACGGTCAGCGGCACGTAGCGTTCGCTCCTCTAATGCTTCGGGGAGCACAATACGTTGTTTGTCAGCTTTTGCTCGCTCAACAATTTGCTGTAATAAATCCATGATGTTGTTATTTATATTTTGATTTGTGTCATGATAGCGGCATCCACATGCCTTCAACCTCCGCTGGACACCGATGTTAAAAGAAGTGGGAACCCATTGGCATCCATCAAGATTGCAGTTGCAAAAATAACAAATATTATCGACATGTGGAATGAAACGCCCATAAAAATACCAAACATCGCAAAAAGGACTGTATTCCACGAAAGAATACAGTCCTCAGTTTGTATTTTGAATCTACTTGATGAGGGCATCCATCTCTTTATAGCAACAACGCTATAGAAGGACGTTTCCCTATTAAGGATTCTGTTTCAAGTTAGGATTAGCATTGATTTCCTTTACAGGAAGTTGATGCAAGAAGTCCTTGGCGTCTGTTGCCATCTTCTTTTGTGCAGAAGCCTTGTGGTTTGAAGGAACCTCTACCTCTTTGCCATCTTTATCTATCACTTTGTAGCCCTTGGTGCGGTCAATGGTTTCCTTCCAGCGTTTCATATCAAACCAGTTGGTACCTTCGCCCCAAAGTTCTATACGACGTTGGAAACGAACTTCCTTGCGAAGTGCGTCTTGTGTAGCAGGAGCCTCGAAAGCAGGATTGCGTTTCTTTACAAAAGCATTAAGCTCTCTCTGCGCATCGGCTAACTTATTTTGTTCAACCAATGCTTCTATTTCGAGCAAGATAGGGTCTTGAACGCGAATAAAGCAATAATCCTGTTCCATACCAGCCTCACCAGCGATAAACTTCACCTGCTCAAAATCATCGAGATCATCCATTGATTTCATTCCTGAATTGTGTGTTTGAGCAAGCATTGAAGATGCTACATCAGGATATTCCTCTTTATTAATCCAAAGTTTTCTACGTGAATCGGTCTTCGGAATCTGGTTGTACAAATAGTTGTAAATCAGTTTTGTCCTACCACCTGCTGCATATCCACGAGCCAAGAAGTGGTCCATGTGGCTCCAGTAAGATGCCCACAGTGTAGAGTTTTGTGAGTTGATGTCATATCCCCACAAGATATCAGCCTGACCAATATCCCATCCACGAGCAGGTTCGGTCGCCTTATCAGTACCACCTTCGGCAGCCATCTTTGCATAAGTTTCCACATTAGGCCAATCTTCCATTTGTGCATAAGCCTTAGCCAAGTAAGCAGCAGCCACGGCACGGTCGGCATCTGTGCGAACACCCGTGTTCTTACAGTTCTTAACAGCAAAGGTCAAGTCCTCAATAATCTGCTTGTACACCTCTTGTACGGTAGCACGAGGCAGATTCTGGTCAGTTGATTTCAAAGCCAGAGGCACGCCCAAAGCATTTTCGTGTCCTTTGTACGTATGCTGATAGAAGTTAATCAAGTGGAAATAAGCAATGCCACGAAGTGCCAAAGCCTCTCCTTTTGCAGCCAACACTCCAGGGTCGGTTGATTCTTGTGCAAAGTAAGTCTCCAAGTGCAGATTCACCTTTGCAATGATTTCATAGAACTGCCCCCATGTAGAACGGGTACGGCGAAAATTCTCCATACGGTTATCGATTTGGTAATCAAACTGGAACCAGTTCCAATTTTGATAAGCCACATCCTCACACATCATATCAGTAGCTATCTGGAATGCTTTCAAACCGAAATCATCGTGGGAGTCATAAAAATCTTGGAAAATCGTATAGATTTTCGCAATGGCAGCTTTTGCAACCCCTGTCTGTGTTTCAGGATTAGCAATTAATTCTTCGTGTCGCTGCTGAGTTTCATATTCTGAAACTTCAGGATCGAGATTGCACCCTACGATACCGAACGTGAAAGCGAGTGCAGCTGCAACTTTTATATAATTCTTCATATTTCTTATGTTTTATAGTCGTTTATAAAGCTGTTTCTTATAAATTCAGGTTGATACCAAACGAGAGTGCGCGAACTGCACTGTTTACACTATAATCTTGTGTACCGTTGAGGGCAATACGTGGGTCAAGTCCTTTTCTCTTTGACCACAGTCCCAAGTTGTCGGCTGCAAAGTAAAGACGAAGTCCCTGGATTTTAGCCTTGCTCAATACACTCTTTGGCAATGAGTAGCCAAATGTAAGGTTATTCAAGCTGAGATAAGAGCCATCAATGAGGAAACGGTCAGAAGCCTGATTGAGCTTTTGGTTTTGGTTATGCAAACGTGGAACGTCGGTGTTGGTGTTCTCGGGTGTCCAGTGGTTCAAGATATCCTTGTGCCAGTTCGTACCTGGCCTACCTGACGACATTAATTCACTATAGCTGCCATCGTAAACCTTTCCACCTACTCTATAAGAGAATTGAATAGAGAAATCAAATCCGTAGGCTGCTGCATTCGCATAGAAACCTCCTGCTATTTTTGGCAAAGCCGAACCTACAAACTGTCTGTCTTTTAACGAGCTGCTGTAATCTTTGCTGCCAACTTTCTCAAACTGTTCTGTTTTCTTATTCCAGCACCAGTACATTTGGTCACCATTCTCTGGATTGACGCCTGCCGATTTCACCATATAGTAGTCGAAGATACCACCTTGCTCCTTCAAGATACGGAAACCTTTGGAGATACCGTCTTCTCTGAACTGTTCGGGCAATTCAGTAATCTTGTTCGTGTAAGTAGTTCCATTCACACCTACATTTACATTGACATTGCGGTCGTTGTAAACATTGGACGAGAGGTTGAATTCAAAACCTGTATTTACCATTTTACCGAAGTTCACTGGTTCAGAATCGAATCCTGTCGTTGAAGAGATAGGAAGGTTGAAGAGCATATCGGATGTACGACGGCTAAAGAAGTCGAGTTCACCAGCAATCAAACCTTTCCAGAACGAGAATTCCAAACCAACGTCAAAGTTGTTGTTCTTTTCCCAAGTAATGTTTTCGTTACCTTTATAAGCAGGCCCGTAAACACTTTCGGTACCCGTAGAGGCAATCTTGTAAAGGTTGGTATACGGAGTATAAGCACGCAAAGGAGGATTCGTATTTGGCAAGTACAGATAATCGTTACCCTGTACACCGTAGCTGACACGCAGCTTCAGGTTTTGGATAGCATCAACGTCTTTCAAGAAGTTTTCCTGATTGATGCGCCATGATGCGCCCAAGCTCCAGAATGTACCCCAGCGATGATCGGGATGGAATACGGAAGAACCATCACGACGCAAAGAAGCAGAAGCGTAGTATTTGTCCATGTAGTCGGCTGTTACCTGTCCGAAGTAACCCTCTACCTTGTATTCGCGGCCATAAGAGTCTAAGTCGGAAATGGTAGCACCTGAACGGAATTCTGGCAATGTAGGATCGAGCAACCCTTTTTTCTCACCATTTAAGAAGTTGTTTTTTTCATTATAGTTTTCATGTCCCAGCATCACATGTACACCAAAGTCATTGAAGGTCTTGTCCCATTTCAATATTTGGTTCCAGTTCAGTGACACTCTTTGGTTCACTTCTTTATTAAGAATACCACCATAAGCTTGTCCATCACCAACAAGTGGGTTCATCATGTTGGTCCAACGCCACCAGTTACCATTAAATGTAGCCGTAGAGCTAAACTTAAAGTTGTAAGGCAGTTTAACGTCTACGCGTGCGTTTTGTGTGAGGTAGTAGTTAACGTTTTTCGTAATATTAAGTTCGGTTTGCCGAATCAGGTTCATACCTCCAGCATACTGTCGAGCTTGAGAATCGTCGTAAACCATCTCTCCATGAGCGTCACGCAAAATCTTACCATCCTTATCATGCTTGTAAATAGGATAGATAGGCGCAATCATACGGCTCCACATAAACAAGTTACTATAGTTGTTTTCCTCATATTGCGCAGGGTTTTGTGCAGTAGTCTTAGCAAATTGCGAAGAAGCACCGATGCGTAACCAGTCGGTAATATCTGAATCGTATGACATACGAGTAGTTAAGCGCTCAAATTTGGTCTTCATACTGAAGCCACGATCGTTCAAGTAACCTACAGAGAAATATACCTTCGACTTAGCCGAACCCTTGGTGATACTCAGGTTATACTCTTCGCGTGTCTTGGGTTCGTACAATGTACCCATCCAATCGTTGAAGTTGGCAGCATCTTCGTAACGAATAGGTGCTGTGGTCAGATTACCATTTTCGTCAACTACTTTGTTGTCGGGTGTACTATACACATTATACCCCAATTCATCAATCAAATTAGCCGAAGCCCATTGTCCAGGGTTTTTCTCAGGTTCATCAATGAAAGTAACCGAGTTCTTAAGTCCCTCCCAAGTAAGTTTGTAATACATACCGGGGTCGGTAATGATGTCATATTCGGGAACAGCACGCTGATTGGTACCAATGCGGGCATCGAAAGATACTTGGACTCTTCCCTTGTTACCGCTCTTGGTGGTAATCATGATGACACCATTGGCACCACGTGCACCATACAAAGCAGCAGAAGCAGCATCTTTCAGTACGTTGATGCTCTCGATATCCTTGGTGTTAATAGCGTTAATCTCGCCACTGTAAGGAGCACCATCGAGAATAATCAATGGTGAACTGGAAGCGTTCAACGAACCAATACCACGAATACGCATCACTGTTGACTCACCTGCACGTCCTGACGGAGATGTTACTGACAAACCAGCAACCATTCCCTCCAAAGCCTTAGAAGCATCGGAAGCCTGCACTTTCTCCAATTTCTTAGAGTCTACATTCGTTGCAGAACCTGTATAGGTAGATTTCTTTACTGTACCATAAGCTACAACGATTACTTCATCGAGCTTACTGTCATCGCTTACCAATCTAATGGTCATGTTGTTGGTAGCGACAACTGTTTTGGTCACCATTCCAATGTAAGAAACCATGAGTTTTGCACCACTGGGTACACTCAAGGTAAACTTACCCTCAATGTTAGTAGCGGTACCATTTTTGGTTCCTTGAACTACGACGGAGGCGCCAACAACAGGCTGACCATCATCCGCAGAAATCACAGTACCGTTAATCTGTGTTTGTGCCATTGCCATACCTATGCTTAGGAAGAGGCAAGCGAGAAACAATGTTAGTCTTTTTTCCATAAGTTCTCTTTTTAGTTAATTAATGTTTTAAGGTTAAAGATAATTCTTTACATTTTAAGCAAAATAGGCTTCAAAACAATGACCTTGTTGTCTCCGCAAGCTTGCTTTTCCTTTTAGATTTATTACTACCTCTTTACAAAAGTTGCAAACAATAACTTGCACCTGTTTTTTACTTGATAATCGCAAAAATAAATCAAATTTTTAGAATAAGCAAGCAAAACACAAAAAAAATGTTTAATCTTTTCTCAAAAAACTAACAAATACAAAATCAATCGTGTTATGGAATAAGAGTCTTAAAATTCAATAACGACAACGAAAAAGGAGATATAATAACAAAATGATACCAAAATCGCAGATAATCATAGCAAAGTGGCTGTTTGAAATATTTTTTCTTATCGGTTTGCAAAAACGATTGATGAAGAGAAAACGCTCCCATGTTGCTAAAAAACAGGAAAGATGGACAGGAAAAAATAAATTTAACACTCATCAAGCGTCATTGGTCACAAGTCTGTGATAAGAATAAGGTGTCAAGATGGACCTTGCACGGCAAGCCCGATTTTACGGCGCTTTCAGGTGGCGTTCTTATAACAATGTAATAACGCCCTTACTCCATGGAGATAACAGCCTTATAGTAATGTAATAAGCACCTTATCTCCATGCTTCAGCAGGAGCACTTTGGAGAAACACGTAACTCGTTGTATATAACAATGTTATGTGTTTCAACAAAAATCAGGATTTCATCTTTTCTTGCATTTGCTCGATACACTGCGCAATGTATTGCTTGAACTTTGCATCGTGCAAAATCTCGATGTCATGAAAAAGACCTAACACAAATCTGCCAATGCCCAAATAACTCACCATGTCGGCTTTGAAAATCCAGTGTTTGCCGTCCTTATCGGGTGCCACATGAGGTTGAGCCATAGGATATTCTTCAATCAATATATTGTATGCTAACTGACCGAGCCGCAACTTAATGGGCAGTTTTTTGTCGCCACTGAACATAAAAATATCGGTGAAAACTTCGCGGTGCTTGTCTTCGTTCATCCAAAACACATCCATCGTATCTATGCGCTGTACACGAGACAACTTGAAGGTTTTGCAGACACCCGACTGGATTTCATAACAGCGCACATCCATATCATCGTTCATCAGCAAGAAAGGCTCTACCATGCGGTCGGAGACGGTACGACTGTGGGGAGAAGAATAGCCCTTCAGCACCACGACATTCTTGCTGGCAATTGCCTCTTTCAACGCTCGAATGTGCTGGTGAATGCGCTTCAGCGCGGTGGGAGAGAACGAACCTTCCAACCCATAATAGCGATCAAGCTTGGTCTTGAGCAAGGTGGTCATCATATCCTTTTGATGACTGTTTTCTAACAAGCGGCGCAGATAGCGGGCTTCATCTACCGTCAGTGCAATATTGGAGTGCAAGCGTTTGAAAAATCGACTGGAGGGATCGATGCGATAATAAGCGCCTGTCTTTACTACTTGGAAGCCGCTCCTACGGAAATATTCCAAATAATAATACAAATTGCGTCGAGAGACATGCAGCTGATCCGCCAACTGCTGCGCTGTATAATTATTATTATCGGTGAGCAACAGCAGTAAATCGAGTTCGTTTCCAAATTTATCCAATCGCATGAGAGAAGAGGTGGTGAGTTTTTAGTTTTTGAGTTAGTGAGTTTTGAGTTTTTAAGTTGGTGGGTTTTGAGTTTTTAAGTTGGTGGGTTTTTAAGTTTTTAAGTTCTTAAGGTTGTGAGTTGATGCGTTAATGAGGACATCTGTGCTGGTTTCTTTCTATCCACATCAAAATAACACTCAAGCATCAGAAATCCAATGACAGTTCGGTGGTACCCAAAAGATTGTACGAACGCCGATGATAGGGAGTGACCCCATATTGTTGAATGGCGGCTCGGTGCTCACGGGTGGGATAACCCATGTTAGACTCCCAATGATATTGAGGATATTCTTCTGCCAACCGATCCATATAGTCGTCGCGAAATGTTTTTGCCAAAATGCTGGCTGCCGCAATGCTTTGATATTTCGCATCGCCCTTGACAATCGTTGTATAAGGAATGTCGTGATAGGGTGTGAACCTGTTGCCATCGACAATAATGGCTTGCGGTCGAACCTTTAGCTGGTCCAAGGCACGGTGCATCGCCAAGAAACTGGCACGCAGAATATTGATTTCGTCAATCTCTTGAGGTGAAACCTCACCCACTGCCCACGCCACAGCCGCTTGCATGATGACTCCACGCAGTTCGTTGCGCTTCTTCCGAGTGAGCTGTTTAGAATCGTTCAGCACATGATTGTCGTAATCGGAAGGCAAGATAACGGCAGCGGCAAAGACACTTCCTGCTAAGCATCCACGCCCAGCTTCATCGCAACCCGCTTCGATAAGATTTGGGTAATAATGAGATTTCAACACGTGCTTCATTGTTTATTTGTCAAATTATGTTAACCTACAACATCAATTAACTAAAACGATATGTGGTGGAAAAACTGGTTCCATATCTCTCCGTATTTTTGCAGTCATCAAGAACATCAACCTTTATATACATAGAACAATGGAAAAGAATATCATGATTCAAGCAGAGAAAACGAACCAGAACGAGTTTGCCAAGAAAATTGTACGTCAACTGCTCTCTCCTTTGGCGTGGCTTCGCCAATACTACGAACAAGTGACAGAGCGCAAGCTTAGCCTTCAAGAGACGGGGTGGCTACTGAATGCCCAATTGGCATTTGTGATGACCGTGTTTCCCATTGAGGCGCCATTTGCCACTCGCCTCCTCTGTTGCTTGTGGCTGCTCCATGCGGTGCTGAAGTGCAAGCAGTTTTTGTAATCAGAACATTTTGCTCACACGCTCGATACCAGCCACCAAGACATCGATTTCTTCTGTGGTGGTATACAAACCAAACGAAGCACGCACCGTACCCAAAATACCCAATCGCTCCATGAGTGGTTGGGCGCAATGATGCCCCGTACGGACAGCAATGCCAAGACGGTCGAGCAAGGTGCCGATGTCCATGGGATGAATGTCTCCGACATGAAAACTAATGACGGCATCTTTGGCAGATGAAGTGCCATAAATCCCCAGCTGGTCAATTTGCTGCAATTGGTGGGTGGCATAGGCAGTGAGTTCTTGCTCGTGTTGTGCAATGTTATCCATGCCTAAATGAGACAGATAGTCGAGTGCCACTGCCAGTCCGTGAGTTGCGATGTAATCGGGCGTTCCAGCCTCGAACTTGAGTGGAGGACGTTCGAACGTCACCTTGTCAAAAGAGACATGACTAATCATCTCGCCTCCTCCCTGATAGGGTGGCAAACGGTCGAGCCATTCTTCCTTGCCATACAGCACCCCAACCCCTGTGGGTCCGTAAGCCTTATGACCGCTGAACACGAAGAAGTCGCAATCTAAAAGTTGCATATCCACGGCAAAGTGAGGTGTGCTTTGCGCTCCATCCACCATGACAGGTACCCCATGCGCATGCGCGATGGCAATCATTTGCTGAACAGGGTTGATTGTTCCCAACACATTGCTGACATGGGTGATACTAACAATCTTTGTTTTCTCTGTGAAAAGCTCCTCGTACGCATCTATGATGAGTTCTCCCTCATCCGTCATAGGAATCACTTTGAGTACAATGCCACGCTTCTTGGCTTGCAGTTGCCATGGAACGATATTGGAATGATGCTCCATGACTGACAAAATCACCTCATCACCTGCCTGCATAAAAGTCTCTGCAAACGTAGAAGCGACGAGGTTGAGTCCCTCTGTAGTCCCTCGCGTGAAGACAATTTCGGCAGGCGACTTAGCGTGAATAAACTGCTGTACAGTTTGACGAGCTTGCTCGTGTAGTTCGGTAGCCTGTTGTGACAACCAATGTACACCTCGATGCACATTGGCATTGACGTTGAGATATTCGTCTCGCATGGCATCCAAGACACAAAGCGGCTTCTGCGTTGTCGCTGCATTATCCAAGTAGACCAATGGCTGCCCATACACTTTTCGTGATAAGATAGGGAAGTCTTTTCGAATGGAAATTATATCATACATAATTACAGATACAAATCATTGATACAGCAAAGCGTTACTGACAATTTCTACACCCTGCACATTTATTAAGCTCACCCCTGAATCGTTTTTCTACTAAATAATGGAGACGGTCTTTCAAAGGTGCCAATTGAATGTTATCCACCACTTCATTGATGAAAGCAAACTCCAACAAGAGCTTTGCTTCATTTTGACTGATGCCACGTTGTTGCATATAGAACATCGCTTCATCGTTGAGCTGTCCAACTGTTGACCCGTGTCCGCACTTCACATCATCGGCATAAATCTCCAATTCGGGTTGCGAATACATCCGTGCCTGCTTAGTGGTACATAGATTCTGATTACGCATCTCTGAATTTGTCTTTTGCGCATCCTTCTCTACCAAGACACGTCCTGCAAAAGCTCCTGTTGCCTGATCGTCAAGCACATACTTGTAAAGTTCACGACTCACGCAATGCGGAACGGCATGGTCGATAAACGTATTGTTATCAATATGTTGCTGCTTATCGGCAATCACACAACCATTGCACACACATTCGGCTCCCTCGCCACGGAAGACAAGCTGCAACTGATTGCGCGTAATGCCATTGTGTAGGGTCAACACGTTGTGATTGAACCGACTGTTGGCTTGCTGCTCCACATAAACATTACTTATCCTGGTGTTTCTTTCGTGCGTTTCTTCCATACAGTACAAGTCGAGGGAAGCATTTTCACCCACATAGGCCTCAATGACCTGTGTTGCCAAAAAGCGATGGTCGTCAATCGTATGATCACAGAAAAGGAATTTGGCTTGTGCGCCCTCTTCCATCACGATCAACACCCGTCGATTCACCATCAAGTCGACATCCGAGCGGAGAAGGTTAATCACCTGAACCGCTTTGTCCATTTGGACATCTTTGGAGACATAAATAAACAGTCCATCTTGAGCCAACATGGCATTTAAGGCTGTGAGCGCATCCTCATGGGTCTTGGCAATCTGTCCATAATATTTTGCCACCAAGTCAGGCATCTCCAAAGACGCCTCACGAAGCGAAAGCACCTTGACACCTTCTGGCAAACCTACTTTGGGCAGCGCTTTGCTGTAGAAAGCATCGTTCACCACGAAGTAAAGCGATGTGCTCAAATTGGGAACATCACATTTGAATGCCGCATATGGGTCGACAGGTATTTCCAACCGATTCAAGTTCAAACCATAATTCGGTTCAAACAGCGCGTTGATATCCGTATATCGGTAACGCTCTACCTTGCGTGAGGGAAAGCCTTGCTGCTTAAAGTCGTTGAAAGCTTGCTCTCGTACCTGATTCATGACCGGCGAACTATGTTCGCAAATCATCTCATGCGCATTTGTAAACAAGTCGATATATTGTTTTTCGCTTTTCATTCTTCCACCTCCGCCTTGATCCAATCGTAGCCACGAGCCTCGATTTCTTTCGCTAATTCAGGTCCACCTGTTTTAACAATACGGCCTTTGTATAAGATGTGGATAACCTCTGGCTTAATTAAATCGAGTAAACGGTCATAATGCGTAATGACAATAGTGCTTGTTTCTGGCGTTTTCAGTTTGTTCACTCCCTCGGCAACAATGCGCAACGCATCCACATCCAATCCCGAATCGGTTTCGTCAAGAATGGACAAAGTAGGCTGCAACATCGCCATTTGGAAAATCTCGTTGCGTTTCTTCTCTCCACCACTGAAGCCTTCATTCACGCTACGGTTTGAAAGTTTGCTATCTAACTCCACGATCTTGCGACGCTCTTTCATCAGTTTGATAAAATCGCCTGCACTCATGGGTTCCAGTCCCTGATATTTCCGCTTCTCGTTGATAGCTGCTCGCATAAAGTTGGTCATAGACACTCCGGGTATCTCCACAGGATATTGAAACGAAAGGAACAACCCCTCATGCGCCCTATCCTCTGGTGCCATTGCTAATAAATCTTTCCCATTGAAAGTTACACTACCCTCTGTCACCTTGAACAAGGGATTTCCTACTAACACTGCACTTAACGTACTCTTCCCCGAACCATTGGGTCCCATGATAGCATGTGTCTCACCCGTCTTTATACACAGGTCAATACCGTTTAATATCTTTTTGCCGTCAACTTCGGCATGTAAATTCTTTACCTCTAACATCTTCAATTGGATTGAATAAAATAAATAACTGATACGTGTAAAACTCCCTATCCCACTGTTCCTTCCAGAGATACAGATAATAGTTTCTGTGCTTCTACTGCAAATTCCATGGGCAGTTTGTTTAACACTTGTTTAGCGTAACCGTTGACAATCAGACCTACAGCTTGTTCGGTAGGTATGCCACGCTGGTTACAATAAAAAAGTTGGTCTTCACTAATCTTGCTGGTCGTTGCCTCATGTTCTACAATGGCACTGTCGTTGTGAATATCCATATATGGGAAGGTATGCGCTCCACACTGACTACCCAACAGTAGACTGTCACAAGAGCTGTAATTGCGAGCATTGTCCGCATTGGCGGTGGCTCGTACCAGTCCACGGTACGAGTTCTGGCTATGACCAGCACTGATACCTTTTGAAATAATCGTACTCTTGGTGTTTTTACCCATGTGAATCATCTTCGTTCCCGTGTCAGCCTCTTGGTAGTTATTGGTCACTGCCACCGAATAGAACTCCGCCTGCGACCCGTCGCCTCTGAGAATACACGAAGGATATTTCCACGTGATGGCACTTCCCGTCTCCACTTGTGTCCAAGACAATTTGGAGTTGACGCCTCGGCATTCACCTCTTTTCGTCACTAAATTGAGTACACCGCCTTGCCCATGCTTGTCGCCAGGATACCAATTTTGTACCGTAGAGTATTTCACTTCGGCATTATTCATTACAATAATCTCCACAATGGCGGCATGAAGTTGATTCTCATCACGCATTGGTGCCGTGCATCCTTCAAGATAACTCACATAAGCATCGTCTTCGGCGACAATGAGTGTACGCTCAAACTGTCCCGTATTACGGGCGTTGATGCGGAAATACGAACTGAGTTCCATCGGGCATCGCACGCCTTTAGGGATATACACAAACGAACCGTCGCTGAAAACAGCACTATTCAATGCCGCAAAGAAATTGTCACGATAAGGCACTACGCTACCTATGTATTGCTTCACCAAGTCGGGATGTTCTTTGACCGCTTCACCCATCGAGCAAAAGATGATACCTTTCTCGCGCAGCTTTTCTTTGAAGGTTGTTTTCACCGACACCGAATCCATAATGGCATCTACTGCTGTGCCACTAAGTATCAAGCGTTCTTCCAAAGGGATTCCCAACTTATCAAAAGTCTTCTCCAGTTCTGGATCAATCTCTTTGTTCTGCGGTTTCTTCGCCATTGGATCGGCATAATAAGAGATTCCTTGATAGTCTATCTCTGGTAAAGTGACATGCCCCCACGAGGGTTGCTTCATCGTCAACCAATAGCGGTAAGCTTTCAAGCGAAAGTCGAGTAACCAATCGGGTTCTCCTTTCTTGCTTGAAATCAACCGAATCACATCTTCGTTGAGTCCTTTTTCTATAATTTCAGTATGTACATCTGTTGTAAATCCGAACTCATATTTTTGTTCGGCAACTTGTCTCACATACTCGTTGTTACGATTATTTACTTCTTCCATAATGTCAAGACAGGGGCATCCCTGTGTGTCATGGATCCCCCTGCATCATTTTGTATATATTGGGTCACACCACTGTGACCGCTTCTATTATCTCTCCATATCCCTCCTGACAATGTGTTATATCATTGATGCAACACAATGAGCAGGCCACTTCGCAGAGACGAGTCTACGAAGTTAGGAATATACCTCTTTATAATGTTTGCTTCACCTCTACCTCCGTGAAGGTTTCGATGATGTCGCCTTCAAGAATGTCGTTGAAGTTCACTAAGCTGATACCGCATTCGAATCCAGTAGCCACCTCTTTCACATCATCCTTAAAGCGTTTCAAAGCATTGATAGGTGCGGTATGAACTACAATACCATCGCGTACCACACGCGCCTTGTCTGAACGGTGTACCTTTCCTTCGGTGACGAGGGCTCCAGCAACGGTACCCACCTTGGAAATTTTGTACACTTGCTTCACTTCTACCTGTCCAGTCACTACTTCCTTCTTGACCTTGTCCAGCATACCCTCCATGGCTGCCTTGACATCATCAATGGCATTGTAGATAACCGAATAGGTGTTAATTTCTACTCCATTCTGCTCTGCTAACTTACGAGCTGCAGCGGAAGGACGCACTTGGAAACCAACAATAATAGCATCGGATGCATCGGCTAAGGTGACATCATTTTCACTAATCTGCCCTACGGACTTAAAGATGACATTGACATTAATCTTTTCTGTCGACATCTTAATAAAGGAATCGCTCAATGCCTCGATACTTCCGTCGGTATCTCCTTTGACGATAATATTCAGTTCCTTAAATGAACCCAATGCGATACGATGGGAGACATCACTCAAGGTCAAGCGTTTCTGTGTGCGCAAGCCTTGTTCACGCTGCAACTGCATACGCTTGTTGGCGATATCTCGAACCTCTTGTTCGGTTTCTAACACATGGAACTGATCACCTGCTGTTGGCGCACCATTCAATCCTAAGATGATAGCTGGCTCTGCTGGCTTTGCCTCTTCAATGCGCTGATTACGCACATTAAACATTGCCTTGATACGTCCCCAACTGGTTCCTGCAATAATATCGTCACCTACTCGTAAAGTACCATTGCTTACCAAAACAGTAGACACATATCCACGTCCCTTGTCCAAGCTCGACTCGATGATACTACCTGTTGCTCGTCGGTTGGGATTGGCTTTCAAATCAAGCATATCTGCCTCTAAGAGTACCTTCTCCAGCAATTCATTGACACCGATACCTTTCTTCGCACTAATTTCTTGACATTGATATTTTCCTCCCCATTCTTCTACTAAGAGGTTCATTTGTGCCAAGTCTTCACGAATCTTATCAGGATTTGCACCGGGTTTATCAATTTTGTTGATGGCAAATACCATTGGAACATTGGCAGCCTGTGCATGCGCTATCGCCTCTTTGGTTGTCGGCATCACACTGTCGTCGGCTGCAATAATGATAATGGCAATATCGGTTACCTGCGTACCACGGGCACGCATGGCAGTAAAGGCTTCGTGACCAGGCGTATCTAAGAAGGTGATATTACGCCCATTCTCTAATTTTACGTTATAAGCACCAATATGCTGGGTAATTCCTCCCGCCTCACCAGCAATCACATTGGTGTTGCGGATATGGTCCAGAAGTGATGTCTTACCATGGTCTACGTGTCCCATGACAGTGACAATCGGTGCTCGCGACACCAAATCGTTTTCATCATCCATCTCCTCTGCCACAGCTTCTTGCACTTCAGCACTCACATATTCGGTCTTGAAGCCAAATTCGTCTGCTACCAAGTTAATGGTTTCTGCGTCCAAACGCTGGTTGATAGACACCATCAGTCCGACACTCATCAGGGTTCCAATGAGCTTGTTCACATCGACATCCATCATGGACGCCAATTCGCTTACGGTAACAAACTCGGTAAGCTTCAGTATTTTGCTCTCTTTACGCTCTGCTCTTTCCTCCGCACTCATGCGCTCTTGTATGGCATCGCGCTTCTCCTTACGATAACGTGCACCCTTCTTGGTCTGATTGCCCTTACTGGTCAAGCGAGCCAAGGTTTCTTTTACCTGACGTGCTACTTCCTCCTCATTAACCTCTAAAGGTTTCTGATTGTAGTTTTTATTGCGAGTTTTGCGATTATTCTTTTTGTTGGCATTACGACCACTTTCTTGACTGTTCGGACGATTATTGCCTCCGTTGCCTCCAATTTGCTTTGAGGCAGCATTGATGTCTACACGTTCTTGGTTAATGCGCACGCGCTTCTTACGTCCGCCGCGCTTTTCCTCACGCTCTTTACGTCGTTCCTCTTTGGTCTTTTTCTTGGGTCGTGTACTCTGGTTGATTGCACTCAAATCTATCTTACCCAGCACATTCACCTTTGGTGCATTCTGCATTTTCAGCTCACTTTTGGTCTGAAAAAGCTCATCGCCATCATTCTTAGCATCGTCGTCCACCTCTGCTTCTTTTTGAGGTGCTTCTTCCTCTTTGGGTTGAACTTGCTTCTCAACAGGTTTTTCTACCTTCACCTTTTCTTTCTTTGGTGCAGGTTTTGCTTCCTTTGGTGCAGGCTTTTCTTCCTTTTGAGGTGTTTCAGGCTGTACAGGAGCTTCAGGTGCAGACGCTGGTTGCGCTACCTTTGCTTCTTCAGGCTTCACTGTTTCTTTCTTTTCAGGCTCCGAGCTGACGGCAGCAGCTGTTTTTGGAGCAGGCTCTTGAGCGACTTGTGGCTCCTGAGGCGTTGTATCTTGAGCAACAGGTTCTTTGGCTGCGGAGGTCTTCCCTATCGAATCCAAATCAATCTTGCCAATTGGATTGTATTGTTGCCGTGAAGAAGTTTTGAGTAATTCCTCTGCACGGTTATCTTTAGGAGCGGAAGAGGCTTCTTTAGGAGCGGAAGAGGCTTCTTTAGGAGTAGAAGGACGCTTCTTCTCCTTAGGTTTTTTCTGAAAAATCTTTTCAGCTTGGTTGCGCACTTCTGCGTCTTGCTTAAAAGCTTCCACGAGCGCACCGTATTGGTCATCGTTCAGTTTGAAGCTCAACTCGGGTTTCACTTCTCCCAGCTCACTTTTCTTTTCAAGGAATTCAACTGCCGTTTGAAGTCCTATGTTCAATTCACGTAATGCTTTGTTTAATCTGATGCTCATTGATATTTATTTAACTCTTATTTCTTATTGATGTTCACACGCTTATTCTCACAATACAATTGGAGCGTGCACTCTACCAGTGCATTGCCACCAAGGGTTGATTTTGGAATAGAATGCTACTGCTCAAATTCTGCTTTTAATACTTTAATCAGATTGTCAACGGTCTCCTCTTCGAGATCGGCTTTTTCTATCAACATCTCGCGAGGTGCATTCAGCACTTGCTTCGCAGTGTCTAAGCCGATGCTCTTAATGGCATCGATGACCCACTGATCAATTTCATCATCGAACTCATCCAAGTAGATATCTTCGTCTGCATCGGCATCCGAAACCTCTCTGAACACGTCAATGGTATATTCGGTCAGCATAGAAGCCAACTTGATGTTCAGACCGCCACGGCCAATCGCCAAACTTACTTCTTCGGGTTTCAAATAAACCTCTGCCTTGTGGTTTTCCTCATCAATATTGATGCTACTGATATGTGCAGGGCTGAGGGCACGCTGTACCAACAACTTGATATTTGATGTGTAATTAACCACATCGATATTCTCATTGCACAACTCACGCACGATGCCGTGTACACGACTTCCTTTCACACCAACGCAAGCACCTACGGGGTCGATTCGCTCATCATAGCTTTCAACGGCTATCTTTGCACGTTCGCCAGGCATACGAGCAATTCGCTTAATGGAAATCAAACCATCGTTTATCTCGGGCACCTCTGCCTCTAACAGTCGTTCCAAGAAAACAGGACTGGTACGAGAGAGGATAATTTTTGGGTTGTTGTTCTCATTGTCTACCCGCAAGATAACCGCACGAATTGTCTCGCCTTTGCGATATTGATCAGAGGGTATTTGCTCTGATTTTGGGAGAATTAACTCATTATTCTCATCGTCTATCAACAGTACTTCGCGTTTCCATATCTGATAAACCTCGCCAGAGATAATCTGTCCCACCCGGTCTTTGTACTTATTGTACAGCGCATCGTGTTCCAGTTCCAACACCTTCGACGCCAGCGTCTGCCGAAGATTCAGAATGGCACGGCGACCGAATTTTGAAAAGTTAATGGGTTCTGACACTTCCTCCCCAATTTCATAATCGGGTTCTATTTCCAACGCCTCCTTCAAGGCAATCTCTTTGTTTTCATCTTCCACCTCGCCGTCTGCAACGACAATGCGGTTGCGGTATATCTCAAAATCACCTTTATCGGGATTGACAATCACATCAAAATTCTCATCGCTCCCATAAATCTTGGCCAAAACGTTGCGAAAGCTCTCCTCCAATACGCTAACCAAAGTAGCACGGTCGATATTTTTCGTGTCCTTAAACTCACGAAAAGTGTCAATCATACTGATGGTTTCTTCTTCACTTTTTCTTGCTGCCATAGCGGTATATTGTTATAATTTATAATTCAAGTTGTTACAATAGGTTCAATTATTTGAAACTAATCAAATACTTGGTATATTTCACTTGGTCCATTTGGAACGCATGGTCGACGGATTGTATTTCAGGGCGTTTCTTTCCCTCGATTTTTACTTTTTCATCTACCGCCACAACAAAGTCATTTCCATTCACAGACTTCAATGTGCCTTGTACTTTTTTCCCATCACGATCCAGTACCTCTACTTCCTTACCTATAAAATTGATATACTGCTGGGGCACCTTAAAGGGTTGACCTAATCCTGCCGAACCCACTTCCAGCTCGTAATCTTCTTCGTCACGACTCAGCCTACTTTCTATATATCGGCTCAGTTCTACGCAATCTTCAATCCATACGCCGTCAACATGGTCGATTTCGACAACTATTTTGTCATCGGGGCTCACCTCAATATCAACTAAGAAATACTCTTTATCCTGAAGCCACTCTTCAACCACCGCTTTTACGACACTTTTATCAATCATATATATTTAATTAGAACGATATATTCGTTGTCCTTACAACGGCAAACTCCTTGTAACAAAGGAGCTACGCCCTACATCCAAAATAAAATGAGGAGCTTTCGACGAAGCCCCTCATTCCACTGAACAGTGCAAAGGTACGTATTTCTGATGAAACACCCAAATAAAATACCAATTATTCAATTCTAAACTGATACATTTCCTGTATTTTACTATCTCAATGAGCTAAGGAGCTTATCTCTCCTTTTTCTGCGTTCATTTAAGGGATTTTTATTGTTTGTTCTAACTTGCTTGACAACATTCAAGAACAGATTGCATCTCACACTAACAAGGTGGATACGATTTTATTCCGACATTGATATGTACAAAGGTTACACCTCAATTAGTGTCCCATTCGTGAGGTATCAACCTGCTTTACTTTCTTTTCCTTGTAGCCACCGAACTTATAGACAACAGTAAAAGTAACTGTGGACCAATTGTAGTTGAGCTTCATACGATAGTCTTGGTTGCCTTGTACGGAATGGGTGTCATATTTGTTGTTGAAGATGTTGTTGCCATTGAGGCGCAGCCCCCATTTTCCATCATGCGACGACCATTGCAGTTTGGCATTCATTCGGAAGATGGGACTGATGTCGTAAACTCCTTGTATTGCCTTTGACTGAAAGAATGGATTCAGAATAAGACGCAAGTCCTGTGTTTTGCAAAGTTTTACCGATGCGGTGCCGCCAAGTATGGCAGAAAGTTTCTTTCGATTGAATGGCAAGTCGAAGAAATGACTGCTCTTGTCGTGCCTATAAGTCCCTACGGCAAACACGTTTCCGTTGAGCCATTTGCCCGCACTGAAGATGGCAGAGGCCTGCAATCCGAAGCTATTTGAATAATCGAAGTTGGTTTCTTTCATGATGACAGCCATGCGGTCTGCTGTCTGGTAGGGCAACTGCACAGAATAATCTGGCTTCAGACTTGCGAAAGCCATCAGCGTATAACGTCTTTTTATCTGCCACATCAGGTTGACATTATAATAGGAATATGGTTTCAAATCGGGATTGCCATGTATCTCTGTGTATGTAGATGAGTAAAACACATTGCTCATGGTTGACCAATAGCTCGGAAACACGGAATTGGAATTGAAGGAAAGGTTGAGCAAATGGTTGTCGTTGATGCTCCACAAAGCATTGAGCGTAGGATAGATGCACCATTTATTCCACATCGGAGAGTGGTATTGTTCAGCAGCAACGGAAACCTCAAGACTGATTGCCTTGTTGACCTGCTTGCTGAAACCTGCGTACATGTTCCATATTCGCTCATTGATGTCAACACTACTGGTCGCATTGGGCAGAATGTTTCCCGTTTTATCGAGGGTATTCTGATAGCTCTTGTTGCTCGCAAACTGCCCCTTCACACCATACGACAACCCCCACCCATGCGCCAATGAATGGTTTTGATCCGCCGTAAACATCCATTTGTTGATGGTCTGCTCACTGCCACTTGTCAGGTTGCGTTCTGTTTCTGTCGTATTTCCATCCGCCTGCATCATGCCTTCAAGGACTTGTTGCTGCGGCGTGCGATAGTAGGTGTACGATCCGCTAAGGGTAAGTCCGAAAGGAAGTGAGTAGTTGACATCCACATTGTGCAGATACTCATGACTGTCAAGGCGCACTCTGCTTACGCTCAAACCTGTCGTTTGGCTGTTAGAGCTGGCCTTTTTCCAATTTCCGGTATAGGCAATGTCGAGATGATGATTCTTGCTGAACGCATAATTCATACCCAATCGGTAGTAGTGCCTAATGCCAAACGACTTCCGCCAAGTTTCGTCATAATAGCCTACACGTTTGTTGCCCAAGGGATGATTGACTATGTGCGAAGATTCACCGTATGAATTGCCTTCAACGAATTGATAGTTTGCATCCAGACCAAACTTGCCTCTTTGCATGGAAAGGTAAAGATTGCCAAAACCAGTTGAATATTTTCTTTGCTGCAATCCGCCAACCATCTGTCCCGACAACCGATTGGTGCCGGCATTATCTTTCGTGACGATGTTGATTGCCATGCCACGAACATGATAGCGAGCCGGGGCAGACAACATCACCTCAGCCTTTGCCAACTGTGCGGCAGGCATCGCTTTCAGTCTTTCTGCCAGCTGTTCTTGCGTCAACGTAGTGGCTTGACCATTGATAATCAGCGTCACCTCATTGCCCAAGAGGGAAATACTACCAGTGGCATCGCTGACACCGGGAATGCGTGTAAGCGCCTCGTAAGCGTTGTCGGCAGGTAACTTTTCTAAAAGATTGTGCATATTGTACACCATCTTTCCCTGCACTAATTTTACAATAGGTTTTTCTGCCTTCACAATAACTTCTGGTAAATTCTTATACCATTTATTAATATCTATAGAATCGTTGTCATTGGCTACCTGTGCAGATAAATTTTGAACTGATAGAAATAATATGACTGTTATTAAATATTTCATGTTTTATTTTTAGGTGAAGTTGGATGTTATTACAGAGATATGATTTCGACTGTCTCTTTTAATCATTTCTTAAGCGTTCCTCAATGTATTTTTTTACTTTCTCCCATGAAAAGCTGACAGCGATTTAAGAGTACCATTGACGCAGGCTGGTTTGGAATTAGCAAAATAAACGTCGTTTTTTATGATTTCTGTTGTAAAAATACATAAATCCGTTAAAATCTACAAGATATGATGAGATTTTTTTATGATCACTACGGCTCGGCCATTTGAAGCGCAGAGTCAACCAGCAAGTGCAAAATTATAAAACGTATTTGAAGAATTCACACTTTGGAGTAGAAAAGTTTAATTTTTCTCTCGGTCTTTCGTTC
>QWCP01000178.1_pt1 | contig 32109 bp, 24 predicted proteins | sample 1972561 | NCBI WGS metagenome assembly QWCP01 (sample SAMN09866705, study PRJNA288562) | Human vaginal metagenome isolate pre4_vaginal, whole genome shotgun... | isolation source: vagina | host: Homo sapiens | place: USA: California
TCGAGGGCGCGGTCGGCGCGGTCGGAGCCGTCATAGGCAATGAGCATGGTCTCTCCGTTATTCATGTGACCATCCTAACAACCGGTTGTTGCCCGCGCGGGTGCTTCAGGCACACTGGTGTGCATGAAAAAAGCAATGCCCGCCCTCCTGTTGAGTGCTATCTGTGCGCTGAGCGCGTGCAGTACGGAGCCTGAGCTTTCCGATGCCCCGCCCAGTGAAACCAGCGCCGCGGCGTCGGGTGACACGTCGGACGATGCGGCACCACAGGAAGCCGCGCCTGAGGACGTCCGCGCCCGCGCCGCCGCCAAGCTCATGCCGCCGGCGCTGAACTATGACGATGCGCGCGCCAAGCTGGAAGCCGGCGTGGGCGGGCTCTTCATCCCGAGCTGGGCCGACCCGGAACTGCTGGGCGACGGCCCCCGCGGCCTCAACGCCTTGCGAGAGGAGTTGGGCCGCGACTTCGAAGTCTCCATCGATTTCGAGGGCGGGCGCGTGCAGCGCTTCTCCGAAATCTTAGGGGACTACCCCTCCCCGCAGGCCATGGCGGAGGGCCATAGCCCGGAGGAGGTTGAGGCCCTGGCCACGGAGATCGGCCACAGCCTGCGCGCCCACGGCGTGACGGTGGACTTCGCCCCCGTGCTCGACGTGGATGGGGGAGACCTGGAGGTCGTCGGCGATCGCGCCTTCTCCACCGACCCACAGGCCGCCGGCGAGTATGGCGCGGCCTTTGCCCGCGGGTTGCAGGCCGCCGGTGTGAAGGCCGTGTTCAAGCACTTCCCCGGCCACGGGCGCGCCTCCGGGGACACGCACCTGGGTGAGGCGGTGACCCCGCCGCTGGAGGAGCTCTCTGGTCACGAGTTCGTGCCTTTCCACACGGCAATCCCGCAAGCCCCGGACGCGGCCCTCATGATGGGGCACCTCGTGGTACCAGGCCTCGGCGACGAGCCCGCCTCCCTCAACCCGCGGGCCTACCAGTTAGCCCGCGAGGAGCTGGGCTTCGAGGGCACCATTTACACCGATGACCTGGGAGGTATGGCTTCCATCTCGGAGAATTTCAGCGTGCCGGAGGCCGTGGCCGCAGCACTCGCCGCCGGGGCCGATATGCCGCTGTGGTCCACCGACGATGACATCAACGCGGTCATCGACGCGGCCGCCGACGTGGTGGCCCAGCAAGAGGGCGACTAGTAAAAACTAGCTGGCAGCCGTTAATCTCGTACACGTGAAAAAGGCAATCGGACACAGCCAACAGCGACGCAAGGGGCTCCAGGTGACCCTTGGCGTGCTCGTCGGCCTGATACTCATCGCCGGCATCGCCTATGCGTGGGACGTCATGGCTAACCAGCACAAGGTCCCGCGCGCGACGTCGGTCGGCGGCGTGGACATCTCCCGCATGGAGCGCACCGCTGCGGTGGAGAAGCTGGAGCAGGAACTCGGGGACGTCGCGGCCCAGGGCATTCCCGACGCTTCCCTGAACCCCCTCTCGCGCCTGTACAGCTTCATTAAGCCCACCCAGGAAATCCCTGTGGCTGTGGACATCGATGAGAACCAGCTCTCCGGCCAACTCGAGCGCGTGGGCAACGAGCTGAAGATCGAGCCGGAAGACGGAAACTTGGAGCTTATCGACGGCTCCCTCAAAGAGACCAAACCCAAGCTCGGCCAGGCGGTGGAAGAGGGAGTGCTGCACGAGGGCGTCGTGAAGCACTGGCTCGACCCCGAGGGCGTCGACGTCGAGCCGATGGTGGTGGAGCCTCAGATTAATGATGAGGCGATTGAGGCCATGCGCACCGGGGATGCCGCCCGCGCGCTGGATAACCCGCTCACGCTGAAGGGCGAGAACAACACCACCGGCACCTTGCGCAAGCCGGAGATTTCCCAGTTCGTCTCCATCGCCGCGGAGGATGGCGAGCTACGCCTCAAGGTGGATAAGAACCGCGCGCGCGAGCTTTTCCAAGAGCGCATGCAAGGCTCCGAGGTGCCCGGCACCAACGCCAAAATCTCCTTCAGCGGCAACGACAAGCAGATCACGCCGTCTGTGGATGGCTCCATCATCGACTGGGATAAGACCTTCGAGGGCTTCGAAGACCGCGTGAGCAGCGAGGACGACCGCGAATGGGATGCCGACTACAAACCGGATCCCGCCGAGTTCACCACGGAGATGGCGGAGAAGGCCACCTTCGATGACACCGTGTCTGAGTTCTCCACCGGCGGCTTCTCCGGGGCCTCCGGAACAAATATCCGCCTGGTGGCCCAGCAGGTCAACGGCGCCGTGGTCAACCCGGGCGAGACCTTCTCCCTCAACGGCTACACCGGCCCGCGCGGTACCGCGCAGGGTTACGTGGAATCTGGCATCATCATCGATGGCCACGCCGGTACCGCCGTGGGCGGCGGCATCTCCCAGTTCGCCACCACCTTGTACAACGCCGCCTACTTCGCCGGCATGGAGGACGTGGCGCATACGCCGCACTCCTATTACATCTCGCGCTACCCGGCAGGCCGCGAGGCCACCGTCTATGAAGGTGCTATTGACCTGCAGTTCAAGAACACCTCGAACCACCCGGTGCGCATCGAGACTGACTTCGGCAGCGACATCACCGTGCGATTCAAGGGAGTGAAGACTGTCGACGTCGAATCCATCAACAACGGCCGCTGGGCCAAGACCGAGCCGCAGCGCAAGTCGGTGAGTGAGGACTGCTCGCCGTCGTCTGGTGCGCCGGGCTTCACGACGTCCGATACCCGCGTAATCAAGGACCTCTCCGGCAAGGAGATCTCCCGGGAGACCACCACCACGGTCTACGACCCGCAGCCCATCGTTACCTGCGGTTAAGCCATGACCCGGCCGATGCACACCGCGGTGAAGGACCCGGCGGACGTCGATCAGCTGGCCCAGCACCCGGTGAAGTTTGCTCGCGTTGCCGGCCTTTTTGCCGCGCACCGCGGCACGCTGCTTGTGGTGGTGGCGCTCATCATCGCCACCTCCGGGCTGACGGTGGTGCAGCCTTTCCTGGTACGCCGCACCGTGGATGAGGCTATTCCTGAACACGACACCGCGCTGCTGCTGTGGCTGGTGGGTGGCATGCTCGCCATCACCGTGGTCTCCCAGGCCATCGGCGTCATCCAGTCCTTCCTGTCGGCGCGGGTGGGGCACACCATCATGCACGAGCTACGCACGCAGGTCTTTGCCAACCTGCAGCGCCAGTCGCTGCAGTTCTTTACCAACAACCGCGGCGGCGAGATTCAGTCGCGCCTGACCAATGACATCGCGGCGATGCGCGGCATGGTGACCACCACGGCGACGTCCGTGGCCAGCAACCTCACCATGACGGTGGCCACGCTGGTGGCGATGGTCGCGCTCTCACCCACGCTGTCGCTGCTGTCCTTGCTGGTGCTGCCGCCTGCAGTGTGGCTCACCCGCCGCGCCGCCGTGCTGCGCCGCAGCCTCATGGAGAAAAACAGCCGCGCGCAGGCGACGTTGCAGCAGACCATTTCGGAGAATCTCTCGGTTTCCGGCATGCGCCTGGCGGCCACGCTGGGCGCGCAGGAGAGGGTCTATGGCGCGTTTGAGAAGACCTCGCGCTCCCTCATCCGCTTGGAGTTGGAATCGCAGCTGGCCGGGCGCTGGCGCATGGCGCTGACCCAAATCATTTTCGGAGTCATGCCGGCGCTCATTTACCTGGTGGCCGGCCTGCGTCCGGGGATTACGATTGGCACCCTCATCGCCTTTTCCGCCCTGCAGACCCAGATTTTCCGCCCCATCACCGGCCTGCTCAACGTGGGCGCGCAGTGGGTCGCGTCCATGGCGCTGTTCAGTCGCATCTTCGAGTACCTGGACCTGGAGCCCGATCTCACTGAGGCCACCCAGCCTGCCCAGCTTGCCGACGCCTCCCTCACCCTCCACCACGTCTCCTACCGCTACCCCGGCACGGACACCGACGCGCTGAGCGACGTCTCCCTTTCCGTCCCCGCCCACACCACCACCGCCTTGGTGGGGCATACCGGTTCCGGCAAGTCCACGGTGGCCGCCCTCCTGGCGCGCTTAGCTGACCCGACAGAAGGTTCCGTGCGCTTAGGCGGGGTTGACCTGCGCGATATTCCACCGGAGCAGCGCGCGGAGGTCATTGGCGTGGTTTCCCAGGAGACCTACCTCATCCACGGCACAGTGCGGGAGAACCTCCTCTTCGCGCAGCCCGATGCCAGCGAGGAACAGATGTGGGCGGCGCTTAACGCCGCGCGCGTGGATGAGGTCATCGCCGCGCTTCCTGATGGGCTGGATACGCTCGTGGGCTCGCGCGGCTACCGCTTCTCCGGCGGTGAGCAGCAGCGCCTCTCGCTTGCCCGCACGCTGCTGCGCCAACCCCAGGTACTCATCCTGGATGAGGCCACCTCGGCGCTTGATAACGAAACCGAGCGCGCTATTCAGGAAGCAGTGCTTGGTGCGGACGCTACCCGCCTGGTCATTGCGCACCGCCTGTCCACCATCCGCGATGCCGACCAGATCGTCGTCCTCGATGCCGGCCGCATCGCCGAACGCGGCACCCACGCCGAACTCCTCGCGCGCAACGGCGCCTACGCCGCGCTCCTTCGTGCCGCCGACGAGGCTCAGAGTACGTAGAGAGCTCTTGTCAGGAATCTTAACGCTATTAACTCTTTGGTACGTGGGCTGTTGAAGGCTGAGAATCTAAATGAGTTCAGGGTACCTTGAGCGCCCTTGGTGACGCTTCCTTTTTATGGGTCATCAAAGGGGATGTTCTACCTGGTGGTATTGGCAGCATATATGGTTCGTTTCGCCGTCGTTGGAAGGTGCTCTCTGGGAAGCTATTCTCCTGCGTGAAGCTTGCATTCTATGTAACGGGTGTAAAATCGAGCAGGCTTACCCCCTTAAATGGGCAATGTGTTCAATTTCACACGAAACTAGATGACGTCTCGAAAACATTAGTTGAACTGCAGAAGGAGTCTTCACGTTTGGGTGGACCGTGCGGATTCTTGAGAAGTTTAGCCGGTTTTGCGGGGGAGGAGCTTTAGTCGGGGACTTTGCCCAACACGCTGGGATAGAATCTAGTTATGTAATCCACAGGCTATCGTTAGTTAAGGTTGGCGCCTGCGTAGACGTTTCCACCTGAAAACTACTCTCGGCAGGCGAAAGATTCTTAGCAACGAGTCAGGTCATGGTGCGTGAACCGTGGGGAATGGATTGCACACAGCCAATGAGGCGCGGTGCCTCATTTCAGAACTCGTGTAAAGGACCAGTTTCCGTGAACAAGATCTCTCGTACCGCTCGTTCGGTTACTTTCGCTGCCGTCGTTGGCCTCTCTATGGGTATCTCCGCTCCGGGGGCCCTGGCGCAAGACGGTGCTGTCGATGCACAGCCTGCTGCTGAGCAGGGCGCCGTGAACAAGGCAAACATCAATTTCAACCAAAAGGGCTCTATTACCCTCTTCAAGAAGAAGGGTGCTGAGTCTGGTACTGCAGCTACCGGTCAAAAGATGGAAGGCGTTCCGGGCGAACCGCTCGCTGGCGTCACCTACAAGATCACCAAGCTGAATTACGACCTGCAGAATGGTGACTGGTCCAAGTTCCCGAAGGCTGCTGCAGATGTCAAGGACGGAGATAAGACCGATACCACCTTCGAGAAAACCACCGCCGGCGAGGGTGAGGCGAAGTTCTCTGATCTGCCTTTGGGCATCTACTTGGTAGAGGAAACTAACGCTCCGGCCGGCATCGTTGCCGGTGCTCCGTTCATCGTGTCGGTGCCGATGGTTAACGAGGCATCGGATGCCTGGAACTACGACGTCATTGCGTACCCGAAGAACACGGAAACCAAGACCGAGAAGACTGTCAAGGATGCAGATCAGAACATCCAGGACGCGTACACCTACACCATCAACGCGGATGCTCCGACCTGGGGCGAGGGCAAGAGCTTGACGGCCTTCCGCTTCGAGGATCGGCTGGACCAGCGTTTGGACTTCCAGAAGGTCACCGAGGTCAAGGCTGGAGAGACCGATCTGGGTGCCGGTGACTACGAGGTCAACAATCCGGCTGAGAACGGAAACAAGCTCGTCGTTAAGCTGACCGACCAGGGCCTTGCCAAGGTCAAGTCCGGTGCCAAGATGTCCCTGACCTTCGAGGTTAAGCGCAAGGCGGTTGGCGACACCACTGAGCTGAAGAACCAGGCTGATGTCATCTTCAATAACCCGAACACCGGCAAGGAAGTCAAGAACCAGACCAACGAGGTCGTGACCTACCACGGCAAGCTCAAGGTTGTTAAGAAGGACGGCAAGGAGGCCGGCAAGGTCCTGGAAGGCGCTGAGTTCGAGCTCTACCGATGTGCCTCCGCGCAGGATAAGCTCGAGAACCCGCTGACGGTAAACGGCGCGAAAAAGTGGACCACCGGCGCCGACGGTACCTTCACCATCGATGGCCTGCACGTCACCGACTTCGAGGATGGCAAGGAGGTTGTTCCGGCAAGCAAGAAGTTCTGTCTGAAGGAGACCAAGGCTCCGGCTGGCTACGCCAAGCTGGACAAGCCGGTGGAGATCAACTTCACCCGCAAGGACATCGCAGCTACCGGAGAAGGTGACGACGCGGTGACTCTGGTTGCTAACGTTGACAACGTCAAGCAGGATACCCCGAACCTGCCGAATACTGGTGGTGCCGGTGTGGGCATCCTGGCTGCTATTGGCGCAGCGATTGTTGCTGCTGGTGCTTGGTTCGCTCGTCGTACCGCGCGCAACTAATAGCCGGGCATAGTTCCGGTGGCGCAGACTGTCCATGATGGTCTGCGCTGCGGGTCGGGTAATCAAAATATGGTGCTCGACCCAGTGAGGGGACTGGGCTAGGTATAGACTTCAGTCCCCTTCATTCTCTTTCGTTGTAATCCCGGTCGCGCTGCGCTAGCGCGTGGGACATTCTTTTGGGTGGTGCGGGTCGTTGACTACGGTGGTAGGCCAAAATGCAGGCCGACGGCACAGGCGCCGTGGAGGCCTAGTCCTTCCGGCGGTAATCGTTGTCGTTGGGTTGTTGGTGATGCTGTACCCAGTGGTCTCGACCGCATGGAACAATTGGAACGCCTCAAGAGTGGCGCAGGAATATGCGCGACTGGATAAAGAGACACCGGCGCAGGTGCAGGATTCGGTGTGGGATGCTGCACATGCATACAACGAAGAACATACGTCGGGTCCGATCTTGGATCCGTGGCTGAACCGTATCGGGGTAGACAATCCCGACTATGAGGCTTATTTGAAGCAGTTGGGTGAGACCGAAGCGATGGCCCGCCTCGTGTTCCCAGCAGTAGACGTTGATCTTCCGGTGTTTCATGGCACCGCAGATAAGACACTGCAGCGTGGTTTGGGGCATTTGTATGGTTCTGACCTGCCGGTCGGTGGATCAGGAACCCATTCCGTCATTACGGGGCATACGGGTCTGGCAAATTCGACGATGTTTGATCACCTCGACTCTGCCACCGAGGGAGATGTGTTCTATATCCAGGTTGCTGGCCACAAATTGAAGTACGTCGTAGACGACATTCAAGTTGTGCTGCCGAGCGAGGTAGATGGCCTACGGCCAGTCGCTGATCAGGATTACGTCACACTGATTACGTGCACCCCGTACGGGATCAACACGCATCGCTTGCTGGTGCGTGGCCATCAGGTTCCTATGGAGCCTGGGGAGGAGTCGGTGTTTGAAAACTCCCATGGTCCGGGCTGGCAATGGTGGATGTACGCGCTGTTGGCTGCGGTGATTGTCATTGGGTGTTGGCTGGTGTGGTGGCTGCGTCGCCAGAAGGCGGCTACCGGGGTGCAAGAAGTTATTAATAAGGAAAGTAGCGTGCGGGAGTAAGGCGATGAAGAGGTTGACAAATGCATGGTCGGCCCGAGTGGTTGCCGTCGGAGTAGCGTGTGCGGTTGCGTTCGCAGGGCCGGGCGTCGTTGCTGCAGAAGCGGTGCAGGTTGCCGGGCAGCAGTCCACTGGTGCGGAACGCACTTCGGCTACGGATACAGTGACAATCCGGCTGACACAAGGCAATCCCAACGACGATGGCCAGCCGCCCTCGGGAAAAATCCAAGGTGTCACAATTCATCTGGACCGGCTTGCCGGCTTGGACCCGACCAACGCTGACGACGCAGCCCGCGTACGGAACGCGAATCTCGACGAGGTTCGTGATTGGCGCACCGATGTGCACGTGGATCTGGTCACCAATGCCAATGGCGAGGTGACGTTTGATGGTCTAGCTCATGGCTTCTATGTGGTGACGTCTACAGCGCCGGATGATTCCTACCGAGAGATAAACCCGTTTGTGGTGGCGGTTCCATTCCACACGGTGGTAGATAACCCGAAACCAGTACCAGGAGTAATCGTGGCTAAGACCCACAAACCGGGTGAAACGCCGACGCCACCCACGTCGTCATCTGCTCCGAGCGCTCCGCCGTCACGCCCGGATACCCCGCAAACACCTCCGAACTATCCACCGACTAAACCAGGGAAGCCACCTCACCAACCCGAGACAACGCCGCCGGGTACTCCAAGTGCCGGTAAGACCTCAACCCCAGTAACGTCGTCGGGCAATGGTGGCTCATTGGCGATGACCGGTGCACAGGTAATCGGTGTAGTAGCCGCAGCGTTGGCATTGATTGCCACTGGTTTCGTGATGATTGCCTCTAGCCGTAGGAAGAATTCAGAAAGCGAGGGACGCTAATGTCCTGGACAGATTCTCATCCGGTCGAGCCGGTTGTGTACCGCTGGCGTGCTCTTGCGGCGTTCATTGCTGCACTGGCTCTCGTTGTTGGTGTTGCTGCACCGGCTGCTCTGCCCGGAATCGTTGGTGCCGTAGCCGAAGCACAAACCACAACCCTGCGCACCAAGCTCGATTCCGCAGACCAACTGAGCCTGACTGTTGGCGACTCCGCAACATTTGAAGGCCACTTTGTTGACGCCGGAACCGTGGAGGAGTTGGAATTCACTGTTGAGACTGCAGGACTGGAGTTCGACGGCTCGGCCTACACACTGACTATCGACGGCGAAGTGATCCCCGTCCGCGAAGGAGACAACCTCGTTGTAAAATCAACCAGTTCTTCAGTGACTTTCCGAATCGCTGGCCTTTCTACTGACGTGCCAGCAGGGGCAGCTTTCTCACTGAAGATCCCAGCGGTCGCAGAGGAATCCGAACTGAGCGGGATGTCCGTCGACGTGCGTGGAGTAGCCGAGGAGACTACCAGCACGTCATCACCTGAATCCAGCGAAGCCTTAGAAGCCCCTTCGGAGGTGACTGAGCCGCTTGATATTGCTGACGCTGACGCGGCCCCAGCCCGTCTGATGGCGGCGCCGAACATTACCCCGTACGCTGCAGGCGACCGCACCATCACGATGGTAAACGATGGATACGTGCTCAAGGGAAGCCGCTATATCCCGAACTTTAAGATTCCGGCCGGTGAGCTTTTTGGCGGCCAGCTGTCCATTCCGCAAGGCACGGTGGTTACCCTCAAATCCAGCGTTAACAGTTATTTATCGACTAACCCTGATGACCTGACGATCTATTACACCGGTGCCAACGGAGGTTGGTATGAGGCGAAGGTGACCTACAAAAGGATTAGCGCCAAGGAATACCAAGTCATCCTGCCGCAGATTACTATTGGTGGCACCGCACAGATTCAGTTTAAGGGTGTTCACCGCGGGCCAGCCGATACAGTGTTTACAGCTTCCTTCACCGTTCCTGCGAAAGAGGAGTGCCAAGATCCGGTTACAAGCAGACAGCCAAAGCGCGATCTCACCCCAGCTGAATTTGCCGACGGTAGCCCTGTCTACGTTGTAACCAGTGAACCTAAGGATCTTCGCCGAGACACTTCCATTCTGAGCCGGCAAGTAAATCAAGGCCAAGACTTCCGGTCGGTGGGGGAAAAGTCGCGGTGGGTTTACAACGCCCTCGCCTTCAACTCGAGTGATAACTGGCTTTATGCGGTAAGCCAGATTCGCGGTCAAAATGGTGATCCCTGCTACCCTGCAGGAAATCTCCTGCAGATTAATCCGGCGACCGGTGTGGTACATAACCTTGGGCCTATCCTTACGTCCGGAAGCACCGGTACCCCTTTCGAAACGAGCAGCGACCGGGATCTGCTTAACGCGGGCGTGTATACCAGCGAGGGTTTCTTCGTGGCTAACACGTCTACCTCTGGTACTCGGCGCCTTTATAGAATCGATGTCGATAATGTCACTGCTAAACGCGTGTTCGGAAACCAGCAGTCTTTTTCGGAGGACTGGGCGGTGCTCCCGCAGGCCCAGAAGTACATGTGGGGCTTCCAGAGTAGATCTCAGGCCGGCGACAAGCTGATTCTTGAACGCATCGATACTCAGACCGGGGCAGTCAAGACCTGGGATCTCACGGGAATCAAGACTTTGGACGGGCGCACTATCTCCAACCCCTCCGCCTCGTGGGGCAAGGCATGGACCTATTCCAATGGAAACCTAGGGTTTGGATCGGGTAGTTCGGCTGCGAATCAGCTGGGTTTTGAGCTAAAAATCAGTAACCCGGACTCCGAAAGTCCGACGTTCGAGTTGGTCAACATAATGAACAACCTGCCTGCTTCATTTAACACGGATGCTGCTTCCGATCTGGTGCCGCCGCCGCCAGCGCTGCAATCCAACATTGCAGTGAAGAAGCAACGCTCGGAGACCAAGGCGGTAAACGGCGAGGTCCGTACTTTCTGGACCATTTCGGTGGAAAACACCACAGCTAACGCCAGCTCGGGAGGCACGTTCTGGGAGTACCTACCAACGGATACTCACTATGGGGTGAATGCTTCCGGTCCCACTGCTAAGTTCGAAGGCTTTGGGCCTGGATCCACACTCGTCAACGGGCGTAATCCAGGGCCTAACGAGATTGGCCCGGGGGCCGGTATTTATGCAGGCATGACTGTCCCGTCCGGAGCGGACGGTGAGTCCCGATACATGAAGGGCTATGTTGGTACACTTCCAGGACACGCGAAGGTAGAGTATGTCGTCTCTGCGCCGGTGCGAACGGATAAATACGGCAACCTCAAGACGGTGTGTAGCCCGAACAAAGTGGCTTTCCAAGCCACTGATGGTGAGGCCGGTAGCGACAACGTTGCTACTGAAGCCTGCTTCAGCAAGGTTGCTGTCGACAGTGCACCGCAACCTGTTCCTGGTGCGGCGAATGAATATACCGCGAAGTACAACGTCGTAGTAGCCGCCCCGGATGCTCCCGGCTTCGACACCAATGAGGTGATCTACGGAAAGCTGACGGATACCCCGAAGTTCGTTGGTGCCGCCACGGTTACTGGGGCCACTGTGGTCTTCAAGGACGAGTTCAACAAGACCAGCCAGCCGCAGTCGTACCAGGGGGCCGGTCCGTATGAACTCAACAAGAACGACACTCCAAAGATCATTAAGCCCAAGGGCGTCAATGGAAGCTCCGGGCAGCACGTCTACGAGGTGACGGTGCGCTTCAAGCTGGATCGAACCAAATTGAATAGCACATCCGTCCCTGCCGGGTACCCGAGTCAGCCTGCCGGTAACTCCCGCTGCTACACCAAGGATGGCCTGCACGAGCCCAACTTTGGCCTCATGAACGAGGCAGAGATGGGCGGTTGGAAAGACACCTCTTGTATCCCGCTGGAGAGCAAACAGATGGATGTCCTGCTTGAAAAGGCGAGTTACAACCCAGACAAGCCGAAGGAGATCCAAACCGACAGGTTGCTCGGCGGCGCGCAGTTCACCGTCCACCGTGGTGACGCTGACGGCAACTTGAAGCTCAACGCGGATGGCACCGTCAATACTGATGCTAACCCCGTAGTGAAGCAGTCCACGACCACCACCACAGGCCGCGTCAAGCTCGAAGGCTTGGATGCCCCTGGCGTTTATTACCTCATCGAGACGAAGGCGCCGAACGGCTATAACCTGCTGCCCGCGCCGATCAAGTTCTCGACGGAGTGGGATCAGAATGGCAATGCAGTCATCAAGGTGCTCTCCGGAGGGACCGCGATCACCAGTAATAGGTGCGCTGAGTCTGACACCGCTGCCAACTGTGTGAAGAAGATCGGCGTCCTTCAGGTCGCTGACATCACCAAGGGTGCACTGCCCAAGACCGGTGGTGAGGGCGTAGGCCTGTGGGCGCTCGCTGGTGGCGCGATTGTCGCGGCAGGGTGCCTCGCTTTGCGACGTCGCCCGGCATAGAACCACCGCTTGCGGCAACTTTAGAAAAGGCCCGCTCTTCCAGGGAAGGGCGGGCCTTATTGCATGTTCATTGGCGGTTAGGAGTCTTGCGGGTCGTCGTCAAGCGCGGTGTCCTTGGCGTTGCTGACATATTTGCGCCACCAGTAGATGAGCAGAAGCACGATGATGGCAGCGGCAGCCAGGATGGCCCACATCCACCACTGCCAGTGAACACCCGAGCTGTTGAATGCGGCCTCGTCTTCCGGATCCATCGGCACTCGGTGGCCGGTGACGAGCAAGCGGTGGGTATTTACGCCGTAGGGAGTGCAGGTAATGAGCGTAACGAGGTCCTGGCCAGACTCACGGTGAAGCGAGCTGGTGTCTGCTGGCTCGACGACGCGAATATCGTGCACCTCGTACTTGAGCTTCTCGCCGCCGGCGGCGATATAGAAAGCATCACCTTTCTTGACCTTGGTGAGATTGTCCCACAGCGTGGCGTTTTGTAGGCCGGTGTGAGCAGAGAGTGCTGCGTGCCGGCCCTCGCCATCACCTACGCCGCCGACAGGTAGGTCTGTGCCATAGAGGTGGCCAGCGCCGCGGGAGAGTGCCTTCTCCGACGTGCCGTGATAAATAGGCAGATCAGAATTGATGGAGGGGATAACGATGCGGCCCATGGCATCGGTCTCCGACAACACAGACAGGTACTGACGGTAGTGCTGGTACTCGGGAGAGTCTTCGTCATCGGTGGTGGTCCAAGCGTCTTCCACACTGATTTGGCCCAGCTGGGCGTTGTAGGTCTGTGCCTCGTCCCACGCGGTGTGCAGTACCTCAGGCGGGGCTTGTTTCTCCAGCTTGGCGTATTCCTCCGCGGCGCGGGATTGGGTGTGGTTGTTCCACTGCGTGGCCACCACGGGGTAGAGCAAGACGCCGAGGCCGACGAGGATCAGAATTAACGCAATGATGGCGTTGGGGTTGACGCCCTTTTTCTTGGGTGCGTCGGTGTTTTCCGCTGGTTCGTGCTTGCCCATTGTGTCCTGCCTGTGTGGGGGTCTGTTGCCGCACGCCCTGGTATTGACGTGGGGGTAGTTTTTGAATCTCAGGCTAGGGACGATGTAGCTCTGAGAGAAAACGTGTCTGTCTAGTCGCCGATAACGAAGCACAGGGCTTCATACCGATTCAGAGTGGCCTCGTCGATGGCTAAAATTTGATCAACCGCGCGCTGTTCGCGGAGCTCATCGATTGTGCGGGGCGCAAGATCTTGAAGTACATGCTCACGTTCAGCGCGAAGCTCCGCTGTGGTTTTGGGCGTGAAGATAGGGGCTGTCATGGTCCATCCTGTAGGTATGAAATTAGTCCATGAACTGGGAAAATACGTGGAGCCGACGACGGGAATCGAACCCGCACTCTCAGCTTGGGAAGCTGATGTTCTACCACTAAACTACGTCGGCGCAATGCAGATTGTGCATCGTTGTAAAGCTTAGCACCGCCGCCGCCCGAGGCCATAAAAGGCCCAGTGGGGAGGTAGACTGTGTGCCGTGCTTCTTTCTGATCGTGATATTCGTGCCGCCATCGACTCAGAGGGGCCTGATGCCTTGGGCATTGAGCCTTATGACGCAGAGATGGTCCAGCCTTCCTCCATCGATGTGCGCCTAGACAAGTACTTCCGCGTGTTTAATAACTCGCGCTACACGCACATCGACCCTAAGCAGGAGATGCCGGACCTCACCAGCGAGGTGGAGGTGGCTGAGGGGGATGCCTTCGTGCTGCACCCAGGCGAGTTCGTGCTTGGCGCAACGCTGGAGAAGTTCACCCTGCCGGCCAACCTTGCAGGCCGCTTGGAGGGCAAGTCCTCCTTGGGGCGACTGGGCCTGCTGACGCACTCCACGGCCGGATTCATTGATCCGGGTTTCTCCGGACACATCACGCTCGAGCTGTCTAACACCGCGAACTTGCCCATTACCTTGTGGCCGGGGATGAAGGTGGGCCAGCTGGCCATCTTCCAGATGTCCTCGCCGGCGCAGGCCCCGTATGGCTCCGGCGCGTTGGGGTCGAAGTATCAGGGTCAGCGCGGGCCTACACCGTCGAAGTCCTATCTAAACTTCCGCTAAACAATCCGCATCTCGCCGGGCGAGACGGTAGCGCAGCGCCTAAAATAGCCGGTTATGCGTATGACTGTTATTGGTACCGGCTACCTAGGTGCGACTCACGCCGCCTGTATGGCGGAGCTCGGCCACGAGGTACTCGGTGTAGATGTTGATGAAAACAAGATTGAAGCCCTCAAGAATGGCCGCGTGCCGTTCTACGAGCCCGGCCTTCCGGAGGTGCTCGAGCGCAACATCGAGTCTGGCCGCCTGGGTTTTTCCACCAGCTATGACGACGCCGCGGAATTCGCCAACCTGCACTTCCTCGGCGTAGGAACCCCGCAGGCACACGGCTCCTATGCGGCGGACCTGACCTACGTGAAGTCCGTCATTTCGGAACTCGTGCCGCGCTTGAAGGGCGAGCACATCATCTTCGGTAAGTCCACCGTCCCGGTGGGCACCGCAGCGGAGCTGCAGCAGATGGCCAATGAGCTTGCCCCGGAGGGCACCAGCGTGGAGATTGCGTGGAACCCGGAGTTCCTGCGCGAGGGCTACGCCGTCAAGGACACCATCACCCCGGACCGCATCGTCCTCGGCGTCGGCGAATTCGCCGAGAGTCGTGCCGAAGAGGTTGCCCGCGAGGTCTATGCCAAGCCGCTGGCGCAGAACACCCCGTTCATCGTGACCGACCTGCAGACCGCGGAACTGGTGAAAGTCTCCGCCAACGCCTTTTTGGCCACCAAGATTTCCTTCATCAACGCGGTCTCTGAAATTTGCGAGATTGCCGGTGCGGACGTGGTCAAGCTTGCCGACGCCATCGGCTACGACGAACGCATCGGCCGCAAATTCCTCGGTGCGGGCTTGGGCTTCGGCGGCGGCTGCCTGCCCAAGGATATCCGCGCCTTCATGGCGCGCGCCGGCGAGCTGGGTGCGGACCAGGCTCTGACCTTCCTCCGTGAGGTCGACGCCATCAACATGCGCCGCCGCGATCGCGTCGTGGACTTGGCCAAGCAGGCTTTCGACGGATCCCTCCTCGGCCACCGCGTCACCGTTCTGGGCTGCGCTTTCAAGCCCAACTCGGACGACGTCCGCGATTCGCCAGCACTCTCCGTGGCCGGTTCGCTTTCCCTAGCAGGAGCCGCCGTGACGGTCTATGACCCGCAAGGTATGGAGAACGCTAAGAAGGTGTTCCCGACGTTGAACTACGTGGCGTCGGCAAGCGAGGCGCTCAAGGACACCGAGCTGGTCATCCTCGCTACTGAGTGGCAGGAATTCCGCGACCTCGACCCGGCTGAGGCCGGCGAGCTCGTGGCCCGCCGCCACATCATCGATGGGCGCAACGTGCTCAGCGTCGATGCTTGGCGCGAGGCTGGCTGGACCGTCGAGGCGCTTGGTCGCGTCCTTCCGGCACAGTAAACGCCGCAATCGCGGTGGTCAGCGGTACCGCAAGTGTCAAGGCCATCGCGCCCAGCAGGGAGCGCAGAACCTCCGTGGCGACGAGGTCACTGGAGAGGATCTGCAGGGCTGGGCGCTGCGCCGCCGTGATGAGCATGAGCAGGGGCAGGGCCGCGCCGGTATAGGTCAGCACGATGGTATACACCATGGAAGCGATATGGTCGCGGCCCACCTTCATGGCTGACATGAAAAGCGCGCCGGGCCCGGCTGCGGGGTCGGCGGCGTGGAGCTCGCGCACGGTGGAGGCCTGCGCCACCGCGATGTCGTTGAGGCTGCCGAGCGCGCCGATGATGAACCCGCACAGCAGCACGCCCACCACGGAAACCCCTGGCATGTAGAGCAGTAACTTGAGGTTATCTTCCGAGCTCGAGCCTGTTAGCGCCGTGCTGCTTATCGACGCCCACCCCAACGCCCCCGACAACGCTAGCGCCACCAATGCGCCTCCCAGGGCGGAGGCTGATTTCCAGTTCACGCCGTGCACGAGAGGAACGGCGAGGAAAAGGATGGCCGCGCAGGTCACGAGCGCTAGTGGCAGCGCCGAATGGCCCTCAATGAGAGAGGGGATGAGGTAGAAGAAGACGATTGCCAAGCTGATTACAAGACCCACCAATGCGCGCAGTCCGTGCCAAGCGGCGAAGCCGACGATGACAAGGGCCGCGATGATAGCCCACAACGCAAGGTTTCCATTGCGCTGAAAATCAGCGAAGGCATAGGTGCCGTCGCTGGAAACTGTCAGAATTACCTCGTCACCGGGGTGGAGGGTCGGGTCACTGGCCACGCCATAGAATACGAGCTGCGTCTTGCGGCCTGCGTCTGCGCCGGAGGTCAGGTCAATGAGGGCGCGGGAGCAGGAGGTGTCGTCGCCCTCGGCGGGGATGAGCGGGGCCTCATCGAAGGCGCGGCCCGTGTGGGGATCGGAGCACAGGTGGTTATCCACGGTCTCGACGGTGCCTTCGACTTGTGGATGATTGAGGGCGTAGGTGGTGGAAAAGTCCGGGCTGGTGTGCTCGGATGGCGGGGTGGTGGGGCGTAGTAGAAACAAACCCGCAAGCGTTATCAGAGCGGTGAGGCTAAGAAAACTGATGAGCCCAGTACGCCACGGATTCAGGTTAGTCATGCCTATCATTGTGAATGAGTTTCATTAAAAAGAAAACTAATGATGACGCGATCAACAAGTTATCCACAGGCTGGCGGCGGCGCCGTTGTGCGGTGCGGGTGGGGCGTTTAGCGTTGCTGGCATGAACCTTGTGGAAGCGCATCTTCGCAGCCAGGCGGCGGGCATCGAGCTTGTCGCCGGCGTTGCGGGGCTCAGCTTCGAGCAGCTCCGGGCGTGGGGTCCGGAGTCTGCGGCACGCTCTCTGCTGGCGCTTTTCGACGTCTACTTTGCCTCCACCGCCTTCACCCGCAAACAGGCGCGTGCGGTTGCGGCCGCCCGTGCCAATGGGCACGACCTTCCCACGTTGCTTCTCATTGAACGCTTCGCGGGAAGGCTGAAGAAACAGCGCCAGGCGTGGGATCTGCGCATTGAGCTGTGCGGAATCACTGGCGATGAGAAGGCCGTGGCCCGCTATGCGCGCAAGCGCATTCGCGAGCTCAGCCCGCCGCCCACGCCGAAGCCGGGCGTGACAATTCGCCGGGGTAAGGAGCTGTCCAAGCTCACGCTCACAGCCCCGGCCGCGCTCATCGAGGACTTGCGCCCTAACTTCGATGAAGACGATCCGGTAGGTTCCTTCACCGCCGCGTTCCGCGAGGGGCGCCTCGCCCGCCCCGTGGCCCAGACCCTCGCCGTCATGGAGCTTCCCGAGTACGCCACAATCCTGGGTCGCCTCGGTGATCCCTCCACTCCGCGCCCCGATTCCGCGGCTCCAATACCCCCAATTTCTACTTCGGACCAGCCCTGCGCCGACGAGTCTCGGGACAACGCAGCCCCAGACCTCGGGGATATCGTGATTCAGCTATCCAACGGCGCCAAGATCACGGGCAAAGAGCTCATCGAGCGCGAGCTCGCCGAAGAAGGCCTCGTCATGATTGTTGACCGCGTCAAAGGCCCCGTGGAACTCCACCGCACCCAGCGCGTCGCCTCGGAGAAGCAGCGCATCATGGCCTGCGGTGAGCAACCCACCTGCGCCTGGGATCGCTGCCTGTGCGGCGCCGATTATTCCCAGATACACCACATCACAGAATGGAGACACGGCGGCGAAACGAACCCCGAGAACCTCACTCCGCTGTGCAAGTACCACAACGCCATCAATGGCCTCCCGGGCCGTGGCCGCATTGTGCGCGAAAACGGCAAGATTAAATGGGTACCGGCCGGCCCCCGCGATCCGCGGGAACCGGCCCACCCGCATCGCGCGCCGCGCGCCCAGCGCATCCGGGAGCATCGTGACGGCACAGCAAGCCACAGCGGTACTGAGCCAAGCACCCGCAAACCCGCCGCGCCGCCGAAATCCACACCTTCCGAGCCGGGAAGCCCCGCTCCGCCCGACCGCTAGTGCTCGAGGCAAGGGGCCTCGCACGCTTTTGCGCTGAGCGCGCCCCTTTACGCCTGCCCGATCGTGGGAAGCCTGGCCGTCAGTAGCGTGCAGGGCTACTGGCGGTAGCTCACCAGGAAGTTGCCGAGCCGCTCAATCGCGTTCTCCAGCTGCGAAGCCCACGGCAGCGTGACCACGCGGAAGTGATCCGGCGTGGGCCAGTTAAAGCCGGTGCCCTGCACCATGAGGATTTTCTCGGCGCGCAGGATGTCGAGCATGAGCTTCGAGTCATCGTGAATCTCATACACGTCCGGATCCAGACGCGGGAAACAGTACAGCGCGCCCATCGGCTTCGTCACCGACACACCCGGAATCTCATTGAGCTTCTCGTATGCGACATTGCGCTGCTTGAGCAAGCGACCACCCTCACCGGTGAGCTCATAAATCGACTGCCGCCCACCAAGTGCGACCTGAATCGCGTGCTGCGCCGGTACATTCGGGCACAGGCGCGTGCCCGCCAGCAAATCCAGGCCCTCAATGAAACCGCGGGCATGGGACTTCGGGCCCGTCAGCACCATCCAGCCCGCGCGGTAGCCGGCCACGCGGTAGGCCTTCGACAGGCCATTAAACGTGATCGTCAGCAAGTCCGGCGCCAGGGAGGCAATCGAAATGTGCTTCGCACCGTCATAAAGAATGCGGTCATAAATCTCATCCGCCAGAATCAGCAGATTGTATTCGCGTGCTACCTCAACGATTTTCTGCAGCGTTTCACGCGAGTACACAGCACCCGTCGGGTTATTCGGATTAATGACCACAATTGCCTTGGTCTTCTCCGTTACTTTTGCGCGAATATCCTCAATGGACGGATTCCAATCATCCTCTTCATCGCACAAATAGTGCACGGGCGTGCCACCCGCCAGCGACGTCGCCGCCGTCCACAGGGGGTAGTCAGGGGCGGGGATGAGAACCTCATCGCCGTCGTCAAGCAGCGCCTGCGTGACCATCGAAATCAGTTCGGAGACGCCGTTGCCCAGGTACACGTCATTGACGTCGAAGCTGGGGAAATCCTCCAGCTCATAGCGCGTCACAATCGCGCGACGCGCCGGGATAATTCCCTTCGATGTGGAGTAGCCCTGGGAGGTCGGCAGCGCCGCAATCATGTCGCGCATGATGACGTCCGGCGCATCGAAACCAAACACTGCCGGGTTGCCGGTGTTGAGCTTCAAAATGCTGTGCCCGTCGAGCTCCATGCGCTCGGCCTCCGTAGAAACCTCGCCGCGAATATCGTAGGCAACGCCCTGTAGTTTGGTGGATTGATCAAAAATCCGGTTCTGAGTCATGCCGGATATGTTACTTCTGGTTCCACTGTTCCAGCTTGCGTTTGGCCAGATTCATCGCATCCCCAGTAATTTCGCTTGCTTGACGACGCCTCTCCGCCCATTGCGCCTGCTCCAACGCCCGCATCTGCGCGCGTTCCTCCGCGCCCGCGGCCTTGAGCTCGCGCATGCGCTGGCGCTCGATCTGGCGCGGCGACGGGCGATGCCAGGATTCCGGGCCCACCTTGGCCACGTACAGCATGATCCACAACGCGGGGATGAGGAAAAGCAGGCCCGTTCCGGTCAGCGCGGCGGTGACGCCGGACATGGCACCGAAAGATGCAATCGAGCCGAACAACAACCCCAGCGTGCCTACCATGGCCGTGGCCAGTCGAGGCTTCTTCGTAGCCTGGTAGGCGCGCTCCATTTCACCTTGGGAGTAGATCTTGAGCTCCGTGCTGGCTTTGGTGGGGATATCCATGAAGACGGCCGCCAGCTCGCGGCGAGTCGTCGCCTCCATTATCGCGTCGGTGCGCTGTTCAAACTCGTCCATCGATAGACGGCCTTCACCCAAGGCCTGGGCGAGGTCGTTGACGGCGTTGGTCCGTTCGGCGTCGGAAAGCCGCATGCTGAAAGGATTAGTCACAATAGCCATCCTAACAGCCTATTTAGCTTGCTCCTTTTCGCGAACGAGGCCGGATAGGAACGGGAAGATTGCGACGGTGAGGGCACCGCCGGCGATGAAGATCGAGGCCATTTCTGTATCGACGATGCCCGAACCCACCGCAAGCGTCATCACCGCCACGATGATGGGCAGGCCGGTCGCCGCATAGAGCGCCACTTGGAGGCGCTCGCGGGTGGTTTCGACGTCGGAGCCCGTGTGGTGGATATTTTCGCGCAGGAACACTGGCAGGCCGCGGGTCACCAGGATAAGAAGCGGGATGCCGAGGACCTTGAGGGGCTCGTCCACGATGACCTTCCAGTCAATCGCCATGCCGGAGACCACGAAGAAGACCGGGATGAGCATGGAATAAAACACCACGTCGAGGCGGTTCTCCAAGCCCTTATGGAACTCATCGGGCACGATGCGGTTCAGGATGATGCCCGCCGCGAAGGCACCCAGCACGATATCGAGCTCAAAGACCGCGGTGACCGCCATGAGGATGGCCAGAATCAAAATGATGAGGCGCATGATGGTCTGGTTCGTTGAGCCCGCACCAGAGATGAAGGCGTCCTTGAACCACGGCATGAGCGTCGTAATGGCAAAGGGCATGATGGCCACGGCGACCGCGATTGCGATGAAGGCCAGAAGAATCAACATCGTGGTCCACGTGGAGCGCGTTCCCAAAAGGAGCGCCATCGCGGTAATCGGCGCGACCTCACCGATGGCGCCGTGGATGACCACGGAATCGCCTACCCGCGTGCCAAGCAGCTTGTCCTGCTTGAGCATCGGCGTGATGGTGCCCAGGGCCGTCGACGTCAACGCAATTGCCATGACGATGGCACCCGGGATGTCATCCATGAGGAAGTACGCGCCGACGCCACACACCACCATGCAGATGAGCCACGTGGAGAGCCCCGTCGCGGCTTCTTTCGATTTCAGGCTGGCGAGGTCAATTTCAAAACCCGCAAGCAGGAACAGCGCGCCAACGCCAAGCTCCTTGAGCATGCCGATGCCGGGGTCCTCATGGGCTAGGCCCAGCATCGATGGGCCGATGAGCATGCCGAAGAAAATCAGCAGCGCCACGGCCGGCATTTTCTTACCCAGGGCATGGGATACCAACGGCGCCAACAGTGCCACCGCCATAATCCATGCGAAGGACACCAGCGAGTTGGTGTAGTTGGTCTCGCCCGAGGCGAGGACGTAGGTTACGTCAGTTTGCATGGGGTAGAGCGTACCTGTGGGGTATCAGGCACGCCTACCCCGTGCGTTGGTGGTGTGGCCGACGTCGCACTAGTCGCCCTTGCTTGCCGACGCCCCCGGAGCCTTCGGCGCCCCCGGGGCACTGGGTGCCGCTGGCGCGTCTGGCACAGATGGTGCTTTCGGTGCGGCTGGTGCGCTTGGCGCTGCTGGAGCAGCCGGCGCACTGGGCGCAGCCGGCGCTGCGGGTGCCTGAGGTGCGCTGGGCGCGGCTGGAGCCTTTGGTGCCGCGGGTGCGCTGGGTGCCGCCGGTGGTGTCGGAGCGGACGGCGCTGCAGGAGTGCTGGGCGCAGTTGGAGGTTTCGGTGCCGAAGGAGCCGCCGGCGCATTAGGCGCTGCGGGTGCTTGCGGCGCGCTTGGTGCGGACGGCGCAGCGGGAGCGCTGGGGGCGGATGGAGCCGTTGGGGCAGCCGGTGGTGTCGGTGCGGACGGCGCTGCAGGAGTGCTGGGCGCAGTTGGAGGCTTCGGTGCCGAAGGAGCAGCCGGGGCACTAGGCGCTGCGGGTGCTTGCGGGGCGCTTGGCGCAGACGGAGCTGCGGGTGCACCAGGGGCGGAAGGAACCGCCGGAGCCGCCGGTGGTGTCGGTGCGGACGGCGCCGCAGGAGTGCTGGGCGCAGTTGGAGGCGTCGGTGCCGAAGGAGTAGCCGGGGCACTAGGCGCTGCGGGTGCTTGCGGGGCGCTTGGTGCGGACGGCGCGGCGGGTGCGCTGGGGGCAGCCGGAGCCGCCGGTGCAATCGGAGCGCCAGGGGAGGAAGGAACCGTTGGAGCAGTAGGCACGGTTGGCGCGGACGGAGCTTGGGGCGCAGTGGGTGCTGCAGGAGCGCTGGGGGCAGCCGGAGGCGTCGGCGCTGCAGGTGCCTGCGGCGTGCTGGGCGCAGACGGCGTTGCAGGTGCTTGCGGCGCAGAGGGAGCGCTTGGTGCGGAGGCATTCTGCGGCGTAGGGGCCTGCGGAGAGCTTGTCGGGGCAGATTGCGCCGCGGGTCCTTCCGGGGAAGGCGCGTTGGAATCTTCCACGGGCAGGCGGCGAGGCGTGTCGAGGAAGGCCTTCTCGCGCGGGGCGGGGAGGTCGCCGGAGGGAGCGATGGCGCTGCGCAGCATGAGCGCCACATCGCTGACCTGAGTTTCCGGCGCGATGGACTTCACGCCACCCGTGAGCATGACGTTGCAGAACGGGCAGCCCGTCGCGATCTGTTCCGCGCCCGTTGCCACGGCCTGCTCCGAGCGGAACTCGTTGATGCGCTTGCCCAGCTTTTCCTCCATGAACATGCGCGCGCCACCGGCGCCGCAGCAGAAGGCCTCGTCGCGGTTGTGGTCCATCTCCGCCAACGATGCACCGGTGGCCTCCACGAGCTCACGTGGCGGGTCGAAGACCTTGTTGTGGCGGCCCAGGAAGCATGGGTCGTGGTAGGTCACCGGCTTGCGGTTCTCCGGGGAGCGCGGCACCGGGACCAGGAGCTTCTCCCGCACCAAACGGTTGAGCAGCTGCGTGTGGTGCAGTACGTCGAAGTGGCCGTCGAAGTCGGGGTACTCGTTGCGAATCGTATTGAAGCAGTGCGGGCACGTCGTGATGATTTTGCGCTGGCCTTTGGGGACGCCACGGAAGGCGTCGTTAAGCGTGGCGACGTTCTGCTCCGCCATCACCTGGAACAGGAACTCATTTCCGGCACGGCGCGCCGGGTCACCGGTACAGGTCTCGCCCGTAGCCAACACACCGAACTTCACGCCGGCGGTGTGCAGCATGTCCACCACGGCGCGCGTCGTGGCGCGGCCCTTGTCGTCATACGTACCCGCGCAACCGACCCAGAACAGGTACTCCAGGTCCGAAAAATCCGCAGCGTCCTCACCAATGATCGGCACCTCAATGCCATCGGCGCGCGCCTCATCGATCCACACGCGGCGCTCCGAGGCGTTGCGTCCCCACGGGTTGCCCTTCGTCTCCATGTTCTTAAACAGCCCGGTCAGCTCCGACGGGAAGTCGGACTCCGCCAGCACCTTAAACCGGCGCAGGTCCGCCACGTGGTCGATGTGCTCGATATCCACCGGGCACTGGTCCACGCACGCACCGCAGTTGGTGCAGGCCCACAGGACGTCATCATCAATCGTGCCCGCCATCGCCAGCACGTTGAGCCCCTCGTGCGGGTTGTAGTTATCCAGCGCGCCCTGGCGCAGGTCCATCATGAGCTTCTTCGGACTCAGCGGCTTCTCAGTGTTCCACGCGGGGCACAGGTCCTGGCAGCGGCCGCATTCGGTGCAGGAGGAGGCGTCGAGAAGCATCTTCCAGCTCCCCGGCTCAAGGTCCTCCAGGTCGGGTGTGGGCACTGAGCCCAGCGCCTTTTCACCCGTGGCGTTGCGCTGGAAGAAGATGTTGAAGAAGGCCATGAAACGGTGCCACATCACGCCCCACTGGAAATAGCGCGCGATGCAGGCGATGAACACCAGGCCCGTCAGCAGCTTCACTAGGGCAAAGAACTGCACCATGCTTGGCGACGCCTGCATAATCCCCGCCACACGCATGGTCAAGAAATCAGCCCACGGGGAGCCTCCGCCATAGGTGGCGATGGCGGAGGCCTTGACGGCGAGCATGCCTAGGCCCTCGAGGAGAACGATGGCCTCCACCAGGCGTGCGGGGAAGACCTGCGAATTGTAGAAGCGGCTGCCGCGCTCGGTGTGGCCGAGTTTCAGGCGCACGCCAATGAGGAAGCAGATGCCCAGCACGGTGCCGATCGCGAGGACCTCTTCGATGAAGTGGTAGACCGGCCAGTCGCTGAGCCACGGCCAGCCTTTATCGGGCGCGAAGGTTTGGATATAGGCCTCGAACCACACGATGGCGCCGAAGAGGAAGCCCACCATCACGAGCCAGTGCGCGGCATTGACCAGCGGCCGGCCCTTGAAGTGGGTATGGCCGAAGACTTCGATAAGCACGCGGCCGAGGCGCGCCAGGGGGCGGTCGGTACGGTTTAGCTGCGTGGGGCCGCCGGAGCGGATGAACCGAAACAGCGCCGTGAGGCGGTAGAAAAAGTACAGCCACACCGGGACCGATGCGGCGATGGCAACCCAGCCGAACATGCGCGCTCCTTTAATTGCTGCTGTGCGTGCCTCCTACCTTAAATCCTCAGCCCCCAAATCAGTGAGTCAGCATTCAGCTAGTGTTTTCGGAGGCTGAGAAATAAGCTGACGCGTATGGGAAGAATCAGTGCGCCGAAGGCAGCGGTGGGGCTCATCGCAGGTTTTGCGGCTTTCGGGGTGACGGGGTTTGCGGTGGCGCAAGGCGGTCTGACGGCAAACCTGGCGCTATCGGGAACGTTCTTCAACGTCAACATGCGGCACTTGGAGGGCGAGGCTTTCTCGCTCTTCGTGGATAGTGACAAGAAGGGCGAGGAGGACGTGCCGACGGCCCGGTTGAAGATGGAGCACGCGGTGGCCTCGGATCTTTGCCTCTACGTCACGACGGACCTGCCGGCGGTGGGGGAGGCCACGCTGGCGCTGAAGGCGAAGGGCGATAACAGCGTGGAGGCCACCGACTTGCTGGTTGGTGCGTCGGACATCGAGGGTTCGTTGGTCATGGAGGATGCGAACGTGGGCATCGACGCGCGCCAGCTGTCCACCACCGCGGATCCCGGAACGTGGGGCCTGTATGCAAAGAAGGTTTCGCTGACTGCCGACGACGTCCGCGCCACCTCCATCGGCGCCAAGACGCTGGCAGCACAGAACGTGGGCGTGTCCGTGGAACGGGGCCGCGGAAATGGCTGCTGATCGGTTTAAGGCGTGGCGCGGTGGGCGGCCGTTCATCCCGGGCTTGCTGCTCATACTTTCGGGAATCGTCATCGCCACGCCCGCGTATTTCACCGTGCACATCTCGGACCTGCTGGTCATGATTTCCACGGTGTCGGGCGTGTCCACGCTGCTCATCGGGGCGCTGTTGGTCATGTTCGGCTTAGGCGCGTGGTTCCGCCCGGCCACCTCGACGTACCTGGGAGTGCTCGGCATCATCGTGGCCGTGATTGCGCTGCCTACCTCTAACTTGGGAGGCTTCCTTATCGGCACGCTGCTCGGCATCATTGGCGGCGCGCTCACCCTGGCGTGGGAGCCCACCGATGTTTAAGCACCGTCCTTCGCGCTCACGGAGCGTGTTGTTCGTGGCCGCCATGGTCGCTGCGGCGAGTGCGACGGGCGTGAGCGCGCAGGTCGCCCCGGCGCAGCCCTACTTTTCCACCGTGAAGGCGGACGAGGTCACGCTAACGGGAAACGTGAAAGCCACGCTGGGCACGATGCCCACCCGCGACGGCGAGGTGCGCGTTATCGAGCTGACTGGTGATCGCCTTGCCGTGCACAACCTGGCCATCACCTTGCCCGGAAAATCCGGCGATGGCCTGCTCACCACCGGTGGTTCAGTAACCACCGTGGAGCCCGCGCGCATCGTGGCGACCTCGCTGACCGCCACGCCCACCGTCGAGGGTGCGCGCACCGTGCCCGTCACGGCGGATCTCACCAGCGGCGATATCAACGCCGTTCTCGATCAGCTCGGAATTCCCCCTGCTCCGGACGCCGAGCTTCCCGACGCCCTCATGGAGCACCTTTCCTTAAGCGACGTCACCCTCGAGTTGGCGAACCTCACGGGTGACACGTTCTCGGCCCCGACGATGTCCGTGAGCGTCGACTAGTCCTCGCGGAACTGGGACTGGTGGAGGCGCCAGTAGGCGCCGTGGGCGTCGAGAAGCTCGGCGTGGGTGCCCTGCTCCACGATGCGTCCTTCTTCCATGACGATGATGAGGTCGGCGTCACGAATCGTGGACAGGCGGTGCGCGATGATGAAGGAGGTGCGATCCGCGCGCAGCGCGTTCATGGCGTCCTGAACAAGCACCTCGGTGCGGGTATCCACGGAGGAGGTCGCCTCATCGAGGATGAGGAGCGCCGGCTGCGCCAGGAAGGCGCGCGCGATGGTGATGAGCTGGCGCTCGCCGGAGGAAATCGCGCCATTGTCCTGATCGATGACGGTGTCATAGCCCTCAGGCAGCGCGTGGACGAAGCGGTCCACGTAGGTGGCCTTGGCGGCGGCGATGACTTCCTCATCGGTGGCGTCGAGGCGGCCGTAGCGGATGTTGTCCATGATGGTGCCCTCGAAGACCACGGCGTCCTGCAGCACCATGCCCACCTGGGAGCGCAGCTCGTGGCGCGACATCTGCGCGGTGTCCACGCCATCGAGGCGGATGGTGCCGAAATCGATGTCGTAGAAGCGCATGATGAGATTGACCAGCGTGGTCTTGCCGGCACCCGTGGGGCCGACGATGGCCGCGGTCTGGCCCGGCTCCACACGGAGGGAAAGGTCCTGGATGAGCGGGGCATCGTAGCCGAAGTCCACGTCATCGAACTCGACGAGGCCCTTGGCGCGTCCGCCCAGGCGGGAGGTGGTCTCCTCGGCGGGTTCTTCCTCCGCGTCGAGGAACTCGAAGACGCGCTCGGCCGAGGCCACGCCCGATTGCACCTGCTGCATCATTCCGCCGAGCTGGCCCAGCGGCTGGTTGAACTCGCGGGAGTACTGGATGAAGGCCTGGGCGCCACCCAGCGTGAGGTTGCCGGAGGCCACCTTCAACGCGCCGAGCACCGCGATGACCACGTAGGACAGGTAGGAGATGAACTGCATGATCGGCATCATCATGCCCGCCAGGAACTGCGCCAGCGACGCGGAGCGGAAGAGCTCCTCGTTGCGCTTATCAAAGTCCTCCGTCATGGAGTCGATGCGCCCGAAGACGGTTGCCAGGTCGTGGCCGGAGAAGGCTTCCTCGACCTGCCCGTTGAGGTCACCGGTGGCCTTCCACTGCGCCTTGAATTGCTTTTGCGCGCGCGAGCCGACGACCCCGATGACCACCGCGGTTAGCGGCAGCGCCAGCAGCGCAACGAGGGCCAGCTGCCAGGACACAGTGAACATCATGACCGTGATTCCGATGACCATGAGCAGGTTATAAAACAGCTGCGAAATGGCCTGCTGCAGCGCCGTTTGGACGTTGTCGGCATCGTTGGTGGTGCGCGAAAGAAGGTCGCCGCGCGACTGCGTATCGAAGTAGTTCAGCGGCAGCCGGTTGATCTTCGCCTCGATGCGCTCGCGCAGATCGAAGACCACCTTCATCACCAGCGTGTTGAGCAGGTAGCCCTGCCACCACTGGAAGAGCGAGGACACCACGTACATCGCAATCACGATGCCGATGATCGTGCCCAGCTTGGAAAAATCAATGCCGAAGCCGGGGTTCAAGTCCATGGCGGAGGCCATGTCCGCGAACTTGTCCTGCCCGCCCGCGCGCAGAGCGGCGATGGCCTGCTCCTTGGTCATGCCGGCGGGCAGGTGGCGGGAAATGACACCGGAGAAGATGACGTCGGTGGCCTTGCCCATAACCTTGGGCGCGGCCACGGCGAGGAACACGCACACGAGGTTCATCGCGGCAATCGCGACAAGCTGCGCCTTGAATGGCGCGAGCAGACCAAAGAGACGCTTGGCGGAGGGCCAAAAATTCTTGGCCTTGCGCGGCGCGTTTTCGCCGGTCTTCTGCTCGATCTCGGCTTCTAACGTCGCGTTGTCTTGCTCAGTCATTTATGCCACCTCCTGGGATTCCACAATTTCGCGGTACGTCGTCGAGCTTTCCAGCAGCTCCTCGTGCGTGCCGCGGGCCACGACGCGCCCGGCGTCCATGACCAGAATCTGATCCGCATCCACGATCGAGCTCACGCGCTGCGCCACGATGATGGTCGTCGCCTTCGCGGTGTATTCCCGCATGGCGTCGCGTACCGCGGCATCCGTGAGCACGTCGAGCGCGGAGAAGGAATCATCAAAGAGGTACACCAGCGGCCGCGCCACCAGCATGCGTGCGATGGACAGGCGCTGGCGCTGGCCGCCGGAAACGTTGGTGCCGCCCTGGGAGATGTGCATGTCGAGGTCCTCGACGAAGTTTGCCTGGGCCACGCGCAGCGCTTCCCACAGCTCCTCGTCGGTGGCGTCCGGGGCGCCGAGGCGCAGGTTGGAGGCCACGGAACCGCTAAACAGGTACGGCTTCTGAGGCACGAGGCCCACGCGCTTGACGACGTCCCCTCGTGCCATATCGGCGATATTGGTGCCGTCGAGAAGCACGCGGCCCTTCGTCGGGAGATAGAGGCGCGGGATCAGGGAGAGTGCGGTGGTTTTGCCGGAACCGGTCGCGCCGATGAGAGCGGTGGTGGTGCCGGGGGTGGCGGTGAAGGAGACGTCGTGAAGCACGGGCGCTTCGGCGCCGGCGTACTGGAACGTGACGTTGTCGAACTCGACCACACCCTCGGAGCGCTCCGGGGTGAGCGGGTTAGCGGGCTCGACGATGGAGGGATCGTGCTCGAGGACGTCGGTGATGCGGCGCGCGCAAATGACGGCGCGGGGCAGCATCATGGCCATGAAGGTGCCCATCATGACCGCCGCGAGGATCTGCAGCAGGTACTGCAAAAAGGCGGTCAGTGAGCCGATTTCCACGAGGCCATCGTCGACGCGGTGGCCGCCGAACCACAGAACTGCGCCCGTGGCTACGTTCAGGATGACGGTGATGATGGGGAACATGAGGACGAACAGCTGGCCCACCTTGAGCGAGAGGTTGGTGATGTCGCGGTTGGCGGTGCGGAAACGCTCGGCTTCGTGCTCTTCGCGGGTAAAGGCGCGGACGACGCGAATGCCGGCGATTTGCTCGCGCAGCGTGCCGTTCATGACGTCGAGCTTTTCCTGCCACGAGCGGAAGAGCGGCATGAGGCGGACGATGATGACGGAGATGGCGGCCAGCAGCACGATGACGGAGACCGCGACGAGCCAGGACATTCCGGCGTCTTCGCGGATGGCCATGATGATGCCGCCGATGGACATGATGGGGGCGGCAACCATGAAGTTGAGCATCATCATGTAGACCATCTGGACCTGCTGGACATCGTTGGTGCCGCGGGTGATGAGGGTGGCGGTGCCGAAATTGCTCATGTCTTCGGCGGAGTAGCGGGTGACGCGGCGGAAGACTTCGGAGCGCAGGTCGCGGCCGAGGCCCATGGCGGTGCGGGAGCCGAACCAGATGGCGGCGATGGCGGCGCTGACCTGGATGAAGGCCACGATGAGCATGATGCCGCCGGTGTGCCAGATGTAGTCGATGTCTACTTGGGCAACGCCCTTGTCGATGATCTTCGCGTTGAGCGAAGGGAGGTAAAGCGTTGCTGCGGTGGACAGTGCTTGGAGAAGCAGCACCGCGATGACGTAGCCGGTATACGGCTTCGAGCGGGATATGAGGATACGTAGGAGTTCCATAGACCAACGTTTCGTGTGAGCGGCCTGGAAGGCCAAAGGTCAATGACCGCGCAAGTCTATCCCGCTAGACGCGAGTGCGTCTAGCGAGTGCGGTGGTGCAAGGACTGGCAGCAGGCTTCCCCATTTCCCTGCGCGAGCGTTGAGCTCGCGCGTTTAGCTCGCGCGCGTTAGAAGCAGACCGGTGCGCGCTGCGCGCGGGCCGTGACGGCGGCCCAGTCCTCAACGTCGTCGGTGGGGCCGCACAGGCCCTCCCACGTGGTGATGGCCACGCCGCGGGCCATGAGTTCCAAAAGAACAAGGTGGCGGTCGCCGGAGGCGGAGAGCTGGTTGAGATCCGAGTGGTTGATGTCCGCGTCCGGGCCATAGCCCACGCGGACGTTGCCGATGAGCCGCAGCCGCGGCGTTGTCCCCTTTGGGCACGGCTCAGCAATGGATTCCGCGCCGGAGAGCCCGGCGAAGCGGCGCAGCAAACCGAAGGGCGCGGGGCGCTCGCAGTAGAGGTCCACGCACAGCCCGGCCCTGATGAGCCGTTCGGCGGTGGAGAGCGCGGCGGGGCTGTCCCCGACAATTGCGACACGCTGCATGAGAACCTCTTCAGTTCGGTAGAAATAGACTGTCTAGTCTGTAAATCTAGTCCGCTCGGTTCATTCTGGCTAATTTTTATTCTCCCTAGTACCCAAGCTCACAGCCCCCGCGCCCCACTGTGGGGCTGCGCACACGTCCGCCTCCCTTTAATGTGAGGTGTCATGACCGAACCGATAAACCTGCTGGACCGCGGCGACTACCGCGATCCCAGCATTAGCCCCGAAGGCACCCGCGATACCGCACCGCTTGAGCCTGCCGTGGCCCAGCGCAACCAGGAACTCGTCGAGGAGTGGGCCGACAAACTGTACGACGCCTCCGCCGAGACCATCACCGAATGGGCCGCCGAGCACGCGCCCGGCCGCCTCGCCGTCACGATGTCCATGGAAAACACCGTGCTCGCCGAGCTCGCGCACCAAGCGCACCTCGACGCCGACCTCCTCTTCATCGACACCGGCTGGCACTTTCCGGAGACGTTGGAGGTGGCGGGGGACGTCGCCAAGCGCTATGCGGACCTGCCGCTGGTGCGCGTCCTGCCTATCTTGAGCCCCGAGGAGCAGGACAAGATTTATGGCCCGCGCCTGTACGCGCGCGATGTCGCGGCCTATAACCGCATGCGCAAGGTGGAGCCGCTCAACATGGCTATGGACCCGTATGTCGGGTGGGTGACCGGCCTGCGCCGCGCCGATTCCGAGCACCGCGCCACCGCCCCGGCGCTGAGCCTGGACCGCACGGGCCGGCTGAAGATTTCCCCGATTATTACCTGGGACCTAGATGACACCGACGCCTACATCAAGGAACACGACCTCATCATCCATCCCCTCACCCTCCAGGGTTACCGCTCCATTGGCTGCGCGCCGTTGACCTTCCCGGTAGGCGAGGGCGAGGATGCGCGCTCCGGGCGCGTTTTCGCAGACGGCAAGACAGAATGCGGGTTGCACGAATAATGACTCTTTCACCACACCTTAAAGACCTAGAGAACGAATCCCTCCACATCCTGCGCGAAGTCGCCGGGCAATTCGACAAGGTAGGCCTGCTCTTTTCCGGCGGCAAGGACTCCGTCGTCGTCTTCGAGCTCGCCCGCCGCGCCTTTGCGCCGGCCACCGTGCCCTTCGAACTCATCCACGTCGATACCGGACACAACTTCCCGGAGGTCATCGACTTCCGCGATCAGCTCGTCGCCGAGACCGGCGCGCGCCTGCACGTCGCCCACGTCCAGGATTGGATCGACCGCGGCGACCTCCAGGAGCGCCCCGATGGCACCCGCAACCCGCTGCAGTCCGTGCCGCTGGTGGAGACAATCGCCGAGCGCGGTTACGACGCCGTCCTGGGTGGTGCCCGCCGCGACGAGGAACGCGCCCGCGCCAAGGAGCGCATCTTCTCCATCCGCGATTCCTTCGGCGGCTGGGACCCGCGCCGCCAGCGCCCGGAGCTGTGGGACCTCTACAACGGCGGCAAGATGGCCGGCGAAAACGTCCGCGTCTTCCCCATCTCCAACTGGACCGAGTCCGATATTTGGGAGTACATCGGCGCGCGCAACCTGCAGCTTCCCTCCATCTACTACTCGCACCAGCGCGAGGTGTTTAACCGCAACGGCATGTGGCTGACACCAGGTGAATGGGGCGGACCGCGCGAGGATGAACCGCTAGAGACCCGCACCGTGCGCTACCGCACCGTGGGGGATATGTCCTGCACCGGTGCCGTGGAATCCACCGCCGCCTCGCCGGATGAAGTGCTCGCGGAAATCTCCATTTCCACCCTGTCCGAGCGCGGTGCCACCCGCGCCGATGACAAATTGTCCGAGTCCGCCATGGAGGACCGCAAGAAGGAA
>QWCP01000169.1_pt1 | contig 32085 bp, 28 predicted proteins | sample 1972561 | NCBI WGS metagenome assembly QWCP01 (sample SAMN09866705, study PRJNA288562) | Human vaginal metagenome isolate pre4_vaginal, whole genome shotgun... | isolation source: vagina | host: Homo sapiens | place: USA: California
ATGACCATAATGAGCAACAGCCTTCTTCAACTGGTTACGAAGCTTACCCAAGTAAGCGCAGTTATCGCCACCGAAGTTCTTCAAAATGTTAGCCCAACCGGTCTGCTTCAAACCAAACTCGAGCTTGTCAAGAAGAGCGTCATAAGCAGCAACATTGGTCAATCCGTGCTCAGCAAGAACAGTGGTAAGACCCTGATAGTTGGTGTAAAGATTCTTGTTACCTGGCTCAGCAGTCATATCCTCAGCCTTAGGTGCTGGAGCTGGAGCTGGAGTTACAGCTGCAGGAGCATCTGGATCGCCGCCTGGCAAAACGTGAGACCAAGAATCCTCTGCCATTGCTGGAGCAGCAAAAGCGAAACCGGAGAGAAGTGTGGCGCCAGCAGCAAGTGCGGCAATAGCCTTCTTATTCAACATAGTATTTTCCTTTCCTCTTCTCCTTCGCACTACATAGCACGAAGAAAACTTCAGTATCTTAAGGGGCTACAACCCCTCAAGAATCACGCAAGGCGCAAAAACCTAACGCAACTGATATCAAGATACCCTACCTCATTTACAAAATCAAGCTTAATCTACAGCAAAAAACAGTAATTACTAACATTGTTGTTAAAATATTTATTGTTTTTGTATTAATAAATCTTAATATTTAAAGCAATATTGCGCATATTGTATAAAAAATAATAATTTCAAGAATTTTAAAGATTTTTTTCAGAAAATTTTCAGGAAAAACAAACAAACTTCTAACAAACACAAACTAACAGCTGAAAACAATACTCTTCCAGCATATACGCATAACAACACGCCGAAATAACAGCACAACACAAACCATCAACTAAACCAAAGCGCTAGTAGATCTCAACGCTAAGACAGAACCTAGATTGTTCAAACTAGACTATATAAAAACAAGCAGTAAACAAATTCAACTTGCGATTATTGCACACTGCGACAAAATCTACAAATCTTAAGTTTATGTTCACTATGCTCTGTTTCCTGTATGTATGATTTTCACTATGCATTACATCATCGTATACATTATCTACATATCTATATCTATTTATGCATGTATTCGGTATACATCGTCTTTCTACCACAAAAGCACAAAAGGCGGCAGGAATAATCCTACCGCCTAATTTTCACTATGCGCATACACATAAAACTACGTCACACGCAAAGCAATAAAAAGCTAGAACTACTTAAGTTCCACAGAAGCGCCGGCCTCTTCAAGAGCAGCCTTAGCCTTCTCGGCATCTTCCTTCTTAGCCTTCTCAAGAACAGCCTTTGGAGCGCCATCCACGAGAGCCTTAGCTTCAGCCAAGCCAAGGCTGGTCAAAGCACGCACAGCCTTGATGACTGCAATCTTCTTGTCGCCAGCAGCGGTAAGAACGACGTCGAACTCGTCCTTCTCTTCCTCAGCAGCGCCAGCAGCAGCTGGAGCAGCGGCAACAGCGGCGACAGGGGCAGCAGCCTCGACGTCGAACTTCTCTTCAAAGGCCTTGACGAACTCAGAGAGCTCAACGAGGGTCATTTCACCAAAAGCTTCAAGAAGCTCTTCACTAGTGAGCTTAGCCATAATGGCTTCCTTTCTTACTTGGCCAGGCACACGTTGTGCCTTACGACCATAACATTTTTATTATTTATTAGTCTCATGCAGCAAGCTGCAAGGGAATCAAGCGGCCTTTTCCTGCTTCTCGCGCAAAGCGTCGATAGTACGCACTGCCTTGGTTGGCAAAGCGTTGAACAAGTAGGCGGCCTTGGACATGGTGCCCTTGAGCGCGCCGGCCATTTCGGAAAGCAACTGTGGACGCGACTTCAAGTCGGCGAGTTGCTTTGCGCCTTCGGCATCGTAAACGGTTCCATCTGCGAAACCGCCCTTGACAACGAGGGCTTTATTCTCTTTGGCAAAATCACGCAAGGTCTTAGCAGCCTCAATGAAATCACCCTTCACAAAGGTGATAGCAGTTGGACCAGCAAGAAGCTCATCAAGACCTTCGATGCCCGCTTCCTTAGCAGCAATACGAGCAAGCGTGTTCTTCGCCACAGAGTAGGAAGTATCGCGGCCTAGCTTTTCACGCAGAGTAGAAATCTGCGGAACGGTAAGCCCGCGGTACTCGGTAAGGTAGATAGCATCTGCATTACGGAATAATCCAGTAAGCTCTGCAACTACCGCTTCCTTTTCGGGCCTCTTCATGGCGTTCCTTCCTAAATTGGCCGTCGATTTGAAAGAAATGCATCAAAAACACAGCTTTTCAGAGCAATAAAAAAGCCCTGCGCACCGGCAGAGCAACATACAAAGCACTAAAACGTACTTAAATTTTCGACTTATAACGCAATTCGCTATAAATCATCGCTCAACCTGTGCTGGCTTGACACATCAATTTCGGGAATCCTGCGATCCCACCAACGGTCTGTGGTTTACGATGGGAAAGTTTAATACAAGTTCAAGACAATGTCAATAAGAATTTATGTAACATATAGAAATAAAAAGAGGGCATGCAATTACATACCCTCAAATACATTATTTTCGCTGCTCTGTAAGTTTATTGCTTACAGCATTCTAGACTTTTACAGCACAGCGTTAGCAACGAAATCAAGCAAGAACAGCAAGGAAACAATCCAAAGCATTGGATGAACTTCCTTAGCACGCTTCTTGCAAGTCATAACTAAGCAGTACATGATGAAGCCTGCAGCGATGCCGTAAGAAATCGAGTACGAGAACGCCATGAATACAGCAGCAAAGAATGCAGGAATTGCTTCGGAAATATCGTCCCAAGCAATCTCCTTCAAAGAGCTTGCCATCATGCAACCAACAACCACAAGCACGCCAGCGGTTGCAGCTGCAGGAACTGCAGAAGCAAAAGGTGCAAGAACAATAGAAAGCGCGAAGCACACGGATACAACCACAGAAGTCAAACCAGTGCGACCACCGGCACCAATACCAGCAGCAGATTCTACATAAGTAGTGGTGTTAGAAGTACCGCAAATTGCGCCAACGGAAGTAGCAATAGAATCAGCGAACAATGCGCGATCCATCTTGGAACTAAAGCCGGAACCGTTCTCCAAAGCCTTCTCGTCTTCCTCGGAGAAAATACCAGTGCGACGGCCGGTACCAATAAAGGTGCCGAGAGTGTCAAAAGTATCCGACATTGAGAATGCAAAAATAGTTACCAACACAAGCGGCAAACGAGCAGGATCAGCAAACAATGATGCAAAACCTTTATTGCTAAAAATAGCGCCGAAAGTAGTTGGGAGCTGAGCAAAAGCGTCAGTAACAGACACTGCATTGTTCAAAGAAGTTAAGCCCAAAGGAATACCAATCAAAGAAGTAACAACAATGGTAATCAACAAGCTCGCACGAACTTTAAGAACGGTAAGAACAATAGCCAAAGCTAAGCCAATAAGGAAAAGCCATAAAACAGGATTATTAAATACAGCAAGCCCAGGAATTGCTGCAGTTGGTTTACTCTTTGCAGCCGCGGCAGGATCTTTAGAAGTGAAAGTAATAAGACCAACACTCATCATGCCAACATAAGCCACAAATAAACCAATGCCACCGCCGATTGCGTGTTGCAACGAAGTCGGGATGGCGCGAATAATCATTTTACGAATCTTGGTAACGGTAATAATAATGTTAATTAAACCGCACAAGAACACCATGCACATGGCTTCCTGCCAAGTAAAATGAAGACCAAAGCAAACTGTATATGTAAAGAATGCATTAAGACCCATGCCAGCAGCCTGTGCGTAAGGCACGTTAGCAAACAAGCCCATAACAAGGGTACCAATGATTGCTGCGATGATTGTAGCGAGGAAAACGCCACCCTTAGGCATGCCAGTTTGGCTTAAAATCATTGGATTTACGACGATAATATATGACATTGCAAAGAATGTAGTGAGACCTGCAGTGATCTCCGTTGATACATTCGTACCGTTTTCTTTGAGATGGAAGAACTTTTCCATAAACTCTCTGTTCCTTGGTTTTGACGCGCAAAAGACCATGAAAAAGCGCGGCGAAAGCACTTGAGCAATCGCGAACGCAATTACATTTGGGCATTCACGCAGAGGTTACTGCGACTCGTCGGAAGAACGAAAGCATCACAAAATCTTACATAAAATTATGAAAATTGCGATACCTTTGAACAACCGAACAGCTCTGACCTTACGCGCACGTGCTGACCAACAGAACAATGCAAAAGTGTTAAAAATTCAGCAAAATAGCTGAAAATACAACGCAAAACCCGTGCAAGACTAACGCAAGACTCGCCAAAAATTCAGCTAAAAATTCAGACGAGTCAGCGCCAAAACTAAGCCAAAACTCACCCAAAACGACCGGAAATATAGCGCTCAGCTTCGTCATTGCGCGGATTGTTGAACATGGTAGTAGTGTCAGCAAAGTATTCCAAATGACCAGGCTTACCAACGGCCTTCAAATTGAAGAAAGCCGTGTAATCGGCAACACGCGCAGCCTGTTGCATATTATGTGTCACAATCACAATCGTATAATCGTGCTTAAGCTCGTTAATTAAATCTTCCACAGCCAACGTAGAAATAGGATCCAGCGCCGAGCAAGGCTCATCCATAAGCAAGACTTGTGGATGTACTGCCACTGCTCTAGCAATACAAAGTCGCTGCTGCTGACCGCCCGAAAGACCGATGCCAGGCTTATCTAAACGATCCTTAACTTCATTCCATAAGTTTGCACCGCGTAATGCCCACTCAACTAAGTCGTCGGCATCCCGCTTAGCAATCTTGCGATTGTTTAAACGCACGCCTGCAAGCACATTTTCTCGAATAGACATAGTCGGGAACGGGTTCGGACGCTGGAACACCATTCCAACATCTCGCCGAACTGCCACAGGATCCACATCTTTGCCGTATAAATCGCGGCCTTCAAGCAGTACCTGACCTTCTACGCGCGCACCCGGCGTAATCTCGTGCATGCGGTCTAAAGTGCGCAAAACGGTTGATTTTCCGCATCCAGAAGGTCCAATAAAAGCCGTCACCTTATTTGGCTCAATGTTTATGTTAACATCTTCCACTGCTAGAAAATCACCATAGTAAATATTCAAATGCTTAACATCAATGCGCTGACCCATTTTGTACTCACTTTCTAAAAATTTATTTCGCCTTACTTTGCCTTTAGCGCAATTTACTTCGACTTCACCGCAAATATGCGAGCCACCACGCGTCCAATAATATTTAGCAACAGCACCACCACAATCAGCGTCAAAGCGGCAGCCCAAGCGCGCTCCATTGGAATTGTTGTAACGCAAGAAGCCGGCGCATTAGCTGGGCAATTTGCTGAAAGTTTAGAATATTCTTGATAAACATAAACCGGCAAAGTCGTCATTTGCCCGTCGAATAAGTTGAAATTCGTGGAAGCAATAAAGCCTGAAGCCATAAGCAATGGCGCAGTTTCGCCAATAACGCGCGCAACTGCAAGAATACAGCCAGACACAATTCCCGGAAGAGCAGTTCTCAAAACAATTTTCGTAATCATACGCTGCTTTGTTACACCCAAAGCTAAAGCAGCTTCGCGCAAATCGTTCGGCACAATTTTTAGCATTTCTTGAGAAGACTTTACAACAGTTGGCAACATCAGTAACGAAAGTGCTACCGATCCTTCAAAACCGTTAATAGTTCCAGGACCTGCAAGAAGAGCAAACATAGAAAATGCAAACAAACCAGCAACAATTGACGGTATACCGCTCATAACATCCACAAGCAGATTAATTATGCGCGAAATTTTGTTTCCTCGAGCATACTCAACCAAATACACTGCACACATGAGACCAATTGGAATCGAAATAAGCATAGCTCCAAGAGTTACTTCAAGAGTTCCAATAATGGCATGCAAAATACCGCCGTAACCGCCCGTGCCAGTGGCTGCGCCGCCAACTACGTACGTCATATTATGCGTTAAAAAGTCAAGATTTAAGCGCTTAATGCCGTTCATAATTGTTGTTAAAAGCAATGAAACTAAAGGAATAACCGCCACTATAAACGACAAGAAAATCAGCACGCGCATAAGCATGTCCTTGCGTTTGCGTGCGGCTATAGAAGATCTGGTTGGACGGAATTTATTGAAGTCAATAACCGGAGCTGCGGAATTTTCAGCGGAAGTATTTTCAATAGAAACACTTTCTGCAGAAGCACTTTCACTAAGCTTTTCAATATTATTAATTTGATTTGCCATTTATGCGCCCGCCTTTCCTGTAATTTTGCGAGCAATAAAGTTGACTGCAAAAGAAATAACGAACAAAACTAAGCCGGTTGCAATAAGCGCACTTACGCCAAGACCATTCGCTTCCGGATATTGCGCTGCAATATTTGCGGCAATAGTTTGATTTTGAGAAGCTTTGAAAATATTGATACCAAAAGTAAATCCAGGAGACAAAATCATCAAAACTGCCATTGTTTCGCCAAGTGCACGACCCAACCCAAGCATAGAAGCTGACACAATACCAGACTTTGCAAACGGCAAAACAGCTAACTTAATCATCTCCCACTTCGTAGCACCCAAAGCCAACGCACCCTCCTGCTGCAAGCGAGGAGCCTGCTGGAAAATATCGCGAGCCATCGAAGTAATAATCGGCAAAATCATAACAGCCAAAACTAAGCTAACTGTTGCAGCACTTCTGGAAGGATTTGCTACAGGGCCAGCAAACAACGGAATCCAGCCAAAAACTTTAGAAACCCAATCCCAAAATGGATATATTGCTGGCACTAGAACCAATCCGCCCCACAAACCATAAATTACGGACGGAATTGCAGCAAGCAAATCAACCACTCCACTTAAAAGCGGAACAATTTTTTTAGGAGCATAATACGCAATAAACAGCGCAATACCAATTGCCACAAAAAATGCGAACAGCAGTGCGAGCGCAGACATAAGCACAGTCCCAAAAATAAGAGGAGCTACGTAGCTTATGAAATCATGTGCCTTACCACCAGTAAAGTCGGAAAATACGCGATTTACTTGCGCGTGACTCCCGCTTATGAGCGGCCACGCGCGAAACAGCAGAAATACCGCGACTGCAGTAAGCACTAGCAAAATCAGCATGCCACAGCTTGCAGCCACGCCTTTAAAAAGACGATCCGCAATATGAGTACCTGCATAATTTTTGCTATTACTCTCAGAAATTTCAGCAGCTTCGTTTGCTCTATTCGCAACTGCTGTCGCATTTTTCGTAGAACTCAATCATGCTCCTTTTAACTAATATTTTTATAATATCAGTTACGAAAAGTTTTTACTTTTTATTTTTACTTTCCGATTTTTATTGTATTAATTGACTTGTTAATTTTGCTAACCAAATTTTGCGGAAGCGGAGCCGTTCCAGCAGCAGAAGAAGCAGCATTCTGGCCTTCGCTACTCGTTACGTAGCTCAGCCAAGACTTCACAAACTGCGCAGTTGAAGCATCCTTATAAACCGGGCAAGAAATATCGTAAGAAACTAGCACAATCGGGTAAGCGCCCTTAGTTTGCGTATTATGATTAATTTTCATAACAACGCGGTTAGGATACTTTGCCGAGATATCAGAATCAATTTCGGAATCAGCCAAAGTTTGCGAAGCCGCTTCAGGAGAAATCTCATTATAAGTATCCCCCACCTTCACAGCAACAGTGCCAAGCTTTCCAACTTGAGAAAAATCAGCGTAACCAATAGCACCGTCAGCCATGCGAACCGTTGACACAACACCGGAAGTGCCTTTCGCACCTTGACCGACGCTATTTGGCCAGTTTTCAGAAAGATTGTGCGACCAATCATCTGGAGCTGCATCTTTCACATAGCTTAAGAAGTTCTGCGTCGTACCAGACTTATCGGAACGGTGAACAACTGTAATCGCCTTATCTGGAAGCTTTAGCTTTGGATTTTGCTCTTTAATTGCATCGTCATTCCAGCGCGTAATTTTGCCGTCGAAGATTTTGGCGATTGTAGAAGCGTCCATATTTATGTGTTTTCCAGCATCCGAAACGCCTTTTAGATTAAAGATTACAGCAATTGGAGATACGTATACTGGAACGTCGAAAGCTGTAGTGCCATTTGCGCAAACCGACTTTGACTTTTCTATCTCGTCGTCACTTAGCGATTTATCGGATCCAGCCCATGCTGTGGCTCCCGTCATAAATGTTGTAACTCCTGCGCCTGAGCCAGTCGGATTATAGGCGATTTTACTGCCAGGATTTTTAGATTGGAATCCTGCAATCCATGCCTCTACTGCAACCTGCTGCGAAGAAGCGCCAGAGCCTTGGAAATTGCCGGAAATTTTTGCATTCTGCGCACCAGTTGCGTTGGAATTATCAGCAGGAACGTTGTCGCCGCAAGCAGCGCAAGTTGCGCACAAGCCGAAGGTAAGCGCTGCCGCAGCAATAGTGCGGAACTTAAGTACGCTTTTATTTGATTTTGTTGTAGTTATTTTGGTTGCATTCAATTTGTTTATATTTAACTTACTCATATCGTTACGCATATTCTTCTTTCCTTTCATGAAGAACTGCCTTGCGCCCCACCACACTTTCGCGTTCCTATAGCCGTATTTGCGAATTGGGCGCATTCTTTTAATTAATCCCTATCTTTTTTTATTAACGCAACCATCATAAATAGGTGGGTTAAACCGCACCGGCAAAAATAAAGTGGGTATCAAAAATGGCGGTATTTGAAGCTAGCGATTGCACGACTTAAGTAAAATGAAAGTCGGCGACCGTCTCAGCGTGTCGAAATGTCACAAATTACGAAGAATATTTACCGTAATTTTTGCAGCCGTGTCCGCATATTCAGAAATATCAAAAGTATGAAAATCCTCGTATTTTGTGTCCGCATTATCGCTCATTGCGCGCACAACTAAAGCAGGAACGTCGTTACGAGCAGCAACATGCAAGACTGCTGCTCCTTCCATTTCTACAGCATCCGCTTGAGTAGCTGCAATTACTTCCGCAACTTTTTCTGGCGAATCAACAAAATAGCCGCCGGACGCAATAGTGCCAGCAATATGCGTAATTTTCATATCGGTAAGCACTTTGCTAGCTACTTTAAGAAGATAATCATCCGAATGAAACTCGCTTGCAAACGGCTTCCATTGACCGATTAAGCGCATATCAGTATCGAGATATTTTACAGTTTTTCCAAGAACAACATCGTTCGTATGCAAATTTTTATTAAGATTTCCTGCAATTCCAGAAAAAATTACGACTTGAGGATGGTATGCGTCAATAAGATATTGCACAGTTGCAGCAGCATTTACCAGACCCATTCCGCCAACCGTAGCTGCAACTTCAATTTCGCTGCCATTCGTCGAGTCAAGAGTGCCGCAAGATACATCAAGACTTGCAGACTTATCGTGAGTCACATTCTCAAGCGCGCTAGCAATATGAGCAACTTCCTCATCCAAAGCGCCAACAACAGCAACTTTAGTAATTTTCTCAGTATTAGACATGAGCAGAATCATCCTTTTTTACTTCGCTACTTACGCATTTATCGTTATTCTTAACCAAAAACACGCATACTAAAGTCATAATAACAAAAGTTAAAGTAGCAATCTTCAGCAATGCGCCGCACTGAAAATCAAACCACGGATTCGTAATAGGAACATTGAAAAACGCAATAATTTGATCTTGCAAAGCAAGAAAAGCGAAAAATCCAGCTATAAGAAGCACACAAACTAAAGTACCAACAATGCGACGCCATCCGCGAGCAAAAATAAGCAAAACGATTCCAGTTACAAACGGCATAAAAACGCTAAACCAAAATGCAGAATCCGTCACAAGCGTATACCCAGCACTGTGAGTGCCACGATACCACGCAAAAGCAAGCAGAATAACACCAGTTGCAATCAAAGCGAACAACACATATTTCACAATCGGAAACGCTTTACATGCAAAACCTTTATTCGCTTTATTCAAGTCTTTGTTATACATTTCAACACACTCCCTTGTACGCAAAATATAGTGCAAAAATAAACGGCAAATACAGTAAGAAATATAAGCCAAGTAGAAGTAAATTAAGATTATCTTACTATAATCTATAATCTATAATCTCTACGGCGTGTTGCAACAGATTTAGCTAAAGTTCTTAGCAAATCGGCAGTATCTTCCCAAGAAATACAACGATCCGTAATAGACTTGCCGTATTCAAGCTCGCTAAGAGGAGCAGGATCTTGATTGCCGCCCTGCAAGAAGCTTTCCATCATAACGCCCTTAATGCCCTGCTCGCCAGCAGCCAAACGATCCGCAATCTCGCGCACAACCTCAATCTGACGATGCTCATCCTTGCCAGAATTACCATGCGAACAATCCACAACAACGCCGTTAGAAGCCACACAACCAGTGCCCAAACGCAAACGAATTGAAGCCACAGCAGAAGCAACCGACGCAGCATCATAATTCGGACCCTTACTAGAACCACGCAAAACCACATGGCAATCCGGGTTACCAAGAGTCTGCACAGCACAAGCGCGACCAAGATGATCAATACCAAAGAACGTATGATGCTGGCTCGCAGCCAAGCAACCATTCACAGCCGCAGAAATCGAACCATCAGTAGCATTCTTAAAACCAACCGGCATAGAAAGACCACTAGCAAGCTGACGATGAATCTGAGACTCGGTATTACGTGCACCAATCGCACCCCAACTCACAGCATCAGCAATAAACTGAGGGCTAGTCGGCTCCAAAAACTCAGTAGCAGCAGCCAAACCAGCATCCAATACGTCAAGCAAAGTCTTACGCGCGAGTAACAAACCCTTATGAATATCATGCGTTCCGTCAATATCCGGGTCGTTAATCAAACCCTTCCAACCAAGAGCCGTGCGTGGCTTTTCAAAATACACGCGCATAACAATAAGAAGCTCACTTTCAAGCTCAGCACGCAACTTAGCTAAACGACTCGCATAATCAAGAGCAGCCTTAGGATCATGCACAGAACACGGGCCAACAATAACAAGAAGACGATCATCGTCACCATTTAAACAGCCACGAATCTCATCGCGCGACTCAGCAACAATATCCTGCGCATACGGCGACAACGGCAACTCGCCAAGCACCTGAGCAGGAGTTGGAAGCGGCTCAAGCTCAAGCACGCGGCGGTTGATAATGCAATCAACGCCAACCTGATCTTCCCAACGCTTGAATTTAGAAGAATTAAGCTGATTTTTTTCGGCCTCAACAGCACGACGTACAGACTGAGCATCTTTTTGATCTTGAGCTTGCATAAAACCCACCCAATTCTAAATAAATTACGCTAAATTACGCCTAGACGTAACAGCTTGAGCTAAAGTATACAACAATTCTTTAGTAGAATTCCAAGAAATGCAAGAATCAGTTATAGATTTTCCGTACTCAAGCTCGCTTAAAGGAGCAGGAGCTTGATGCCCACCCTTTAAGAAGCTTTCCATCATAACACCATAGACTCCACGCTCGCCCTTAGCTATGCGCTCTGCAATATTCTGAACTACTTGAGCTTCACGAATTTCATTCTTGCCGCAATTTCCGTGAGCAGCGTCAATAATAATGCCCCTAGTGCACATACTTTGCTGGGCATGTTTATCGTAAGAATCAAGAGCTTGCAACGCAGATTTTACAGATTCTGCATCATAATTAGGGCCTTTATTAGATCCACGCAACACAATATGGCAATCGAGATTACCTTTTGTTTCGGCAGAAATAACACTACCGTCAAGATTAATAGAAAGAAAATGATGCTCAAAACTAGCCGTGTAACAAGAATCAGCTGCTGCTTTAATAGAACCATCCGTAGCATTCTTAAAGCCAACAGGCATAGAAAGACCACTGGCAAGCTCGCGATGCACTTGAGATTCAGTATTGCGAGCGCCGATTGCACCCCAACTAACTAAATCGCATAAATACTGCGGAGTAATAGGATCAAGCCATTCCGTAGCGGTAGGCAGACCAAGCTGCAAAACATCCAAAAGAATTGAACGAGCTAAACCCATACCTTTTCGAATATTAAACCTGCCGTCTAAATCAGGATCGTTAATTAAGCCCTTCCAGCCAACAGTTGTGCGCGGCTTTTCGAAGTAAACGCGCATCACAATCATCAGCTGATCGCTTAAATCTTTAGCAACTTCAGATAATTTTTGAGCATATTCATGAGCCGCCTTTGGGTCGTGAATAGAGCAAGGACCTACAATTACGAGCAAACGATCGCTTGTGCCGTGCAAAATATCGCGAATTTCTTGGCGAGATTTTAACACTAAAGAACTAATTTCAGGAGCAATTGGCATTGTTTGTATAAATTCGCGAGGAGCTGGAATAGGATCAAGCTGACGAATATTCACATCTACTGTTTCCGGAAACACAGCACTACTATCTAGCTGCAAAGTAGCGCAAGATGCGTTATTACTAGTGTTATGAATACTCTCCATCCGTATTAATCCTCTTACAGTAGCAATACGAGCAATATCTACTAATTACAAACAAATGTTTATGCTTCTAAACATATTCACAGTATCATATGGAGATACCTGTGGGAATTATTACATTTGATGTGGTCGGTGCTTGCATCTTTATTCAAGATGCAAGCACCGCCGCGCTCACGCGAAAAGCACACTGTGCTTTTCGCGTGAGCGCGGCGCTTTGGAGTAGCTTAAGCACCCAATGCGCTTAAGCTAGGCTAAAGCGCCCATTGGATCCCACGCCGGTAATACGATTGCTGGTTCTTCCAGTGCTTTGCGATATTCTTCCGGAAGCAGATTCTTCGGCACTGCAACCTCATACACATACTCAGTAAACCAATCGTCGCTCATCGTAAAGTAACCCTTATCCGCAATATCCGTGCCCCAAGAGTTCTCCACACGCCAACGACGAGTAGTTGTACCATCATCAGCAACATCCACGCCAGCAAAAGCCATAGCATGATTCATTGCAGAATCAGCAAAACGCACGCGCTCTTCCTTATCCAAATCAAAATCAACGCCATACACGCGACCATACTCGAACAAATCTGTAGCCCAAGCTCCATTCTCGCGATCCATCATAGGGTGGCAGTCAGCACCAAACCATACTGGAATGCCTTGCTCAACCAAAATCTTACGCACACAATCCTTCATAAACTGGTTTGGCACGTTCAAATACTCGGTTGCATCTCCGCCGGCAACATTACCCAAATGCTCAATAGCAATCTTCTTACCCTTAGGATGCTCAGCGCGAGGATCGTCAACCAAGCACACATAATCCTCAAGACCAGCGTTCACGTACTTCTTCCAGAACTCAACTGGCGTAATCTCACCATCACGATGGAACTTGCCGTCGCTATCAGTCCACTCCCAATCGAAGCTCTTAGGCGGCTCACCCAAGTGAATTGTCAAAATCCTGTGGCCTGCAGCAGTAGCTTTTGCAATAATCTCATCAATTTCAGTAGCATTAGCATACATATGAGCTACAGCAGTGTGTAAAAGTGCACGCAACTGCGTATTCATAGCACCAGTATTCTTAGAAGAAGCGGTTTCTGGGAACAAATCCTTAGGAACCGCACCATACTTCTTGTACACGTTCATAGCCATAGTCCACTGGCCACCATCGCCCATAACATCGTGCAACAAATGTTGAATCAAACGAGAATCCGACGGCTCGCCCGCGCGAACCAAAGCGGCAACATCCTTCAAGAAGTAGTTAATTCGCTCAAGCTTGTCGTAGTACATAGCATAGTTCTGCGAAAACTCAAATTCCTTCAAACCAAGCGACTTTTTGGCAACAAAACGCGCCACATTCAAAGAGCTAAACAACCAGCAACGACCAGAACGATCCTGATGTGTTGCATCTCCGTTATCAACAATGGTAGAAAAACGACGCTGCAGCAAGCGAGCGCGGTCATAATTACGCGCAACCTTATCAATACCAGCAGCAGTCACACCATTCATAGCTAAACGGTTTAAAGGATTTGCGTCAAAATCTTCTCGCAAACCCTGCAATGCTTCATCAGTCAAAGCGGTGATCTCGGTCACTGTATTACCTTCCATTTCATTATCAATATGTTATTTCAAATACCTACAATATTCGTATGTATGATATTTACGTAAGCTAACCATTTAAAAAGTAAATCAATTCAAAAACGCTTACGTTACTACTCACCATCATACTAATCTTGATCCGCCTCAGCTTCAGCCAAAGCTGCTTGAACGTCTCGCTGAGCTTGCTTAGCGTCTGCAACAGATTGCGCGCCTGTGTCAACATTTGCTTCAGCATCCTGATGATCCTGCTGAGCCTGCTGAGCATCGCCAAAATCAAATCCAGAGAATGCATTAGCAAACAATGAACGCAACTCAGTAACGCGCTGCGTAATAGTCGCCTCACGATGTTGCAACTGGCTTAAACGAGTAGTCATACCATCCAATTCCTGCTGAGCGGCAGATCTACGCTCTTCAACTTGAGCAGTAGCCTCCTGCATAGCCTTGCGCACAATCTCCGCAGCTTGGTCATCAGCTGCTTTATGTGTTTGTGCCGCGTAATCATCAGCTTCTTGATGTACAGTTTTCGCACGCGCAATCAACGCGTTTGCTTCTTCTTGAGCGGCACTTTCCTTTTCTTTCAAACCAGAAAGTAAAGCATCAACCTTCTTCGTTGCTTCTTCTTGTTGCGCCGCAATATCAGCACGAATCTGTTCAACTTCAGCGCTAACCTGACTTAATGTACGTGTGCGCTCAACCTGTGCATCATCAGCAATTTCCTGAGCCTTAGCAGCAGCAGCATCTGTAATTTCACCAGCTTTACGCTGTGCATCAGCCATCATCTTTGATGCGTGCTCGCGCATATCTGCTAATTTTTTATTAGCTTCAGTAAGAGCAGATTCAATTTGATCATTTGTTTCAGCTTTAGCACGAGCAATTTCTTCGTTCGCTGCTGCGCGCTGCTCAGCAATTTTTTGAGCTGCATCCGACTTAAGCTTAGCTATACTACTTTCTTGCTGCGCACGCTCAGAAGCCATGCGTTTAGTATGCTCTTCATGCGCATTCTGCAGTGCTAATTCTGCTGCGTCGCGCTGTGCTTGTACATCTTTCTCAGTAGTATCACGCAAACGTGCCGAATCTTCCTGTGCTGCCTGCATCATTTGTGTTGATTTTTGCGTAGCACTTGAAAGCATAGTATCCGCTTTAGTTTTAGCTTCTTGCATTAAATGAGCTGCATCAAGTTTTGCATTATTAAGCAATGTGCCAGCTTGAGCTTGAGCATTCTTCTTAATAGACGCAGCGTCTTGCTTAGCACGCTCAAGTAATTGCGCACTCGTTTGCTCTGCAGATGCCAATAATTGTTGCGCATTCGCACCTAAAGAAGCAAAAGTATTACCACTTTTAGCACGTTTCACATTATTTTTTTCTTCCTGCAACTGCGCTTGCAATTGCAAAATAGATTCATCACTAGAACGCACTTGCTCGCGCAAACGTGAAATTGTACGTTCATAATTTGCAAAGGCTTCATTTACCTTGTCTTTATCGTACCCACGCAACGCGGTTGGGAATAAATCCGCTACCATAATATTCCTTTCACGAGCCCCCACACAGCACACTATCTGCTGTGTACACACCATCAGCATTAACGCTATCACTTAAGCGCAAAAAACACTCGTGTGTTGCGCACGTTTTTGCTAAGCTCACACAAACATCACAAACTGAAACGCATCGCACTAGTCAAGCAGCATATTTGCAGACGAAGGATGCATATAGTAACGCACTGTTTCACGTACAATATCACGTCCAGCATCAATTTGTTGTTGCAACAGTAAGCCGTGATGACGAGCATCATGCGAACTTACTACCGGCGGAAAACTCACAAATCCAGCAAGAATGCGCTGATTCGATTGCCCAGCAGCCCAATGTAGCAACTGGTAAAACAGTGAATTGCACACATATGTTCCAGCGTCAGAACTTAATGTGGAAGCGATGCCATCATGCGCAAAACATTGCAAAATCGTACGTAGCGGAAGCCTAGTCCAATATGCTGCAGGCTCATTCTCTATTATTGGCATTTTTTGCGGACGATGATTATCCACATCTGGCTTGTTAGCATCAATTACGTTTATTGCACAGCGTTCCAACTGCACTCCACGCGCTGCATGCTTTACACCAGTAGCAATAACAATATTCGCATGTTCACGTTCAATAGTTGCTAATAATTCAGGCCACGCATTCGCAAAACTGATAGGGAGTGTAACAGCAGTAACATTTACATGGACATCCTGAGATGACTGCAACTGAACGCAATATTGAGAATCAGCAAGTGCAGATGGAACTTCATATGAAGGATTAACTTTTAAATCCTCATATGGATTAAATCCTGAAATTACAACGTTAATTTGCTGCATAATACTGTTAACTTTCTGCCGATACTTTCGCACTCCGCTATTTTGAATATCTTGTTACTTATCACGAATTACTAGTGCCAATAGTCTGCCTTCATGCGATTTTCCAGCAAGTTGCGTGCGCCTATGCGAATACCACAGAGGATTTTCCAAAGTGCACATCGGGTTTTGCAATTTTTGCAAACGTTCCAGCAAAGAAGCACCTTCTCCATCTACTTCACAAATTGTGCGCAATTCTTCATCTTCTGCCAGATATTGCGTTGCAGCCGTAACGCGCGGCAAAGCATCAACAATATTGGCAACTCCTGCGAGCGCTAAATCAATGCGCGCAGCTTCAGCAATATCAATACCCAGACCACCAAAACGTGTTTTCGTTACCGTTTGTGGGTAGCGACGTTCAAAATTGCATGCAATTTCTTCGCCAACTTCGTAGCAATCTCCACAAATGCACGGTCCGAGCACCGCAGTTATACGGGAACGTTCAGCTCCCTTTTCACACATGGCTTCAATAGCAGCATCAAGCACACCAGCTACTAATCCTTTTCTGCCACAATGCGCAGCAGCAATCACACTAGCCTCATCATCCGCAAGCAATACTGGTAGACAGTCTGCAGCAAACATTCCTAATGCGAGTGAGCAAACAGTAGTAACTTGCGCATCCGCTTCAATTCGCACAGCAGAATCAGCAAATCCTGTTGCATCAAAACCGTAAGAAGTATTCCATGAATTTACTACACTATCTGCGTCAAATACTTCTCTGCCATGAACTTGAGCAACAAGCGACAAGTCTGCTTGCAAAGCTTTCTGTAAAGCTGCACGATTGCTTGCTACAGCCTCCGCACTATCTTCTGCGCGTCCACCAAGATTAAGCGAAGCGAATGCACCTTCAGAAATACCACCCAATCTAGTAGTAAAAACTGCATGAGTACGAGCGCCTAATGCGATTGGAATAGTTACAGGAATCGGCATACCTTCTTTATCTTCATGTGGTAATGGCATGCCTGTTACGCTTGTTTGTTGCATATTGCTTTCTTTCACCCTAAATACGCCAATTCTTCGTCAGTGAGTTGCAAATCTGAAGCTTGCAAGCTATCCAAAATGGTAGCTGGCCTATGTGCACCAGGTATAACAAATACGTGCTCACCTTTTGCAAGTTCCCAAGCCAAAACTACTTGTTGATAGCTTACGTTATGATTTTCTGCAACTTTGCGGAATGGATCAAACAAGTGATCGTCATAAGGGTGACGGAACCCTCCTAATGGACTCCAGCAAACAAAAGCAATTCCAAGCTTTTCGCAATATTGCAACGTATCTTCGTTTTCTAAATGAACTGGAGAATATTGATTTTGTACTGCTACTAGCTTTTCTCCTAAAATATTGCGCGCAATGTCGATTTGTTCCACAGAAGCGTTAGAAATACCAATCTCTCGAGCTACACCTTCGTCAAGAAGTTGTTGCATTGCTTCAATAGACTCATTGTATGGAACCTCAGGATCTGGCCTGTGGAAGTAAAGAAGATCAATAGTATCGACTCCCAAAACCATTGCCGATTCTTTTGCATGACGAATCAAATGCTCTGGCTTACCATCCTTGCCCCATGTTGGACGACCGTCAGTGAAGTTGCGGAAATGACCGACTTTCGTTGCTACAAGAATAGAAGACTTGTCACCTTTCCAGCTTTCCAAAGCTTCGTGCACAAGCTTTTCTCCAGTTTGTTCTTCACCCCCGGAGCAGTAATACGCCCATGCGGTATCAATATGCGTGCAACCTGCATCAAGAGCTGCATGAATAGTTTCAATACCCATATCATGACCAAGATTATTTTCGATAGTAAGCGGCATTTCACCAAATCCAATAGCTGTTGTATCAAACGAGCCTATTGTGCGATGCATTACCATATTTCCACCCCTATTTTGTAAATCTTATGTTTTACGTAAGTATTTAGTATTGCATTACGCTACTTTACGCAGTAGCAATATATTATTACTTTTATATTTTATTTTATTGCACAGATTGCATAAAACATTTTAAATCACTATCGACAAGAAATGCCTCCAAACGCAAACGCAGCTTGAAGGCATTTCTATAAATATTTATTTTTATTTAGTATTTAATAACAAATTTTGTTTTAATACTATTTACGCAATTAATCCTCATCAAACGGATCAAAATCGCGACGCACACGACGGCGAGGGCGTTCAGTACGCTCTTCGCGTGCTGAACGATATTCATCATAGTGATCATCGTCTGCAGCATAACGCGGATTGCGATCAGAGCCTCGACGACCTTCTGAAATACGACGGCTCGAACGGTCCGCACGCTCATCACGGCTTTCACGAGTATCGCGCTCGTCGCGATCTTCATAATGATCATCACGACGAGAAACACGACGAGGACGATCGTCAAAATCGTTGTCATTGTAACGATCCTCGCGACGAACATTGCGTTCTTCATAACGACTTTCACGATCGCTATAACGACCATCACGGTCGTCACGCATGCGACGACGAGGGCGATCATCTCGATCCGAGCGTTCACGACTATCTCGGTCATCTCGACGAGCGCGACCGCGGTAATCACCACGGCTATCCCTATCATCACGGGAGTTGCGACTACGATTTTCACGACCAGTAGAAGTAGAAGATTCTTGATCTTCAAAACCTGGAATTGCCAAGGAAATCTTGCCACGCTCATCTACGCTTTGGACGATAACTTCAACATTATCGCCTTCCTTAAGCACATCTTCAACAGTGTCAATACGCTCACCATTCGCTAAATTGCGGATCTGAGAAATATGCAACAAACCATCAGTACCAGGTGTTAAATTCACGAAAGCACCAAAACTTGTAGTTTTCACTACCTTACCCGTGAAAGTCTCACCAGCCTTTGGAACGCGAGGATTTGCAATAGAATCAATAATTTCCTTTGCCTTCTGAGCAGCTTCGCCACCTTCGGAAGCAATATAAACAGTACCATCATCTTCAATAGCGATCTCAGCACCAGTTTCTTCTTGAATCTGGTTAATCATCTTGCCCTTAGGACCAATAACTTCGCCAATCTTATCGACAGGAATGGTGGTTGTGATAATGCGTGGAGCAAATGGACTCATCTCTGCAGGGCAATCAATGCACTCGTTAATAACTTCAAGAATAGTTGTACGAGCTTCGTGAGCCTGTTGCAAAGCCGCAGCCAAAATATCTGCTGGAATACCATCGAGCTTAGTGTCGAGCTGCAAAGCAGTAATGAACTCGGAAGTACCAGCAACCTTAAAGTCCATGTCTCCAAATGCATCTTCTGCACCGAGAATATCGGTTAAGGTCTTAAAGATATGCTTACCATCAACATCGCCAGAAACCAAGCCCATAGCAATGCCCGCAACTGGAGCCTTCAAAGGAACGCCTGCTGCAAGCAGGGAAAGCGTAGAAGCGCACACAGAACCCATAGAAGTGGAGCCGTTGGAACCAATAGCCTCAGACACCTGACGAATAGCATATGGGAACTCTTCGCGACTTGGCAATACTGGCACCAAAGCCTTCTCTGCCAAAGCACCGTGACCAATCTCACGACGCTTTGGAGAACCAACGCGACCCGTTTCGCCAGTGGAATATGGAGGCATTTCGTAGTTGTGCATATAGCGCTTAGTCTGTGGACCGGAAAGCGCATCCACCTGCTGCTCCATCTTAAGCATGTTCAAAGTTGTTACGCCCAAAATCTGAGTTTCACCACGCTGGAAAAGTGCAGAACCATGAACACGAGGAACAATATCAACTTCTGCAGAAAGTGTACGAATATCACGCAAACCGCGTCCATCAATACGATAGTCTTCAGTCAAAATACGACGACGCACAATTTGACGCTGTAATTCCTTAAAGGCGTTGCCGAGTTCCTTTTCTTTCTCAGCTTCGTCCATATCAGTGAACTCTTCAGCGATTGTTGCTCGTACATTTTCTTTAATTTCTGCAATACGATCTTGACGAGGAAGTTTTTCAGCAATAGAAAGTGCCTCATTTAAATCAGCATGCGCAATCTCATCAATGCGAGCATAAAGATCATCAGTATACTCTGGGAAGAGCTGGAATTCCTTAGTTTCTTTAGCTGCAATACGCTTCAACTCGTTCTGAGCGTCGCAAATTACCTTAATAAATGGCTTAGCAGCTTCTAAACCACCAGCAACAACTTCCTCATCCGGCTTAGTTTGACCTTCATCGTAAATCAAATTCCAAGCGTTCTTGCCAGCTCCAGCTTCAATCATTGCTATTGCAACATCACCATTGTCAATAACACGACCAGCGACCACAATCTCAAATACAGCGCGCTCACGCTCACTCCAGCGTGGGAAAGCAACCCATTGTCCATCAATGAGAGCTAAACGCACGCCAGAAACCGGACCTTCAAATGGCAAGCCAGAAATCATAGTTGACGCAGACGCAGCATTCAAAGCGATTACATCGTAGGCATCGTCTGGATTAATAGATAAAACTGTTTCCACAACTTGCACTTCGTTACGCAAAGTATGTGGGAATAGTGGTCGCAACGGGCGATCAATAATACGGCATGCAAGCGTCGCTTCGTTAGAAGGACGACCTTCGCGGCGGAAGAAAGATCCTGGAATCTTCCCAGCAGCATACATTTTCTCTTCCACATCAACAGTTAATGGGAAGAAGTCATAATTTTCCTTCGGACTAGATCCTGCGGTCGTTGTCGACAAAATCATGGAATCATCGTCCAAATATGCAGCAACAGCACCGTCAGCTTGTTGTGCAAGACGACCAGTTTCAAAGCGCAACGTACGCTTACCAAATGAACCATTATCAATAACGGCTTCTACAGCCTTAATTTCGGGACCCTCCACGGGTTCCTCCTTTTCTTAACTTACCTAATCAACCAACATGCGTAATAATATTGGCGAATTCGCACCATTACCATCTATGCGAATACTTGCACTCTTTGCAACCCTTGCGTTACGCCAACATTTCGTAGTGTTTTTTGTTTCGGCTACTTCAATCATCCGTATTCAGTTATGCTTCATTTTTCAATTATGTGTTGAATTATGCAGTAATTCTTTTTAGTTATAAATCTTACTTTTTCAGTTATAAATCCTCAATATTGCTTAACGTATCCCCATAATCTTTTACTCGATCAACCCAACTCGCACATACGCAAGTAATACAAAAGCAATACAAAAAGCCCGAGCTTAAGCCCGGGCTACAAGACTATCGGCGCAAGCCGAGTCGCTCAATCAAAGAACGATAACGATTGATATCAACACGCTTCAAGTAATCGAGAAGACGGCGACGATCACCAACCATAAGCAGCAAACCACGACGAGAATGATGATCGTGCTTATGCTCCTTCAAGTGCTCAGTCAGGTCAGCAATACGCTTGCTCAGTAAAGCAACCTGCACTTCTGGGGAACCCGTGTCACCCTCATGCGTCGCGTATTCGTTGATAATATTCTTCTTATCTTCAGCCGTTAATGCCACGGCGTCCTCCTTAATATCACTGCGCGGTGCTATAACCTTCTGCCATAGCGCTCTCGATCCGCGGGCGTTACACGCCGAATTTCTATTATACAACTACTCGCCAACAACTTATTTTGTTGATCAAAATTTCCCATGCAAAATATCACATTGCTGTCATAAAACCGCCAAAAATCACCACTAGTATCGCCAAAACTTCAACCGCATAAAACATAATAAAAGATGCCCAGCTGCGAGTTAGCACATTTAGACGCGATTTTTTAGGAATAATAACAAGCAAACCAACGAATAATACAGCAAAAACAGCCACAGCAAATCCTGCAGAAATAATACCAAGATTAGCAGCATTTGCTAAGCCAGAAGCCGAACCGTATACAACGTATGTTGAATACCAAAAACTCATACTTAGCATACATAGACCTGCAATAAGCTGCTCCAACGAAAGAAATACCACAAGAACAAAACGCCAAATCCACCGATGCGATTCGATAAGTGCCATCGCAAGACTCGTAAAGGTAGCAACAGTAACCACCCAAGAAAGAAATACTACGCCCTGAGCGGATAATCCTGCACAATGTGAGACCACCCATGACGTATACTGAACTGCAAGAGTACGACCAATCCAATATGGAACAACAATTGCAGTGAGCAATACTCCCAAATACACCCACCAGCGCTTAGGATTCGCATGTTTGCGCGAAAAATCAGCAATTGACAACTCTGTTTCTGGTAACTCTGGGCTTAAATATTCGGTAGCAACTATTTTTTCACCAGCGTGGTTATGAGTAGCTGTAGCGCAATTATGAAACTCAGCAGATTTAACTTCATTTTTTGCAACTGGAGTTCTTGCAGAAGTCACCTTCGATACAGCAGCGCGCTTTCTTGTTTTAATCGGTGTAAAGCTTTGAGGACGCTCCGTATTATGTTCATTATTCGACGCCATGAACTACTTCTCCTGCTCATCTTTAGTATTTATCTAATTTCGTAAGTCTTAATTTTGCAGCATTCCAATACTGCTTATCATTGTATGTTATAGCGTGCGCAATCAGTAGTACATACACTATATGCGTCCGTTTATGCCGACTGCTAGGCTCATAGGAAATGCATGCTTGCATGCGATTTTTGCTTACACAGCGGCACAAGACCCGCAAAACTACGACAGGATATCATGGAATTTATTCATTTTATTGTCAACTTACTTAAGGATCCACGCTCCGCTATTGCAAGTTGGATTGCGATGGGTACAGCTCCAGCATTAGGTCTTATTTTTCTCATTATTTTTATTGAAACCGGTGTAGTATTTTTCCCATTCCTTCCAGGCGACTCGTTACTGTTTGCAGCCGGCTTCTTCGCAGCACCGGACGCACAAACAGGACATAGTGCACTACCATTACCACTACTGCTCGCAATAGTATGGCTTGCTCCAATTATTGGCGATCAGTGTAATTATTTCATTGGTCATTTCTTTGGTCGTCGCATCGTAGAATCCGGCAAAGTTAAGGTACTTACGAAAGAGCGAGTTGCTAAAACTGAAGCCATGATTGAAAAATGGGGACCATTAGCCGTATTCCTCGGTCGATTCTTCCCATTTATTCGTACGTTTATGCCGTTTATTTCAGGCGTTTCTGGCATGCGTTGGATTCGATTTACACCATTCTCAATTCTTGGTGGTGTCATATGGTCGTCGCTTTTTACGTTACTTGGATATTTCTTTGGCAATATTCCGTTTGTGCAGAAAAATTTTGAATTAGTAATTGTTGCGATTTTGTTAATTTCTCTCGTTCCAACGTTTATTGGTTTATACAAAGCACATCAAGCAAAGAAAACAAACTGCAACTTACCTAACGACACAAACAACAATGCTCATACTGAAACAACGCAGGAGTAGCATATACACTTTCAAATAATTATTTTGCGACACTCAAGCACACTGCACTTATGAAATATTGTTTTTTTACATGATTTGTAGTACAGTGTGCAGAGTTGTCGTAAGATAGCATGTTGTTAGAACATTGGGGCTATAGCTCAGTTGGTAGAGCGCTTCGTTCGCATCGAAGAGGTCGTGGTTTCGATTACCATTAGCTCCACGGAGCCCACTGCATTCATTCCACCGCAGTGGGCTTTTAAATTTTTATGCGATTTTTAATATTCGACCCATGCAATAAAATCACACTTTCACTTATTATCAGTTATTTATTATTTGTTTATGCCTCTTATTACGAAATACACTAATGCCGAGTACTACACACAGAATTGCAATAACGCCAATGCCACAGTAGGCAACTGTTGCTAAAGAATTCACAGACTCTTTTTGCCATGAACCCGCTTCGTATGCTACCGCACGAGAAGGTTCTTGTACTTGTGAATTAATTATCCAGTTGGTACGATTGTTATCATTTTTCTCACTTTCTTTACTAGTATGATTCGTTACAACTTCTTTCGCTGTTACACGCTGTATTGGCTTAGTACGATTCACAGCCTTATGCAAAATGGGCATAACCGTAACATTGTCATATTGCAACACCGTTACGTTCCCTGCATAATCAGTTGCTTCCACTAACACATTATGAGCAATACCGTCTGGTTTCATGAATAGTGACAACATTGGCTTATTGGCTGCTTTACCACGCCAAGTACGTTGCGTTTTGCCATCAATGCTATATGTTACTGATTGTAAATCTGCATTATCTTTGGCACTGATTCGTATTAATTTACCTTTTTTAGGAGTTTGATACACTTCATTACTACGCATATCAAAAACCGCTACTTTTGGCGCAAGATTATCTACTATAAATTGCAAGGTTGCAGGGTATATTTTCGATTTGCGTTGTTGCTTACTTGCACTATTTTCATTACAAGAATAATTACCAGCTTTATCTACTGAAGCAATAAGCACACGATAATGCGCATTATCTGCAAAATTACGACGAAAAATAGTATAGGTTAATCGATGCCAACCATGCTGCATACTACGATTTACAGAAAAATCTTGCCGCGATAATATTCGTGAGACACCGTCTTGTACAATACTCACTTTTGCAGGAGCTACTAGTCCACTCGGATTAAGCTCCTCAATATGTACATCCTGAGCATGTTGTAGTTGTTGATTATTCATTGCTGCTGTGGACTTGTCAACAGTAAATCTTGAACCACCACGGTTCATAGAAAATTGCAATAATCCACGAACAGTATTGTTCACTACATCTTGCGCACTCCATTGTAACTGGTAAACGTCATCGTCTTGTTTACCGTGATAAAACCCAGTATATTGCACCTTTACACCACGATTACTAGCCTTCACAGGCGTAGAAGGACGCAAAATTTGTGAAGCATGCATGCGACGTAACGAATATGTTATACTTTTGGTTTTTAGCCAACGATCCCTAATGATCACTGTTGGCGTTACACTATGCGCATATGCTCCACCATTTTGAACTCCAGTAATAGTAACCTCTGGCGGATGTGTATCGATTATAAACGTATCGTGCCGCGAAGATGCCATGTTGCCAGATAAATCCTTCGCATAATATTTCACATCCCAAATAGCGTCACGTGCAAAAGAAATATCCGTATACCACACTTCTGGATTCCTACTGTCATTCTTTAAATTTTGCGCTGTTATATTCAAAACTTGTTTACCATCTGCAAATACTTTCACAATTGATGTTGTATCATGGAGCAAATGCGCAAAAACGAAATAATCATCTTTAATGAGTATTCTCACAGAACGATTTTTTCGGAAATATTTACCTTCAGACGCACTGTTATTATCATAATTCAAATTTAGTTGAGGAGCAGTATTATCAATAATCACAAATTGCAAAGGAATTTTGCGCTTAGTAGAATTTAATGTACGTAAACGCTGTTGCGCAACGGCAGCATGCTCATTATTAGTCTTATGCAAAGGCTGTAAACTATGAGATTGATTGCTTTGATGAAGTAGCACTTTCGGCAGGTGTACGCTTACTCCAGCTATACGAACTGACACAGTACGTAAATCGTAAATCCCCTCATTGTTCAACTCAACTTTCGCTACACCAATCAATGTAGCACGATGCTTTTTGCAACGAAAATCTGTTACGACTGAAACTAGTTGTGATTTTGTTAACGTATTTACTTGTGTTACTCGATACTTATTCACGTTTACTGTAACTTTATGAATCTCTTTAGCTACAGTGGCATCTATGCCGCTAATTGTTACAAGCAACGTAACTGAATGTCTAGCAAATACGTATTCTCCTTTCGTACGAACAGCGCGCTGCTTTGGCATAATAGCAATATTATTGATGTGCGCAATGTTCGAAATATGCTGCTGAAGTTCTTGTGCTTGCATCGGAAACTTTTGAGAATGCACTGACTTATGCAACGATGCTGTATGCGTAGTTGTTGTTGCGTGAGCAACAGAATTTACTGGTAATAGCAACGATGCAACACCCACACATACGAGTAACGTAACATACGCACACGCCTGAATATTCATAAAACATGAGTCAAGAGTCTTATTAATACGTAGTTTCCAATTAATACGTAGTTTCCAGGATTGAGAACAATTCTTACACAAGGTATTGTTCACTTGCGACCAAAAAATTATCCAGAATTCTCTCATATTTGCTAATACATGATTTTGTCGTGTCATCCGATTCCCCCCTTGTCATTGACACAAAATTGTTAGTATGCAAATTTGATTTACAATATTTTTCTTTTCACCTCCTGCATAGTTATGCTTCAACATCACACAAGATAATGCTGATTGTTTTAATAGCGTTATTTTTCATCTTGTATTATTATTTTCGGCAAAAACTGCTGCAATCTCCTCTCGCACCTGCGGAACATTATTCAAAGCAATTCTTTGACGTTTTTCCGATTCATCGTTCACTACACGTGCCTGTTTAAGAAGATCATATGCATCATCACATAATTGCTGTAGCTCTTGCTTATTCACCCCACTTTCATAAAACATATGAAGCCATGAATGTAATGATTGCAATACAAGCTCTCCAGTATCCACACACAATACATCCTTTTGATTGCGCTGTGCTATTTGCACAAGTTGTTGCAATTGACGTACATATTGCTGATATGTTGTTGCATTCGGAGCATCCTGCACAACATCAACTATTCGCATATAACAGTCAGCAAGAGCAATGTATATATTCAATACAGATTTATGCGAAGTATCATGCAATATTCGTTCAGACGCAGATGCTACAGAAGATGATAAATCATCTTTTTTATGTTTTTCCTTTTCATATTTTTGAGCTTCACGGAACCAAACTTGCGCAACACGCATGCGTGCAAGCCTTTCTGTAGGCATAACTTTGCCAGAAAATCCCGCAAAATAGTACCAATATGCTTTAGCTATATCACCAGCAAATTGTGCCCATGCTTGAGTAGTTTCATGCAATTGTTGCTCATATACACTAATCAAACTCATAAGCTTCTGCTCTTCAACAGTACTCCACTGCTGATCGGCAAGTTGAACACGCAACAACACTCGAAGCGGACGCAAAGACATCTTACGAACATAATGTTTTTTCACCATGTTATTTTGTATTTGCATAGCATGGGCAACATAACGTCCTGCAACATCCGTCTTACTTTCACGTTCTGCTAAACGCACGTATGAATCATAATCAGCTTTATTACGACGTATTACATTCATACGTTTACGTTGCGATATGGATGTAGATGCTTGCTGTGTTTGTTTCATGGCAGCGTTACTACTCAGCACACCTAAGCAATTGAATAATATAGCTGTTAATACTATTACTGCAGCTAATACTCCTAGCGTTATGCCGTGTTTATTTTGTAGTAAGCGCCGCTTATTACGTTGCCTAGGATGACTACAATCCTTACGCTGTTTACTAGCATCACATTTCATATGTCGATAATGCTGAATCCGTTCCTCATGATGTTTACGTTTTATTCGTTTTGTATCAACATCATTATTTCGAGAACGATGTTCTTCATTATCATCGCATGCCTCTAATGCAGCAAACATAGCTTCACAATCTTGATATCGTTGCGTAGACTGCGTCGCTGTAGCAGTTGCAAGCACTGATACCAGTTGATCCAGCATTGCACAATGATTGCGATATGGTGATGCAACATGTAATCCCACATGCGAGGTTTCACTCGGCAATAATGCGTATAACAATGTCATACCAACTGAATACACATCACTTGCAGGAGTTACCACGTTATTGTTCAACACTTCAGGAGCCGTAAACCGTGGCGTCGCAAACTGCACATCATTCTGCTCTATACTGCGCAGATCAAGAACACCAGTATGCGTATACCATTGTGTTGCAGCACCAAAATCAATTAAGCGTACCGACCCATCGTCAGCAATCATAACATGTGAAGGCTTAAGATCGCCGTATATAATCGGCGGGTAATGCGCATGCAAGTATGAAAGTATTGCACACAATTGCATACCCCAATCACGTATTACTGTAGCATCTTGTAAACCATGCTCTCTCACTAACGTTTTCAGCGAACAGCCTTTTACATAGTCACGAACAGCATATGCTCGACCATTTTCTTCAAAAAAGTCAACGATTCGAGGAATAGCAGGATGATCACATTCTTTTAACACATCAACTTCTGCACGTAACGATTGAACAAGACCCTTTTGGTATTCCTCATTACCTTGCAACACAGTTTCTTTTACAGCCCACTGTTTGTGTAATACAGTATCAACCGCAAGAAAAACGGTTGACATACCGCCATGACCCAATTCACCAAGTAACTGGTATCTACCACCTACGCAAACCACAATCAAGCCTCCGCAATGTTAACATCCTGCATTGTTCAGCGAATATTTCAACACATTGCTGAGCAATTGAATAACAATTGCGACTACTGTATCGATAAATTTGCGTAGCGCAAAGCTTTTTTAAGCTTTGTGGTTAAAAGGTCAAAGCCTAGCAAAAACTGAACACTTAACAATAAAGTATTCAGTCACCTAATAATATTTCTATATGAAAGAACGTGTATTAAATAAACGTTATCGTAGCAAAAATTGTACTAATCGATATTGGCCCCTAGTGCAAGCAACTTACCGCGGAAATCAGCATAACCACGATCAATTAACGAAATACCACGCACATTCGATGGACCTTGAGCAGTAAGAGCTGCAATCAAATGACTAAAGCCACCACGCAAATCTGGAACATCAATATCTTGACCAGTTAACGGAGTAGGTCCAAAAATCACTGCAGAATGCTTGTAATTCCGCTGTTGGAAACGACAAGGCAAAGAACCCAAGCATTCACGATACAACTGAATCATAGCACCCATCTGTACAAGCGGCTTTGTAAAACCAAAACGATTTTCATATACCGTTTCATGCACAATACTCAAACCCTTAGCTTGTGTTAATGCCACAACAAGCGGTTGCTGCCAATCTGTCATGAAACCAGGATGTACGTCTGTTTCAATAGCAACAGGATGCAAATCTCCACCTGGATGCCAGAAACGAATGCCTTTATCCGTAACATCAAATTGTCCACCAACCTTACGGAATACATTCAAGAATGTCATCATTTCTGGCTGCGTTGCGCCCTTAATAAACACATCACCGTGGGTTGCAAGAGCAGCAGAAGCCCAAGATGCGGCTTCAATACGATCTGTTAACGCAGTATGCGTATAACCCTGTAACTCTTTTACTCCCTCAATACGGAATGTACGATCGACATCTACAGAAATAATGGCACCCATCTTTTGTAAAACGGCTACCAAATCCATAATTTCCGGCTCAATAGCAGCGCCAGAAAGCTCAGTACGACCTTCTGCAAGAACGGCTGCAAGAAGCGTCTGTTCGGTTGCACCAACCGAAGGATATGGCAAATGAATTTTAGTACCATGCAAACCATGAGGAGCAGTAATATGAATGCCATCCTCATGGTCTTTATCTACATTCGCGCCCAACTTTCGTAAAGTTTCAAGATGGAAATCAATTGGACGACCACCAATATTACATCCACCGAGTGCTGGGATAAACGCTTCACCTAAACGATGCAACAATGGTCCTGAGAACAAAATAGGAATACGCGAAGAACCAGAAAGCGTATCAACATCCGCAACATCAGCAAGCTGCACTTTCGTAGCATCGATAGTAACAACACCATCTGAACCGTTTACTTCAACATTTACACCGTGCAAGCGCAATAAATCAGAGACAACGTGCACATCGCGAATTTCTGGCACGTTTTTTAACACAGACTTGCCTGGTGCTAAAAGGGCTGCAACCATGGCTTTGCTTACAAAATTCTTCGCACCGCGAACCTTAATAGTTCCATTAAGCGGCTTACCACCTTCTACATGCAACACATCTGCAGCATCGACGCCACTATTGCTCTGTTCAGCCGTATTACGTGCGGACACATTTACCTCTTTCGTTCGCGCTCAAACACTATTCACTATCATACCGACATACTTGCCAACGCGCTCATATAACTTATACAAAACTACTGTATTACACCAACATTTTTAATGAACAGAATACTGAGATTGAGCTTGATGCTGATGCTGAGCAGAATGCTGACGCCAACGACGCACCAATTTAGCAAATAATGATGGTTTACGAAGCAAATCCACCTCTGGTAACTCATGTTCGGATTCTGCAGTAAGACCATATGTATATGCTTTTTTAGATGAAGGCTTTCCAACAAGATCGCCAAATTCCAGCATTTGAGTGCGCGGTTCATATGGGTGACGAATATCGAACTCAAGTAAACGCACGCCACGCTTTGCAGGCTCAGGACCATAAGATCCAAAACCACAAGTAGGAGTTGCAACAAGAAGCATATTACCTTCAGGTTCCTTACCAGCAAAGGCATTGCGGTGATCGTGACCGGCAATAACAGCAAATGCACCAGATCGAGTTAGCACAGCATACTCGCCACTATCTTCGTCTGGGCAACTGATACCTTCCCCCAAATAGCCATCTGGAAGCACATACATATTATCAAGAACATAATAGTGACCAGCAAAAGCGCGATAACCTTCAATCGCACGCTCTTGCGCAGCTAATTCTTGAGGAACCTCACGTAGAACACGATAGAATTGCGGTAATGGAAAATGTTGGAAAACACAGAAATGCGGAGGTAAAGAAGCAGGCAATTTTGCTAGAAAATCAAGTGCTTGCTGAGAAGGTTTACCATAACCGCCTGATTGAGCATAATCACCAGAATCTACCAGAACTATTGAAAAAACAACATTCTCATGCTTTTCATCCATAACAGGCAGAGCGAAAGTCCCTGGTTCACACGGAAGGATGATTTGTTTCGATAACACGGATTTCGTAGACTGCATGGCGCCTGTTGATGCTGTAACTATAGCATTACGATTCATACAGCATGAAAACTTTTGGTATATAACATCAAGATCTTCATTACTTAATCCACACTGAAAATCATGATTACCATATGTTATAACCCATGGAATCCTGCGCGTTTCAAGAGGTTCAACTAAACGAGCTATGCCACTCTTAATTTGCTGCAATAATTGCTGTTTGTCAACAGATGAAGCATATTCAGATTTTTGCCACCGCCTGCGGATAAAAGTTCGCGAAAACACTTTTTCATAGCCAGCAATTTGATTACCCGTAAACACCACTAAATCTGGACGCACAGCATCACAAGCAGATTCAATTAATCGAATTGTGTCCGATGACACTTTCGGCACATCTTGAACATCGGCGCATTGCAATACACGAAACTTTCCAGAAAGATGAAACTGCAAACGCCCTAAACGCGATGAAATTGATAAAGGAAGCGCAGCTGTATTAGCAGTAGCTTCAGATAGTGCAGAACCTGTCATACTTTAAGCATACGGCAGACACATCACGACTCACTCAATGTTTATAGAGTTTCATAAATTATAATGAAATTAGTGTTGCAAAATTTGTACTCCAATGCAATATACACCCATATAACACTGCAAACAGGGAATAAAGAATACAATTTTGCAAATCAAAAAACTAAAATCAGTAGAATTATATTAAATTATTAGGAAATTCTCAGCTAATTATATTATTGCATCCAGCATATGGTGGTTATGATAGAGACATCAAAACAAGATGGACTACAAACAGTTCGGATTGACTTTATAATTTAACCTCTCTTCTTCTCTTCTTTCTCTAACCCCGGTCTTGTACCGGGGTTTTTGATTTTAAGCTACAAATAGCCATCTGGGGATTCGGGTTATAGGCCAAAAAGTGTGTAAGAAATCATGTCTCACGCATTGTAATACAAGTGTTTTGCGGTAATCGAATCTGTTTGCTGCACATTCGTCACCCG
>QWCP01000172.1_pt1 | contig 31743 bp, 15 predicted proteins | sample 1972561 | NCBI WGS metagenome assembly QWCP01 (sample SAMN09866705, study PRJNA288562) | Human vaginal metagenome isolate pre4_vaginal, whole genome shotgun... | isolation source: vagina | host: Homo sapiens | place: USA: California
TTACAGGAGTCGTTGTATCGCCTTCTGGAACATACGTGATTTCGAGAGTATCAGCATCTGCTGGTGGGGTAACAGTTGCGGAACCTTGCTCACCACCATTCTGTGGCGTGAGTATAGTCGGCTCACCCGCAGGCGCTGGCGTTGGCTTCTCCTTTTCGCCAACTTTAGCAGTTACCACTTCTGACTTGCTCTTGCCAGTCTTATCGCTACTGTCTTCTGATTGCGCAGTAATAGTGCTACCGTGCTTAATCTTGTTTGCTGGAATCGTAACAACGCCAGTTTGCGGATCAACAGTCACGCCGTTAGGTGCAGAGCCGTCAATCTTCCACTCACGCTTATCGCCTTCGGCAACAACAGTAATCGTTGCGGTTGTTTCACTGCCTTCTGGAGTGTAAGTAATTACAACCTTGTTCACGCGAGTATCAGACTCGTCAGGTGTTACGCTAGCGCCACCCTCGGTTGGAGTGTCAATCTTTGGCTTAGTAATCTTTCCGCCGATAGTAATATTTACGCTATCGCCTGTCTTTGCAGAATCACCCTTACCGTTGGTTGGCGTGAGGGTGACGATGGCACCAGGCTTTTGCTTGTTGATAGTAATAGTGAAGTTGCCATTCTTATCTGCAACGCCACTTCCTATTTCTTTGCCCTTTTCGTCGGTGACAGTTACCTTCGCGCCTGGAAGCGTCTTTCCAGTGATGATTTGCTTCGTAGCATCATCTGGATTATCTTTCAGTGTTTGCTGAGTAATCTGCGGAGTCTTAAAGCCGGTTACAGCAGTAGCAGGATCAGATGGTTTGTCCGTCTTGTTCTTCGCCACAGCCGTAATAGTGCTGCCATCCTCCAAATCCTTTGCTGGAATCGTTACTTTACCAGTAGTTGGATCAACTATTACACCTTCTGGAGCGTCTCCGTCAATCTTCCACTTGCCGTCGTTGCCCTTCTTGACAATAATTGTCTGTTCTGGCTTTTCTGGACCGTTAAGCGGATTTGGCTTGTCGTTAATCACAATCTTGACAACGTTTTCATCGCCGTGTGGCGGTGTTACAGTTACGTTTCCGCCGTTCTTGTGATCGTCGGTTGGTACCGTAATCGTTGGTTTTTGTGGTTTAGCAGTGACAGTTGTGTCCACTGGATTGCCATTTTCGCCACCCTTGCTTGGAACGAGCTTAAGATCTGTACCAGGCTCCTTCTTATCGATTTCGATAGTGAAGTTTCCGTCTTTGTTAGCAGTTCCAGTACCAACAGTCTTACCGTCTTTGTCTTTGACAGTTACGGTGTTTCCTGGCTGAGTTTTACCAGTAATAGTGGTCTTATCAGGCTTAGTTGGCGTGTTTTCAGCATTGCCATCGTTGATGAATGGCTTGTTGGTCACGTTTACTGTTACTTTCACTTCTACTGGGTCTTTTACGCCTGGAATCTTAACGAGCACAGTGCCGTTAGTGGTGCCTGGCTTGTCGGTCTTTGGAGCAGCATCTTTCTTCCACTCGAAGGTGGTTCCCTTAGGTAAATCACCATTATTAGCAATGCTGTCTTCTGGCTTTGGCTTGGCGTTTACTGGCACGTTCACAGTCTTGCCTTTTGGATTTGGCACAACAAGCACGTTGACTGGAATGTCAACAGCTGGCTCGCCTGGCACTGTAACAGTCACAACGCCTGGCTGGTTGCCAGTCTTTGACGTATCAGGCTTCTTCTTCCAAGAAACATCAGCATCCTTAGGCAAATCGCTATTATTCTTAATAACATCCTGTGGCTGAGGAGTGGTATCCTTGCTGCCAGTCTTTTGCAACACGGTTACGTCTTTTCCTTCAGGAGATGCTGTAACAGTAATTTTTACAGGCACTTCTTGAGGCTCTTGTCCTGGAATCTTTACAATCACAGTGCCAGTAGTATTGCCTGGTTTGTCGGTCTTTGGAGCAGCATCCTTCTTCCACTCGAAGGTGGTTCCCTTCGGGAGATCTTTGCTATTATCAATGCTGTTCTTAGGATCTGGATCGCTATTCTGTGCGACGGTGGTTTCCTTCGCTATAGGCGCAGGAGTTACGTTCACAGTAACTGTGGCTTCCACTGGATTTTTCACACCTGGGATATGAACGAGCACAGTGCCAGTAGTAGGACCAGTCTTGTCGGTCTTTGGCTTGTCACCCTTATCCCACTCGAAGGTGGTTCCCTTAGGGAACTTATCCTTATTAGCAATACCCTTCGATGCGTCTGGAAGGTTGTCGCCAACCTTCACGTTAACAACATTCGTTTCTGGAGTTGGTGTAACGTTCACGGTTACAGGCACTTCCACAGGCTTTTGACCTGGAATAGTGACAATAATCTTGCCATTCTTCGTGCCAGGATTCTTGGTATCTGGTGTATCTTCCTTACTCCAATCGAACTTAGTGCCTTCTGGGTACTTATTCTTATCGGTGGAACCATTAATTACATCTTCAGGCTTTGGCAAATCCTTACCTTGCGGCACGTTGATTTGTGGAGCACTTGGGTCAACAACGGTCACCTTTACTGGCACGTCCACAGGATTTTGACCTGGAACTGTTACAACAACAATTCCTGGCTTTTCGTTGCCTTCCTCAGACGTGTCTGGCTTGCTGTCTTTCTTCCACTCAAAGGTGGTTCCCTCAGGGAACTTATCCTTATTGGCAATGCTGTCTTCTGGCTTAGGATCCACGCCCTTTGGCACAGTCACAACTTTAGTCGTAGCAGTTGGAGCCTTAATAGTTACAGGTACGTTAATCACGGTTGTTGATCCATCCGGATACTTAACCGTTACAGGCACTTCAAACTTGCCAGCCTTATCTCCAGTAGGAATCTTAGACTTATCGCCATCAGCAATAGAGTAAGTTAGCTTATTTTTTTCGCTTGCTGGCAAAGTAGGAACGCTTACTTTGCCGATAATTTCTTCTTCTGAAGTCTTTTCGCCATTATTCTTGGTAATGCTATCTGCCTTAGGTGGGTAAAGTTCAGACTGTTTGTTGCTAATAGTTACTGGAACTTTAACAATATCAGTCGTGCCATCTGGGTAGGTGACTTTAACCTCAACAGGGTAGTTTCCAGGAGTCTTGCCGTCTGGCAAATCTTTGTCAGGAATGTTCAACTCAATCTTTAGCTTACCCTTGTCTGCTTCTGGCCAACCAGGAACAGTTACATTGTCTGTTACATCTTTGGATGTAACCTTCTTGCCAAACGGCTTAACAACAGGTGTTACCTTTGGCTCGAAAGTATCCGACTGCTTATTCTTAATAGTCACATCAACAATAACATTATCAACAGTTTTGTCAGGATACTCAACATCTACATTTACATGATAGGTGCCAGGTGTATTGCCGTCTGGAATATCATCATCTTTGCTTGTGATAGTGACTTTTGGCTGTTTCTCTGAATCTTTTGGCCAATCAGGAACAGTTACAGCAGCTGTAACAGCTTCCTTGGTCTTTTCTTTACCAGTGCCATACGGCTCTTCCACAGGGTCAACTGCAGGAGTGTTCGCAGTGGCATCAGTGTCTGTAACTACTACAGGTACTTGCACAACAGTGCTTGAACCATCTGGGTAGGTGACTTTAACAGGTACGTTAGTTGTGCCAGTTTTGTCTGTGTCTGGAATCTTATCCGTAGCTACAGTAATAGTTGGCTGCTTCTCAGTTTCAGCAACTCCAGTTTTGACGTGCTTCCTAATGTCTTCTTCACTTGGCTTATTTTTCTTGGCATTATCGCGCTTCAACTCTATAGGAGTTGCAGAAGCCTTATGAGTAACGTTATCTGGATTGCCAACTGTTACAGGAACTTCCACACGATCCTCAGAACCGTCTGGATACTTAACAGTAACCTTAATGTTTACGGTTCCAGGAGTCTTAGTGTCGATAGGTTGATCTTTATCAAAAGTAATTTCGGTGTCTTTTGGTTTATCAGGAACAGTGACCTTTTTAATGATTTCGCCAGGTGTAGGTGCTGTTCCGTTATAGCCGACATTAATTTCAGAAGTTGTTGGCTTGTGAGTTTCACTCTGAGGCTTTCCTACAGTAACCTTTACCGTTGCATGACTCTTAGAGCCATCCTTATATGTAATGGTTACAGGAATATTGAAATCGCCAGGCTGAGTGCCATCTGGAACAGTCTTATTGCTGTCAATAGCAATGCTTACGACGTCGCCTGGAAGCTTTGTAAGCTCTGCTGTTTCGCCGTTCTTCTTTAATTTAATGCCATTGCCAGTACCAATACCAGTAATCTTGCTGGATATATCATTATTCGGCTTCTTATTGTAGGCAATGTTAATAGTTTGACCTTCTGGCGTATAAGTTTCGCTTTGTGGATCCAAAACTTTAACAGTTACTGTTGCAACGTCACTAGATTTATCCGAATACGTAACCTTGACTTGCACTTTGCTTTCGCCAGGCTTATCGGTGCTTGGAACGTCTTTCGCGTTGATGATTTCTACTGACTTGAGTTTATCTTTTCCAGATGCGCCATTCCACTTCAAGCCGCCGCCCTTATCAAATGACTTAATCTTATCAGTCAATTTTTCTGGCTTAGTGTTCCATGGAACTTCAACTGTTTGACCCTGTGGATCATAATCCTTATTATCTTTACGAATCAACACAGGAACAGTAACTGTTGTAGTTGAATGATCCGGGTACGTGATTGTTACAGGAACAGTGTGAAGACCATTATCTGTAGGAATGGTGATGTTACTGTAAGTAATCTTGCCCTCTGTTTTTTCGTCGTACTTCTTTTTCGGGTCATCCTTCTTTGTAATAGTAATAGCATTTTTAATAGCGTTTTCGTCAGGATTCTTCGGTGTGGCATTAGGAGTGGCATTGTGCTCCTCAGCATCCGTATACACGGAAATCTGAACCTTAAGCTTAGACTCGTTGCCAGCTTCATCTGTAACAACCAGCTCACGAGACCACTTGTTATTTTCTGGCACATTAAGATCCGTACGATTTCCAGTGCCTTTAATATGAATAGTTGCAGGCTTTTCCGCAGAATTCCCGTTTTGATTGTCAATAGTGATTTTTCCGTCATGACCTGGGAATGCTTTTATCGTTGCACTTTCGATCTTTGCACTGTTATCGTAAGCGTTGATTTTAATGTCGAAAGACTTACCATTATGTACTTTAAATTGGTAGTACATTTGGTTATCGTCATGTTTCACCTGATTTGTAGCAGGTTTCTCAATAACAGGCGCAATATCGTCCTTAACGGTAACTTTTGTATCTACTTCCTTAGTGGAACCGTCTGGGAACGTTATGAGAACTTTAGCGTTCTGCTCGCCAGTCTTATTCCAATTTGGCTCCGTAGCCCAAGAATACTTAGCGTCCTTAGGCAGTTTCTTCACTGCTTCTGCATTAATGCCGCTCTTAGGATCTGGATGCTTGGTGCCGTCGCTCATCTTGTAAGTCACAGGATTGTTTTTAACTTCACCATATTTTTTGGACTGCGTCTTAACAACAAACTTTACAGTCACTTCTGTAGTGTTGCCCGAAGGATCCACTGCCTTGATGGTACGCGTATACTCTCTAGGCTCAGTGTTGAGCGGAGTAGTGCCATTAAGTGGCAAAGTCTTAGGATCTTTATCTGTGCCAGTTCCTGTAAGTTCACCAGTTTTATCTCCTGGAACAGCTGGGTTCAGCGTCAAAGTTGTAACGTTGCCACTGTTGTCGGTTGCAGTAATCTTAATATCGTTCTTATCGCCGCGGTAAGTAGTGATAGTGAATACTGGTGGGTGTTTTTTACCCTTTGGATATCCAGCATCAATGGTGTTGTATGTACCACCATCGCCCATTTTCCAAATCGTAACTTTAGGACTTTTGGTATCCTTAACAGTTACCTTAACGTCAACAGTTTCAACTTGTGGGTGATCTTTGTCGTTAGTAGGAATAGTTACAATAACTTTTCCAGGCTTTTCTTTGTCAACAGTGGAAGTGTTTGGCTTACCATCCTTTGCCCAAGTAAACGTAGTCCCTTTTGGCAATTTATTTGCACGAGCAATAGTGTTCTTCGCGTCTTTATCATCTAACTCTTTATTAATCTCAACGGAGTAAGGCTTTGCTGTCGGCTTATTTGCGAGTTTTTCCTTAACTTTTACAGTTACAGTTACAGGTGCAGACTCGTTTCCTGCAGAATCGAAGGCCTTAAATGTTAAGTTGTATGTGCCGATTTCTTCAGTCTTAAAGCCAGAGAATGTATAAGTAAGTTTCTTCTGTGTGTCTGTGTTCTTAGAATCATACTTGACACCAGCGCGAGTACGATTCTCAAGCATTTTGTTCATATCACTGCCAGACAATGTCATAGTTGCTGTTGCTGTGTCAACGCTATCAACTTTCAAATTGTCTGTTGCTGTAAGCGTGATAGTTAAATCTTTGCCAACTTCGACTTCAACATTATCTTTATTAGCAGTTAATGTTGGTGCTTTGTCGTCTTTAGTAGCATTCTTAGGGTCGCTTACTGGCGACTGAACCGACTGCTCCTTAGTTGTATCTGCAGGATTTGTAGACGTTGCGGCAGTTACATTTCCTGCAGGAATGCCGTCAGCAACCTTAATCGTAACTTTGCCATCGGCTCCAACTTTTCCAGTGCCGATAACTTTATTATTGTCTTTACTTTTAAGAGTTACAGTGCTTCCTTCGGTGCCAGGACCAGCGTCAACTACAACTTCCTTGCCCTTTACGCCTGCAACGCCAGTCAAATCAGTTTCAATCTTAGGCTTTTGAGGGCGAACAGTGAAAGTGACCTTTTCTTCCGCTGTGCTGCCGTCCTTAAACGTGACTCTAGCAGTGTAAGTTTTCTTTCCTGCAACATCTGTGGAAGGCTCGCCGTTCACCCACTCTGCGCTCTTGATGTTCTTCTTAGTAGCGTCGTCAAGCTTGCCAAGATATTCCTTAGCGTCAACCTTTTTGCCATCGTTGGTCTTTGTGAGCTCATCTTTAACGCTCACTTCAACAGTGTGATCCTTAAGCTCGCTCTTATGTTGCAAAGAAAGTGGCTTCTTAACATGCACAGGAACAGTCACATTGTGATACGAGCCATCGCTATACGTCACTTTTCCAGAAGCGTATGCAGGAGCAGTGTCTTTGCCATTAAAGGCAATGTCAGGAAGCTTAGTTTCTGGAATAGAGTCAAAAGTAAGAGTGCCGCCATCGGCTCCAGAAACATGCTTATTGAGCTCATCTGCAGTTGGCTTATGACCCCAATCAACAGTAATTGGTGTGGTGGTTGGAGCCTTATGCTTAAGATTTTGGTTCTTAAGATGTACTGTAATCGTCTTTTCTGCTTTATTGCCGGAAGCATCGGTTGCAGAAACAGTAATCGTGTAGTCGGAGTTTACTGGCGTATTGCCGTCCTTGTTCTCAAACTTAACGTTCTCAACAACCTTTGTATGAGGATTGCTTTCGCTAGCGTTAATGCCATTATCGTTTTTCTCGTCAGCATTGCCAGCCTTAGCAAAATCTGGGAATCCGCTTACAGAGAACTTCGTCACCTTTTCGCTATTGTCGGACGTGCCGAAAGTAATCTTTGGCGATTCGCCCTGATACACGTCAATGCTGTTGTTGGAATCGCTAATCTCCTTGCCGTTCAAATACAGCTTTGGAGGCAAATTGTCGCTTTTTGTGCGCTTAAGATTTGGTTCAGTCCAGCGCTCGCGACCAGAAATAAAGGTGTATGCTGAGTTAGTATTTTTAGCAAAAGTACTTGTATTTGCCCATGTATAAGCATCTTGAATCTCGTCAAGAGTGACTCCTGGACGTAACTTTACTTTGCAATGCATGTGCACTGCATAGTCAGCGTTTGTAGTTCTTAAGCCGATGCCGTAGCTCTTGCCGCTATATACGCCTTTCAATGTTGTAGCATTGCTAATGACGCCGTCGCCTGCATTATTGTGGAAAGTATTACTCAAATCTTGCTTGTTGCTATTTCCTCCTCTTATGCCGAAGGTTGGTTTGTAAATAGAGTTTCCAAGGTGCTGGTCATCTTTCAAGGGGTCATTAAGATTTTTTGACTGGCTATCTTCTTTATTGAATAATGAAAAATCGCGTGAAAGAACAGCGTTTGTTGCTTGTGCACTATTGCCATTTCGTTTATAAAAATCAAAGCTTAAATCACTTAATGTGTCTGACTTGTAAAAACCATTATTTAAGTCAGCAACTGCAAAAGGAATTTGCCAAACATACTGTTGTTGTTTTGATGCTTTAAGCATGGACTTGCCGTCGTTGTTAAAGAATACATCGAAGACTAAATACTTAGCACCGTTATGTTCCTCAATATGTGCATACATATCCGATTTCTTGGTGGTGTTATCGTAATCACCCAAACCGTCGGGTCCTATTTTACCGATTGTTCCATTGCTGTTAGCAAAGCGATACCTTTGGAACTCAAGAATGTTTGGTGTATGTAGCCAAGGAGTAGGGTCGTTCTTACGCACTTCTTCCGCAAAAGCCGCTGTAGTTGGAGGAAGAAGAATATTAGAGGATGCGAGGATTGGCTGACCGCCCAAGCAGGTGGCTGCAGTCAGGACTGTGGCAAGTGTGCTCAATGACACCTTGCGCATGGTAGCATATGCTGCATTTATGTTTAACGAATGTGATTTTTGAGATTCCACGCCCTTGCTGCGCATATCTTTTGTCATAGTAATAATCCTTTTTATTTTTTCTTTACTGTGTTCTTTTTGCTTTCGTACGTTTGCTGACGCATATCAATCTAAACTTATGTTTATTTTTATAGCAGACACTCGTTGTTTGTTTATATAACGAATGTAACTGTAGCTATACACACGTATGCGCATATTTCTTAATATTATATCGCGTTTTCAAGATTTACCTGTAATTTTTTTCATAATACGCGAATGAAAGGTGTAAAATTTCCTTCGGGGGGGGGGGTGCTCTATATAAGAAATTTTGTTATAACGACATATCTTCCAATATTATGAGAATTTTTATTATTTTTTACCGTAATTTCTTCAGAGAGAGATTTCTGCTAAAGTGACGCCATGTAGGTGTGTTTGCCTAGTTTTTCGTCGATTTTTCGCCGGTCTTTCGTCGGTTTTGTTTTGGCTCTGTTTGTGTAGTTGTTCAATTTTGTCTTGAGTTTTGGTTGCGAGGTTTTTGTTTTTTCTGGTGCGGCAGGTAAGCCCGGTGTGGCAAGTGAGTTGGGTGTGGTTTGTATGGCAGATCGGGCGCACGCCACAGCAACCACCCGCATTGAACTATCAAGTAAACTACCAAAAACTACTCAATAAACTACCCAATAAACTACCCAAAAACTACAAGATTTCGAGCAGAACTACAGCGGAAGCGATTGCCGTATTATCTTGCGTAGATCCATCGTGAGTAAGTGAAATATGCCAGCGGATCACGCTGCTATTACTGTTATTGCTGCCATCGTCGCTGCTACTACTGTCAGAAAATATATGATGACATGATTGATAAAGCTTACTTTGTACTTCTTGTGAGAGCTGCACGCGCGGGCAACCGTGAGCATTGTCAAGAATCTCAATATTTGACCAAGGTGTATTGTCAAGCGTATACGGATAAGTGCCATTACTGATTGATAATGCTTCAGACCATGCTTTAACCACTGCTTCTTTGCCAGCCCAACGCGCAGCAATATGCAAAGATTCATCATCATGCTTAGCTTCTGCGAGCAAACTGCATTGTCGAAGTTCACGCGTAGAAAACAGTGTTCGCCAACCGTTACTTTCGCGCATCTGCTCAGCAAATTGTGCAACATTCACCACATCGTGACCTATCCCTGCAATCATGATCACTGCCTTCCCTCATAGCGTAAGAACCTATTGTTGCATACTGATCGGTTCTCATAGTTTATGGTTCGCAATCCACTTCACAATCCACTGTTTACAATCCACTTCACAATATATCGGAAGCACGATTGCAAATCTACATAACGGAATAAAACAAATCTATATAACGTAATAAAAAGTATGTTGCGAATGTGCTTTCAATGCAAATTTTGTGAGTAAGTGCACTGAGATTGTGCGAGCGTAATAAACGTACTTTCGTTCTGATTGACGAAAGTAAGAACAGAATTGTGCACTAATACACGTAACTAGTAATACATGCACTAATACACGCACTACTAGGGTTATAGGCCAAAAGTGTGTAAGAAATCATGTCTTAGGCCTTGCAATACAAGCGTTTTGCGGTAATCGAATCTGTTTGCTGCATATTCGCCACCACCTGGACAAAACTGTGTAAAAAATAAGCTCATAACCCTTATGGCAGTAGGGCTCGTGGTATATCGAATGTGGGTTATTTCTTATGCTAAGCGGCGTTCCAAGTATATATAACACACATCGTCAAACGCTGTTACTGGCGCAGTTTACGTACTGCGTGAAGAACGCTAAATCACAATTATTCGTTATTAATGCAGATTACGTACTGCGCGAGTAACGATAAATCGCAATTATTCGTTATTAATGCAGATTACGTACTGCGCGAGTAACATATGGCTGTTACTTTCTCAGATACTTGCCTGAGTTTTTAACAGTGTTTGGGTGATTACCGTTATTTTCTCAGTTTGTTGACTGAGTTTTTAACAGTGTTTTGCTAATAACCGTTACTTTCTCAGTTTGTTAGCTGAGTTTTTAACAGTGTTTGAGTGATTACCGTTGTTTTCTCAGATAGCTAACTGAGTTTTTAACAGTGTTGCGTCTGTGGCTTATGCCACAGAATATTCATCAGCTTAGCTTTACACACTTTTGGGGGAATAACCCCACTACTACATGCATTACTACACTAGAAATAAGTTGTGTTAATATACACTGACGACCTGCTTGAGCGCTATGTTTTGTAACGTTCAAACAGGTCGTCGTGCAAGCAAAACTCACATGCGCTTAAGTAACTAAACTCTTGTTACTTGTAACGCAGACAAGTCGCTATTACTCAATCTTCCAACGCTGTGCAGCAGTATGGTTTGGAGTATACATTTGAACTCGCTGACCATTATGAGCATTCGCGCTAGGAATATCGATAGCCTTACCAGAGCACATGCTAATCAGTGCATATGTGCCATCAGCATACTTCCACAAAGCCCAAGTTTGAGCATCTGTGCCGTTGGCAGTATACTGCTGTAACTTCACACCGTTGTCAGTAGCAGCTCCAGGAACATCGATTGCTTTGTGAGAATTGTCGTTCAGAACAGCGTAAAGTCCATTACCAACTTGCTTAAAGCTAAAACGTTGAGCTTGAGAACCATTGTTTTGATAGATTTGCAACGGTGCAGAATTACTCAGCGAACCCCAGCGAATATCCATACCAACTTTGTTGTTGACTGCTGACTTCACAAGCAATCCGTTCTTAGCAGCAAAATCAGTAGAAGATGGAACAAAGAGTTGAGCTTTAGTGCCGTTTGGACGATACAAGCTAATGCGAGTGCCATTAGCACGATTTGCGCCAGCAATATCAAGCACCCAGTTGCCGAGTGCAGACTGAATAAAGTAACCATTGCCAGCATTACGAATCAGCCAACGCTGAGCTTGAGAACCATTTGCGGCATACTGCCACACAACAGCACCATTGGCTGGTTCAGCATAACGGACGTCTAAAACTTTACCTGAATTCTTATTACGAATCACGTAAGTGCCGTCATTTTGACGCTCAAATGCAAACTTTTGAGCGTTGGAATTATTCCATGAATACAATTGGATAGTTGTACCATCTGACTTACTTGCACCAGGTATGTCAATACTTGAAGTGCTTTTCAGCATAGTATTGATGAAGTAATCTCCATTAGGAAGATCCATAAGCGGCAACTGTTGAACATCAAAACCGGCATATTCTGTATTGTTGGTGGCATGAGATGAAGATGAGGTTGTGGTGCCAAATTCAGAAGTGCCGTTAATTTCTCCGCCATCAACCATACCGAACGCGTTCAAATCTACACGACCAGCAATGCCGTTCACACTGCCGCTTGACGTATACTGCCAGCCACGCAATGCTGTAGTAATAGGGAAGCCAACGCGTGAACCATAACTTGCAACCCAACTAGTGCGCTCATGAATATACTGAGAATTGAGTGGTCCTCTCAAATAGTTCGTGTATGAGTAAACACCGAGTTTAGTGTAACCAGCAGAAACGAGCTGATTCCACCATGAAGCCACAATGTCCTGATATACATATGGAGAAGTCGGTGGATGGTGACCACTCCAACTCCACTTTTCCAAGTCATAATACACTGGATATGTTAAGTCACTAGGGCTTACTCCGGCACCTTTCAAAAGATTTACAACATCTGCACCTTCGGCAGCACCATCTGCGGCTTTTTCAGCGTAGGAATACATGTAAATACCAAATGGAATACCAAGACGCTTGCACTCGCGAATATTACGTAACGCTTGCTTATCGTAGCCGTTATCCCAGCCATAGCTAATACGAATAATCGCACCATCTACGCCGGAATTTTTTACAGCATCCCAATCAATTTCATGCTGATGTTCAGAAACGTCAATAACGCCTTGAGCATTCTTCACAAACACGTTGTCATTGCCATCAAGGAATGCGGCAAGACCGTCAGCTTCACTCCAATGCGCACCGTACTCGTTTTCCTGAAGCGCAGTTTGACGTACTACGCCAGACGGCGTTGGTTGAATAATTGGTTTAACAGCTGTAGTACTTGACTTAGCAGTTGTAGTAACAGCATTACTGCGAGTATGTACAGGTGCAGAAGATTGCTGAGGTGCCACAGCATTCATAGTAAAAGCGGTTGCAATTGATACTAAACTCGCTAATACACGTACGATAATCTGTCCCACAAATCCTCCAGACATGTTTTTACGTGCTTTTTCAGTTCTACATTAGCAAAAATACCTTAATAAAGGGTAAGAATTTAGCAAAAAGTTGATTTTACTATTGATTTCAGCAGTAATGGTAATGGCAATGTCGCAACTATCTGTATACTTGAACAAGTCGCTGTTTGTGCGTAAATATTTCGTGCGAATGCGGTGCGTAATTGCGGACGTAGCTCAATGGTAGAGTCTCAGTCTTCCAAACTGATTACGCGGGTCCGATTCCCGTCGTCCGCTCCACTTGTGAAACGTTGATATATCAACGTTCTTCGCCTATTCTTATACCTTTTTGCACCTTTTCTTGCATCCTAAAATAGGTTACATGTGCAAATAATGCGCAAATAATGCGCAAATAATGCGCAAATAGTATGCAAATAGTATGCAAAACTATTAACGCACCTATGAAACTATGAACGTACCTATAAAAATTCTTTTAGTGTCGACGTAGGTAGTCGAATAGGTTGACTTGTTCAATAAAACGTTTGCGTTCGTTTTTAGCTAGAATTTCAAGAATAATCCCCGAAATAAAGAACAGTAAGCCGGCAATAATAAGCATGACCGCGCCAATAAGGGTTGGGAAATGTGTTACTAAATGCGTGCGCCAAAATTCAATAAATGGTGTTAAACATGCACCAAGCCCGCACAAAGTAATCAGTACGCCGAGAGTGCCGAAGAACGGCATTGGCTTATATTCTCTAATCATGCGGAAAATGGTGGAAAGCACTCGAATGCCGTCGCCAACGGTGTCAAGTTTGCTAACAGAACCTTCTGGACGGTCGCGATACTGAATTGGCATTTCATACAATTTCACGTTGTTGTTGAGTGAATGAATAGTCATTTCTGTTTCAACTTCAAAGCCGCGTGAAAGTACTGGGTATGTTTTTACAAAAGCGAAAGAAAATGCTCGGTATCCGGTCATAATATCGGTTACTTTTGCATGAAAGAGTGTGTTAATTGCTCCGCGAACTAAGCGGTTACCGAAATTGTGGAATGGTCGCTTATTCTCTTGGAAATACGTGGAACTTAGACGGTCGCCAATAACCATGTCGTAGCCTTCAATAACTTTGGCGACCATGTTTGGTGCTGCATCAGCAGGGTAGGTATCGTCGCCGTCCGCCATAATGTAAACGTCTGCGTCAATGTCTTGGAACATGGCGCGAATTACATTGCCTTTGCCTTGACGCGGTTCCTTGCGAACTATTGCGCCGGCTTCTGTAGCAATGCTGGCAGTGTTGTCGGTTGAATTATTGTCGTACACGTATACTGTGGCTTCCGGAAGAGCAGCTTTGAAATCTCGCACAACTTTTCCAATAGTAATTGCTTCGTTGTAGCAAGGCAGCAACACTGCGACGGAAGTCATAGTAATATCCCTTCATAATGGCGAATAGTGCGCATGGAGTGAGCATAATGTTTGCATACTCTGCGCGTATCACTGTTATCTTACCTATTGTTGTGGATTGTAGCGCAACAATCTGTTTGCGTTTATGTGGCAGTGTGCGGTGTTGTGTGTCATACTTGCGCATGGAGTCTGCAATACTGCGTGAGTATAGTCTGCGATACTGTGTGGCAAGTGTTGTGTAATCTTTTGCAAGCTATATGATGAATGCGAATATTAAGAACAGTTATGGTGGCACGCAATACATATAACACATGTAGCGTATGGGGGATTTACAGTGTTCAATAATCAGTCAGATGGAGTTCGATTAGTTGAAGAAACTGCGCAACACAAAATGGGGATGCGTACTCGATTGATTGTAGCTGCTTTGCTCGGTTTTGTTATTACTGCAGCTCTTATGCTTCCTTCGGCTTCAACATTTGGTTCTTTTACTGCATTATGTTTGTATGTTGCTGCCAGTTGTGGAGTGTATGTTGCTTTGCCAACATTATCTTATGTAACATGCCGTCAGCGAGTGGTTGGCATGAGTGTAAGTTTCATTTTTGCATTATCGCTGATGTCTGTTGGTGATCCAGCTTCTCGCATTCACGCATTGTTGCCATCGTTTGTTCTTACAGGGTCGTTGCATTTTCGGGTTCTGCTCGTATTGTTTACGATATTTCGTTGTGTTTGCGTTGCAATAGCACTATTCCTTGCTTATTCAGTTGTGTTGCTGTGGGTGCAACGTATGAAGTCTGACGAATGCGTAGGTAATGATATTGCGACAATAAGTGTTACGCAATCTGATAGTGAAGTATCTTCCAGCACAACCTCTTCCAGCACAACCTCTTCCGGCGCAACATCTTCCGGCGCAATAATAAGCAATCAGTATCATCGTTGTGTCGATTGTATTATGAGGGCATTGCGTTGGTTGTATAACGCTATTGCTCGTATTGAGTTTAAGTGTAACAGTGTGCTACTGCTCACCGCTGTGCTGTTTATATTGTGGATTCCTATGATGATAATCAATGGAACATTTTCGATTCCACTAGATACGATGGTTCAGCTCATTCAAGTGCGTGGTTTTCCAGCTTGGGACCCTATGATGATGGTTCCTTTGCCTGGTTATTGGATGACAGATCATAACCCATTTTTTGATTCACTTATATATGGTGCTTTTGATCAGTTGGGTTTGTGGCTCGGCTGTGAAAAGCTGGGGTTTGTGCTTTTGATGGCATTGCAATCATTTGTTGGCGCATTGTCGCTGATAGTAACAATAGCTTGGGTTGCTTGTCGCACAAAATTGCATAAGCGAATTATTGTTGCATCGTTTATGCTGTTTGCACTGCTACCTGCATGGTCTTCTTATATGACGATTATTATGAAGGACACTACGTGGGTGCCGTTCTTTACTCTGTGGTGCGTCATGTTCTTTGAATATGTGTATCGCGTAATGCATCGTATACATATTTCTTGGCGATGGCTTCTTGGTTTTGTGGTTATTGCTTTTCTTGCAGGACTTATGCGTAAAACGTCATTGTACATAACTATGCCTTGTTTACTTGTTGTTGCTGTGCTACTTAAGCAGCGTGTAAAAACTCTTATTGCTGCAATTATTCCTTTTGTAGTAGCGCTTATATGTATACCTATGTTTTTATTCCCTGTATTGCATATTGCGCAAGGTGGTAAGCAGGAAGTGCTGGGTACACCAATTCAGCAGGTAACAGCAGTGTTTATGAAGCATGAGCGTGAGCTTGCGAAGGAAGACATTGAGATTGCTCATCGCGTGTTTAACGTTCATCGTGCTAAAAAGCATTTTGACAAGCATTGTGTGGATGCTGCTAAGCAGAATATGTATCGTAATGCTAAAAGCGAGGATATTGCTGCGTTTGTACGTTTGTGGATTCGATTGTTCTTCCGCTATCCAGTTGATTATGTGAAAGCTGTGTCATTTATTCGCTACTTTTTTGTGATTGATGATACCTACTTTACGTATGGGACTATGAAGTGTGGTTGGGGTCCGAGTGGCGGATATGCCATTCTTCCTCAAGTGCAGGATTGCACGTTGTCGCCTTTCCGTAAACATATAACAGTTTCGTTTCATAAGCTTATGAATAAACTTCCTGTTGTGTCTTTCTTGGGCGCGGAAGGTTTGTATGTGCTGTGGATTCCTGTTTTTGCTATTGCGGGATGTATATTGCGCAAAAAATGGTGGAATTTGCTGTATCTTGCTCCAGTGGCGTTATCGTGGGCCAATCTTATGCTCGCGCCGATGCATTCTGTGCGATATTCTATCAATTTCTTATTCTGTGCTTTACTGTTGGTAGCAGTCCCATTTATTGAAGATACTTCTGTTGCGGATGCTTCTGTTGCGGATGCTGCCAATAGTGTCGAATGTTCAAAATAAACTAATAATAATTATTTTTGAACGCCTGGTGCATACTCTACCGATGCAACACAATGTATCGAGCTAGTAGCATGCACCTCAGCTAGTGCATGGAGACAGTGTTATGGAAGCATATTCAGCATTAACTCACAACGAATTTGCGGTAATATCAGCATTGCAACGTTTGCCAGGAAGCAATCAACGTACTCTAGCTGAGCATACGAAGCTTTCATTAGGCACAGTTAATAGTGCGTTGCGCGATGCTCTTCAGCATGGGTTTGTTGTCAATGGTGAAGTTACAGCAAAAGGTCTTACAGCACTTGAACCGTATCGTGTGCACAATGCCGTTATTATGGCAGCAGGGCTTTCGTCACGTTTTTCTCCGATTTCTTACGAATTGCCAAAAGGTTTACTCACTGTGCGTGGCGAAGTGCTTATTGAGCGACAAATTCGTCAATTGCAAGAGGCAGGAATTAACGATATTAGCGTAGTAGTTGGCTACAAACAGGAACGATTCTTCTATTTGGAAGATGCGTTTCATGTGAAGATTGTGCCTAATAAGGAATATCTCGAGCGCAATAATAACAGTTCGATCATGGCAGTCGCTGATCGTTTAAGTAACACATATATTTGTTCTTCCGATAATTATTTCGATGAGAATCCTTTTGAATTGTATGTGTGGAAAGCGTACTATGCTGCGCAATACCAGCAGGGTAACACCAAAGAGTGGTGCATGAGTGTTGGTGCGCATGATCGTATTACTTCAGTAAGTATTGGCGGAAGTGATGCTTGGTACATGATTGGTCACGTGTATTTTGATAGCGAATTTTCGGCTAAATTTGTGCGGATTTTACGCGCGGAGTACGATTTACCGCAAACTGCTGACAAGCTGTGGGAAAATATTTTTATTGATCATGTAGATGAGCTTGATATGCGTATGCGTCGCTATGATCCGCCGATTATTCATGAGTTTGATTCGTTGGATGAGCTTCGCGAGTTTGATCCGCTGTTTTTAGAGAATGTTGATAGTGAGGTTTTTGATCGCATTGTTCGAGTACTTGGTTGCAAAAAATCAGACATTCATGATGTGTACCCTCTCAAAAATGGTTTAACAAATCTTTCTTGTCATTTTGCTGTTGCTGATCGGGAGTATGTGTATCGGCATCCTGGTGTTGGTACGAATGTGCTCATCAATAGGCAGGCAGAAGATGAAGCTTTGCGTGTGGCTCAAAAGCTTGGTTTAGATGGTACGTTTGTTGCGGATGATCCGCAGTGTGGTTGGAAGATTTCACATTTTTTGAAAGGCTGTCGTATTGCTGATTTTCATACGAAACACGATTTGCATGAAGGTATGCAGCTTATAAGAAAACTTCATAACAGTAACGCTACAGTAAATCGTAAGTTTGATTTTTATGAAGAATCTCAACGCTATATGAATGAGCTGCAAATTCGCAACGCAATACTCCCGGTGGGTATTGTAGCGTTAAGTTGTAAAATTGATATACTGCATCAACAAATGTTAGATTACAGTGCGTATCAGGAACCATGCTTATCGCATAACGACTTACTTGGCTCTAATGTATTAGTTGATTCGCAAGGTCGCTACCATCTTATTGATTGGGAATATGCTGGAATGTCTGATTATGCACAAGACGTAGCAACCATGTGTGTTTCGGATGCCCTTACTGAGCAAGAATTTGACGCAGCTTTAGTAGAGTATTTCGACCATACTCCTACAGACGATGAGCGCGCTCACTGTTTAGCATACGTGAGTTTTGCAGGCTGGTGCTGGTACTTGTGGGCACTACTCAAAGAAGCTGAAGGTGAACCGGTTGGCGATTGCCGATACTTGTACTACCGATATGCAAAACATTACGCCCAGCGTGCGCTTATGGCTTATGCAACTTCCCATCCTATACATATAAACGAATAAGTAATAGTCAGCGAATAATGAATAAAGAATAAGAAAAATAAGAAAAAGAGTTCAGAAGAAGAAAGCTTAGTGACATGAAGTATTCCTTATTAAGCGGATTATTCTGGGGTTTAGACACTGCGTTACTAGCATTACTGGTTGCAATAACAGTAAGCGGATGTGTACCAAATTCAGCATGCTATGTTGGTGTAGTTGGAGCGTGTATACACGACGTGTTATGCGCAATAGTGCTATGCGTATATATGACTTTTCGTGGCAAATGGCGCAACATGCTAGCAGTGTATCGACAGCCACGACTGCTCATACCTATTGTGCTGAGTTCACTTCTTGGCGGACCAATTGGCATGACTGGCTACGTGCTTGCTGCCAACAATATTGGCGCTGGCTATGCTGCCGCAATATCAGCACTATATCCAGCATTCGGCGTGCTACTCTCATCAATCTTGTTGCGAGAGCGACTGAGTGCGTTACGTTACGGAGCGTTCGGCATAACGCTTATAGCGGTAGGTGTACTAGGGTACTGTTCTTGCGCAGAACCCTCAACCGCACACGCCACATCTTCAGGCAGTATATTATTAGGTCTTATTGCAGCGTTACTCAGTGTTATAGGTTGGGGCAGTGAAGCAGTTGCCTGTGCTTGGGCTACGCGAAAACACAGTGTTGATGATGAAGTAATGCTGCATATTCGCGAAACAGTTTCCGCACTATCCTACGCTATAGTAATCATGCCTTTATGCACCTTGCTACCAGTTTTCCGCGTGCGTATAGATTCAGTGTATTTGCTTGTGCTAGCGCTTGTTATCTCACTCTTAGGCACAGCATCGTACTTATGCTACTATCGCGGTATTGCAAAAGTTGGAGCAACTCGAGCAATGGCTGGAAATATTACCTATGCTGTGTGGAGCATGATTGCTGCAGCGTTACTTTCCCAAACAATTCCACCGCTTATTGCATGGGCTTGTTGTGTAGTAATCATTGTTGGTACTGTAGTTGTTTCTTCTGAACGTTGAACAACTTATGTACTACATATGTATGAAAAATATGAATTTTGTATAAGCGAAATTTATGTGCATAGTAGTCATTCGCACAACTTGCTTTGAGCAATATACGCGGAAAGTTTGCGGTAACAGCAAGAGAGAGTATGCTGTGTTATTACATCGTAACTTACGTTGTGATCACGAGGAGCAGAAGATATGATTTCACCACTGCGTTGGCTTATAAGCAGACTTCCAGCTTCAAAGCGTGCTGTTGCAGATCTTCGCATGCAAGTTACTGCCATGCAAAATCAGTTGGATCAATTACAGCAATGCGCACATCAACAGTACGTAACGTTACAAGATAATCAACATACGATGCTGCAATCATTACGCGATGAAATCCGCACTAATCGTGAACACTCATCAATGATGTTCTGGGCGAATTATCAACAAGAAAATGAAGATGCATTAAGCGCGCGTAAACGATTCTTTCTCAATCTGCCAAAAGCTACTGGCTCTGTGCGACTCATACAGCGTGGTTGCGCAGCATTACTCAATGAATTTACGCAAATTGCAAACCAACATCATCTTCAATATTGGGCTGATTTTGGCACACTGCTTGGTTGCATACGACACCACGGTTTTATACCTTGGGATGATGATGTTGACTTAGGTATGATGCGACAAGACATTGATAAGCTGCTCGTCCTCTTGCGCGAAGACGCTACTTTACGTGCGCGCTACCGTGCGGTACTTGTATACGATCCGTACGTTTGTTGCCGTCAATTGAGATTCCGCTACAAGAACACTGAAAATCCTTGTTTCTTAGATATTTTCTTCTACGATTACGCGCCACAATACACTGCTGAGCAGCAAGAATCTTTCGTACAACTTCGCAATAATTTGCAGCAAACATTACAAGCTCAACCGTATTTCCAAGATTGGAAACAACGCGGTTATATAGAAAACGGCAATGAGTATACGCAAGATATTGAGCAAGTATTCCAACGCTACCAGCAACAAGCTGTGCAGCAAGGACTTATTGTCAACAAATCCGATGCCGCAAGCATGGTATACGGTCTCGATAATGTTGAAGCAGAAAACCTATACACGTTGCAATACCATGAAGTTTTTCCAACAAAAACAACAACATTTGAAAACTTTTCTGTAAATGTGCCGCAATATGCAGAAAAAATCTTGGAACGTGCTTATGGCAATATTTATCAACTGCCAGCCGATATTATTACGCACTTCCAACATATTGATCGTAAAATCCTACAAAACCAGCACATAATAGATACCATCGAACAAGATATTCAACAGTGAAGTTGACAGTTTGACGACGCGAGCTTAATTTTGTTGCTCGGTTTATTTTGTTGCGCTGCTTTATTTGGTTGCTCGGTTTATTCGTTACTTGTGTAACTATCGGCTATGAGTTTTGATTGAGTTGGTGGTAGTTGAGGGGATTGATGGGATTGAGTTTGGTGTGAGGTGTGCGGCTGCTGAATTGAACAGCCAGAATATGCTGTGTGCAACTTTGCAGCGCATTGCTTTGCTAACGAAGAGTGATTGCGTTACAGTGAAGTGGTAGATTGTAAGCACAGCATTAGCATCAAAGAAAGGGCCTCTTAGCCATGGTAGGTTTCTCGGTCGTAACATTAGCCATGTTCTTAACATCATTCATGATGATGGCTGTATTCCTTTACCTGCCAGGATTTTTACTATTACGCAGCACTCGTCAAACAAGAATGACGAGCTTATTCTTTGCTCCTGCTATGACGCTTGCTTGCTACGGAGTGTACGAAATTATATTAAGCAGCATCAATATTCGTGGCTCCTGGCTCACCATCGTGCTACCAATTACGTTAGTGTGCATAGTAGCATACGCAACATCGCTCATCTTACATAACAATGTAATGAAAAAAACTGAAAAACAAGCCGATACTCAACTTGATGCTGCAGATCAAGCAGTTATACTTGCGAATAAATCTGCTACTGATACTACACGTAACTTTCTTAATCGTGCAATGCGCTCGCCATGGTCAATCGCAGGATTATACGTAGTAATCAGCGCAGTAATTGTTCTTATTATTTTCCTCGTAGAAATTGGCGGATTATCTACATATTCGCAACTGTATGACAATGCTTGGCATATGAGTATTATTCGCAAATTCCTCACTACAGGCGACTATTCCACTCTTCACTCTGGCGATATCATTGCAACAGTTGGTTCAAAATTCTACCCAACAGGCTGGCACTCCTTAATGGCATTAACAGCTTCTGCCACTGGTGCCTCAATTCCGGTCGTCATTAACGCAGGTATTGTACTCATACTTACGGTAGTGTACCCGACTTCTATGTTTGTGCTTGCACGCATGCTTTTCCAAAAGCAACAACGTTTTGTAATGGCAATGTCGTTAACGCCACTGCTCTTTGCCATTTTCCCATGGCGGTTCTTAGTGTTCGGGTCGCTTTATTCCAATCTTCTATCATTCGCCATTTTGCCGTTAGCGATTGCATTATGCATAAAATTGTTGCATCCAGTAAGCACGCTTCGTAGTCGTTTAGCAACATTTGCAATGCTACTAATAGCCCTAGTGGGTATAGCAGTTACGCAGCCTAATTCAGTATTCACCATGGGCGTACTAGTAGCCCCATACCTGTTCTATTGTGTTCCGCAATACGTTTCTCAAATCGTGAAAGATACTAAGAAGCGTACTCAGTATTCGTGTATGGTTATGGTGTTGCTGTTGGTAGCAATCGTTGCAGTATGGTTTGGCTTATATAAAGCGTCATTTATGCAGCGTACCGTTACATGGCAGTGGCCAGCAATTGAGCGCAAAATTCAGGCAGGTATTGACGTGCTCTTTGTTGGTTTCCATAATGCTGAACCGCAAATTTGCTTAGGAATACTGGTGATTATCGGCATTATATATACGCTATTCCACCGTGAGTATCTGTGGATGAGCTGTGCTTACGGAATTATGTGCATTTTATACATGCTTGCTGCTGCTAGTGACGGTCGCGCAAAAGCAGTGCTCACTGGTTTCTGGTATCACGATTCGTATCGACTTGGAGCTTCAGCAGTATTCTTTGGCGCAGCATTGGCAGCACTTGGCATGTGCGTGTGTTTCGACATTATATGCAATATGAGTAATATTGCGCTCGCTGACTATTCACAAGTTCATAATCGTAAGTTACTCGTTGCAGTACTTTCATGCGTACTATTGCTCATAAATTACTTCCCATCTCACTATCTTTCTGGAAGTAACGGATCGGTAGTCACGGCATTTGGCGCTGTAGTACGTGACGTTCGTTTTTGGAATCGTCCCGGAAAGCCAAAAAGCTACGATGCTCAAGAATCTGCTTTTGTGCAAAAAGTTCTTAAGATTGTTCCTCAAGGTTCTTTGGTACTGAATCAGCCGTATGACGGTAGTGTGTACGCCTGGGGTGTTGACGGCTTAAACGTGTATTACAAAGCGTGGGAGGGCAACTGGATGGGTGCTCCTACAGAAGATAATACGCTTATCGCTACGCGCCTTAACCGCATATATGAAGATCCGCAGGTTTGTGCTGCTGTCGCTCATACGAAAGCAAAATATCTACTGCTATTGAACCGCGGCGATTATCAAGTTGATGAGTCTAACCCAAACTATATGAAATCAATGTATGCAAGCTATGAGATTGCTCAGTGGAAAGGCATCGACAGAGTTCGTGACACAACACCAGGTTTCAAACCTATACTCGCTGAGGGTACTATGCGACTGTACAAGATTACAGCTGATTGCAATCAATAAATTGCTCACCATGAATTGCTCACCATGTACATAATGAAGCAATAATGAAGCAAATAATGAAATAAGAGTATTATGCTGTAGCTTTCGCACTAAACTTGCGCACTATAGCGCTACTTAATTTGCATAATGGTGTAACAGCAATCTTATAAAGCACAAAGCTTATTGCCAATAACACAACATATGTGCCCACAATAAGTAGCGCATTACAAGCTATTTCATAAGGCATAGCATGATTCGCTAAAGGCGTGCGGAAAACCATGTTCCACAACAATGGTTTTATCAAAAAATTCTCATGAATTAAATACACGCCAAACGTAGCAGGAGATACTTTAGCTACTATGATGCCGAATTGAGAATAGGTAACTGTAGTTTTGCTAAAACGTTGTGCACAATACAAAAACCATATCGTTCCCACGATGACAGAAAGCACAGGGGAAGCACCAGGACCTGCAATAAAAAGATTGCCAGGATAATTCAGCACTCTCGTAAGAATAAATCCACGTTGTACAGCGCACGTGCCAATAACGCATAACGCATAGCACAGCAACGTTACCATACAAGCCGTTACTGCGTTGATATGAGGAAGATGATGTTCATATTTGCGAATAAACGCACCAATCATGTATATCGATAGCAGATAAGCTACATCAGTAAAGTATTGAATTTGAGGATTAGCAAACTTCCACAACAGAGTTATGCCAACCACAATCGTAAGAAACACAACTGCTTGCCTCTGACTTAACGCATGAAAAACAATATTTACGTAAGGTGCGATGAGCATAAGAACGAAGAAAGCAGTAATAAACCAATAATTATTAAAAATAATTGGGAAGAGTGAACTTACTATATTACGAGTAGAAAGATAACCACATAATTCTTGAGGTAGCAACCTGCGCAGAAAATGTGTCAATAGTGCGTAAACAGCTACTCCTAAAACCGAGTAGAAGAAAACTTGCGTCCACAATTTTACTAATCGTTGAGTCTGTTGAGGAAGCAGTCTTGAAATATCGTGCTTGCTTAAAAAGTATGCAGAAATAAGCACAAAAAGAGTGACTCCAACCTGTCCACTCATCATGAGCGACTCGTGTGCTGCAAAACGGAGCGAAATATGAGGAAGCGTAACGCTCTTATTGTCTGCAGCAAAAAAATGTGTAGCAACAATAAGTAGCATTGCAATAATACGAAGCCATTCAAAACGCCAATCACGCATTGGTGTAGTTGCAACTGTTTCTTGCTGGTTCATCATCATCCTCATAATTCTTAGTTCTGCGCGCAGAAAAGCATAGTTAAACAAATAGTATCTAACTGATAAAATATATATCTTGTGAAAAACATTGTAGATACGTTACGTGCGCGCTACCACTATTCGTGGGTAGTGCTGAAAGAGCTAGTAAAAACTGATTTCAAACTACGCTATCAAGGTTCTTTCTTAGGTGTTGCGTGGTCAGTTTTGCGCCCACTCATGCTGTTTTGCGTTATGTACGCAGTGTTTGCAAAGTTTTTGAGGATGTCTGATGGTACTCCAACATATCCAGTGGTGCTACTGCTTGGTATCAGTGCTTGGCAGTTTTTTGGTGAAGCAACATCAATCGGTTTGCGTGCAGTAGTAGACCGCGGTGACTTACTTCGTAAAATCCATTTTCCTAACTACATTGTGGTGGTTTCAGCAACCGTTGGAGCATTAATTAGTTTTGCTATTAACCTTGTAGTTGTTATTGTGTTTGCATTAGGTGCAGGCGTGCAATTTACGTGGTGGGTTCTCTTGGTTCCTTTGAATTGCATACAGTTGTACGCATTGGCATTAGGCGTAACGCTGCTACTGGCAACTATGTACGTGTATTTTCGTGATATCGCGCACCTTTGGGATGTTGCTCAACAAGTATTGTTCTACGCTATGCCAATTATTTACCCACTTAGCATGGTAATGTGTAATCGTTCTCTCGGCAAATGGGGCATGCTTATTGCAAAAATACAGTTACTGAATCCTATTGCACAATGCATTCAAGATTTACGGCATAATCTTGTAGCGCCACTTACACAACCTACTGTCTGGAATTTATGTACTTCACCACTATCTGTAGCAGTGCCAATAGTACTCACTATCGTGCTGTGTGTGCTTGGTGTTGTTGTGTTTCGTAAGTGCAATCGCAAGTTTGCTGAGGTGATGTAATGAGCGAAATTGAGTTAGCAAATACTGCCACAAAGCAACCTGCTCAAGTAGAAGATTCTCGTCCAGTTGTACTTTCTGTTGAGCATGTTGGTAAATATTTTAAACTACCAACCGAGCAGGCAAGCGGTTTGAAACAAGCGTTTATTAATTGGACTCGTGGTATTAAAGGTTACAAAGAACAGCATGTTCTGCGTGATATTAATTTTGAAGTACATCAAGGCGACTTTTTCGGTATCGTAGGACGAAACGGCAGTGGAAAATCAACCTTGTTGAAACTTATTTCTGGAATCTACGTGCCTGATTCCGGCAGTATACGCGTCAATGGGAAGCTAGTACCATTTATTGAGTTAGGCGTGGGTTTTAACCCAGAATTAACTGGTCGCGAAAACGTATTCCTTAACGGAGCGCTGCTAGGATTTACTCGCGCACAAATCGAAAACATGTATGACGATATTGTGCAATTTGCAGAACTTGAAGAATTTATGGATCAAAAACTGAAAAATTATTCTTCAGGCATGCAAGTGCGCTTAGCATTTTCTGTAGCAATCCAAGCACAAGGAGATATTCTCGTGCTTGACGAAGTGCTTGCAGTAGGTGACGAAGCGTTCCAGCGAAAGTGTGACGCATACTTTGCAAAAGTGAAAAAAGATGCTCACAAAACTGTTATTCTTGTTACGCACGACATGAACGCTGTGAAACGCTACTGTAATAAAGCGGTACTTATTAAAGACGGCGAAGTGATAGTAAACGGAGACAAAGACGACGTTGCAAACCGTTATACGCTTGAAAATCTTTCCAACAAAAAGAATAACAAGAGTGCTGACGGATATCCTATCGGTTTAAACGAACGCGTACCGTTTATGCGCATTGTGCCAATGGGTAAGCAGTTGCTCAACTGTGATGAAACATTCCGTTTTGCTGTAGAATACGAATTCAACGAGCCTGGAAAGTACTTTATAGCTGTGGCAATGCACGACATTAAGCGTGGCGGAATTGCGTACGACACTGGTGGAGACACCATTGAGTTAGAAGGTGAAGGTCGTCAGCGCGCTGAATTTGAAATGCCACTTACAATCCTCAATAATGGCGAATTTAAGCTTGTAGCTTCCTTACGTACGAGAAGTGCTACTGATCCTGATGATACTGACATGATTGCGTTCACAAACGACAACAATTCTTGCATGTTTGCTGTAAGAGATAGTCGAAACCGTGAATATGCGCTTTTAAACGACAATGCTATGACTATGCATTGCGTCAAACATTCGCAATGTTAATTGTGCAACATTCGCAATGTTAATAGGCTTGATAAGTTAATAAGAAGTTGATAAAAAGTTAAGAATACGAGCTTTATGCACAAACACCATAAAGCTACATAAAGGCATATCGATGATAACGTTTTTTAAGATTGATGCTGATGGTGAACAATATATAGCTTCAATAAGTGAACGCCAACGTAGGCTTATTACAGGAGCTATAAATTACCATTCGCTCATGCAGCCGGGGCGCACGTTACGCTACCAAGTTTACATGGGTGCGCGTTGGCAGTATCCGCGATTGGCTGATTTTTCAGTATTTAACGGAGTTTGTACAAAAGGTGCAGGTTTGCGGCCATGCGCAACCTTTAGCGCACAATCAACAGTACAAGCAAGTAGTGAGTATCCAACAGAATATTGGAATGAAGATATTGTTGTTCCGGACGATGGCACGCGCTACTTAATGCTTACACCAGATGATGCTACTGATGACGACGTAATGTCTCACTGGGCAACTGATACATTGAAGCAGCGTATTTATAAAGAGTGTGAATTGCATGCGCCGTCAATGTTTGATATTGTGCGCGAAGCTATGCGAAAGCGTCGCGAAATTGCGTCACGTAAGCGCACTACTGCTTACAATCCTTTCAACCAAAAACTGTTTGAAAATGTTGCCAACAAGCAAGAACAAGCCCAAGGTGTAGCAGCACCAGTACAACAAGCTGTGCCGGGCGAGCGTGTAGCAAATGCTCCGAAAGCTGTAATTATTGGTTTACACTGGTTACAAGCTGGCGGTGCTGAGCGTTGGGCTGTAGAAACTATCCGCATAGCTCAACAAGCTGGATTGTTGCCAATTATTATCACTGATCGCGATGGTCATCAACCGTGGATAGCAAAAGATTTTTGTGAGAATGCTCTCGTGTTGCCTCTTACTCCACCAGTGCAAGAATGTTGGAAAGACGTGCCGTTGTTGCGCTCGCTATTTGAACAGTTTGATATTCGAGGTATTGCTATACATCACTGCCAGTGGTTGTATGATCATATTTGGTGGGTGAAACAGTATTTCCCGAACATGCATATTGTTGATTCGCTGCATATTGTTGAGTATGTGAATCGCGGAGGGTATCCTCATGAGGCTGTGACGCACGATCAATGGATTGATTTGCACCACGTTATTTCGCCGCAATTAGTGCATTGGTTGCATGATGTGCATGAAATTGATGAGGCGAAAATCGTTGATGCTCCGCTTATTGGTTTAACAACGCATACACAATGCAATACGGTAGCTAAACGATGTGATAACAAAGTGCTTACTGTAGCTTTTGTGGGGCGTATGGCTCGTCAAAAGCGACCAGAAGCATTTGTACTTGCAGCGCGAGCGCTTAACAAACGATACCCCGGTTGCTTCCACTTCATTTTGCATGGTGATGGCGAATTAGATACTTTTGTGACTGAACTTATTACACGGTACGGTTTGGAACATGTTATTGAACGCCGTTCTATGAACGTACCTGCGCAACAAACATATGACGATGCTGATGTGCTGCTGATTAGCTCAGTTAATGAGGGCATAACATTAACTACTATTGAAGCGTTAGCAAATGGTGTGCCTGTGCTATCCACTGATGTTGGTTCGCAGCGCACTGTTATACCAGAGAGCGCGTTATTGCCGCGCATGACTTCGCAGTTTGTGCGAGCATCTGTAAAAGCGTTAGTAGCATTGCGTGAAAACGAAAATCTTCGCTCTCAACTTTGGGAAGAAGAAACTCATCAACTTAATAATTTTGCGCAACTTGAATCAGCAGACGCATTATTTACTAGATTATTTAAAGAATGGAGCAAATGATGGTCGACGCGAACGAAACGCAACAACGCGACGTAGCCGGCAAGCAAGCGAACGTAGTCGGCAACCACGTGAACGTAGCGGCTGTAGTCGTCACCTTTAATCGCCTCGAAAAACTAAAAAAGGTGCTGGCATCGCTACGCGCGCAAACGCGAATCCCAAATCAGCTGATTATTGTAAACAATGCTTCAACAGACGGCACAGATAAGTATCTAGAAGCATATGCGCATGATTTTGCCAATTCTTATGCGGATGGCAGTGTGAAACTTACTGTAGTAACTCTTCCAGAAAATGTTGGTGGTGCTGGCGGATTTAGTGCTGGCATGCGAAAAGGCTACGAACTGGGAGCTGACTTCGTATGGATTTTTGACGACGACGGCTATCCTCAGCCTCAAGCATTGGAAAAGTTGCTAGATGGATTTAATGCTGCTGTAGGTGAGCTTGGTCCAGATGTGCCATACGCTTGCTCAATGGTGAAGTTCATTGACGGATCAATTTGCGAAATGAACAATCCTGTACCAACATGGGATTGGGGAAGACTTATTGCTAAAGGATTTAGCAATCTCGTTATGGTTACAAGCTGTTCGTTTGTGTCAGTGCTTATTCCTCGTTGGGTTATGGAAAAGCATGGTTTGCCGTTTAAAGAATACTTTATTTGGTTCGACGACGCGGAATATACGTTGCGCATTACACGCGTATGCCCAGGTGTACAAGTGCTCGATAGTGTTATTGTGCACGATATGGGTGCGAACAAAGGCGTGAACTTTACGATGATAGACGAAAAAAATGCGTGGAAATTTGCGTACGGCGTGCGCAACCAAGCATCGTACCGACTGCATCACGAAGGTAAAGCAAAGTACTTACTGTTCTGCGCAAATGTGATTCGTCAGATGCGACGCGGGCATGTGGCGCGCAAATTACGTCGCAGTATGATCAGCCAAATGCTGAAAGCTATACGATTTAATCCAAAAGTAGATTTTCCGCAAAAATAATAAAACGCATGCGCTATGCGATGTGCGATGTGCATCATGCAATGTGCATCATGCAATGTGCAATGTGCGTCATGCGTCATGCAATGTGCAATGTGCGTCATGCGTCATGCAATGTGCAAATAGTGAAACATAATTTGTAACTGTAAAAAGTAACTGTAAAACGTAACTGTAAAAGGTAACCGATAGGGGCAGAACATGAGCGACAACAAATCAACAAATTACCCGGATTTAGTAGTGGTTGGCGCCGGATTATTCGGCTTAACTGTAGCTCAGCAAGCGGCAGAACGCGCTGGCGCTCGCGTCGAAATTATTGACGTTCGTAATCACATTGGTGGCAATGCTTACTCGTATTTTGACGAGCGCACGGGAATTGAAATTCACAAGTACGGAGCGCATCTTTTCCACACAAGCAACAAGCGCGTATGGGATTATGTGAACCGTTTTACGTCATTTACTCACTACGTACATCGCGTGTACGCAACGCACGACGGCGAAGTTTACCCGTTGCCAATCAACTTGGGTACGATGAACCAATTCTTCCATGCACACTACACGCCGGAAGAAGCGAAGGCTTTGATAGCAAGCCAAGCGGGGGAGTTGGCCGGCAAAGATCCGCAAAATTTGAACGATAAAGGCATTAGCTTAATTGGGCGTCCGCTTTACGAGGCGTTTATTAAAAACTACACGGCAAAGCAGTGGCAAACGGATCCTTCCGAGTTGCCTGCTGGAATTATTAAGCGTTTGCCTGTGCGATTTAACTACAATAATCGCTACTTTAAAGACACTTGGGAGGGCTTGCCAACGGACGGCTACACGGCTTGGATGCAGCGCATGATCGACGATCCGCGTATTCACGTTTCACTTGGCGTAGACTTCTTCGACGAGTCGCAGCCGTTTAACAAGCGCGCGTTGGCGGAGGCTGGAGTACCAGTGGTTTATACCGGTCCGGTTGATAGGTATTTTGACTACGCTCTTGGCGAGTTGAAGTGGAGGACTGTGGACTTTAAGGAAGTGCGTTATGAGGAGAGCGACCACTTTGGTTGCCCGGTGATGAATTATTCGGATGCTGACGTGCCGTTTACGCGCGCGATTGAGTTTAAGAACTTTAATCCGGAGCGAGAGGAAGTTTCTGCGGAGTTTAATGGCGAGGCTGATTTTGTGCCGGGCAAAAGCGTGAAAGCCGGGGAGACTGTTGTGTGGCAAGAGTATTCGCGCGCAGCCAGCCGCGACGACGAGCCTTACTATCCTGTGAATACTGAGGCAGATAAAGCATTGTACGCGCGCTATGCGGAGCTTGCTGCAGCAGAGCCTAACACTGTTTTCGGTGGCAGGCTTGGAACTTACAGCTATTACGACATGCACAACGTAATCGACATGGCTTTGCGTGCTTACGAAACGCAAGTAGTGCCGCTGCTGGCTTAAGTGGTTCGCGTGACGACCTGCTTGAGCGCTGCGATTTAGCGCGCGAAAGCAATTCGGAGCGCCGAGCTTGCTCAAGTTGAAAGCACGGGGTGCTTTCAACGCAAGTGAGGTCTGCCTTCGTCTCGATTGACGAAGGCAGGGCAGGTTAGTGTAGTAGCCCATTGGAATTTTGGTTCTGGCCGCCGCGTGCGCTTTGACCATTCTTCGGACACTCACGCAGATTGCGTACTGCGTTAGGGTCTCATTTTGCCTGTTTTGGGACGCGGATGCAGAAAGCGCACTGCGCGAGTGTCTGAAAACTGGCAGAATGGGACACGGATGCAGAAAGCGTACTGCGCGAGTGTCTCCAAAAAAGGTGGTTCGGCGCGCGCGAGTTTGCAATATCCGTGATTTGTGGTACTCTATTTAAGTTGTCTGCTTAGCAAGCATTTAGTTGCTGGGCAAACAGTTTGGAGAATTCGCCTAGTGGTCTATGGCGCACGCTTGGAAAGCGTGTTGGTGTAACAGCCTCACGAGTTCGAATCTCGTATTCTCCGCGCCTAGGGTTTCTAGCCAATCGCTAGAAGCCCTTTTTTCATGCCGAAAACCCTTGAAATATCAACGTTTTTGGCTTGTTTTCAGTGTTTTTCTGTTTTGCATTTTGTATCATTAAGTGCCATTATTTTTGATTATAAGCAGGGTGTATAAAGGGGTGAATATCGGGTTATTTCCCAAAAAGGGTGTAAAGCTAAGCTGATGAATATTCTGTGGCATAAACCATAGCCTCAGCACTGTTAAAAACTCAGTTATCTAGCTGAGA
>QWCP01000176.1_pt1 | contig 31669 bp, 24 predicted proteins | sample 1972561 | NCBI WGS metagenome assembly QWCP01 (sample SAMN09866705, study PRJNA288562) | Human vaginal metagenome isolate pre4_vaginal, whole genome shotgun... | isolation source: vagina | host: Homo sapiens | place: USA: California
AGCTAGAGCGACGAAGGACGGGAACTTGCGATGCTGAAAACTTTCGAGGCTCATCAGACCGACTATAGAAAACATTAATCAAAACTCATAGACGATACGTAAGTACCGCGCAAACACAAATTTCCTTGACCTCACAACACTGAAAACCAAACACATTAGCCAAAACTCATAGACGATACTTAAGAATATCGTAAACAAAAATCGCCACTCAAGAAAACCCGCCAGCCAAGCACATTAGCCAAAACTTATAGACGAAACTCAAGAATATCGAAAATAAAAAAGCGCGAGAAGTAAAAAACAACTCGCGCAATTAAAAAATTAACTCTGCTATAAACGCACAAAATCAGCATTAAAGCTGCTGCATACGCGACTTCTCAACTTTCGCCGAAAGCTGCAAAAGTCTACGAATACGACCTGCAATAGCATCCTTCGTAATAGGCGGATCAGCTAAATGTCCAAGTTCTTCCAAGCTTGCGTCACTATGCTCCAAACGAAGCTTTCCAGCCATCAACAAATTATCTGGAATGTCGTCGCCCAAAATATCGAAGGCGTGACGAACTTTTTCGCAAGCTTCGGCGGCAGCTTTAGCACTACGACGCATGTTCGCATCATCAAAGTTAGCTAAACGATTCGCTTTACCACGAGCCTCGCCATCTGAACGCTTTCCAGTCCATTCACGAGCCGAGCGAGGAGCACCAATTAAGTTCAACATGCGTTCGATTGCGTCAGAATCGCGCAAAGTCACACGTTCAGAGCTACGTACTTGACGCGCCTTAGCACTAATACCTAAACGTGCTGCCATCGTTTGTAAAGCGTTTGCAGCTTCGTGAGTTGGGCACACGACTTCGAGGTAACTAGCTTTGCCTGGATCGGAAATTGCACCATGCGCTAAGAAAGCACCACGCCAAGCTGCTTTAATTTGGGCAATGCTACCACCGACAATTTCAGGAGCTAGACCAGCAACAATGCGCATACGACGGTCAAGCAAGCCAGATTGTAATGCCAATGCTGCCGCCCCACGCTCAACTACGACGTCGTAGCGAACAACTGTGCCTGTAGGCGTCTGACGAGAAACTTGCGAAATGGTAGCTTCTCGCTGGAAATACACCTTCAAAACTTCAAGAAGCCACTGTGCGGCACGCTGCGAATCAAACTGAGCTCGGATGATTGCTTGATTATTTACTGGTCTTAAACCGCCAGCAAAACGCATCATCGCTGCTGCTTGAGCCATAATGACCGTCGGGAGCTCATTGTTGTTGGAAACGAGTTCATTTTTGACGTCGTCAAGAAGAGCCAAGGGACAACCTCCTACTTTTGTTCTTCTTAAAATATGCGTGCTATTGTTACTTGCATGGTGCGGTGGCACGCGACATGCCCGGCTTTCTGTGATACAGAATACGTTGGACATTTTAGCATTATTTGTTCATGCGTACAGTACAATTTTTTGCAATTATTGAATTTTTAAGCTTATATAGTTTTGTTTTTGCTGTAATTTTATTAATTTTATTAATTATATTTATTTGTTGACATATAGCTGGTTACCATTCTCGTTTGTTATTCTCGTATGATAATTATTTATGCATTTACGATAAACATTTACAATAAACATTTACAATAATTATTCATACATTGCACTAATAATTATTCACGATCTGCGCTGAAGTTCTCGCGCAGATACAGTAACTTGCAAGCCATGCAAACGCAAACGCCTAGCAAGCTCAATACTCACTGCCACTGAACGATGCTGACCTCCTGTACAACCAACAGCAATGGTCACATAATGCTTATCTTCTTTAGCAAAACCATCGATAGCAGTAAGCAGCGCCTTTTCGTAAGCATCCAAAAAAGCAACAGCTGCAGGATTTGCAAGAACATAATCGCTTACAGGCTTATCTTTTCCAGTTAAATCACGCAATTGCGGTACCCAGAATGGGTTAGGCAAAAAGCGCATATCCGCCACAAAATCAGCATCCATTGGCATTCCATATTTGAAACCAAAACTGAAAATATGTACCGCTACCGTCGAAGAACCCTTACCAAGCAAACCTTCATAAAGTTTGGTTGAAAGTTGGTGAATACTCAAAGTTGAAGTATCGATAATAATATCCGCGCAATCTTTTAAATGACTCAGCAGCTCACGTTCTTCTCGAATGCCGTCAATAAGTCTACCGCCGCGTTGTAAAGGATGCGGTCTTCGCACAGACTCGTAGCGCTTAATAAGCACAGAATCTGAAGCATCTAAGAACAATATGCGCGTTTTTACGCCAAGTTCGTCAATATGTGCGAGCACAGCGAATAAGTCATCGAAGTATCCTCGCGAGCGCACATCAATAACTGCGGCAAGTTTGTGCACTTTTGAACCGGATGATGTCATCATATCTACCAGCGGTATGAGTAGTTTTGGTGGAAGATTGTCGATAACGTACCATCCCATATCTTCCAAAGCGTTGGCTGCGTGCGAGCGCCCAGCTCCGCTCATGCCGGTGATTAGCATAACTTCAAAACCGTCTGCTAATTGCATGTTGATTGCGCCGTGAGTATTTGCGTCTAATTCTTGATTCGCGCTATTTTGCGAGATATTTTGCGCGCTATTTTGCATATCGCTTTTCGCATCAGCTTGATTTTCGGCGCTCATAATGCCTCCTGTAATGCTTTTCGCATGCAATCAATTAAATCTTTAGGATCTTTAGAATTATCGTAATCTTCGGTCTTGTCAGAATCATTATTAGAAATATTTTCCGCGATTACTTCAGATTTTACTTCAGTTTTTTCTTCCGATTTTTCTTCAGATTTTTCTTCAGCTTTTTCTTCAGCTTCTTCTTTAGAATTTCTGTACTCAAACGTCATAAGCTTTACTTGCTCTAAAGCTTGATACAAAAGCATTTCTTCGCCGCCAATCCCCAATCCGTATTGCCTCCACGCGCTAAGAAGCATGCTTGGGCGAGGATCGTACACTACGTCAAGCAGTGTTCCTAGGCTTTTTACGCGCCTATTTTTGCAGTATGCTTTGAGTGCTATTGCCAAGCCGTCTGCAACGTGCGCAGGAACGGTGCTTATTACAATATCTGCTTCTGCAATTGCGCGAATTGCATCTAAGGAACTTAAAGATTGCAAAATGAGAGATTCGTCACATTTTAATATTTCTTCGCTAATTTTTGGAAACTCAATCCCTATAACCGATTCGTAATTTGCGTCGGTTTCATTGCTTTTCTTTTCACTACTTTCATTTTCACTACTTTCTAAGCACGGCTCTATGCTTCTGCTGTTTGGAGAATCAGCGCAATACGCGCGCAGAAGATTATTAAAACGCTCTACACCTTTTACGCTACCGTCACTTTCAGTTCTAGCAACAACTTGTACCTGCTCAAGTTTTGAGGCTTGCGCAATTTCTATAAGTGCCGCCATTGCTGAGGATGCAGTGTTGCCGCTGCCAATAATAACAGCTTTTTTTACGCCGGTTATGCGCTCGTGCAAAGCCTGAATAAAAGCCATAATTATGCCGCTTACGTCCGTGTTGCACAGTTCAATTTGTGAAGGCGAAGCAGTTGCAGGATTGCTGGTAAAAATCGCTGTGTTTGCTACGTTAAGCACTTTAGACCAGTAGTCGCAAGGAGTGCCGAGTTTCATTATGGTTTTTTTCAGTGGCATAGTAAGGCTTAAGCCTTTCCAAGATTCATCTAAGTGACGAATAAAATCCGCTAGCTCAGTTTCGCTGACTTTTTTCTTGCTATATTGCCAATTCGTAAGTCCTAAAGCTTGATAAGCTGCGTTGTGTAATACGGGAGATAGCGAGTGAGCAATAGGGTTTCCTAATACCGCGCAATGATATATTTTTGACATAGTTACTCCCTTATCAGCACGCTTTCATAAGCTTCAGTAAGCTCTATGATGCTTCGGCACGCTTTCATGCGTACATATTAAGTATATTTTAGTAAGCTAGTAAGTCTTTTGGATCAATGCAGAAACGCAATTCTCCTGCAGCTCGCGTTGCAACATGGTGTGCTATTTCCTTATGCAAGCGATCTACTAGTTCTTGTCGCCAAGAAATTGGTACTCTTACTACCGCTTTTACACGATCGTCGAGTTCAACAAAATGATGATACTGGTCGGTAGCCGGCGGGTGCATAGGAACAATACCTAGCAGTGGCGGAATTGTGGCAAGTTCAGTAGGTTGATCAGGTTGCGCGGTGTGCGCGGATGTAGTTTGCGCATCAAACGTAAGCATGTTGGGTAAATTCGGTAAATCATGTGGAGTATGTGATGTACTTGCAGCTTGATGTTGATGAGGGTGATGATTCGTGGCGGCTTGTTCTTTTGGCATAGCACCAATATTTTGTAGTGCTTGCACAACAGCATCGCGTGCTCCCCATACACATGCTGCTGTTACGCAAGGAGGCAACATTGTTTGTTTTCGCTCAAGAATTTCACTGCAAGAAATTTGTGTAGTATCCCATAGCGTAAGCGCTCTAGCTAGAGTCGAATAAGTTTCACCAATTAACAGCACGCTGCCACCACGAGTACGAGGCGCACACAATCCAGCTGCTTTCATCCAAGCAGTAAGCGTATCTATTCGCGCGTCAAGACCTGACGCATACAAGCTCACCCACGTATCGAGTATGGCAACAACACCGTATTCGCCATTTTGATCGCCGTTTTGTGAGCGAACGCGCGGTTCAGCGCCTGGTGTCGCTACAACAACGACACGCTGTTCATCAATGCACTCAATAATGCCATTCGGCTGATGAGGAGATGAAAGTACAATAGGTACATTTTTCAATAGTTTCGCTAATTCACCGGCAGTACCAGCAGCCCCAACTCGTATAATACGCATATTACTATTTCCGCAATGCGAGCACACCCACGATACTGCACTAGCGCCACACCAAAGACAGCGAATTGACTGCTTAGGATTACTAACGTCAAGAGGACCCATACATCGTTTACAACGTGCTTGCTGTTTGCATGAAGTACACACTGCTGATTGAGCTACACCATCTTGTGGAATGGAAAGCAGCACGGGCTTATTTTCATCAAGCGCATCGTTAATTGCTCTTACTGCAATATGCGGTATGCGTGCCCCAATACTTGGATCAGCCAGCGTTGCTAAAGTTTCGCGATTAAGCCAGCGAACCCAAGGGATTAGTTTTTCACGAGCTGATTTGCGCGCAGTTACAGGGACGCTAGATCCGCTGACTTCTTGCGGAACTTGCGGAACTTGCGGAACTTGTGAATTTTTCAAATAGCAATCAACTTCGCTTTGACTTAACGCACTTCGCGAATACGCCATCGCTACAAACACGCCACCATGTCGTTTTGCACGAAGTCGCAAAACCCCGCGAGCTTGAGCGTAAGGCATCATCCCATCAGCATACTGGTAGGCGGTATCTTCAACAATAGCAAATAATGCATCCCCCTCAACCGGAGCGTACATTGCAGCACGCGTTCCGAGCACACAAGGAACTATTCCAGACGCTATAGCACGCCACGCACGGTAACGGTCAGCTGGAGTATCCGCTGACGATAAACGCGCAACATCACCGTCAAAACTGCCAGCCGAAAAACCCGGATGCGTTTCATCCATGCGCTTATACGGCTTTAAACCATACGCCATAAGCGCACGCATCACATCATTAACTTCGCGAAGCGTGGGTAATACTGCAACAGCCTGCTTACCTGCACTTATAGCTGTAGCAAGCATCCAAGCCAAGTCTTGAGCGAGTCGTTGACTACCAGGAAATGCATCCACTACAAAAGCTTGAGAAACGGTATTCGCTGCTTGATTCACTACTTGATTCGCTGCTTGATACTCACTTTGATATTCAACGTACTGCTTCCCAAAATCTGCATAAGTAGTATTCTTACTTAACGCTTGATATAGCATATCCGCATTTTCGTAAGATTCAAGCATTCGCGCAGTAGTAGCATACGCTGAATCAGCGTTGTGATTACTGGTCAAACGTTGCTTAAGTTTGTTACACCAATCTTTTCTACGATGGAGGCGAATACTATCGAATACTTCTTCATGTTCTACACGAGCCACTCGCTGCGGAACAGCAAGACGAAGAATATTCGCACTAGTTCCCCCATAAGCCTTTGCAATAGCATCGATATCATCGCGCAAAGACTTAGAAAGTAACACATCTGAAGGAAGCACGCGATCTAAAAATCGCAAAGCAGAAGCAGGAGTATCAGTATGCGAAGACCGCGACCAAATAACGCCTGTAAGCTTTTGCGCACCAAAACGCACGCGCACGAAAGCTCCCGGCTGAGCCACCTCATCCTGATCTTGAGATATCAAATAGTCAAACGTACGACCCAAATGTGAAGCTTGAACATCAAGCATTACGTGAGCAATAGCACAATCACCCGCAGGAACACGCGAAACAGCGTTACGTTTACGCTTTGTTTTACGCGCCAATCCATCTAACGAAGGTTGCTCTGCCATACAATACCCTTTAGTTCTGTTTGAATTACCTCACATAACTACTGTTAGTTTACTGCAACATTATTGAGCAATACTATTGACTATTTGCAACCTAATGCAGCGCGAAGCTGTTCAGTGCGATTCGTTTCTTCCCACGGGAAAAGCACATCCTTGCGACCAAAGTGACCATAAGCTGCAGTTTTTGCATAAATTGGACGCAATAAATTAAGCTCGTCAATAATAGCAGCCGGACGCAAATCAAAAACTTCACGAACAGCACGCGCAATATCTGCGCGCGTAATACCGTCAACTTCAGTACCAAACGTTTCAACATTCACACTTACAGGATCAGCAATACCGATAGCATACGCAACTTGCACTTCTGCTTTATGAGCAAGACCGGCAGCAACAATGTTCTTTGCAACCCAGCGAGCAGCATAAGCAGCAGAACGATCAACTTTGCTAGGATCTTTACCAGAAAAAGCACCGCCACCATGATGCGCCGCACCACCATAGGTATCAACAATAATTTTTCGACCGGTTAAACCAGAATCTGCCGCAGGACCGCCCAACACAAAAGAACCAGTAGGGTTTACCAGCATGCGGTACGAATCATGCGCAATACTATGTGGAAGTACTTCATCTAACACAGGCTCAACAACATGTTCTACAAGCTGAGTCTGAAGCCATTCGCGAGAGACTTCAGAATCATGCTGTGTAGAAATAAGAACAGTATCCAAACGTTGTGGCACACCGTTAGCATCATACTCAATAGTTACTTGCGTTTTACCATCTGGACGCAAATGTGACATTATACCATCCTTACGAACTCGCGCAAGCTGCTGTGCTAAACGATGAGCCAGATAAATCGGCAGTGGCATAAACGTATCAGTTTCGTCGCTCGCATAACCGAACATCACACCCTGATCTCCAGCTCCCTGAGCAGCATAACGTTCTTCGCGAGAAGCAGCACTTTCATGCATCGCATCTAAGCGAGCAACGCCTTGATTAATCTCAGCACTCTGCTCAGTTAAAGAAACCATCACACCGCAAGAATCGGCGTCAAGCCCAATCGTTGAACTCGTATACCCAACATTACGCACTACACGACGCACAATGCCTGGAATATCCGTATATACCTCTCCACGCACTTCACCGAAAACAACAAACTGCCCAACCGAAGCACACACCTCTACAGCAACATGCGCATGAGCATCTTGACGCAGCATATCATCCAAAATAGCGTCAGCAATCTGATCGCACAGTTTGTCTGGATGACCTTCAGTAACAGATTCTGCAGAAATCAACTTACGTTCTTCCACATTCCCCCCTAAACTCATAGTCAATAAAGGCTATATAAGCGAAAAAACGCAGTCGGCATCCGAACAAACACAGATGACACGACTGCGATTACATGTATAAAAGACGCTACAGTAATATAATTCTTATTACTTGTTAATTGCCTTCAGATAAATCGTCTTCACCAAGCGTTTCTTCTAGCGAGCCGTTATTAATCTCGCGGAAAGCAATAGATAAAGGTTTTTCTTGATTTTGATACTCAACTAATGGGCCAACATTTTGCAGCAAACCTTCATTCAGCTGGGTGAAATAAGCATTAATTTGACGTGCTCGTTTTGCAGCAAATAAGGCAAGCGCATACTTGGAATCCGCATGTTGCATCAAATCGTCAATTGGTGGATTCGCAAGACCCGTAGGTGTTGGCTGAGTGCCTAATGCCATAATATTCTCCAAATTCTATGGTGCCACAATAGTTCCAAAAGGATTATTATAGGTTATCTCTTGGATATTGCGGTAAGTGATATTTATAAGTCGTATTCGCGAGCAATAACATTCCAAAGTTCGTCTGCCGCGCGCTCAGCATTGTCATTAACAATAACAACATCAAATTCGCTGGCTGCAGCAATCTCAACTTTTGCTGTCTCCAAACGTTTTGCTTGCTGCTCAGGAGTTTCAGTGCCTCTGCCAATAAGACGACGCTTAAGTTCCTCAAAACTTGGCGGAGCAATAAAAACGTATATAACTTCCAAACCAAGACGCGCAGACTCTTGCTTAACACGTCGAGCACCTTGCAAATCAATTTCTAACAAAGTAGGAATATCTTGCTCAAGATGATCCAAAACCGGCTGCAGTAGCGTACCGTAATGCGCCATACCGTGCACTAAAGCAGTTTCCAAAAACTCACCATTGCGCCTACGACGCTCAAACTCTTCTTCATCCAAGAACCAATAGTGAATACCATTAAACTCACCCGGCCGAGGATCGCGAGTAGTAGCCGAAACAGACAACCAAATGTGAGGATGTTTTTCACGAAGTATCCCCTCTACTGTACCTTTACCAGCTGCAGTAGGGCCGGTTAATACGATTAAACGACGCTTAACCTGTGAAGAACGCGAATCTTGCGAAGCAGTCACATCACCTTTGGTAGTCATGTCTTTACCCTCTCACTTAAGCATGTTCGTCTGAGTCAATAAGCGCTTGGCGAATATCCCATGCTATACGCTCAGTTGCAGCGGAAAGATCCCCAATACTAGGACCATGCGAGGCAATAGAACGCGAAACAGTTACCAATACATTACCATGTGTACCAGCAAAAACACGCTTCAAGTCATTTGCTTCTGCGCCCTGCCAACCATAACCAGGAGAAAGAATTGGACCAGTAAAACTTGTAACGTCAATACCGCCACCGTTCATCCAGTCACCAATAGTAGCGCCAACAATTAAGCCAACTGAGCCCAAACCCTTAGTTTTATTATTAAAACTTTGAGCAGTTTGCGCAATTCCATGAGCTACAGTAGTTCCGCGATAAGTTCCACTTTGTCGGATTGCAGTTTGCAAACTTGCACCTTCACGATTAGACGTAAGAGAAGCAATAAAAACGCCTCGACCATTATTAAGCGCTTCGTTAATTAAGCCACCCATTGAACGAGCACCATAATACGGAAGCAAAGTAATAGCGTCGGCAAGCAGCGGCGCGTCCGGCTTAAAATATGCGTCAGCAAGCGCAGAAATAGTAGTAGATAAACCACCATGACCACAATCAACAATGGTAATAATGTCCATTTGACGAGCAGCATACAACACACGTTCAAGCGCTGCGAAACCTTTAGAACCGTAACGCTCGAACATGCTTGACTGGAATTTTACTGCAGCAGCTCTGCCATTCATAGCTTGTAACATACGCATAGAGAACAGCTCAGCGCCGAGAGCATCCACGTTATATCCCCAGTTCAGCAACATTTTGCGATGAGGATCAATACCTACGCATAAAGGACCATATTTAGCCATAGCGTTCTTCAAACGCAAACCAAAATTAGATCGTTGCGCCTGTAATTCTTGATTACGGATGCTCTCGGTCATGTATTAAGCCCGACTTTCTTGACTTTCTGCCTGTTCAATTGCAAACAGCTGTTGAGCATGCTCTTGGATGCTCATCACCTGATAATCGTTGTTCTTAACAGCTTCAATAGCCATTAAGACTGGTGCAAATTCGGTAATAGTAGTGAATTGTGGAAGATCCGCCGCTACAGCTGCCGCACGAATAGCATAGCCGTCCGTACGAGACCCTCTTGAATTCGGTGTGTTGAGTACCATATCAATCTTACCATTTTCGATAAGCTCTACAACATTTTTACCGATTCTTTCCTTGCTATACTCGCTATTACGCACATCCTTCGCCGTGTCGCCTTGACTAGAAAGTTTATCGACAATCACAGAATCAATACCGTAACGACGAAGCACCGAAGCAGTACCTTCAGTAGCCCAAATTGTGAAACCAAGTTCTACTAAGCGCACTGCAAGAAGTGGAAGTTGACGCTTATCCGCATCACTTACAGACACGAACACATTGCCACTGGTTGGCAAACCACCCTTGTATGCTGCAAGCTGGCTCTTAGCAAAAGCGTGCGGGAAGTCGCGGTCAAAGCCCATAACTTCGCCAGTAGAGCGCATTTCAGGTCCGAGCAAAATATCAACAGTGCGACCAACAGGAGTGCGGAAACGCTTGAAAGGCAGCACAGAAGCTTTAATAGCAACCTGCTGACCTGGGTGAATATCGCCACCATCTCCCTTTGGAAGAAGAAGTCCGCGCTTACGCTGCTGAGCGATTGTTTCACCTGCCATAATTCGAGCAGCCGCTTTAGCAAGAGCGACGCCAGTAGCTTTAGAAGCAAATGGAACAGTACGAGAAGCGCGAGGATTTGCTTCAATTACGTACAATGTGTTAGCCATAAAAGCGTATTGAACGTTAATAAGACCACGAACCGAGCAGCCGCGAGCAATCGAAAGCGTGCCCTCACGAAGACGACGAATCTGATCGTCCGAAAGCGTGCTTGGAGGGAGTGTGCAAGCAGCGTCACCAGAGTGTACGCCAGCTTCCTCAACATGCTCCATAATGCCGCCAATATACAGCTCGTTGCCGTCATACAGCGCGTCAACGTCAATTTCAATAGCATCCTGAAGGAACTTATCAATCAAAAGCGGCGAAGGTAAGCGACCAGAAACAACCGTGTCTGCTCGAGCTTCATCCAAAGCGCGCTCAACATATTTTGCAAGCTGAGCATCATCGTACACGATTTCCATGCCACGACCACCGAGCACGTAGCTTGGGCGCACAAGAACCGGGTAGCCGATTGCATGAGCTGCATCTTTTGCTTCCTCAAGACTTAAAGCTGTGCCGTATCGAGGAGCGTTCATGCCTTCTTGACGAAGAACCTCACCAAACAGCTCACGATTTTCCGCCAAATCAATAGCCTCAGGAGTAGTTCCCAAAATTGGAACTCCTGCAGCTTTAAGACGCGCAGCCAACGAAAGTGGCGTTTGACCACCAAGCTGTACAATCACACCCTTAACAGGACCAAGCTTCTTTTCCGCTTCGTAAATTTCAAGCACATCTTCAAAAGTAAGAGGCTCAAAGTAAAGACGGTCAGACATGTCGTAATCTGTAGAAACTGTTTCAGGATTGCAATTCACCATAATGGTGTCGTAATCCTTACCCAATTCCTGAACAGCGTGAACGCAAGTGTAATCAAACTCAATACCCTGGCCAATTCGGTTCGGGCCAGAACCAAGGATAATCACAGCTTCACGATCGCGCTTCTTCAACTCGCTTTCGTCAGCGTAGCAAGAATAGTAGTAAGGCGTTGCTGCATCAAATTCAGCTGCGCAAGTATCAACCGTCTTGTAAACAGGGCGCAAACCGTAAGCCCAGCGAAGCTCACGAACCATGTTTTCGCCTTCGTCACCAAGATTACGCAAATGCGCAATTTGCACGTCCGAAAGACCTGCGAGCTTAGCGCGCTTCAAAACCTTAGGAGTTAAAGTTTCAGCTTCACGAACCGCGAGCGCAGTCTCGTTAATTTGAGCCAGCTGCTCTACAAACCAAGGGTCGATTTTTGTTGCTGCAAAAATCTGCTCCGGCGTTGCTCCGCCCCACAGCGCGCGCTGAATTTGCAAGTAGCGATGCTCGGTTGGAATGTGCATTTCTTCAAGAAGCTTACTAACTTCTTCCTTGCTTGGGCGCTCGCCGTCCCAGTTAAAGCATGCGTGACGCTTGTCGATTGAGCGCATTGCTTTTCCGAGAGATTCCTGGAAGTTTCCAGCCAAAGCCATTGCTTCACCAACTGACTTCATGGAAGTAGTAAGCGTGGTATCTGCTCCTGGGAACTTTTCAAACGCAAAGCGCGGAATCTTCGTTACGACGTAATCGATTGTTGGCTCGAAGCTTGCAGGAGTTGAACGCGTAATATCGTTTTGAATTTCGTCCAAAGTGTAGCCGAGAGCAAGTTTTGTTGCGATTTTTGCGATTGGGAAGCCAGTTGCTTTGGATGCGAGCGCGGAAGAACGCGATACGCGCGGATTCATTTCAATGACAATGATGCGGCCGGTTTGAGGGTTGATTGCGAACTGAATATTGCATCCGCCGGTGTCGACACCAACGCCTCGAATAATCGCAATACCAATATCGCGCATCTTCTGATACTCACGGTCGGTAAGCGTAAAGCAAGGAGCTACGGTAATTGAGTCACCCGTGTGCACGCCTACAGGGTCAACGTTTTCGATTGGGCAAACAACTACGACGTTATCTTTTGCATCGCGCATAAGCTCAAGCTCAAATTCCTTCCAACCTTCAATGCCTTCTTCAATAAGCACTTCATTGGTTGGAGAATAGTGAATGCCTGCTCCTGCAATGCGGTGGAGCTCTTCTTCGTTATGAGCAATGCCAGAGCCGAGTCCGCCCATGGTGAAGCTTGGTCGTACTACCACCGGATATCCTAAAGTTTCAACAATGTTGTCTACTTCTTCGATTGAGTGAGCAATAAAGGATTTTGCAGACTCTGCACCGGCTTTTTCAACGACTTTTTTGAAAAGCTCACGATCTTCGCCGCGATCGATTGCTTCCAAAGAAGCGCCAATAAGCTCAACGTTATATTTTTCGAGGATTCCTGCACGACCCAAATCCATTGCAGCATTAAGAGCAGTTTGACCACCAAGCGTTGGAAGAAGCGCATCCGGGCGCTCTTTAGCAATAATGCGCTCCAAAATCGAAGTGTCAATTGGTTCAATATACGTTGCATCCGCAAGCTCCGGGTCTGTCATAATCGTAGCCGGGTTAGAGTTGACTAAGATAACGCGAATGCCTTCTTCATGTAACACTCGGCAAGCTTGCGTTCCTGAATAATCAAATTCTGCAGCCTGACCAATAACAATCGGGCCGGAACCAATTACCATAACCGACTTAATATCAGTACGTTTTGGCATAGTAAATTTCTCTTTCCGTAAATCTTAAAATCTTACTTGCTTTTTCGAGTATTACTTGCTTTTTCGAGCGTTTTCACGCATCAATTGCACAAAGCGGTCAAAGAGGTAGGAAGCATCGTGCGGGCCTGCTGCAGCTTCCGGATGATATTGCACTGAGAACGCTGGAATATCAAGGCATTGCAAGCCTTCTACAACATTGTCGTTCAAGTCAATATGAGGTACCATGACGCGACCAAAGTGACCGTTTTCGTAAGGAGATTGCACAGGACCGTCAAGAGGTGCGTCCACTGCGAAGCCGTGATTGTGAGCCGTAACTTCCACTTTTCCGGTTGTTACGTCTTTTACAGGCTGATTAATGCCGCGGTGACCAAACTTCAGTTTGTACGTACCAAAGCCGAGAGCACGACCAAGCAGCTGGTTTCCGAAGCAGATGCCAAAGAACGGGTAGCCTGCGTCCAAAACTTTGCGCAAAAGCTCAACTTCGCGATTTGCTTGAGCAGGATCTCCCGGTCCGTTCGAGAAGAATACGCCATCTGCGTTCAGTGCTTGCAAAGATTCAAAGCTGATTGAGGAGCTTACAACGTGCACGCGGCAACCGCGCTCAGCCAAACGGTGAGGAGTCATAGATTTAATACCAAAGTCGACTGCCACAACCGTATAAAGCGGATCTTTTCCTTCAAAATCACCGCAAGGCTCAATCGTGTATGTTTCTTGAGTACTGACTTCATCCGTTAAACGCAAGCCCTGCATTTGAGGAGTCTGCTTAATTTCGTCAACGAAAGAAGCGACGGTACGAAAAGCCCCGGTTGACGAATCAACCAGGGCCTTATGAGAAAAAATGCCGGCACGCATAACGCCTACGGAGCGTAAATGACGTACCAGCTTTCGAGTATCAATACCACTAATGCCAACGACACCTTGTTTTTGTAAATCGTCTTCCAAGGAACCTTCAGCTCGCCAATTGCTAACTACTGGGCTTGGCTCCTTAACCACGTAACCTGCAACCCAAATGCGATGAGATTCAGGATCTTCGTGATTCATCCCCGTATTACCGATGTGTGGGAATGTTTGAACTACGATTTGTTGATCATAACTTGGATCAGTTAATGTTTCTTGATAACCAGTCATGCCCGTGGAGAACACAATCTCAGCGCGCGTAGAACCTTGCGCACCAAAAGGCTTACCGACGTAAACCTGACCATCCTCCAACACCAATACTGCATCATCACTGCCGAATCCGGCGAAGGTGTCGTTGTAATCCACCTTAACCCCCTTATGGCTTTAGGATATTCGTGGCAAGTCTACTCAGATTGTCGGACGGACGACGCGCCGAAATTTAATATCAGAAATTTTTACTACTTTCTCTTAAATCAATCTCATGAATTTCTTTGTAAATTGCACATACATCATTAAGATTAATTCTGAACTGACTCCTCGATTTAGGTTTCCATTTGTTATCGATGAGAGAAAGTTTGTCTCCCGGATCGAAAATTATTTTACGGTCATTAAATGCTTGTAAAAATAATCCAAAACTTGTCGATATTCCTAGAGTTATAAGCGGACCAAACTCAACTAGCTTTTGTCCTTCAACACTCTCATAAACATATGGAACATATGCAGCCCTGTTGTGCTTTCTCTGCCAATGTTCAAGAATTTTTAAGAACGACCATCCTGCAGCAAGTTCTCCAGTTTTGCTATCAATTAATGCAATTTTCCCATTAGGATCAAAGTTCTTTGCATTAGTAAAACCAATAATTTTTATTATCAGCTTAGCGCTATCTTTTTCTTCTGAATCATATTTAATATCACTGGAAGTAAGATAATACTCAATAGGATTACCATCGCTATCTTCTTTACTAACATGACCATAACGTAATATAAAGTCGGCTTGGCTTGTAGATGTAATCCAACCAACATCGGGTTGAGGAGTAAATAAGGTAATCTTATGGTTATTTCTTTTTTCTAAAGAAGACTGTTTTATTGCTTTTAATTCCCAAACATCAAAATCAGGACTTGGAATAGCATTTTCTCCTATCCCAAGTTCCGCTTCCAAAGTTAATCCAGGCGCATTTTGAGCAATATAAGGTTTTATAATCTTCCCATCATTTGTTAATCTCCAAGGAATAATCTTTTTATTTATAACATTCACAAGTGCAGATTCTAAAATTGAAAATTCGTTATTATTTTCATCATTAATTACAACCTTGCATATATGACCATTTGAAAAAGTATCCATTTCAAGAACGTACTTGGCAGCCGGAGAAGATGCTCCAACAACTAAACCTAAAACATAGGATTCGTGAGAATTGTGTTTCTTGAATGCTCCAAAAAACAAACATCTTCCTTCTTCATGACCACGCTTAGTTTCGTTCATAAGATCAGAAGGACCAGATTCACAGCCTTGTAAAAATCCAGAAAATCTTACTTCTGGATATTGAGGATAGTAGCACATTTTAGAATTAGGCGCATCAAATATTCCATCTGGAGTTACCCATTTCCAAGGAACAGGTATTTGTATTACATAATCACTAGAGCTTTTCTTTTTTGAATTAGATTTTTCATATTTTGGAACGCCTAGAGGAAGAAATGACAAATCAGAAGGATCTCCAGCAAGCCAAACCTGTTGCTTAGAATTATTATTAGCAACGAGCCTTTTCACCCAAATACTATCTGCACCAGCTTTATTAAGCAAATCACAAACTTGGCGTATATCCAACTGGTCATACCATTTGGCATCATCTTTGATATCAATACTTTCCATGTTTGAATAATATCAAACATGATAATAATTTAAAAATAACTTTTGTAATCGTTATATTAACTATCTCTACTAGCACCAGATATAGCAAAGAATTTTGCCTCTTTAATAGCCTTATCAGTTTCTTCTACATTATTGGTTTTTTTACGATATTCGCTACTTTTCATAATCTTAACTATGTGCGGACGCATTATACGAGCAACCTCTGCAACAGCCGGGACAACAACAGAATTACCAAATTGTCTATAAGCTTGAGTATCTGAAACAGGAATACGAAAATCATCTGGATATCCCATCAACCTAGCACATTCTCTTGGAGTTAATCTACGTGGACGATTACCTTTTTGTTCAACAAGTATTTCAGATCCGTCTTTATAGTATCGAGCAGAAATCGTGCGAGACACCATATCTGGTGTAACTAGGCCATAGCCAAAACCATGTCCCATTGATTCATGTTTTAACTTATAATCCTGCAAATACTTCCAAAGTCTCTCGGTAAGAGTGTATTTATCTTGGACAGAATTATTATCAAAATTAAAGAACCTATCTCCATCCCAAGGCAAATAAGGTTCCGTTCCATCGGTTTTATGCAATATATCAGCAAGTATCGGTTTATGATCAGGAAATCTTAAATCTTCCCAATTAAAATCTGTTTTCGAGCGAAAACCAACAATATAAATTCGTTCTCTATGTTGAGGAACAAAATTCTGACCATCTATGACTTTCCAGTGAACTTCATATCCTAAATCATTCTTTAGAGTATCAATTATAACTTTGAAAGTTCTTCCATTATCATGCGATGTAAGATTCTTCACATTTTCAAGGAGGAATGCAGCTGGCTGTTTTGCAGCAATAATACGTGCAACATCAAAAAATAATGTACCCTGTGTTTTATCCCTAAATCCAGTTTCTCTTCCAAGACTACGCTTTTTAGAAACTCCAGCTACACTAAAAGGTTGGCACGGAAAACCTGCCAAAACAACATCACAGTCTGGAATATCGTTTGCAGAAATTTTTGTGATATCGCCGGACATATTCTCTGCAAAACCATAATTCGTTCTATAAGTTCTAGCAGAAAACTCGTTCCATTCCGACGAAAAAACCGCATATCCACCATTAGCCGCAAAACCTCTCCTAATGCCACCTATCCCAGCAAATAGATCTATTGTGCGAAAATCAACCCCATCTTCATGCGTAGTACCAAAATATAAATCACGTAAAGCCGGGATATAAGCTTGTTTACAATCAACTTTCCCAGATTCCCATCTTTCAACAGTTGATGTTGAAACATGTAAAGACTCAGCAAGCTGTCTACGTGTAATAGATTTCCTCAATAAAGAAATCAAATTATAAGCATTATCAGACGACTCATCTAACAAATTTCCTGTAAAAGCTTTAAAGCACATGGGAAAAATATATCTCATTATGATGACAAAAATTCCCAGATTATTAATATAAATAAAAATCCGATGCATCGTACAGTTAGTACCGGAAAAACGGAAGCTATATACCAAAAGCTATGTTAGAAATCATGTATTAGAACTTGTAATACAAGAGTTTTGCGGTAATCGAATCTGTTTTCTACACATTCACTACCCGTGCAAACGTTTCCCAAATCTGCAAAAACGACAATTCCTTTACAAGCGTGTAAAGGAAATGCCGGAATCTCGCCCAAAAAGGATTAAAACTTTACAAGCATGTAAAGAAAAAACGCACGCTACGTTCTAAGAGCGAAAGCAGCTCGTCGCATTGCACGAGGGTCCCATGACTGTTACTTTCTCAGTTTGTTAGCTGAGTTTTTAACAGTGTTTAGGTGATTACCGTTATTTTCTCAGTCGGTTGACTGAGTTAGTAACGGTGTTTGGACTGCGGTTTATAAGCCAGAATATTCATCAGCTTAGCTTTACACACTTTTGAGCCTATACCCACAAAATGAGACGGTTCCTTTACAAGCACGTAAAGAAACCGCCGGAAAAGTATATGGCATTTGTAATCAAATATAAAAAGCAATTATAAGAGATTATTCAGCAGCTTCTTCCGTAGTTTCTTCCGTAGTAGCATCTTCAGGAGAGGATTCGCCATTAAACTTTGCCAAGCAAGCGTCTTTATCTGCCACAACTGCACTCAACAAGCCGTGAATAAAGGCAATAGCCTCATCGTCACTATAGGTTTTAGCTAGCGCAATTGCCTCATCGATTGCAACTTTGTCTGGAATTTCGTCGTTTAGTAGTATCTCCCACACTGCAATGCGCAAAATATTACGGTCAATAACTGCCATTCTGCCAACTTTCCAGCCAGTTGAATAGCGGTTCAGCGTCTTATCAATTCTGTTACGTCGCTCTCCTACGCCTCGAACAATCTCAATAGCATATTCCGGAAGCGGAGTTTGAGCGCCAGGCTCTTTAACTCGCTCCTCAAGCAAAGAAAGAATATGCTGATTCTTCTCATCCGCCTCATACAGCGTATTTAAAGCCCTTTTACGAGCGGTGGAACGTGCCATAATAGCGCCCTTCTGTACAAAGTATTTATTGCGATATTACAATTCTGATACTAGTTTGATACGAAAATTGCGCGACCCAGTAACGAAAAATCGCCACCGGGTCACTCTATAAAAATTATTTTACAATGAGTTAGTTATCTATATGCAACTAGCTAATCTTAGTTTTCACGACCAAGGTAAGAGCCGTCACGAGTGTCAACCTTCACCTTTTCACCTTCACCCACGAACAGTGGAACCTGGATTTCAGCACCGGTTTCCACGGTTGCAGGCTTAGTACCAGCATTAGCACGGTTGCCTTGCAAGCCTGGCTCAGTGTGAGTAATAGTCAAAATTACGGAAGCTGGAAGCTCAACGCTCAAAGGAGTACCGTCATGGAAGCTCACGATGCAATCAGTACCCTCAAGCAAGTACTTGCTTTGCTCGCCAACTAACTCCTTAGGAATATACACCTGATCGTAGGTGGTCATATCCATGAAAACGAAGTTATCGCCATCTTCATAAGAATATTGCAAAGTACGATTATCAACGGTCTCGAACTCCATCTTCATGCCGGCGTTAAAAGTCTTGTCGACAATCTTGCCCGAGAGCACGTTCTTAATGGTGGTACGCACGAAAGCAGGACCCTTGCCTGGCTTTACATGCTGGAACTTAACGACGGTCCAAAGCTGACCTTCAAGGTTCAAAACCGATCCATTTTTAATATCATTGGTAGTTTGTGCCACGAGTTACCCGTTTCTTTCGCTAATACAGCTGCAATGTATGCAGCTAAGAAATAAACCTTGCTTATTATGCCACACAGTATCAACTTATGCACTCATGCACCAATATCATTGAGATTATATACTGAGCATTATGAAACTTTTTGGGAATATTGTATGGCTGTTATTCGGTGGTCTTTTCCTTGCAGCAAGCTGGTTCTTCATAGGATTATTACTTTGCATAACCATTATTGGCATACCGTTCGGTATGCAAGCTTTCAAAATGGCAATACTCACACTTACGCCATTTGGAAAGCATGTTATTTATACTGGTGGCGTTAGCACAATTTGGAATATATTATGGATTGTATTTCTCATTGGGCCAATGCTTGCGTTAGGCTATGTTATTTCAGGATTCATTTGCTGCTGCACAATTATTGGCATTCCATTTGGCATCCAAGCCTTTAAAATGGCAAAACTTGCGCTATGGCCGTTTGGTTCCGAAATTGTAGAGGACAGTTACGCACCGTATGCACGCATATAGTTTGCAGCACGCGCAACTAACTCCTCATCCATAACTGGCTTTCCGTCAGCAGTAACTAAACGCTCAGCTGCTGCGAAAATTTCGCGCACGTTTGCAATTGGCAAAACTGGGAATCCAAACTCCTGCTCGACTGCTTTTACTGCTGAAAGTTCACTGTCTTTCGTGCGTTCCATTCTATCTACTGCCAAAATCAAGCCAACAACTTCCACATCTGCTTCCGCCTTAAGCTTCGGTAATGTTTCGCGCACTGCAGTTCCAGCGGTCATAACGTCGTCAACAAGCAGCACTTTCATACCGTTTTTGAGCGGCTTTCCAACCATAATTCCACCATCGCCGTGATCTTTGCGCTCTTTGCGGTCGAAAGTAAAACCAACAGGCATATTGTGATTATTCGTCAAAGCCATTGCTGTAGAAACTGCCAGCGGAATACCCTTATAAGCAGGGCCAAAAACAGTATCAATATCGTGCGGAAGTTTGCCTTCTTCGATTGCAGCCATTACGCGCTGAGCGTAGTATGAGCCCAAAGTTGAAATTTTCATACCATCATCGAACGCTCCAGCATTAATAAAATACGGAGATTGACGACCAGATTTCAGCGTAAAGTCGCCAAATTTTAACGCACCTGAATCAAGCAAAAACTTTGTGAAACGTTCGTCTAATGAAGTCATTTTCTTCTCTCTTTCTTTTGAGTATTTTTATTTTTTAAGATATTTTAAGATTTTATTTGCGATTTTATTCGCTCATTATTCACGATTTTATTCGCGATTTTATTCGCGATTTTGTTCACGCTTCAGCGCCAAGTTTTGCCTTCAGCAAGCAAAGAAGCAAGCTTTGGCCTAGAATCAAGCAAATCGTCAAGCTCGCGCGCAATGCGAATCGGAGCAGTAGGGTCCACCAGTGCTGCCGCCCCCACTTCTACTGCGTTTGCTCCGGCATACAAATATTCCAAAGCTTTTTCGCCAGAATCAATGCCACCAATGCCAATAATTGGAATATCTGGCATAGCTTGACGCACTCGCCACACGAATCCAAGTCCAATCGGGAAAATCGCAGGTCCAGAAACGCCGCCCGTACGGTTTGCAATAATCGGCTCACCAGTTCGAATATCAATTCGCAAACCAACCAGCGTGTTAATCATGCTTAAAGCGTCCGCTCCAGCGTCAACCGCAGCCTTGCAAATCGACACAATATCCGTCACATTTGGCGTCATTTTTACAATCATCGGCTTATTTGTCATTGCGCGAAGTCGCTTAATTAAGCGGTGCAATGCCACAGGATCTGTACCAACGCTCATTCCACCGTGAGTTACGTTCGGGCAGCTCACATTAATTTCAAGCATGTCGGCAGAAGAATCAGCAAGCTTTTCAACAACTTGCGCATAATCGTCGTCACTGTGACCAGCAACATTAGTAATAACAAGCGCTCCCATGGATTTTAATTTTGGCAGCTCGTCAATAAGATAATGGTCGACTCCAGGATTTTGCAAACCGACTGCATTCACCATTCCGGAAGGAGATTCTGCAGTGCGCGGAGAAGGATTACCCTCCCAAGGGACTGGAGAAACGCCTTTAGTGCAAATTGCGCCGAGCTGACTTACGTCGTAAAAGCGTCGGCATGCTGCAAGCTGGAAAGTTCCGGAAGCAGTTCCAACCATATTCTTCCACTGAACGCCTGCAACTTGAGTTGGGTGCTTCCATACGTGACTAGTATCGAAACCAAAAGTTGCAGCGTTATTTACGCTATTTTCAGCATTATTTTCGGCATTATTTACAGCATTCATATTTTTTACTCCCAACCCAAACGATTTGCATCAAAAACTGGTCCGTCGTTACAAACTTTCAGTCTGCCTTCCAGAGTATCAACCACGCAAGCAACGCAAGTTCCATAACCGCATCCCATGCGCGCCTCAAGACTTAGCTGGCATCGCATGTTACGCTCATGCGCCCAATGAGCTACGGCTTTCATCATAGGCAAAGGTCCACAAGACAAAATCACTGTTGGCAAATCGTCTTCAAAATCAAAATGATGATGTTGCTCAAGTTCGTCAAGAAGCGTAATAACCGTACCTTCAGCATTTGTAATACTGTGTACGTCTGCAATATATTCCTTCATGAAGTCGTCTGCAAAACGCTTACTACGGTAGCCAAGCACTGCTGTTACGCTAGAATCCTTGCGCTCACTCAAAGCTTGAGCCGCACACATAATAGGCGGCACACCCAAACCGCCACTAACCAGCACATAATGCGCAGGCTCAGAAATATTAAAACCTAATCCCAAAGGTCCTAGCGCATCAACGCTATCTCCAGGCTTAAGTTCAGCAAACTCAGCAGTGCCTTTGCCAATCACAGCAAAAATCAGCGTAAACGTATCACCTTCTACACTTGCCACACCAAAAGGACGAGGAAGCATAGCAGTTGGATCAGGAGAATACAAGTTCACAAATTGTGCAGGTTTAGCATGCTGAGCAATCTCGGAATCTCGCAACGTCAAACGGTACACGCCTTCGTCAAGCTTTTCGTTATTAAGCACTTCTACAGCTCTACGACCCCAAAGACGCGAGTATTTCGCATTGTCACTTTCGTTCGACGCGCAGGATCCTGAAGAATCAAAAGCGTCTTCACGTAACGTAATTATGGCGTTTCCCGAGGCTTTTCGCGTTGGAATAAACATGCCATCACTCATGTGGTTTCCCCTACCCTTGTATGTGTTTTGTACCGTTGCGTTTTGGTTATTCGATTATTTTTTATTTTTAGTTTTAGTTTTTCAGTTTTACTTTTTTGGTTATACATATTAGCGATATACTGCCTGACGTAAGTCATCTCGCATATTTCGCGCAGCAACAGCCGCAGATTCGCGCACAATATCAAGAATATTATCGAGAGACATATTGCCTTGATTATTCACATAATCTTGAGATTTTCGCCAAGCACCAATAATACCGCGCGAAGAGTTCACAATAGCGCCTTCACTGTTTTTATCAAACATTCCGGCAACATCTTGAGCAGTGCCACCTTGAGCACCGTAGCCTGGAACTAGGAAGAAAGTATGCGGCATTACCTCGCGCAAATGCTTCCCCTCCTCCGGATGCGTAGCTCCCACAACCGCACCAACCCTAGAATAACCGTGCTTACCAAGAGTTGAAGCACCCCAGTTTTCAATCAAATCAGCCATATGCTCGTACACAGGCTTACCATCTTGCACAATAAGCTCCTGAAGTTCCTTGCTCGAAGGATTTGACGTACGCAATAGCACAAAAATACTTTTATTGTGTGCTACTGCTTCGTCAATAAAAGGCTTCACACCATCCGAACCCATATAAGGGTTAACAGTAAGCGAATCTTCATGCCACACGTCAAGATTTTTAGAGCTTTGTAGAAGATCATTCAGAGATTGAGGCAGCACGTTACCAGTAGCGTTTTCGCCGTCAAAATATGCAGAAAGATGAGCAAAACCGCTTAAATGAGCCGCATACTGTCCTGCTGTAGAGCCAATATCTCCTCGCTTTGCGTCACCTATTACAACTAATCCTTGCGATTTTGCGTATTCGCAAGTCATTGCGTACGTATCCATTCCAGCGGAACCAAGCGCCTCATACATTGCGATTTGCGGCTTTACAGCAGGCACAATATCCGCAACCGCGTCAATAATCGCGCGATTAAACTCAAAATAAGCGGTAGCAAGAAGCGTTGGCAACGCATCTTCACCTGCTACTTCTTGCAGAACTTCGTCAGCAAGACCGCTCATAATTTCTGCAGGCACAATACCCGGTTTAGGATCCAATCCCACGACACTAGGATTTTGTTTGGCTGCAATTGCTTCCATCAGCTCGTCCATAATTGTTACCAACCTCAATGCAAATAATCTGTACAGAAAGTCACATTCTTGAGAACGCGATTTCAGAACCAATAATCGTTGCTACTGGTCTGCCTGTAAGCTGCCAACCGTCAAAAGGCGTGTTTCGAGCTTTTGAATGGAACGAATTCGCATCAACCGTCCAATTTTCGCGCATATTAATCAACACCAAATCAACATTTTCAGGATGCTCAGTAATACTCAAGTGCAGTGTTCGCTTGTTTGCGCATCGCGAAGAAACGTTCAACAAAGCCGCAATATCAGTAGGTCTTCTGCTCATTAATTGCATCGGATTTACCGACATTAATTCAATCAAATGCTTGTCATCCGTGTACCCTGCATCAACCAAAACTTTGCGGCACACACCGTACGCGCACTCAAGCCCAATAATTCCGTTAGGAGTTTTTGCGAAATCTCCCGACTTTTCTTCCGCAGTGTGAGGCGCGTGATCTGTTGCAATCATGTCGATTGTGCCATCTGCAATAGCAGCGAGCGTTGCTTGACGATCCGCTTTAGAACGAAGCGGCGGATTCATTTTTGCCATTGACCCGTACTTCAGCACATCCTCGTCACACAAAGCAACATAGTGTGGCGCTGTTTCGCAAGTAATTGGCAAACCCGCCTTTTTCGCTTTACGAATTGCTTCAAAAGCTGCCGCTGTGCTCACATGCTGGAAGTGCACGTGCACTCCAGTTTCTTTAGCAGCATCGATATCTCGCTGAACGATTGCAAGCTCTGTTGAAGCCGGAATTCCACCGACCCCCAGCATTTTTGCAACAGGACCAGCGTTCACAGCTCCCGTAGTATGATGCTCGCAATGCTCAACGAAAGGCAAACCAGTTTTCTTTGCCATAGCCAAAACGTTTCGCAAAATTGGTTCTGGAACTGCAGCACCGTCGTCACTTATGGCAGTTATTGGATGCTTTTTCATTGGGGATGTTTTTTCGTCGTCGTCAATTCCTGCAACATACTTTTTCCAAAGTTCAATATTGCTTGGTGCTAAGCCCTCGCGTCCCAAAGATGCGCACACGCTTACATCGTAGCGAACTGGCAATTTTACGCCATAAATACAGCCATAACGTTGTAAATAGTCAATAACATTTTCTACATCAAAAGGAGCATCATCCCAAGGCTCGCCGTCAACTGCAGGAATTGTGTTCGGCATAATCAAAACCTGCGTATAACCACCAGCCGCCGCAGCCTCACTACCAGTCATCATGGTTTCTTTAGCTGTTTGACCTGGATCCCTAAAATGCACGTGTGGGTCTGCAAAGCCGGGAGCAACCACCCAATCGCTTGCATCAATATCGCCAGTAACGCGCGCATTTTGCTCAATAAGGGCATCCTGACGAACGCCGTCCACAACAAGATCAATACGTTCGCCAGTATCCCACACAGAGATATTGCGCAAAGTTAAGGTGCGTGCTCCGTTCATATCACTCCTAGTTTTGCGTAAAATTATGATGCAATTTTATGATGATGTAATTTTTATAGTAAATTTTACTACGTTCACACTGTTAGGCACGCGCTTCTTCGTCGCAATACATACAACGATACTCATGTCTATCGGATTCAGCTTTGTAGAATTTACGTTTGAGAGTTAGTTCACTATTGGTTATGCAACGAGGATTTGGGCAGCTAAGATTTTCAGGTGCGTTCTCGTCAGTTGTATGCACGCGAGGATCTGCTAAGGAAATTCCGTGTGCATCAACTGCTTGCAATTCGTCTTCTGGAACGTTCACAAAATCTGTTGGCTCGTAGCCGCAAAGCTCGTCGCCAAGAACGGAACTTTCCAAAGCCATGCGCATCAGCATACCGTTTTTAACCTGCTCAAAGTATGCTGCACGCGGGTCGTCGTCAACATCAACCGCGATTTCGTTAATACGCGGAAGTGGATGCAGCACAGGCATATGCGACTTTGCTTTCTGCAATTTTTCTTCCGTTAAAATGTATGTGTCACGAAGTCGCAAGTATTGTTCGCGGTCTGTAAAACGTTCTTCTTGCACGCGAGTCATGTACAGCACGTCCAAGCCGCCGATTACTTCCATCAAGTCGCGAGTTTCTTCGTAAGTGCAAGAAGGAGTGTCGTTAATGCGGTCAATAACATATTGTGGAGTTTTCAGCTCATCCGGGCTAATCAGCACAAAATGAACGTTTCCAAAGCGGCACAATGTTTCGATAAGCGAGTGAACTGTGCGTCCGTAAGTTAAGTCGCCGCACAAGCCAACAGTAAGATTATTTAACCGACCAAATCGCGCAAGAATCGTTGCTAAGTCTGCAAGAGTTTGAGTTGGGTGCATGTGACCGCCGTCACCTGCGTTAATAATAGGCGTGCTCACAGCTTGCGTTGCTACGAAAGCAGCACCCTCCTTTGGGTGACGCATAGCGACTACGTCAACATAATTTGAAACAACTTTTAAAGTATCATTTACCGTTTCGCCTTTGCTTGCGCTAGAAAGTTGCGCGCCTGCGAATCCGATTACTTTTCCACCCAAACGCAACATTGCTGTTTCAAAACTTAAGCGAGTGCGCGTGCTCGGCTCATAAAAAAGAGTGGCCAACACTCTGCCATCGCAAGTGTGAGCCACTTCTTTACGGTGCGAATCAATGTATCGCGCTTTATCTAAAAGCATTCGTATTTGCGCTGTTGAAATATCGTCCAACGTAACAACGCTTTTGCCTGTTAAAGAATTTGCAATTGCGTCACGAGAAAAAGTTTGATGCAAAGAATGAGAAGAATTAGATGAATGAGAAGAACTAGAAGCGTTCATTGCGTTCGTCATAAATATCGCTTACCTTTCGCTAGTTGGCAAGACGGCCGCGACTGTACGCGACCTACGTAATACTACTGATGAGCGTTGACGAATCCGCGCTCCCGGAGTGGCGACATACTAGCATTTTCTGCATCTTGAGTAACAAGAATATTAAAGGAACTCATTACAAGCCCTTTTCTAACTCAGCAAAGACATCCGCATAAGGGCGTGCTAAACCAGAAACTGATTGCTTATAACTATGCATAAGTTTGGCAGCAAAATCAGTAGATAATAATTCATCATTTTCTTCTAAATTTTCACTACTGACTGCTTGTTTTATAGGTGAAGAAGCATCAGCATAAAAAACTGAAGAATTAGCTCTTTCTTTTACATCATTACTTATTACTGCATTTTTCACTAAAATCACCTCCCGTCCTGTAGCTACAACTTAAAGCAAAGAATACAACAATAAACGTAAGGCGGCAAAAGATAACAAGACTAACTACAGCAAAATTAGCGACCGTAGAAAAGACGAGACATGATTTCGCGGCACTGACGCATGGTTGCTAGAAGATCGTTTTCAAAAACGCGACCCTGGTTCGGCTCGTAGCCAAGATAAGTTGCGATTCCGCCCAAAGAATACGAGTCTGTTGGAATCACATCCGCGCGAGACATTGATCCGGACCACAAGAAGTTCGCGTTGCGCACAGCAGAGCACATATGCCAGCAGCGCTCCAAAATTTGAGCATCCTCATCCTCAATTAAATGCTCAGATTGCAAGGCTTTCAAAGCTTGCATCGTACCAACAACGCGCAAAGACTCATATTCACCAGCGTATTGCAATTGCAAAAGCTGAACAGTCCACTCAACGTCGCTTAAACCGCCGCGACCAAGCTTCAAATGCCTGTCTCTACTAACTCCTCGAGGCAAACGCTCAGCTTCCATACGCGCTTTAAGCTTACGAATTTCAGCAAGTTGCGACTCACTAAGAGGATTTTTTGCGTAACGCAAGTCGTTCACAACTCCGTTAAGTAAAGCATCCGCCAATTCTTTAGAACCTGCAGCAAAACGAGCGCGAAGCAACGCTTGATGCTCCCAAGTGCTAGCCCATTGTCGATAATACTTTTCGCAAGATTCAAGACTGCGCACCAAAGGGCCGTCTTTTCCTTCCGGACGCAAATCCAAATCAACCATAATTTTTGGCTCAAGAGTAAGAGAACCCTGCAAAATATTGCGTAACACATCTACAGTTGTTTGCGCAAAACGGTGAGATGCGTCTAAATCGCAATCCTCACCAACCGGCTTATAAATTACCATCATATCCGCGTCTGAACAGAAGTTTACTTCCCTACCGCCGTAGCGACCAAGAGCAATAATCGCGATTTCAGATTGGAAAGCGCTTGAATTCGAGGCGCTCAAATTCATACGCGAAGCAGCTTCGCGCATAGACCATTTCAAAGCTGCTTCCAGAACGGCATCAAATACGTCACTCATAGCCTGCATAGATGTATCGTCGTCAATAAGCTCACACATCCAAGCTAAAGCAACGCGCTCAATTTCCTGGCGGCGAAGAGCGCGCAAAGATTGTGCAAAATCAACAGCGCTATGAGCGTAGCGAGCAACCATTGCACACGTTTGCATATCAAGACTTGCTCTATCCCTCGCAGACAACGCTTCGTCATCACCAAGCCATGTAATCGATTGCATAGACTGCATCATGGCGTCACCAAGGTAGCGCGAATTTGCCAACACGTGACATAGTCGCTGAGCCGCAGAAGGAGAATCACGCAAAAAACCAAGATACGTACTTTTACCGCCAAAACGCTCAGCAAGACGACTCCAAGCAAGCAAACCCATATCAGGATTCTGTCCTTCTCCAAGCCACTTCAACACGGCAGGAAGAAGAATTCTATGAATTTTAGCAGCCCTAGAAAGCCCTTCCGTAAGCGCTTCAACATGCAGCTGAGCTGCGCGAGCATCCGCAAAACCAATAGACGCAAAGCGCGCGCGAGCAGCTTCCGGTGAAAGTACGATAGGATCCGCATCAGTTTGTGCATTAATTGGAAGCATAGGACGATAGTAAATATCCTTATGCAAATTGCGGATTTCGCGGCGAGCTTTATCAAAACGCTCAACTAGCTCTTCCGGGCGAAGCCGCACAGCACGCGCAAGCCTACGAATCTGCTCGTTGCTATTCAACTGCTCTGTAGAAATATTACGAGCGCGATCCAAACCGCCGTTTCCCTGAGCACCCAAATCTGGGAACAAATGCGTGCGATGCATACTCCACATTTGCTGACGATGCTCAAGCACACGCTCAAAACGGTAGTGCTCCGCCAAAATTGCTGCTTGATTTCGCGACACATAACCACCTGCAGCCAGAGCTTGTAAAGCAGAAAGCGTATCTCGCACACGAAGCGAATCATCTTCACTACCGTGCACAAGTTGCAACATTTGCACAGTAAACTCAACATCACGCAAACCACCCTTACCAAGCTTCATATCAAGATCACGCTGTGAAGCTGGAATCAGCGATTCCACACGTTGACGCATATGCTGACAATCCGCCACAAAATGCTCACGACCAGAAGCCTTCCAAATAAGTGGCTCAACCATAGTACGATAAGCTTTTCCAAGATCCGCATCCCCCGCCGCAGGACGCGACTTTAGCAATGCTTGAAACTCCCAACTACTCGCCCATTTTTCATAATATTCACGGTGAGATTCAAGCCGACGAACCAAAGGGCCGTCCTTACCTTCAGGGCGAAGCGCAGTATCAATTTGCCAAAGCGGAGGTTCTGCCGAACCCATAACAACCGACTGACATACTTTTTGTAGCACCATTGCTATGGAGGTGCCAATACGCAACACAGCATCCTGATTGTGCAAATCAGCTGGTTCTACAACATAAATCAAATCAATGTCTGAAACATAGTTAATTTCTTGCGCACCAAGCTTTCCCATAGCAATAATCGCAAACCTACATGCAGAAGAACCAGCAACCTGACTACGCGCAACAGCCAACGCAGCTTCTAACGCAGCATCAGCAGCATCAGAAAGTTTTCTACTAATATCTGGCTGAACTTCAACTGGATCAGCGCTCGATAAATCCGCCGACATAATCGCAGCAACATGTTCACGATATCGTGCGCGTAATGCAGAAACAGCTTGCGCAAAACCAAGCGTAGTAAGCGAAATTGTGTAAAAAGAATTGTTTTTTTCAGAAGAATTGTTTTTTTCAGAAGCGCCCTCTTGAGAAGTAGATTGGGCAGAAATATTTTCTTCAGAAGCAGTTTTCAATGAAATTTTTTCAGATATGTTTTTTTCTGAAGTAACTACTGTAGCACGATAAGCTTGAATAGCAGTAAGTAAATCAGCGCAACGTTCTTCACGAGTCATAGCAAACAGATGATCAGGATCATTGGCTGCCGCTTTCATAAGATTTGGATGGATGCGCATCCAGTTACCCATCGCATGAGAGGCGCCTAATACTTGCATCAAAGACACTAAAGCACAAGTCATTGGCGAATTACGCGATATTGCAGCAAGCTGAGCAATAATTGTTGGCTGAGATTGCATAATACTACGTAAAGCTTGCACTGCAGTATCTGGGTCTTCCACGCGAGCAACATATTGTAGAAGTTGTGTTGGAGTAAGAGCGCATTGATCATAGTTCTCACAGATAGCGATAATTGCTTCACGAGCTGCATCTGGACGCGCAAATCCTGCTTTAATAAGATTCCTCAATGTGAGCGCAGAAGAACCCACAGCAGAACTTACAGAAGAACCTACAGAAGAACTTACAGAAGAACTTACAGCATCTGCATTGTTTTCGTCAGTATAAGCAATTTCATCTGTCATATACGCACTTCCCATACAGCAACTCTACCTTGTAGTGCTGTACAATGCACATGCTTGAACCAATGCACATGCCTAAACATAAAAATGCCAGCGCAAGCTCATGGGAGAAAAGCTTACGCTGGCACGAAGGAAGCTGCTGCTGTATTTCACTTCGCATACTATGCAAAGGTTACAGCAGCAGTCAGGTTATAAATTTTATTTCCAATAATCTTGCAGTTTGGGCTGCAAGCTACTGCTTTAGTCGCGCGAATGCTTACGACGACGAGCAATAACAGCAGCAGCACCAAGACCTGCGAAGACTGCAGCCAATTCAGCAAAGATTGAAGTCTTGGCACCAGTTTTCACAATCTTACCAGTGTTATTACTTGTATTCTTTGCAGTATTCTTTGCAGTATTCTTTGCAGTATTGGCATCAGCATTGGCGCTATGGGAATCCGCTTGCGCAGCATGATTTGTGGCATCTTCAGCATTGGTTGTACCAGTGTTTCCAGTATTTACACTACCGGTAGTATCAGTACTTGTGTTCTGAACAGTGCCAGAAGCACCTGAACCAGCATCAGTGCCGATGGAATTGTACTTATCGAGAATGAGCTGCTTGGCATCCTGAAGCTTTCTCAAAGCATCATCAACCTGCTTCTGAGTAGCATTCGGATTCTTAAGCACAGAATTAGCTTCGTCAAGAGCCTTCTTATAAGCATCAAGATCTGGCACTTCACCAACAAGATACGCTGCCTTCTTGCGGAAGTCGCTATCAGCATCCGCTTCAGACTTCAACTTAGAAGTATCAGTCTTATGCGAATCAGCAAGCTTCTTCTTCGCATCCTGAAGCTTCTTCAAAGCATCATCAACCTGAGCCTGCGTAGCATTCGAATCCTTAAGCACAGAATTAGCTTCGTCGAGAGCCTTCTTATAAGCATCAACCTCAGGGCTGCCAACAGCATTCTGATACTCAGGAGTCTTAGTGAAATCACCATCAGCATTGGATTCAGTCTGCAACTTGGTCTTATCAGTCTTGATCCTCAAGAGCCTTCTTATAGGCTTCAACCTCAGGAGAACCAACAGCATTCTGATACTCAGGAGTCTTGGTGAAATCAGAATCCTTACCAGCCTCAGCAGTCAACGCAGTCTTATCAGTCTTATGCGAATCAGCAAGATTCTTCTTCGCATCCTGAAGCTTCTTCAAAGCCTCATCAATCTGAGCCTGGGTAGCATTCGGATCCTTAAGCACAGAATTAGCTTCGTCAAGCGCCTTCTTATAACCTTCAAGAGCTTGCTTAGACGCATCATCACCCTTAGCTTGAGCATTCTGATACTCAGGAGTCTTAGTAAAGGTGCCATCAGCATCCGCTTCAGACTTCAACTTAGAAGAATCAGTCTTATGCGAATCAGCAAGATTCTTCTTCGCATCCTGAAGCTTCTTCAAAGCCTCATCAACTTGAGCCTGGGTAGCATTCGGATCCTTAAGCACAGAATTAGCTTCGTCGAGAGCCTTCTTGTAGGCT
>QWCP01000253.1_pt1 | contig 31424 bp, 35 predicted proteins | sample 1972561 | NCBI WGS metagenome assembly QWCP01 (sample SAMN09866705, study PRJNA288562) | Human vaginal metagenome isolate pre4_vaginal, whole genome shotgun... | isolation source: vagina | host: Homo sapiens | place: USA: California
GGTCTCTTGGAGTCACCAGTTGCCCTCAAGATGGAAGCGCCCATGTTGTAAATAAGTATGGGAACTGTGCCCAAGAAGAAAACTCTCATGTAAGTTGTAGCGTCTTGCAAAATTTCTGGGGGCGTGTCCATTATTCTCAAAAAGAAGGGCGTTGTAAAATATCCAAAGGCTGTTATCAAAAGTCCTGAGATAAGTCCAAGGAAGTAGGAACAACCTACAGACCTCTTTAAGGCTTCTCTGTCATTGGACCCGTAATAAAGTGAAATTATTACAGAGGCACCAGTTGTTAGTCCCAAGAAGAGTCCAATTAATAAGTTGGAAACTGGTCCTGTTGCACCAACTGCTGCCATGGGGTTCTTGCCAGCGAATCTTCCCACTATCATAAGGTCCGCTGTGTTGTAAAGCTGTTGCAAAAAGTTTGTGAGAAGTAGAGGGATGGCAAACATAATTATCCCTTGGACAATTGATCCCTCTGTTAAGTTTATATTTCTATTTGGTCTTCTTTTTCTACTCATCCAGATACCTCACAATCCCTATATAAATTTTCTTAAGTTCTCCAACCTTGCTGTTTAGTAGCTGACCATCTTTTATATCAGATATAGCATAAGTAATGTTAGCACCAAGGCAAGCTCCATACTCGTCACCTGTATCTGCATCCATACCTGATGGGATGTCAACTGCAATAATATAGTTGCCGTGGGCATTAATAAGATTAATTAGTTTCTTATAAAAATCATTGAGGGGCCTATTTAGTCCAATGCCAAAGATTGCGTCAAGAGTAACTTCATTGACTTCCATGGATTCAACTAGGTCATCAAAATCATTTTCATCTTCAATATAATTTATTTCAGTAAGTTTTTCTAAGATCTCAAGGTTCTTAGCAAATTCTTTTGTCATCTTGTCTCCAAGAACAAAGACTTCAACGAGCTTGCCATTTAAAATCAAGTGCCTTGCGATGACAAGTCCATCGCCTCCGTTGTTTCCCTTACCGCAAATTATTGTGTAGGAATTATACTGATTAATTTCGCGATAAATTCCCATTCCCGCGTTTTCCATTAAAATAAGAGAATCAATTTTGTATTCATCTATGGTTCTCTTTTCTAGTTCTATCATTTTATTTTTTGAAATTGTCACAGTAATTCCTCCTCTATCCTATTATATGCTATTTACTAAAAATTAAAACCTTATAGGCTTTATTTCTTCTAAGTAAATCAATTTTTTAATTCCTTAATGTATTTGGTGGCCCTTAAAATTTAAATTTTTGATAGCTTGATGACCAAGTTCTTAACTCTTAATTAACAATTTTTAAAAATAATTGTATTTAGCTATTGATATTAAGTATCATTTGGCTTATAATTAACTCAGGTTAAGAAATTAAAAAAAATTAAATAAATAAAATTTACGAATTTACATAGGAGGATATTATGACAAATTATCTTGATCTTGCACAAATGACAAGACCCGAGTTACTTGGTTGCGCTACAGAAATCTTTGAAAAAATTTCATGTTGTGGTAAAACTTCTTCTCTTGATGAGATTAAAAGACAAGTAGAAAACTTGAACACCTTTCTCTATACATACTTTTTAATTACATACAATAAGGACCTTACTTACCTACATACAGAGTTTTCAAACAGACTTGAAGGTTCGCTTACAGAGGCAGATGTTAAAATCATTGGACACGACTTAATCGAAGCTTATTCAAACTCTCTTCTTGATGCCCTAAGTTTTTCTAAGAACGAAATCATCGACAAGGCTTTAAAAATTATCAACGAAGAGTTTAGCAAGGGGCTTGGACTTGAAGACCTTGCAAACAAACTTCATCTTTCAAAAAATTATCTTTGTTCACTTTTTAAAGAAGAAACTGGTTTTACTTTCTGCCAGTACTTAAACACTTTAAAGACAAACAAGGCAAAGAAGCTTCTCTTAGAAGACAAGAAGACTCTTGAATACATTTCTTATGAGTGTGGATTTTCTTCACAACCTCATTTCACAATGACTTTTAAAAAGTACACAGGCAAGACTCCTAAGGAGTACAAGATGAGCCTACTAGCTGGATAATAATTTATTGAAATCCTCCAATTTTTACTATATTATGTAGTAATTGGAGGATTTTATGCTTTTTAATTCTTTTGAATACCTAATATTTCTCCCTATAGTTGTAATTTTTTACAACTTGCTCAGGGGAAAATTTAAAAATATATTTTTGCTCTTAGCAAGCCTTACATTTTATAGCTTTTGGAATGTGAAGTACACCTTCCTCATGATACTTTCGATTCTCATCACCTACATGACGGGGATTTTTATTGAAAACAATCGTGACTCCAAGGCTAAGATGAAGCTTGCTGTCTTTTTGTGCTTTTTTATAAATTTAGGCATCCTATTTATCTTCAAGTATTTTAACTTTTTTATGGACTTGGCAAGTAAGATCTCTGGTGGCAACTTTAACATAGCCCTTGACCTTCTCCTTCCCGTTGGGATTTCCTTTTATACCTTCCAGGCTCTTGGTTATACCATTGACGTCTACAGGAAGGACCTTGAAGCTGAAAGGTCACTTATTGATTACGCCCTCTTCGTTTGCTTCTTCCCTCAACTTGTGGCAGGTCCCATTGAGAGAAGTAGAAATCTTCTTCCACAAATAAAAAATCCCAAGAAGTTTTCTTATGAAAATCTTGTGAGGGGCTTGCAGCTATTTTTTTATGGAATGTTTTTGAAGTTAATCCTCGCCGACAGGGCTGCAATTTTTGTCAACGATGCCTTTAGTAATTACCAAACTTATTCTAAAGAATTCTTGTTAATCGGTGGCTTCTTGTTTACCCTACAAATTTATTGCGACTTTTATTCCTATTCAATTATGGCAAAGGGGTCTGCAAAAATTCTCGGCATCGACCTAATGGATAACTTTAAGGAACCCCTCCTTTCAAAATCCATCACAGAATTTTGGCGACGCTGGCACATTTCTCTTTCCACTTGGTTTAAGGACTATCTCTATATACCACTTGGTGGCAACAGACATGGCGAGTTGAGAAAGTGCATCAACCTTCTCATTGTCTTTTTAGTTTCTGGACTTTGGCATGGGGCAGAACTTTCCTTTGTCCTCTGGGGACTTATCCACGGAGCCTTTAACATCCTGGAAAGCCTGCTAGGGATAAACAAAAGTAAGAAATCAAATTTTTTATTGGACTTCTTTAGGAGAGTCTTGACCCTAGTAATTGTTGTTTTTGCCTTTATCTACTTTAGGGCAGAGAACATCCACCAGGGCAATGCTTACATCTTGGGAATTTTTAACAACCCATCAAGTAACAATCTCTTAGAAGAAATTGCAAATTCAAAATTCGGTATCGCAAACCTCTATCCCCTTGGCATTGGAATTTTTATCTTACTTGTCTTTGACATCATAAAATACAATAAGATAGACCTTTCAGAAAAGATATTCAAACTCTTCTTGCCAATAAGGTGGATAGTTTACCTTGTCTTCCTCCTTGCCATAATAATTTTTGGAATTTATGGTCCAGAGTTTTCTGAGTCAGCCTTTATTTATTTTCAGTTTTAGGTGGTTTAATGAAAAAATTTTTAAGAGTTTTAAAATCCATAATTTTTCTTGGCATCTTAATTTTTGCCTGCCTACAACTTAATAATTTATTTATAAGAAAGTCCCTTTCAAAGCCTTGGGACATGGGAAATAAAATTGGCGGCTTCTTTAACGAAAGCGAAGACTACAAGGCCATGTTCTTTGGCACAAGTCATGCCTACTGTTCCTTTGAGCCACTTTATATTTACGAAAAGACTGGCATGAAGTCCTATGTCTTGAGTTCTCAAAAGCAGCCCCTAAAGATTACAGCAACTTATGTGAAGGAGGCCCTTAAGAGAAAGAATCCCAAAGTCATCTTCGTCGACATCTACGGAGGGATTTTCAAAATTACAGAGGACCTGGGAGTTGTAAATTCTTATTCCGACTACCTTCCCATGTCTCTTAACAAGCTCAAGATGGTAGGAACAAAAGTCCCAAGAGGCTTTAAGGCCACTGCCCTCTTCCCCCTCGTCGCCTACCATTCAAGGTGGGATGACCTAAAGGATGAGGACTACCACTTTGACAAGAAAACTTATGAGGACTACCTCAAGGGTTATGTCCTCTTAAAGGGTCAAAGCCAAGACTTTAAAAAAGATATAATTAAGGATAAAGAAAACTTTTTAAAGTCTGTATCATCCTTTGACGAGGAAGCCTATTTAAAAGAAAACTTAAAGGCAATTGACGAAATAATAGAAACTTGTCAAAAAAATGGAGCTCAAGTCTACTTTGTGAAGACACCAATTTATTCTTACTCTTACTATGCAAACAACATAAAAGTTTTTAAGAAATACCTAGAAGATCATGGGGCAAAGTTTATTGACTTTAACGACTTTTATCACGAGATGGGACTCTCTAAAGATGACTTCTACGACCCCCATCACCTTAACGTCTCTGGTGCCGAAAAATTTAATGACTTCTTCATCGACTACATGAAGAGGGAAGGAGTCTTCAAAGAAAATCTTGCCAAGGACAAGTCATGGCTTGAAGACTTGAGAACTTACAATATAAATAAATCTTGATAGACTAAGTCAATTAGACTTGGTCTATTTTTTTATTTATTACACTTTAATGGGATAATATTCATAAGTTGAAGCTTTTTAAAATAAATACGAAAATAAAATTATAAGCTTTCCTCTATAATTTCTTGATTTTTATTAAATATGATAATAGAATATGTTTAAAGGAGGTTTTTATGACAATTAGAGATTTGGAAATATTTATCGAAGTATGTAAGACAAAAAATATGTCCAAGGCTGCCGAAAATTTAAAAATTTCTCAGCCAACTGTTTCTCATGCAATTTCACAAATTGAAAATGAATACAATGTCCAACTATTCGATAGGATTTCAAAAAAATTATACATAACAGACGTTGGCTTAAGATTATTTGATTATGCCAAAAATATTTTGGAACAATTTCAAAATACTGTTATTTACCTACAAGGTTCATCAGCTGGACACAGTATCAACCTTGGAGTTAGTTCATACTTTAGCTCACAATTTCTATTAGAAATTATTAATGAATATGAAAAATTACACGAAGATGTAAAGATTAGAGTTTATGTTGACTTACGTGAAGAATTACTTAAAAAATTAGATGCTGGTATAATTAACATAGCAATTATAGACGGAGAAGCAGACCTTGATAAAATTGTTTCTGTTCCTTTCTACAAGGATGAAATTTATGTTATTTCATCTAATCATTCTGATTTAAAAGACAAGCCTGTCCTAGATCATGACGACCTAAAGGGCAAGAAGTTTGTTTTAGGTTATCTTGGTGAGCAATCAATGAAAAATCTACATTCTTACTTGAGAGACACTAACATCCCAATTGATATTAAGTATATCTGCAAGAACAAGGACATGGTCCTAAATATTGTTAAGTCTTCTGACGCAATATCCTTTGGCGCCAAGTCTTCCTTTAACGATGACGATATCATCATGCACAAGGTTAAGGATTTAGACATTTCTAGAAACTACAACTTGGTTTACCACAAGGAAACTTACCTAAAGAAAAACCTAAAGGACTTTGTTCAATTTATCAAGAATAAGTTCAAAGAAAAAAATTAAGATGGAATTACAATTCTTAAAATTTTTAGAATCAATCCACTCCCCCATCCTAGACAAGCTTATGGTTTTTATAACAAGTCTTGGCAATGGGGGAATCTTTTGGATTGGCCTTGGCCTTTTTTTCTTATTACAAAATAATAAGACCTCAAAAAAGAAGGCCCTTGGTCTATTCCTTAGTTTAATTATTTTTTCTATTGCGGGACTTTTGATTTTGAAACCCCTCATTGGAAGACCAAGACCCTTTATGGTTGAGTCTTTTAATCTTTTGATTAAGCCCCCTATGGGTTATTCCTTCCCATCAGGTCACACAGGATCATCCTTTGCCGCAGCTTTTGCTCTTTATTATTACAATAAAAAAGAAGGCATACTCGCCCTTGTCTTAGCTGCCTTAATAGGATTTTCACGTATGTATTTATCAGTCCACTATCCCACAGATGTCCTAGCAGGCCTTGTCCTGGGAGGTCTATCAAGTCTAGTGGCTACAAAAATAATAAACAAGAAGTATAAAAAAACTACCTCATAAAATTTTTTTAAGAGGTAGTTTCTTTTTTTGCGATTTTAATATTTAATTCTTCGCCAAGACTTCCATAAATTTCTTGGTATTCTTCGTAGACATTTTTAAGTCTATTTAAGTTGAAGTCAATGGCTTCCTTGTCCTCAAGCATGTCCAACTGGTTGAGGGGAAATCTTTCAAACAAAATAGAAATTTCTATCTCAAGATCCTCCCTCATCTTCTCAAGATCTTCGTTTGTCATCTCAAGTTCCCTTGGCTTGTCCTTCTTTAAAAATTCTTCAAGCTCGTCCTTGTCAGCATTTTTAAAGGCATCTCTCGCCTGGTCAAAGTCTTCAAGAGAAAAGTCATAGAGCTTGGGGCTGTAATAAAAGATTACCTGCCTAAAGAGGTCTTCAACTTCCCTCAGCTTGTCATCATCTATGAGTCTAGACCTGCCTACAAAGTTCTCCTCTTCTCTAAGCTCTTCAAGGTCTCTCTCAAATTCTTCATCTACTTTCTTCTTGGCAAGGTCTGGAGAAAGTTTATCCAAGAGTTTTATGTTTCTTCTAAGCTTTCTAATATTTAAATTTAGGGTATCTACATAATTTTCTAGGTCTCCAAAGATTTCCCTATACTTGTCTTCAGTCTTGGGAATCAAGTTTATAAGTGTGTCCTCCCTTACAAAGATAAGTTCCGACACCAAAAATTTCAAATAGCTTCTTTCCATTTAATCACCTGTCTGGTCTTAAACTTTATTACAAGTCTTCTAATATGTCAACGCTAAAGACATTGTAAGAAAAAACTGGCAACTTCATAAATCCCCTTAGGTCGTTGTAGTCAATGTAGGACTTGTCCTTGTTCCATCCATCGTAAACGTGCAAGAACTTTAACTTCATTCCCCTGAACTTGTAAATTGAGTAGCCTGAAACAACCAAGGAGTGGTTCTTGTAATAGCCTGACCCCAAGTTCATGAGAAGGGGTTTAAAGTTATCAATCTCTCCCTTTACGTGGGAGTAAAAGTTGCCGAGATAAATTCCCCTTGCCCTTATGCCAATTTTATTTTTCTTGAAGTAGGAGTTGGCAATGTGGGAGATTAAAAGAGGAAGGGTGCCAATGCTTTTGAAGTAACCATTTTTCTTGGCAATACCAAAGACTTCATCGTAAATTTCAAATTTGTCCTTGTCCTTGAAGTAATAATTTATAATCCTAGTGAGGCTTGCTATAGTGCAGTTGTTGTGGCTGTCCTGAAAATCTTTTTGCAAGAAGTCTGGCAGGTCCAAGTCGCTGGACTCAATAAATCTTGCCCCAGGATAAGTCTTTTCTACATAAGTATCTAAGTTTGCAATTCTATTTTTTTCCATTTTTTCCTCCCAACCTATTTATACCCTTGAAAGAAATTTTTATTTGCCTTCACTTCTCCTTGGTCCAGGCATATTAGCCATGTGACTCCAATAACTTCTTTGCATATCTCCCATCCTGTCTATATCTCTTTTTCGTTTGTCAGGAGCAACTTCATCATAAAAGGAAAGCCAGAGGTCAAAGAAGGCATCAGTAGACTTCATGTCCTCTGACATTTCAAATTCAAAAAACTTGCCCTCTTCTCCATTATAGATCACTGCCTTATTCCTCCTAAAATCTGCAATGACAAAACTTTTGTTGGCAAGCTTAGTCTTGAAGTGTCTATAAACAAAATATAGGATGTCATTTTGTGGCTGGAACTTGGCAAAGAGGAGACCCTTCTTTTCTTCAAAAGGGATGTTCTTGTAGGAGTTAATTTCTCCTGAGACCCTATCTAATAAATTCTTAAAGTCTTTTACATCCTTATCATCACTTTCAAGATAATAAAAGCCATGGAGGTAGAGCTTCTTCAGAGTTCTGGCTATGGCAAGCTCCTTCTTCTCACTGGGCACAGCGAAGACCTTTAAGATTGAGTCGTAAAAGGAATAGGAGAAGTTTTTTATTATAGACTTCCTAACCCTAAGGGCCTTGTCCTCTTCTGTGGGGCACTTGATCCTTTCTTTTTTGGAATTAACCTGGCTTACTCTTTTTGAAATTGAGTCCACTTCTTCTAGGACCTTGTAGGCATTAAAGATTACTGTGAAGAATCCCTCAATGGTCCCGTCGTATAAGTAAATCATACTAAGTCTCTCTCCTCTCTTTATAAATTAAAATAAGACTTATCTTGAGTCAAAGCTTATATCTTTCTACAAGGTCATTCTAACATTGAAACTTCCGTTTGTAAACAAATTTTCTTTCACTAGATTTTTGATGGTTTTTTATGTTCTTGTAGCCCTTTATGACTTTATAAACTTCTGCAAGTTAATAAGTATTAACGACTTTATAATTTTTTACAAACCCATAAGAGTCCATGACTTCACAATTTTTTATGACCTCATGCCTTTTCACCAGCTAATTAAGACCACAAAAAAAATCTGCCCTAAGGCAGATTAATATTTCTTATTTACAATTAAATTATCACATTGAAAGCTTGCCAGCGTTGGATATATAAGATGAAATTCTTTCCATTGCTGCAAGAGTCTTTTCATAAAGAAGTCCTGACTCAGGATTACAAATTTTTTCCCTCATCCTAATCATGTGATTGTTTCTAAAGGCTGATGCCTCTTTTTGAACAAGCTCGTTAGATTGACGCATGAAGAGAACTCTCTCGTCTTTTTCCATGTCTCCGTCATAGGAGTGGAACATCTTGTCAATAATTGCGTTTATTTCTCTCAATTCGTCAAAGGTTACATCTGTGAACAAAAGACCTTCGTCATTTTTTAACTTGGCAACTTCGGCAATGTTCTTGGAGTGGTCCCCAATTCTTTCCATGTCCCTTGATATTCTAAGGTAGTTTGCGAAGTTAGCAGAAGTCTGCTCGTTCATAGATAGACCCAAGGAATCAATTATAAAGGCTGAAATTTGTTTGTTGAGGTAGTTGATAACTTTCTCTCTCCTAAAAACTTCTTCGTATTTTTCTTCGTCAAATTCTTTTAAAAGTTCCACAGAGTGTTCGTAGTTCATAGCAACTACATCAAGTAGCCTTCTCACCTCTGCCTTGACGTCAGTAAAGGTTGCTGGCGCATCCTTTACAACATTTAAGTTGATGTACTGTAAAGACATCTCTTCTTGTTCCTTGTCAATACCAGGAATAATCTTGAAGGCTAGGTCTGCAAGTTTCTTGGAGAAAGGAATTAATAAAATTGTTGTTACAATGTTAAATAATGTGTGAAGGTTGGCTATTTCTGCTGCCGGCAAGTTCCTTGAGAAGCTTATAACTATCTTGTCTATTGGAATGACAAAGGATGCAAGCACGAAAATTATTGTACCAATAATGTTAAATAGAACGTGGACTAGGGCAGTCCTTCTTGCATTCTTAGAAGATCCAACTGAAGATAAAACTGAAGTCACACAAGTACCAATGTTAAATCCTAGGATTATATACATGGCAGAGTGGAGTGATATTACACCTTGGTTGGCAACGGCTTGCAAGATACCAAGGGATGCTGATGATGATTGGAGTAAGGCTGTTACACCTGTACCTGCCAAGACTCCCAAGATTGGATTGTCAAACTTCGTCATCAAGCTAGCGAATCCAGGATAGTCCCTTAGTGGTGCCATAGAGTCACTCATAAATTGCATACCCATGAATAAGAATCCAAGACCGATAATTGATTGGCCTATATATTTTTTCTTCTTACTCTTGGAGAAGGTGTTCAATAAAAAACCTACAAAGGCAATTATAGGTGCTAGGGTTGAAATATTTAGGGCTACTAATTGACCAGTGATTGTTGTACCAATATTGGCCCCCATAATAATTCCTACAGACTGATAGATAGTCATGAGACCTGCGTTTACAAAACCCACAACCATTACTGTAGTCGCAGAAGATGATTGAATCACTGCAGTGACAAGAGCACCAACAAGTATGGATTTAAAAAAGTTCGAAGTCATCTTTTCAATGACAACTCGGAGCTTATCACCTGCGACTAATTCGAGACCTGAGCTCATCATTTCCATTCCATAAAGGAAAAGAGCAAGTCCTCCTAATAGTTCAATAAAATAATTAATTGACATAAGTCCTCCCAAATCTTTTTTCAATTTCATCTTACAATATAATTCCTAATTTTTAAAGACAAAGTAAAGATTTTGTAAAGAAATTGCTAAAAGAAAAAAGACGGCTAAGCCGTCAAAAATTATTTTCTTCTTTAATTGTTTTTATAATTCTCAATTTTTAATTTGCCCTTGAGGCCCTTAGGTAAAAGGGTATTGCCATTAATTGGGCAAGAATTGAAAGGCCAATCATAAGTGGAAGTGAGGCTGAATAGATTAGACCAAGGAGCCAGGACCCCAAGAACCAAAAAATTCCAAAGGAGCATTCAAAGATCCCATAGCCTGTGGCCCTGTTCTTCTTTGGAACCATGGAAGTGACAGCAGCCTTTAAGATTGACTCTTGGGCCCCCATCCCTATGCCCCAAAGGACTAGGCCAAATAAAATTGCAAGTTCACTTTTAAATCCAAAGATAAAGAAGGAGAAGGGGGCAGAAATTATTGTAGATATAACAAGAGCCCTCACACCTTTCTTGTCGTAGATGTGACCAAAGACAAGGGCAGCTAGGGCATCCACTAACATGGCACCTGCGTATAAAAGTGGTAGGGTCTCTTGGCTTATAAATTTAAAATTTTCATAGCTTCCACCAAGTCCCACAAGATTTTTGGATATATGCATTATGACTAAGGCGTAGTCCATGAAGCCAAAGGCAAAAAGTGAAATCCCAAAAATATAATAAATAAAGGACTTCTTCATGACAAAGGTCTCTTCCTTTTTTGTTTCTGGTTCAAAGGACTCTGGGTTTGGAAACTCCCTCTTAGTTACAAATAAAAGTAGGATTGTAATAAAACCTGGGATTGCCAAGAAGGCAAAGGCAGTCCTATAAATTTCAAAAGTTGTCCCCTTAGTCTTAAAAAGCATGACGAGATAAAGAAAGACTGGCCCCAAGAAAGCTCCAATTTGATCTAACATCTCTTGGATTCCAAAGGACTTGCCTACTCCCTCTTGGCTAGCAGCAAAGGACATGATAGTATCCTTGGCAGGCTTCTTGATTGCCTTACCCATTCTTTGGATTACAAGTAGTGCCGCAGCGGCAATCCAACCTCCTTCGCCCACAAGGGCAAGGGCAGGGACTGCTAAGATGTCTAATATGTAGCCAAAGATTACCATGGGCCAATACTTTCTTGTCCTGTCAGTTATTTTTCCAAAGACATACCTCATGGAGTAGCCAATGAGTTCTCCAAGACCTGCTATAAATCCAATGGTGCCTGCTGATGCACCAAGTAGGGCAAGGTAGGCTCCCCTAATGCTTGATGCCCCTTCATGGGTCATGTCTGAAAAGAGGCTTACAATTCCAAATAAAATTATAAATGTCATTGCCCTTGAAAATCTTTTTTCCTTCATCTTCTTCACTCCATTATTCAATCCCAAAATTTTTCTTCATAATAAATTTATTTCTTCTTAATAAAAACTGTAAGGCCATTGATTAATATTGACCCAAGAGTGCAGACAAATAGGGCCTCTCTTATTGTGGGTATTACATCAAGGGCACCAGCAATATCTTCTTTTTCGAGAAAATTTGCTCCCATATTATAAAAAGAAAAAATAGCAAGGCAGGTAAAGGCCATGCTGAGGAAGCAATCCTTAGAGGAGTCCAAACCCCTTGACCAAGCCAAGACATTTTTAACCGCAAAAAATATTGCAATAAATCCACAAATAATTCCCATCTTATCCTTCTTTCTTAAAAAATTCCTCTCTAGTAAGTAAGTTTACATTTACATCTCTTTTCTCATCCATGAGAGGAAGGTATTCGTCTTTTATTACTTTTTGTGGAAGGAAGCCACACTTATCTTGAACTCTCTTCGATTTTTCGTTTCCTGTATAGTAACCACACCAAACCTTGGTCATACCCAAGTCGCAAAAAGCATGCCTCAAGATTTCTCTTACAGCTTCAGGCATAAGTCCTCTTCCCCAAAACTTTTTGCCCAGCCAATAACCAAGCTCGCACTCATCATCCCTATCTGTGAGCTTTGTATTGCCTCTTAACTTCAATTCAATTGCTCCTATTGCCTCATTGTTTTCTTTGAGAGCAAGAGCATAGGCTTCTTTCCCATTAAAAACATTTTTTATTGTCCTAATGCTATCTTCAATAGACTTGTGAGCAGGCCAACCTGCAACTGGTCCAACTTCAGGATCCTTGGCATATTCAAACAAGGACTCCGCATCATCAAGCGTCCATCTTCTAATAATAAGTCTTTCTGTCTCCATATTTTTAAATCCTATTCCAATCCTTTGATTTTAATTCTTCATATCTTTCTTGATTGCCTTCAAAAATTTTGCCCTTGAAGTCAACTTCATACATGACCTTCTTGCCCAAGTGCCTTAGGCTTATAATGGCCTTATTATTTTTCTCATCAACTTCAAATTCTTCAATTTCATTCCAAGGCATGAGGTAGAAGTCCCTCTTTGTTGAGTTTGAAATTTCACTTTCGTAAAGTCCCTTAGGGCTAAAGTAGAGGACAAAGGTCCTTGACGAATCCATAGTGTAGAAGAGCCCACCTATTATCATAAGCTTAGCCAGTCCTGTCTTTAGGTCATTTGCCTTAAAGGCTACTAGGTAGTTGTCCCTATCTCCAAATATTTTTTCCACCTTGTCACTAAATTCCTTCTTGTCGTTAAATAATAATCCCATAAAAAACCTCACTTAAATATAAAAACTTCCTTGATGTCTTTGCCCAAGACCTTGCAGATCTTGTAGGCTGTTTCAAGAGTTGGACTAATGGTGTTGTTCTCGTAGGCCATGATTGACCTCCTCTTAAGTCCCACAGCCTTGGCCAACTTGTGTTGAGAGAGTCCAAGCTCTTTTCTGTACTCAGCAATTTTATTTTCTATTACTACATTTTCTATTTCCATTAAATCACCTGGCGTATTTGGTTACATTTATAGTACCAAAATTTGTTCGCAACTTCAATAATTTTTCCAAAGACTAATTGTCAAATCAAATGCAAGACCTATGCTAAGAAACCAAAAAGTTTTCTTCTAGGCCCTGCCTCTTATGGTAAAACAAAAATAATTAAAGGTGCCTAGAAAAATCTAAGCACCTTTTTAATCTTCTAGATTTATATACACTTTTTGCCCATGGGGACATATTTTTGGATAGTCCAAATGTTTATTTAAGCTTTCCATTAGCTTATCTCCTGTTGCATGCTCTAAGAGGTCAGCCTGGTCGTGGATTTCATCTTCGTCAAAGTCTAGGACTTTTTCTAAGAACTGCTCCCATAACCTGTGGATGGAAATTAATTTTTTTGCGATTTTTTCCCCATCCCTTGTGAGATAAATTTTTTGATTTTCCACATAGACTAGGCCTTCTTCTGATAATTTTTTTATCATTTCTGTGACAGAAGGCTTGGAGACTTTTAAATAAAAACTAAGATCTTTATTTAGAGAGTAGCCTCTTTCTTCTATATCTTTAAAAATATTTTTTATATAATCTTCCTTGCTTGGGCTCATTTGATATTAAACTCCTCTAAAAGTGATGTATATTTATTATACCCCAAAGAAGTCAGCTCATAAATCATTTTGTCAGAATTTAAACTTATGAGTTTTTTCTTAGTTAAATAGAAAATATTTTTATCAGTTGTTGCCTTGTCCCAATTTAAGTGCTTGGCTATAGAGTCTGCACCAAGTTCTGCTTTCTCTTCTTCTCTTCCTTGGTGAGAACCTATGTGGATTAAAATAGAATAGGCCTTTATAAGCATCCTATTTTGATGTCTTACATAAATTTGTCCAATCATTCCATTCTTGTTAAAGATTAAGACTAGTAAAAACACTAGACCTGCCATGGCGGCAGTTGTTCCTGACATAGAAAGGTTTAAATAAGTCGCCACTAAGAAGCCCAACATACAGTTTATAAAGGCAAATATTGCTGATAAGAAAAGCATCTTTTTTAAGTCTTTACTTATAATATAGGCAGTTGCACCAGGTGTAATAAAGAAGGATATTACAAGTATGGCGCCTACACTGTCAAAGGAAATTACAGCACTTAATGATGCAAGACTCATAAGGGCATAAAACAATAACTTTGATGAAAAACCGCTTATACTTGCGAAGTCTGGATCAAAGCTTGTAACTTTTAACTCCTTAAAAAAGACCACTATAAATAAAGTATTTACAATAAACATTCCACTTGATAGGACTAAGGCCTTTGGAAGTTCAAAGCCCAGGATAGTTATTGTGTTAAGTGGTGCAAGTATTACTTCACCCATTAGGACGACGTCAGTATCTAGGTGGACATTTCTTGCAAATTTTGTAATTAAAATTACTGCAAGGGCAAAGAAAAGTGGAAAGACTATTCCAACTGCATCGTCGTTTTTGACAAGTCCAGTGTTGGATAAGCTTTCTATTGCATATACAGTAATAAGCCCAAAGACTGCGGCTCCAAGTATTAACATAGGCGATTCAATGTCCTTCGTTATAAAATATGCAAGAACTATACCTAAAAGGACAGAGTGACTTATGGCATCTGTTAGCATAGAAAGAGATCTAAGCATTAGGAAAGACCCAATCCCAGCGCAGCTTAGGGCTGTCATAAATAAAATAATAAAAATCATTATATTCATTTGTAGGTCATCCTTCTTCTGTACTTTGCTATAAGACCCCTAGGTCCAAATAGAAGAGATAAAAAGGCAAGACTTGTCATTATTACAATAATAGTCGCCCCTGTACTCATGCCGTCATAAACTGTTGATATATAGGTCCCAAGGACTGCAGAAAATCCTCCAAGAGAGCTCGCAATAGCCATTACCCTAAAGAAGTCGTTAGACCACTGTAAGGCTGCAATGGCAGGGACTATTAAGAGTGATGAAATTAAAATTGCTCCAACTATTTTAAGTCCTGTCCCAATTAAACTCATGGCAGAAATCATAATAACTGCATAGATAAATTTTTCGTTTATGCCAATGGTCTTGGCATAGACTTCATCAAAGATAAAGACCTTAATCTCCTTATAAAACAAAGTTATGAGTAGTAAAACTGCAATAGAAATTACAAGAATAATTTTTACGTCAGTCTCCATCATGTAGGCAGCTTGACCAAATATATAGTTAGATAGTCCTGATTGAGTTGCACCCCTGTAGTTTGGATTTCCTTGGATATGGGACTTAAGTGCCATACCAAGGCCAAAGAAAGAGGATAGGACAATAGCTAAAATTGTATCAAGACCAATCTTTGAATTCTTATTTATGACTTGAATTAAGATAAAGGCAATGGATCCTGAGAAAATTGCTCCAAATAAAAGGATAACAGGATTTCTCGAAGAAAAAACCATAAAAGCAAGGACAAGACCTGGAAAGGCTGAGTGCCCTATGGCATCTCCTATTAGGGACTGCCCCTTTAAAACTGTAATAGTCCCTAAGGCAGCAGAAGAAATTGCCAGAAGTAGGGTCCCAATAGCTACAACTAAAAAGCTATAGGAAGTTAAAACATCAATTTTAAACATTTATCTCGCCTCCAAAGGCCCTTTCAATATTTTCCTTGGTAAAGACTTCTGAGACCTTGCCTTGGGCAAGAATCTTTTTATTTAAAATAACCAAGTGGTCAAAATATTTATCCACTGTATTTAAATCGTGGTGGACCACAATAGAAGTTTTTTTATTTCTCTGTGATTCCTTTAAAAAACCCATTATTATACCTTCGGTTTTTTTGTCAACACCAGCAAGAGGTTCATCCATGAAAAATATGCTGGCATCAGATGCAATGGCGCGGGCTATAAAAACTCTTTGCTTTTGCCCTCCTGACAATTGAGAAATTTGTCTATTTTCAAATTCCGAAAGGCCAATTTTTTCTATAGCTGCCCTGGCAATTTCCTTGTCCTTCTTGCTAGGCCTTTTAATCCAGCCACAGTGGATATACCTTCCCATTAAGACAACGTCAAAAACAGTTGTAGGAAAGTCCCAGTTGACTGAAGACGATTGGGGGATATAGGCAATTTCTTTTTGAACTTCTTTTAAAGATTTGCCCATAATTTCAACCTTGCCAGATAAAATGTTTTTAAGCCCCAAGATTCCCTTTAGAAGAGTTGATTTACCTGCTCCATTGGGACCAATAATTGCAGTGATGGAATTATTTATAAAATCCACATCATTATCCCAGATTACTGGCTTGTCGTCATAGGCTATAGTCAAGTCTTCAACCTTTATAATTACATCATTTTTCAATTTAATCACCTATTTTAAATTATCCACGATTAAATCAATGTTGTGCTTATACATATCAATAAAATTATCTCCAGCTTGTCCTTCTGGTGCTAGGGAGTCAGAGAAAAGTTCGTGGCCTTCTCCACTAATAACCTTTACATCAAAGCCCTTAGCAGCACATAGTTCCCTTAACTTTTCCATTCTTGCAGGGTCAGTTGTTGATTCAGCAAAAATTGCAGGAACTTTTTTCTCAACTATAAAGTTAGCAGTTTTTTCAATATCTTTATTCGCAACTTCAGAGTCAGTTGAAACACCTTGAGGAGCAACAACTTTAATATTATAAGCTCTTGAGAAATAATTAAAAGCGTCATGAGGAGTTATTAGATACCTATGTGCATCTGGAATTTCATCAAGCTTTTTCTTGTTGTATTCATCAAGTTCATCAAGCTTTGCTAAGTAATTTTTTAAATTTTCTTCAATTTCAGCCTTGTGGTCAGGTACTAAGTCAGAAAGAGCCTTGGCTGCATTTTCTGTAGCCATCTTGTAGAGGGAAATATCGAACCAGAAGTGAGGGTCAACAATAATTTCTCCATCTTGGTCCATTTCTCCAAGCTTTTCTTTTGGGAAGTTTTTTGAAAGATTTACACCAGATTTTTCTAGAATATCTACCATCTTTCCTTCAAAGTGAAGACCGTGGAATAAAACCAGGTCAGCCTTTTCAATTTTCTTAGCATCATTAGTCTTTGGAATATAAAGGTGTGGGTCTTCCCCTGCTGGAATGATTAAATCAATATCAACAAAATCTCCAGCAAGAGTCTTTGTCATGTCGTATAAAAAAGAAGTAGTAACAGTAACTTTTTTCTTTCCTGTATCTTGTGTCTGTCTTTGACTATTACTTTTTGAATTAGCATCATTAGCCTTTGGCGTACAAGCCGTCAAACAAAGCATAAGTGCCAGTGCTAAAAATATTTTTTTCATAAATTTCTCCTTTAAATTTAAAATTGATAAACTTACATTAATTAGGCGATCCTAACTAAGATTATAAAAATACCTAGTAAAATTGTCAACTATAATTTATATATGTAGGTAAAATAAAAAAGAGAGCTTATGCTCTCTTGTAATTGATTATTTGAAGGCATGCTGTAAAGTTCCAAAACAATATCCGCTTTCCCCTTTATGATTTAGTCTGCCTGACTCTACTACATCTGCCTCCCAGTGACCTAACTCTTGCCTCGTCTATATTTCTTTATTGGGAATTATTTAGTATAACTTCCTCTACTAACTTTTATTTTAGATGAATTCCTCTTGTGTTGCTCTTCTTAGGATAAATTTTCCATTAAAAAATCAGTGATTTCCATCACTGACTTATAAATTTATTTTATTTTTTCAAAGGTCCTTCCACCATCTTTTGAGATATAGTTGGCTTTATTGTTATTTACATCATTAAATTCCAAATGGATGACGCCATCCTTATCCATCCTTCCGGAAACCTTTGGACTTGTCTCTTCAAGTTCAGATAAAAATTCCATCTTGTCGCCAGAAATTTTTACGAGAAACCAGCGTGACCTTGCCCCTGCCCTATCAACTTCAAGTAGGCCGTAGTCAGAATTTTCTATCTTTATGGTGTCAGAGGCTTCAAAGTTTTTTAATAGCTCTTCCTTGTTATCTTTTACTTCTTCCTTATTATCTTTTACTTCCTTTAAATCTTGATTTTTATTTTCTTCCTCTGGTCTCTCACCATCAAGACCTTCCCTTCCATAAATCAAAATTTTTAAAATATCCCTTGTCTCATCGTCCTCAATCTTATTTAAATCAGCAAAGGTATTTTTAATTTCATTTTCACTTAGCTTATCCATGGTGATGATCTTTTTTCTGTAGACTTCATAAACTGGGTCAAACCAGCCCACATTTAAGATGTAAAAATTTTCATCATCATAGGCAACTTGTCGGTTTTCTTTTCCAGCAAAAGCAAAGACCATAAGTATATAAGCCATTGAAATGATACAAAGTCCTATTAAGATTAGACCCACAAGGACCTTTAAGTACTTGTTAAACTTAAAATTTAAAATCTTATAAATGGATAAAATTTGTAGGCCAAAGAAAACTAAAAAGCTAAGACCAAGTATGATGTTGTTAATCATTGGAATAAATTCAATTTTATTAATTAAAATTAAGGCCCCAAGTACTTGACCAAAGGAAAGTAAGTAAAGAAAAATATATAAAAATTTTTTATTTTTTAAGGTCATAGGCTCCTCCTAATAATCTTTTCTTACATTATAAGTAATTCAAAAAAATTTGCAAAAAAATTAGGAGAACTTGTCTCCTAATAATTTACATATTATCTTTTACACCAACAGCAACCATCCTTGCCTTAGCACGAACTTCGCCATCAGCTTCCATTACCATGTTAACAATTACCTTTCTCTCGCCAATTTCTTCAGCAGTGGCAGTAACTGTAACTTCCTTGTCCATTGGAGTTGGCTTTTTGAAATCAACTTCAAGCCTTGCTGTTATAAATCTGCCAATAACTGTGTCCTCATTAAGTTCAAGGCCAAGGTCTCTGTGCTTGAACCAAGCAGCTGAAGCAGTGCCGTGGCAATCGAAGATCATGGCAATCATTCCACCAAATAGGTTGGCAGGAACCCCACCAGTGTAAACTGAATCAGGAGTAACCCTTGCGATGCACTCACTTCCATCTTCAGATGGATAAGATCTTAAGTGCATTCCTTCGTGATTTTTTGGTCCACAACCCCAGCAATATTGAAATCTTTCGCCGTAAGTTTCTTGAATGGCAATTTTTTTATTATCTGACATAATATCCCCCTCGTAATCTCATTTGTAATTTTATTTTATCACATCTGCTCATCAATTTCTTCTTTTCATACTCCTATTGATTTACTTTGAAGTCAAGAGCTTTATATAAAAAAGATTCATGCAAAAAGCTTGCATGAACCTTTAAAATTCAAATTTAAATTACATATTAGTAAGCCCGCCGTTTGAAAGCAAAATTTGTACCTTGATATTAGATGCTTGGTCTGATGCAAGATAGAGAAGAATTGCAGCAATTTCTTCTGCCTATAATTTTCTATGTATTTCCTTTTGTTTTTTTAGCCTAACTCGCCCTCTAAAAATCTGCAATAGTATGAGTTATTCCTTGCTAGGATTTCGCAGTGGTTAAAGCCCTTCCAAATTTTTACTTTTACATTGGGAAGTTTCTTCTCAATTATCTTTTTTGAATCCTTTAAATTAAATTCTTCTGACCCGTAACAAAAAATACATTTCTCTTGGTCTGCCTTGGATAGCTTAGGGACTTTTACATAAACAAAATTCTTGACAAGGTTGGTCACACTTTTTTTATCCATGCCAATAAGAGTGTCTGCAATAATATTGCTCCACTGCTTGCCATAAAATTTTTCAATTTCATCTAGGGCGAACTTCCTATCCTTAAGAGCCTTCTTTTGCTTATCCATTACAAACTTTCTAGCCAAAATTTCCTTTATTTTAGATCCTTCTGACAGGGAACAAGCTTCAAATATACACTTATTAAATTTTATTTTTTTAGAATTTAATAAGTTTAACAGAACAAGTCCGCCCAAGGATGCCCCCAAGGCTAAGTCTATTTCTCTTATGCCCTTTTTTAGTAGGTGGTTTTCAATTTTCTTCACTTCAATCTCAGTCGACTTAAATACTTCCTTTGACTTGCCATGACCTGCTAGTTCTGGAATTATATATCTATAATCACTTGACAACTTATCAGCTATTAAATTTTTCATGGCCTCTGCAGTAAATCCTAGAGGATGTATAAGTAGTATTGTCTTTTTATTTTCTTTGTTTACTTCTATAAAATCCATTTACCTAACCCTTGCTAAAATTTTTTATGTCTCCTATTAACTAGATAGACTTGCTTTAAAATATTGCTGAAGTTCTAAGGGAATTATATGTTAAATGAAAAATATTTTCAATCTAGTACATATGCTTGGAGCCTCTAGCTTGCTACCAAAATATTAGCTTATCAAAGTAGCTTAGTTCTTTGACTATTAAATTATACTTCTACCCTTGCCCATCTATAGTTAGATAATTAAAAGCCTCCTAAACTTGTCTTAATATAAAAAAAGATTCATGCAAAAATCTTGCATGAACCTTTAAAATTCAAAATTAAATTACATATTAGTAAGTCCGCCGTCTGAAACCAAAATTTGTCCGTTGATATTAGATGCTTGGTCTGATGCAAGGAAGAGAAGATTTGCCGCAATTTCTTCTGCGCTTGCCACCATCTTGTCAAGCTTTGGTCCCCTCATTACAACTTCAATTCCCTTTTCGTCAACATCATTAAGATTTTCTAGGATTTCTGTTGCGATGCCACCAGGCGCTACAGCGTTGCAGCGAATTTTGTCATTGGCATACATAGCAGCAGTGTTTCTCACTAGACCATGGATGGCACTCTTGGACATTGTGTAAGCAACTCCTGCCTTGCCGCCTCTTACACCTGCTATTGATGTTGTTGCAACAATTGAACCTCCATCTTTCATTAGAGGGATAGCAGCCTTAAAGAGTCTAAAGGATCCCTTTACATTAACTTCAAAAATTCTGTCAAAAGTTTCCTCTTGGCAGTGAGTTACAGGTTCAAACTTATCCATTATGCCGGCGTTGGCAATGAGGACATCTAGCTTGTCATTTTCATTTTTTACCTTTTCAAAAAGTCTATCCACATCTTCTTGCTTTGACACGTCACCTGGAACAGGAATTATTTCTCCCTTGTAGCCCAAAGACTTTGCTTCTTCAGCTAGAGCTTCCAACTTTTCCTTTCTTCTTGCAAAGGAATAAACTTTTGCCCCTTCACTTGCTGCCATAAGGCTGGCAGCTCTTCCTACACCAGATGATGCTCCTGTAATAACAAGAACTTTACTTTCAAATCTCATAATATCCTCCTTTGTTTACTTTATTATAATACCATTGTAACAAATTATAAGTCGCTTTTTTATATTAATTTACTTTTCTAAATTCATTTCTCAAAATGATTTTCGTAGTTATCTATTAATAGTCTAAGTCTCTTCACTTCTTCTTCAAGAAGTTCTCGTCCCTCATCGGTTATCTTGTAATATTTTCCCTTCTTGTCTACTTCGACTCTTGTAATAAAATCATTTTCTAAAAACTGTGCTAAGAGGGCATAGAGGGTTCCTGGCCCTAAGTTTATTCTCCCCCCTGTGATTTCACTTACCCAGGCTGTTATCTCTGCCCCGTTTCTAACTTGACCTAGTGCCAAGAGGGTGTAGTACATGGGCTCTGTTAGGGTTTGGAATTGGTCTCTTGCCATGCTTACACCTCCAAGATCCTTGAAATCTCTTCTTGAACTTTGTCATCCTCTAGATTACCACTCACTTCTAAGACTACATCTTTATTTAAAATTAAATATTTTTCTCCATCTAATAAGACATATGTCTTATCATAGGGATAGGCTTCAGAGATGTCCTTAACATAATCAGCCCAATAAGGAGCCCTCATAAAATATTTTAGAATTCTTTCAAATAAATTTTCTGCCAAGTCCTGTGACTTTACCACAGTCTTTCTTATGCCAAGATTGTTTTTTTCTGATGAATAATAATCGCAGCTTTCTGTTAAGAAACTTTTCCTTTCCTTGGTCTTAACAAAATCTCCCACCACTTCTTTTTCAATCTCATTAGCCCTAGATAATTTGTCGATTAAGGTAAATATGAATACATTGGTAATTAAAGAAATTAAAACTACCATTGAGATTAAAATAAATTTTTTCTCCTTTCTTTTTATGTTCATGGCTTTAATTTTTTTGCGATATAAATAAATAAAAGAAACCATAATAAGAGTTGGGAGCAAACTTATTAGCATTACAAAAGAATTTGAATCTCCGCTAGGAAGCAAAAATCCTGATATAAATGCAAGTATTATTAAAGTAAGTGGAATAAAAAGTAATAAGACAAAGGCCTTAGAAAAAGTAAGTCTTGAAAACTTTATTTCCTTTACATCTTTAGCGTCTCTATTCCTCTTTTTAAAAAGTATATAGTCTACCAGAGCCAAGGCATCCAAAAGAAGGAATAAAATAACAGCTGGTCCCATAAATATTGTGTCGTTGGAGTAAAATATGTCACTGGATAAAAATTGAGTAATTAAAAAGAAAGATAGGAAGGCAAAAACAATGAAATTTATGTTGAGAGAAATTATTTCGTCCCTCACGCCCTTCTTTAAGATTTCAATTTCGTCTTTTCCATCATTATAAAGAGAGTCTCGGCTTCCTTCATCAAGCTTATAGATGTTTATGTTGAAGGTCCTGTCTACAAGATGCCAACCAAAATCTCCTGCCATCTCATCAAAATCCCTTAATTCATCTTTTGAAAAGGCAGAAAAAGATCCTTCGTTAGGTGCAAGAGAAATTTTATATCTGGCATCTTCTGGTGCAGCTTTTTTAAACTTGTGGATGAAGGGCAAAATTATTTTTTCAATTTGCCAGCCCTTCTTAGCCATATCTTCATACCACTTTTCAAAAAGTCCAAAGTTTGTATAAGTTAAGTATCTTGCCTTTAACATAATCTTACCTCCTTTAGTATCGACTATCGATAATTTAATTATATATCGAGTCTCGATAGATGTCAATAAATTTAAAATTTTTTAGAGATTTTTCCTTCTCTTTATCAAAATTCTGTAAAAATAATTTTTGTAAAAAACAAGGCCCTTAAGATTTAAAATCTTAAAGGCCTTATCCTTATATGACTTCTTGTTTTAACAAATACATGGTTAATTGCCGCTATCCTTAAGCTTCTTATTCGACATAAGCTTTAAGCTTATAAAAGTCTTCTAGCTTAATAATAATTACTTTTAAGTTTCTACTTCCTTCCAATAAAAATTTTTGAACTAGAAAGGCCTAACAACTTAGCTTCCTTAGGGTCAATAAATATTCCCCTTGTTGTGTCTATTAGCTTTATATCTTTGTATCCTTCTTTTTTAAGTTCTTCGATAAATTTTTCTATATCTCCGTAATTTGATTTCTTAATCAAATCATGTATGGCAAAAACGCCACCTTTTTTAAGAACACGCAAAGTTTCCAATAGTAGTTTCTGCTTATTATGTCCCATTATATTGTGATAAACGTAGTTGCTTGTCACCACATCGAAGACTGCATTGCCCTCTTCAAATCTCACATTGGAAACACCTTCAGCCTTTGCATTGTCTTCACAAATCTTTTTAGAAAACTCCACTTTGTATGAACCGCTCCAAATATCGCAGCCCACCATGGTCGCTTTTGGATTTCTTTTTGCACAAGCTATGGTAAGTGCACCGCTACCACATCCTACATCTAGTCCAACTCCACCATCTGGTATCTCAACATATTGAGCCACACCTTCTATAATAGTTTTGGCAAGTTTCCTCTTACCCCTATAGTCAAAGCTTCGATACATAAAGGAAAGCATAATTGAAAAAAATAGAAGTATTAAGACTCCAATTCCTAAAATAATTCCACAGATAATCCTAGGAGTTCCACTGAAAACAAGGTCTGTCCCTGCGAAAATTATAAAGAGAATAAAAGTAATTATAGTCCCTCCGATTAAATTCCTAAGTAAACTTACAGGAACCCAGTTTCTATAGTCAGGCTTTGTTTTCTTGTTATCAATAAAATTTGATTGTTTCATAAACATTCCTCCTTTAAATAATAAATTTTATAAAATTCCCCTTTATCAACTAAAATAATGATTCTAACCCTTTACTTTATAATCTTATAAATTCATATTAGTATGGTTTATAAATAAAGATAAGTAGTAAATAAAATATATTAAGTTAAACCAGCCACCGCAGATAATCATGTGTAGACCTCTTGGCAATTTACCAAGAAGGGGCGTTAGAGTAACAAGAACTAAGGGAGTGAGTAAGACTTGCCATCTTGGAAAAATTGTCAAGCCAAAAAGAATCATTATAGCAAGACCCAAGTTGCCAAGACCCATAAATCCAAAAACTAACTTGGCTTGAAATTTTAAAAATTTTAAAAACTCATCAAAGGCTTCCTTTCCCTCGTGTCTTGCCAAGAGACCTAAGTAGGCAAATTGAAGATGATAGGCTCCTCCAAAAACTATTCCAAGAGAATTTATTAAAAATAAAATCCAAGCAAGCTTTAAAAATTTTTCTTGGCTGGCTAAGACCATGTGATAGGATCCAAGCAAATATAAAAATGATCCTAGAGGTCCTAAAATGCCACCCAGATATAATCTCTTTGTGCTTAGCTTTTTCATTATTCCAACGATGCTATTTATCTTGTTCTTGTTATCATAATCTTTGCGGTCGTAGTAGAGGAACATATCCCCCATAAACATTGTGATAGATCCCAAGAGACCAATTAAGATGCAGGTATGTAAGTTCATAAAAAACTCCTTTGTAACTTTAAATGCTACTTATTTTCGCCTTAATTATACAACTTGAAAAAATTAAAATCTATTAGAAAACTAGGAGAATATACTTAGCTTATGATTTTTGTTTTTTATTTTTCTTTAAGGTCTAATGATCTTAAATGAGTTTTAAATTTTTATTTTAATGTAAGGATAAAGCTTTGATGCCTTCAATATGAATTTTAAAAATAAAAATAGCACCCACATAAGTGGATGCTTTGCCTTAATCTTATTCATTGATTACTTTATTTTCAATCAACTCGTAAAAATTTTTATCTTAACTTCTTTGCTTACTCAACTTAACTGACTTCAAATGATAGTCTGATTCTAATTTTTTAAAAAATTTATCTATATTATAATTTTTGTGGAAAAACAAGGTTACTTTAATCATTAATTTATCATCTATGTCCTCATCAATTATATCAAATTTCCTAACTTCAACGCCCTCTTTCGAAGCAAAGTTTAGAAGGCTCTCTTCATCATAATTATTAGTATCAAATAACATTATGTAAGACTTTCTTGTCCTATCATTTATAAAATCACTAACACCCATTAATGATATCAAGGTCACTAGACAAATTACAGTTGCTATTACTGCTCCTTCATAAAATCCAATTCCCACTGCAAGTCCAATAGCTGCAGATAGCCATAGGGTCGCAGCTGTGGTAAGACCTGACACCCTGTTCTTGGTTTGGAGTATAGTGCCTGCACCTAAGAAACCAATCCCACTTACAACTTGAGCTGCAAGACGTGCAGTATCTTGCCCTACATTGTCAGATATTTTTCCAAATCCATCAATCCCTATAAGCATAATTAAGCAGGCGCCAACACTAACAATAATATGGGTTCTAAAGCCAGCCGCCCTCTTCTTAGTTTCCCTTTCTATGCCAATAATAGCTCCTAGAAGGGCTGCTAACAAAATTCTAACTGTCACTAAAAATATATCCATTCTCTCCCCCCTTATATAAAACTCAATAATTATTTTAGATAAGTAATTTAATTAAAATCTAAATATTTGCCTTACTATTTAAAAATAAGTTTGATATAAAAAAAGACGATATTAAAATCGCCTTTTTGGACTTATTACAAAACATTTCTAAACTATCACTTCATAAAGACAGAAAAATCTACATTTCTATCAACAACTTGTAGCTTAACATCTCCTCCTACATTTACAAATTTAACCTTGATTACATCCCTTGTCCTTGGATCTCTCTTTGCCATATCAACTTTATAGTCGCCATTAGCATTAACAAGTTGAACTCTTGCATCTTCATTGAATTTAACTTCTTCAAAAGTCAGAGTTTTCTTTTTAAACATTGAAAAATAAGCTTTGTTTAATCTTGTCATATTATCCTCCTAATAAATTTTATTTAATAAATATATAAAAATTTTTAGAAACTCCTTCTTAACTTAATTAATTATTGCTTCCGTTATTTCCTTATATTTTTCTGACGCCAAATTTACAATTTCATCAGAATCATATTCACCTATATTATTAAATTCCATAGAATAAGTTCCAGTGTCCATATCCCAAGTAAATTCTTTGAATTTTTCTAATTTATCCTGTAGAAGATTTTTAAATTTTACTTTATCTTCCATTTTTGTGCTGGCAGAAATTATTTTATAAAAAATATCTGTAATACCAGTATCTATTTTTGTAATTAGATGCAACTCAAAATATATCTCTACATCATCCAATATTTGATAGAAATATACACAGGCGTTCCATCTTTTCCAGTAATCATAATTTTTTCTTGGCTGATAAACCTTAAAGTCTATTCCAGTTATTTCTTCTGATATTCTTGATTTTATAGCCTTACATAACTCTCTATTCTTATATCTATATTCATCTTCTAATTTAGTATTTGAATCATCTGTTAAATAAGCAGAGGTTATAGTTGATATACCAACTAAATTTATGAAATTTAGTATTTTTTCTTCTGATGGTGTCGCTAAATTATCCTGATCAATTGTATTTATTATTGACTTCATTAACTTTGTGACTCTAAGGATGCTATCCCTGTCAAGGTTTAATTCTTCTGCTAGTGAATTTCCTTCGTCAGCTTCTATATAAAAATTCTCATCTGTTAGTTTAATTAATTCGTCAAAAGTATTAAAGTCTCTCAAGTTAGTTACGAAAAAATTATATACTTCTTCATAAGATAATTGTAAACATAGTATTCCAAACAAGATTAACTCACTTTCCTTAGTAAAAAGCTTGTCTCCTTGAATTTTTTTAAGTAATAGGGCTGAATTTAAAAGCCTCTTAATAGCTCTAGGATTTTTCCCTATTGAGTTGCTTATCAATTCTACACATAGATTAACGTTAATTTCATCAGAATATCCTATTTCTTGTAGAGAGTGTTTGACATAATTATACAAATTGTATTCAACAACTGGAACCTTGAAAGGTAGCTGAATTATTTTTTCAAAAAAAGCCTTACCCTTATTTTCATCAAGTACGTTGTTGTACTTTAATTTAATTCCCTTGTATACAACTTTGTAGTCAATAGCCAAAATAAATACACAATTTTCACAGTCTAAAAAGTTTTTCAAAACCTCTAAAAGTTCTATGGCTTTTTCAGGATTTAGCCTATCTAAATCATCAACGAACATAATAACTCTATCTTTGCCGCTCTTTTCAAGGGCATAATTTATATGATTTTGAAATTGTTCCTTGAGTACCTTTATAGAATTGAAATAGTCAGTTTGATCCTTGTTTGTAAATCCATCAATAACTTTTTCAGCAGTGTCTGCAACCCTACCTCCAGCTGCCATATCGATAGCCATGAGTGTCCCAGATTTTAAACTGTTAGCTAAGATTTTAAGTGATTTATTTAAATTATTATTCTCTTCTTTAATATTCAAAGAATCAACCATGGATTTAAGCAAAGATATAACCAGCTCATCACTCATATTAAATTGAGAAAACTCCCAAGTATTAAACCACGAATATAGACATTTGTCTTCAATGCCATCCTTTATCATGTTCATTATACTTGTTTTGCCAGTTCCCCAATCACCTTGAATAGCTATGGTCATGGGTGTACTACAAATAGTTATGTAATCAATAAGTCCATCTATATACTTCTTTACGCCTAAAAGATCTTCGTTTAAGTTAAGTATGGGGCGGTCTGTGTAACCAGTTTTCACTTTTTCCCTGCTTTCTTTTTTTATAATATTTATCTAATTAGATATTTCAACCTTCAAATTTTGAAATTGTTTTCCTTAATGGCTTTTTATCCTATCAATCCTCTTACTTTGTAGTGAAACTTTTTAATATAAAATCTTCTTATATAATAAAAACTTCTAATTTTAAAAAAAATGTATTCACTCCTACTTACATTGTGTAAACATTATATTAGTTGATTAAATTATAAGTCTTATAATTTATTATGGCAATTACAAATACATATTAATAAAACATTCTTATTAAAAAAATAACTTAGATAAGAAAATAATCTAAGTTTAAGATGCAAAAAAAACTCATTTAAAGATAGATTAGTACATTTAAATGAGCTTTTTTATTTTTATTTTAATAAGAATTTACCAGAATTTCACGAGCTCCATCTATTAAAGCATAATATAAGTATGTATCTCTTATTCTTGCTTCAGGGTGTGCGAAACTAACTATTATTTTGTTATTGCATTTTATATACTGAATCCCTCTTTTTGTCATCTTCCAATTGACCAACTTAGACTCCAAATAATTTTTAACGAAATCATCAGCTGTGCCACAACAAATTATTATATCTGGATCATACATATCTACTTGTTTTTTTATATGATTTCTGTTCTCAGAGGCTGCCTTAGAAATCTTTTTATATTCTGAAGTATGGTGTCCTGGTGTCTTTTTTAAATTGATTACCCCTATCTTTTTTAGATAATATTTTCTTCTTTTTTCATTATTTTCTTCAAGGTAAGACCAATTATACTCTTGATCAATATTAAGTAATCCTTCTGTCCACCTAGCTACATTATCCCAGGTAGAAGAACGTCCTCCTTTATATAAAAAATCTTTTAAATTCCAACCAGAACCGCCATTAACTTCTTTCATTATATAGGCTATTTTATGTTTTGAAGTTAAGTATTCTTCTTCGTTGACAATTCCGTCTTCAATTATACTGGGCTCTGTTTTTCTAAGCTTTTCGAAAATTTCTTTTTCTTTTTCTTTAATATCCATACTATTCCTCTTTCTTAAACGAATAGATTGATTTTTCTTTCTACAATATTTATGAATAATATCTAATACCCTTCTAAGACCAATCCAAGAAAATCACGAACAGTCTAGTTAAAGGTTTTTAAATCTAACAATTCAATCCCTGCATTGAATATCATTTCTACAAATTCTCTGCCATCAACTAATCTAATATTAGCTTCCCCTTTATCTTTATATTCTTTTGCCTTTTGTTTAACTTCATCTGCAAAAAAACCTGTTGTTAATAGCCACGCAATATCTACTTCATCTTCATCGTCTGGATTGCTGTTTATATTGTCTATATAGTCTTTTATTTGATTTAAGCCTTCCATTCCAGTTTCACCAGTATGCTTTTTTACTTGTACATAGTAGGTCGTCTTTAAATCAGTAAATGTAGCTTCTACGTCAGCATCAGAACCCTTTGGTTTACCTGGCTCATTCTTAGCAAGAATTTTCACATCGTCTGCGCCCATCTTTTTGAAGTATTGATCCACTAACATCTCGATTTGGTCTGGTGTATATTCTCCAAAAATATTATCCTTAATAAATTTATTTTTTATTTCTTCTATAAAAATATCATAGACATCATGAGGTTTTTTTGCAACTATGGCAGACTCCACCTCATTAGCAAGATCGCTAATATCTGAGTTTGTTTGTCTATTTCTCATTCTACTAATTAACTTAGACTCAGCGAAATTCCTTGGTTTTGGATCTTCATATTTAAGAATAGATTCGACCTTTATAAAAAAACCTAAGTCTACTGGTTCATTGATTGTATTATTTACAAGGTATGAATCTTTAATTTCGAATTCTTCTTTGTTGCTTGCTGTAAATTTGTTAATTTTCATGTTGCTAATAGGCTGTATCTCTTCTAGTATTCTGTATACTCCAAATTTACCTCCATACATAGGAACTAATACAGTATCTCCTACTTTCATTTGACCAAAATTCCATAGAGCCCATCTACTTCTAGTTCTTACATCATAGCGATCTGTATAATTTTTAAAATCCAAGTCACTGTCTTTATCCTTTATAGTCTCAATGAGTTTATCAGGATGATCTAAAAATAAAGACCAGGCAATAGTCAAATAACCTTTCTTTAACAAGTCATATGAAACTTCACTATGATGAGATATCCTGTGTAACCAATACTTCTTTTCCATTGCTTTTATCCTTTCTAGTAAAATATTTTTCTTTGTTTATTATAATACTTTTTTAGAAATTAGACTTACACATTCTGCGTGGCTTGAGAGGATAGAATGAATGTCATTTGAGTGTGTCCGTTCTCGGGAACATATCCACTGCGTTTTTGGGGCTATCGGTAGACGGGAACATATCAATACACCTCATGGATTATTATTTTAGAATGGATTTTAAGTAATCTAATAAATCTGATTTAGTTAGAGGCTCTGCATGACTTAAAATACAATACTTACAGTCGAAACTTTCTATCAAATTTGTTAATGACATTAATTTTTCTTTATCCATATACCCATCATTGTAGAAATCCTCGCTTGTTGAATCTCCCAAGAACAATATTTTTTCCTCAGGAATATAGATAAGCACCGTATCTTCCGAATGGGGTGAAACCGTATGAAAAATCATTGCGGTTATTCCACCGAGATTAAGGGTAAGCTCTTTTTCAAATTGGATATCCGATAGAACGGCAATAATTCTTTTATTATCTACATATTCTCTAGCTAGGCACTCATCATCATTTATCAAAAATTTTATATATGCACTGTCAGATAGTTTGGCTCTTTCCTGTTTCAAAAACTCGTTGGTTTTATGGTGTGCAATGGACAATCCGTGAATTTTATGCATTCCAAAGGTATGGTCCCAGTGCCAATGAGTGATGACAGTAAAATCTGGCTTCTTTAGGTCCTCGATTTCTAGGGATTTATAAAATTCATCAACATGGTCTGCTGAATTTCCTGCATCAATGGCAAGTGCAATTTTATCTCCATTTAAGTATGCCAACATAGGCCTATCAGTTTCTGGTTGATGTGGATAATAAAAGACCCTGCTAGTTATCTTTTTCAGTTCCATTTGCCATCCCACCTTTCTGGTAATAAATCTTTCAGCAACACTTCTTCCATTTCAGGTAATACAATTTGGGTCTCTATATTTTGATTATCTATCTGTGCAATAAACTCTCTGCACCTTCCACATGGTGGAAGTATACTCCCATCTTCAAATACAGCGATAATCCTTTTGATTGCAGTTTCATTGTTCTTTACCATTTCAGCAATAGCTGACTGTTCAGCGCATAAGCCAATAGAACAGGGCAAGTCAATGCATATTCCTGTAAAGATGTTACCGCTATTTGTCTCCAACGCGCACGCAACATGCCCTGAAGTTCCAAAGTTCCGTAACTTTTTATGATTAATTATACTGAAAGCAATTTGATATAATTCTTGTTTATTCATTTTCTTCTCCAATATT
>QWCP01000177.1_pt1 | contig 31115 bp, 33 predicted proteins | sample 1972561 | NCBI WGS metagenome assembly QWCP01 (sample SAMN09866705, study PRJNA288562) | Human vaginal metagenome isolate pre4_vaginal, whole genome shotgun... | isolation source: vagina | host: Homo sapiens | place: USA: California
AGACGAAATTGGGTGGTAACACGGATCTCCGTCCCTTTACAGGGAGGGAGTTTTTTATTTCCCTAAATTCCGCATTTCTGCATAAGTTATCCAGTCAATTATTTTAGAAAAGAGGGAGAATGATGAAAAAAATCGTATGTTTGGCAGTGACCGCATTTTCTGCAGCGGTTATCGGACTATCCGCAGGGTGCGGAGGACAGGGGCTTTCAAAGCAGGAGAATAAAGGAGAGGCAGTGATACGGGCAGGCATGGACGCCGCTTATCCGCCTTTCGGTTCGCAGGATTTAAATTCGAAAGAGTATGTCGGGTTTGATGTAGACATTATCAAAGCAGTGGCGGCAGAAGAAAATCTGAAGGTACAAGTCAAAAATGTCAATTTCGACGGACTGATTCCGGCGCTGCAGACAGGGGATATCGACGTGGCTATCAATGACATCACCATTACGGACGACAGGGCGAAGTCGGTCGATTTCTCAAAACGTTACTACATCGCCGGACTCGGTGTCGTGGTGAAAGCGGATAATGATTCGATTGTGAAGAAGGAAGATTTGAAAGGAAAAACGCTGGGCGTTACTATCGGATCGACGGGAGAAGAGGCGGCACGGAAGATTGAAGGGGCCGATGTACGTGTGTATAATACGTTAAGTGATGCTTTTATCGACTTGAAACACGGGGCCGTGGAAGGGGTCGTCAATGATATACCGACCAATGAATATTATGTGGCGAAAACAAATGACAATTCCGTAAAAACCGCACCGGTGGCTCTGACGACAGAAAATCTTGGGATAGCGGTAAAGAAAGGCAATACGGAACTGCTCGCAAAAATCGAAAGCGGTCTTGCGAAAATAAAGAAAAACGGAAAGTTTGCGGAAATCTATCGCAAGTGGTTCGGAAAAAATCCGCCGCAGGCGTTATTGGAAGAATGAGGGAGGGACAGGAATTGACAGGTCATATTTCCCGGATTTTAAAAAAATATCCTCTGATTGTATTGGACGGGGCTTTTGCAACGGAACTGGAACGGCAGGGATTTTCTATCCGCGATGAATTGTGGAGTGCCGTGGCATTATATGAAAATCCGGAGCTTGTGAAAGCGGTGCACCGTTCGTATCTGGAGGCCGGAGCGGACATCATCGGAAGTGCAAGTTATCAGGCTACCGTTCCGGGGTTTATGAAAAAAGGATTTACTGAAAAAGAGGCGGAAGAATTACTGAAACGGTCGGTGAGACTGGTACAGGAAGCAAGAGATGAATTTCTTTCTTCCCCGCTTTGTGAAAACAGGCCTGTTCCTCTCGTGGCCGCCTCAGTAGGTCCTTACGGAGCGTACTTGGCGGACGGTTCAGAGTATAGGGGGCATTACGGCGTTTCCGAAAAGGAATTGGCGGATTTCCACAGAGAACGGTTGTCGGTTCTCTTGTCACAGGGACCGGATATTCTGGCTTGCGAAACCGTGCCTTCTCTGGAGGAGGCGGAAGTTATCGTTTCCGTTCTCCATGAATGGCCTGATGCACCGGCGTGGATTTCTTTTTCCTGCCGTGACGAAAAGTATACCTGCGGCGGTGATCTCATCGCCCGCTGTGCCGCCGTGCTTGACAAGGAAAAACAGGTGGAAGCCATAGGAGTCAATTGTACGGATCCCCGGTATGTCGAGGCGTTAATCGGGGAAATCAGAAAGGAAACGGACAAGCCTGTCGCGGTATATCCGAACCACGGTGAAGTGTGGGACGCGGTCAATAAAAAATGGGCCGGTTCTCCCGTTTCTTACGGGGACTATGTGGAAAAGTGGCAAAAGAGCGGAGCCTCGCTCATCGGCGGCTGCTGCCGGACCACACCGGAAGATATCCGCGGAATTGCAAAGTTCCGTGCCTCACTTTTGACAGAAAAAAATAAATAAGGAAATAAAAAACGGCGGCTCTGCCATGGAGTCACCGTTTTTATTTTTTTATAATTTGCGGACATGATTTTTAGGAACTTGTTCCGCTCCCAGGCGGAGTACTTTTTCCGAATTTCCGCTTTCTGTAAGGAAATAGAGGAAATCTCCCTGACGAAGGCGGATATCAGGGTCGGGAATCATGCTTTCCCCCTGACGTTTGATATTTACCAAGACCGTATGGGGCAGGCGGGGAATTTCTTCTACCGTTCTGTTTTCCAGAATGGAGCCGCTTCCTACAGGTACTTCCATGATATTTCTTTCTTCTTTCAGCACCGGTGTATTTCCGGCGGCAAGAGATTTCTTCAGAAGGGCATCATAAATGGGACTTCCTTTGAGGAATTCGGCGGTAATGTATGCCACGGCAGAAGAAAGGGAGAGCGCCATGAGATGGTCGAAGTCACCGGTCATTTCCAAAATGAGGAGTGTCCCCGTAATGGGAGCCCGTACACTGGCAGCAAAAAAAGCGGTCATGGAAATGATGATGATATTCGGGGTATACATATCGGCGAGGAAACCGGAAGAGACAAAGATACAGGCTTCTGCCGATCCCATGAGGGCACCTGTCACAAGAAGGGGCAGGAAAAATCCGCCCGGTACACCGCAGCCGTAACTGATGAGAGTGAAAAGGTATTTACCCAAAATCAAAAGACAGATAAATCCGAGACTGTATCTTGTTTCTGCCAGCGTGTCTACCAGTGTATTTCCTCCGCCTAAAACCTGGGGAAGACAAAGACCGAGAACAGCGGCGGTAAGAAGGGCAAAAAGAATTTTCACCGATTGGTTTTTAAATACGGGGAGACCGTAAAATTTGTCGGTATGGAGAAGACCGTAGTTAAAAATGATGCCGCCGATACCGCAAGTGACGGCAATAAAAATTACATAGACCAGATATTCCGAAGGAAGACGAACCAGACTGGGAAAAAGGAAACTTGTAGACGAGCCGAAAAAGAGACGGGACACAATGGTGGCGGAAACGGCGGCGGCCATGGTGGGAAGAAGAACGGCACCTGAAAAATTCCGGTGCAACTCTTCAAGGGCAAACATCATCCCTGCCACGGGCGCATTGAAAGCGGCGGCAAGACCGGCACCGGCACCGGCGGTAATGAGATACCGCTCTTCCATGCGTGTCCGTCCCATGAAACGGCTGAGACCCTGTGCGGCGACGGCACCGATTTGGATAGACGGGCCTTCCCGTCCCAGTGAGAGACCTGCACCTATACCGGCGGCACCTGCCACAATCTTTACCCAGAGTATACGGAGCCAGTCCATTTTGAAAAGACCGAGAATGACACCTTTGACCTGCGGAATTCCCGAGCCTGAAGCCATGGGAGCCACCCGGCACATTTTATAAAGAGCCCCTGCAATAACAACAAGGGAGCAAAGCCAAAGAAACAGAGGGAGCGGAGAGACGTTTTTTATAGCCGGCCAGATGATATTTTCATAGCCGTACAGGCGTAAAAATTCCGCTTTTGTCAGAAGAAAACGGAATACGCCGACAGCAAGACCGCCGGCAATACCGACCAGAATCCCTTCGATAAAAAGACGGAGACGGAAACGGTGCCAGTTGTCCAGCGCCAAATACGTTTTAAACAGTTGTTTGTTAAATTCTGCATCAGCGACAGAAGATTTTTCTTTATTGTCTTCCAAAATAACCTCTCGGTAAATAAAAATCACATACGATTATAAATGAACCTGATACGTTAAAACCGCATCGATGGCAGAAATCGCATTTTCCCAGGCTGCAAAAGATTCTTCCGTTTCATGCCTGTAAAATTCATCGTGAATATATTTCACATTGATTTGTACATTCAGTTTTGCGCCGCGGATACAGGAAATACCTTCCTGCGCCGCCATAATGGCATCGGTCATGACATTTTCATTGCAGTGGAGTAAAAGCTCCGTCATGGCAGGAAGAAGGTCGCTCATGGTCTGTGCCGTCTGTATCGGTGCTTCCGCCGATTTTTTAAAAGCTTCTTCCAAAGCGGCTTTTCTTTCTTCTTCGTTCCCTTCTTTCGGTGCCTGCAAAAGGGTCATCAAGGCTTTGAAATTGGCGGCATCTTCGTCCATGAGGTCCAAAAATATAGAACGGGCCATAACAAAAAGGTCCTTGTATTTCCCGGCTTTTTCTTTAAAAGACGGATCATGCGGGTTATTTTCCGTGAAACGGCATACCATTTCCGCCAGTGCGCAGGCCTGGGCGCCCGTGAGAGCCGCCGCCGCTCCGCCGCCCGGTGCAGGAGCGGTAGAACCGAGAACGGTCAGATATTCGTTAATGGTCATATTCTGGAATCGGGTAGACATAGAACCTCCATAAGCTATAAATAAAGTATAAAATAAAAGGTGGGACAAAATAAAAGCATTTCGTCTTCGGAATATGAAATATTATATCTATCTATTATATAAGGATAAAAAATGATTGTCACTTAAAAAGGGAAAAAATATAAAAAGAGAGAAGAAAGTTGACGGAAAGAAGAAATATTTGACTGAATATAAAGAGCATGGTATAATACATTTCGTTATGTGGCACGTCCCACATAATGCCTGATGTGGCGGGTGTGGTGAAGCGGTTAACACGGCGGATTGTGGCTCCGTTATGCGTGGGTTCGATCCCCACCACTCGCCCCATTTTTTTTACGACAAATGCATAAATATAAAACCTTTATGGGGGTATAGCCAAGCGGTAAGGCAACGGACTTTGACTCCGTTATCGGTGGTTCGACTCCACCTACCCCTGCCAGAATTTGGGCACGACTCGCAAGAGCCGTGCTTTTTTTGTGCATGAAAATACATGTCCTGCCGTCACGGTTTTTAAAGCGGGAACGAATTTTGCTTTCCTTTTCCGGCTTTTAGCGCAGATGCAATCCATAAAAGAATCACAGGTAAAAACAGACAGATTGATGATTGAAAAGAGCGGTAAAAAAATATTTAATACCCTGTACAAGGAATTTTAGTCACCGTAAATGAAAAATAACGGGAGCTTTTATATTTTCACAATAAATCAGATATAGTATACATTTATTCCTTAGAAATCCCAGGATATTCAGATACATATAAATTTGACTTTTCAGTAACAAAAGTATACTATAGTCATGAATATGAGCAATAGAGTATACGTTTATATTTTCTTCTATGACTAAGGAGGTCATGATGGACGCAAGAGAAAATGCTTATGTATTATGGTTTGACGAGCTCCGCAGAGCTGATGTGGGTTTGGTCGGCGGAAAGTCTTCTTCTTTGGGAGAACTCACTTCTTCCGTAGATGTACCCGTTCCCTACGGCTATGCAACGACAGCCAACGCATATCGTTATTTCATGGAAGTGACAGGACAAAATAAAAAAATCCATGAACTCCTCAAGGATTTGAAAGATGTGGAAGATTCCGTAGAACTTCATGATGTTTGCACGAAAATCAGAGAAAGCATCTGCAGTGCGGAAATGCCGCAGGATTTAGCTGATGCCATCGGCAAAGCCTATGAAAAGCTTGCCGAAAAAGTCGGAGAAAAGAATCCCTTTGTGGCTGTCCGTTCTTCCGCAACGGCAGAAGATTTACCGGATGCTTCCTTTGCAGGCCAGCAGGATACCTATCTGAATGTCACCGGTCGTGACATGGTTATCCAAAAGGTAAAGGAATGCTATGCGTCCACCTTTACGGACCGTGCCGTTTATTATCGTACGAAAAAGAATTTCGACCATGAAAACGTAGCGCTTTCCGCAGCTGTCCAGATGATGGCAGACTCCAAAGTTTCCGGCGTTATGTTTACCGTAAATCTTGCTACCGGTGCTGATGACACCATTATGATTGAAGGCTCCTGGGGTCTCGGTGAATATGTGGTACAGGGCACCGTAACACCCGATAATTTTGTGGTAGATAAGGAAACACTGACCATTCGCGACCGCCGCATCAATGAAAAAGCCATCGAGCTTGTCCGTAAAAAAGGCGGCGACGTAGAAGAAAGACGGGTTCCCGAAGAACGGGCAAAAATGCAAGTCATGACAGATGAGCAGATTGCCACACTGGCTACTTATGCGAAGAAAATTGAAAAACATTACGGCTGCTATATGGATATGGAATGGGCACTGGATCACAAGAATCGTCTCTGGATTCTCCAGGCTCGTCCCGAAACCGTATGGTCCAAGAAAAATAAAGATAAAAAAACGGAGGCAAATGTTACCATGACAACAGATCATAAAGTACTCGTGAAAGGTCTTCCTGCAAGTCCGGGAATGGCGGCAGGCAAATGTCATGTAATTACCGATCCGGCCGATATCGACCAGTTTAAAGAAGGGGAAATACTTGTCACCACAATGACGTCCCCCGACTGGGTTCCGGCTATGAAAAAAGCGGTTGCTATCGTAACTGATGCAGGCGGAATGACCTGCCACGCATCTATCGTTTCCCGCGAACTCGGCATTCCCTGCGTAGTAGGAACGAAGAGCCGCAGCGTGGAAGCTACTTCCGTTTTGAAATCGGGACAGGACATCACTGTGGATGCACAGAACGGTGTTGTCTATGACGGCATTGTAGCCGACCTTGTAAAGCCGGAAAAACACGAACAGGCACAAGGCGCAGCAACGGCTGTCGCTGAATATTTCCCGCCTACAGGCACAGGTGTCCTCATGAATCTTGGCGATCCCGACCTGGCAGGCAAATATGCATCTCTTCCCTGTGACGGCATCGGCCTCATGAGAGAAGAATTTATCTGGACCACTTTCATTCACGAACACCCGCTATATCTTATCGAAACGGGCCGTCCGGAAAAGGTGGTAGATATGCTGGCTGAAGGCATCAGTAAAGTATGCCGTGCTCTGGCACCCCGTCCCGTCGTTCTCCGTTTCTCGGATTTCAAGTCCGGCGAATACAGAAATCTGAAGGGCGGCGACAAATATGAACCGGAAGAACCGGCTGATCTTCTCGGCTGGAGAGGGGCTTCCCGTTACTATGATCCGAAATATACGGCTGCTTTCCGTCTCGAACTGAAAGCGGTCAAGAAAGTCCGTGAAGAATTCGGACTGAAGAACCTGAATTGTATGATTCCGTTCTGCCGTACGGTAGAAGAAGCGGAAAAAGTAACCGCTATCATGAAAGAAGAAGGACTGGAAAGAGGTCCGGACTTCAAACTTCTGCTGATGGCTGAAATTCCGTCCAACATTCTCCTTGCTGACCGGTTCAACAAGTTTGTGGACGGATACTCCATCGGATCCAATGACCTTACCATGCTTGTTCTCGGCTGTGACAGAAATAATGACACCGTCGCATCTCTCTTTGACGAAAGAAATCTGGCTATCAAGAGAGCTATCCGCCATCTTATCAAAGTGGCTCACAGAGACGGAAAAACCGTATCTATCTGCGGACAGGCACCGTCCGTATATCCGGACTTTACGGAATTCCTTGTAAAGAGCGGTATTGACTATGTATCCGTCAACCCGGATATGGTCAAGAGTACCAAGCTGAATGTAGCAAGAATCGAACAGCGTTTGATTCTGGACAAGGCGACCGGAAGAGGTCTTACAGATACGGAAGATTACGAATTATAAAAGAGTCTGTTGCCGGTAAAGTTTTCCGATAGGATTTGAAACCGTGCTTTGCGGCAGACAGATGATAACCGGGTTCTCTTAAAGGTCCCGGTTATCATAGTTTCTTGCAGAACAGAAGAGAGGAAGGTAAATATATGCAGTTAACGAGCCGTCAAAAGGAAATCACACGTATAGTCCGTGAAGATGGCCCTATCACAGGGGAAAAAATTGCAGAACGCCTCCATGTGACGAGAAGTGCACTCCGTGGAGATTTGGCAGTCTTGCTTTCCGGAGAAATCATTGCAGCCCGCAGAAGACTGGGATATTACTATCTCGGAGGAGGAGAAGATCCGGCAGCGGCACAAATCCGATCCTGCACTGCCGAAGACTGCATGTCCAGACCCGTACTTGTCAGTGCGGAGTCCAATGCCTATGACGCGGCGGTTCTTCTTTTTACAGAAGATATCGGTACCATTTTTGTCGGTAAAAAAGACGATATACAGGGCGTTGTTTCCAGAAAAGACCTTTTAAAAGCTGCCATGGGCCGCGAAGATTTGGCAAAGGTGCCGATTTCCATGGTTATGACTTCCCGGTCCAAGATGATTTACGGCGAGCCGGAAGAAGACTTGGTTTCTATTGCCCAGAAAATGATGGACTATGAAATTGATTGTCTCCCTATCGGGACATTTAAAGAGGTAGGCGGCGACAGAAAATTTATTCTTGTCGGCCGTGTATCCAAAACAAATATCACCCGTCTGTTCCTGGAATTGGGAAAGGGCGGCAGGGGGTAAGGAATGAGTAAGTTACCTCAGATTTATGTAGTTTCCGATTCTCTTGGAGAAACAGCGGAAAGTGTGGCAAAAGCGACAATCAGCCAGTATGATGCGGACATAGAAATACACAGAGTGCCTTTCGTCCGTCACGGCGACCAGATAGAAAAAATCATTAATGACGCGGCAGCACAGGGAGCAGTCATATGCCATACCCTCGTGAGCCGTGAACTCCGTGATCATTTCGAGCAGCTGGCTAAAGAAAAAAATGTCCGCTATGTCGATATTTTAGGGCCGATGATGGATATGGTGACCGAAGAATCGGGAGTCTCTCCGCGTATGAAACCGGGCATTATCCACCGTCTGGACGAAGAATATTTCAAAAAAGTAGAAGCTATCGAATTTGCTGTCCGCTACGATGACGGGAAAAATCCGGCAGGTTTCAAAAAAGCGGATATCGTACTTGTCGGTGTATCCAGAACCTCGAAAACACCGCTGTCCATGTACATGGCACATAAAAAATATAAAGTTGCCAATTTGCCCCTTGTGCCGGAAGTACAGCTTCCGCATGAAATATTTGAAGTGCCGCCGTATCGTCTGATAGGCCTCATTATCGATCCGTACAAATTAAATTCTATCCGCAGTGAAAGAATGAAAGCCCTCGGATTTTCGGGGACGGCCAATTATACGGATATCGACCGCATTGAAGACGAGCTTGCCTATGCCAAGGAAGTTATGCGACAGCTCCATTGTCCGGTTATTGACGTGTCCAACAAGGCGATTGAGGAAACGGCAAGCCGTATCATGGCCATTATCCAAAGAAATAAAGAAATTTACGGCGATAAATATTAAAAATGAAGAGCATGCTTTTCGGCATGCTTTTTTAGTTTGAAGAGCCGTTCATAATCTGATATAATTTTTATAGTAGAAATTGTAGAATCATTCGCATTTTTTGTACAGTTTCACTCCGGCTGTCAGAACAGAGGTTGTATGAAGAATTACAGAATGCAGAAGAACATTATAAAACGAATCATTCAGTTTATTCCCGTGCTTTTGGGAATAACATTTTTAGCGTTCAGTCTTATCTATATGTCCCCCAGTGATCCGGTGAGTGTCCGGCTTTCTGCGGGGGGAATCAGTGCCGATCCCGTTCTTGTAGAAAGAATGACCCGTGAAATGGGTCTGGACCGGCCTTTTTTTGTGCAATACGGGGACTGGCTTTTCCGGTTTCTCCAAGGGGATATGGGTTCTTCCTATATCACTGACGAAAGTGTATCGTCCATGATACTCAGGGCGCTTCCGTATACGCTGAAAATGGCGGCGGCATCTCTTATTCTCACTCTGATGATTTCCATTCCTCTCGGTATTTATACCGCGTCCGTGCAAAACAGCCGTTTCGACTATGTAATCCGCTTTTTTGCTTTTGTAGGAAATGCGTTGCCGAATTTCATTATTGCCCTGTGTCTGATGTTTATATTTTCCTACCGTCTTAAATGGATTCCCGTGCTGGCAACGACAGAGAGTATCGGTCTGATTCTGCCCTCTCTCACACTTGCCCTCGTCATGTCGTCAAGATATATCCGCCAGATAAGAGCGGCGGTTCTTGATGAAATGAATAAGGGGTATGTGGTGGGCCTGCGGTCGAGAGGAATTTCGGAATCCGTTATTTTGTATAAAAACGTATTAAAAAATGTCATGGTCATTGTGATTACCCTGACCGGTCTTTCTTTAGGTTCTCTTTTGGGAGGAACCGTGATTGTGGAAACCATTTTTACCTGGCCGGGATTGGGAAATCTTATCATGGAGGGAATCAGTCACAGAGACTATCCGGTGGTACAGGCAATCATCGTCTGGATGGCATCGGCATTTATGGTGGTCAATCTGCTCACCGATATTTCCTACACCCTCTTTAACCCGAAAATCAAGGATTTTTAAGGAACTGTCATGAATATTTCTTTTTCTAAAATGCCGCGGAGCATGTGGTGGCTGTCGGGGCTCATTGTTTTGATTATCTTATTCAGTCTCGTTTCTCCATCGCTTACTCCCTATGACCCGTATCTTACCGATTCGGGAAATATTCTTACTCCGCCCGGGGCAGACCATCTTTTCGGCACGGATAATCACGGCCGGGATATTTTATCCCGTGTCATGGTGGGGAGCAGAAATTCCATTTTTGCTGCGTTTATCATTATCGCCTGTGCCGCATTTATCGGAACGACCATCGGACTTCTCGGCGGTTACTTCGGCGGAAAAACAGATATGGTGCTTATGCGTGTTACCGATGTTTTCCTTGCTTTCCCCGATATTCTTCTTGCCGTAGCGGTGGCCGGTATTTTGGGAGGCAGTCTTTTCAATGCCATGTTTGCCCTTGTGCTGACGGCATGGACACAGTATGCCCGGCTTGCCAGAAGTTCCGTTATCAGTATTAAGGAAGAAACTTTTATCCATGCCGCCCGTCTGGGAGGCTGCAGTGACGGGGAAATTATTCTTATCCATATATTGCCGAATATAGCAGGTCCTCTTATCGTGACGGCGACTCTCCATGTGAGCGGTATGATGATGGGACTGGCAGGACTTTCCTTTTTGGGACTGGGCGTACAGGTCCCTGAGGCGGAGTGGGGTTCCATGATCAGTGAAGGGCGGCTCTGTCTTCAAAATGCACCGTGGGTAGCACTGGTACCCAGTGCCGTCATGGTGACAGTGATGTTGGTTTTTAATTTATTCGGTGACAAAGTGAGAGATCTCTTGGAACCGAAGAATAAAAAATAAATTATTTTTATGCCGAGGAGGTTACTATGAAAAAGAAATATGCAGCAGTTGCGGTAGCGGCTCTTACAGCTTGTTCACTCATGATTACAGGCTGCGGGGGAGACGGTAAAAAGGCGGATAAGACAGTCCGTATAGGCGGAACGGTATCCGTTTCCACAACTATGGACCCTGCAAAAGGCTGGGAGGGCTGGTATACGGTCCGTTACGGTGTCGGTGAAACCTTATTTAAAGTAGGAAAAGGTCTCAAAGCGGAACCGTGGCTGGCAGAAAAATTTGAACAGCTCGATCCGCTTACCTGGAAAATTACACTGAAGAAAAACCTGACCTTCTCCAACGGGGAAAAAGTAACACCGGAAAAAGTCATTGCCGCATTGAAAAGAGCGGGAGAAATCAATGAAAGAGCAACCGTTCTGAAAACGGCGGAATACAGCGCTGACGGAGATGTCCTCATCATCAAAACGGAAAAGCCCCATAATACGCTTATCCATGACCTCTGCGATCCTTATGCCACCATTATTGATGTAGCTAATACAAAAGATTTTGAAAATGCACCGATAGGAACCGGTCCTTTCGTTATGGCTTCCTATGAACCGAATAAAAAAGCGGTCATGAAGAAAAATGACAAGTATTGGGGCGGAGAGGTGAAATCGGAAACGGTGGAATACAGAACCGTAGCCGATGCAAATGCTCTTGCTATGGCCCTTGACTCCGGAGAAATTGACGTAGCCCAGGATTTGTCTGTCAATGCTGCGGAAACAGTGGCTAAAAAAGATAATCTGGTTGTCAAAAGAGTTGCCCAGCCGCGGGTATACCAGATGTATTTCAATTTGGACAAAATGAAAGATAAAGCAGTCCGCGAAGCCATCATCTACGGATTGAATAAAAAGGATATCGGCGAAAATCTCATGAAAGGCGCTGTCACACCTGCGTATAACGCATTCCCTGAAGATACGGAATACGGCGTCAACCGTCTGAAACCGAGAATGTATGACGAAGTGAAAGCAAAGAAACTTTTGGCAGATGCAGGCTATAAAGATACAAATAATGACGGTATTGTAGAAAAAGACGGCAAGCCCTTATCTCTGCAGCTGAGTATTTACAAACGGGCGGCTATGGCTCCGATTGCTACAGAAATGCAGGCACAACTTAAAAAAATCGGTATTGATGTACAGATTAAATCTTTTGAAAAAGCGACTTTCTATGCCCCCGGCGACTTTGATATCGGCCTTTACTATGTGGTCACCCTTCCGGTAGGCGATCCTTATGATTTCCTCAGAAATGCTTACCTCAGCACAAGCAAAACCAATTTCGGCCACTATAACAATCCCGAACTGGACAGCTGGATCGGCGAATTGCAGAAAACTCCCGTAGGAGCGGCAAGAAATGCATTGGTAAATCAGATACAGCAGCAGATTATCGATGATGCGGCTATGGACTTTATCGGATTCAACACCCTTCAGGTAGGTATGAATAAAAAAGTCAAAGGCTATGAAATCACACCGAACGACTACTACCAGGTAACGAAAGATATTCAGAAATAAGAGGTTTTTATGCAGCCATTACTGACAATTGAAGATCTGAATGCCGGTTATGGCGGCAAAACAGTGATCCGTAACATCGGCCTTACGCTCCGGGAAGGAGAGATATTGGGCGTTGTCGGAGAAAGCGGAAGCGGGAAAAGCACACTTCTGAAAGCCGTCGGCGATTTGGAAGGCTTTCGGACGACCGTTTATAAAGGAAATATCCGTTTTGCAGGCAAAGACCTTGTTCACATGGAGAGGGAAGAGAAAAAGAAACTTCAGGGTGAGCAGATTTCCTATATTTTTCAAAACCCCGGAGAATCATTAAATCCCACCCGCCGTGTGCGGATCCAGTTCTATGAAATGCTTCATGCCCATAAGGACATGAGTAAAAAAGAAATGGATGACCTTATTGCCTCTGTGTTTGAACGTATCGGATTTCATGACATTGACCGTATTCTCGATGCCTATCCCTTTGAACTTTCCGGCGGTATGGCACAGCGAGTGGTGATTGCTCTTGCCGTCATTCTACGTCCCCGAATGATTCTTGCCGACGAACCGACATCGGCACTGGATACGACAATCCAAAAGCAGGTCATTGAAGAACTGAAAATGCTTCGTAATACGCTGGGGACGGCGATGATTGTAGTGACCCATAATATGGGTGCGGTCGGTCTTCTTGCCGACCGTCTGGCAGTCATGTACAAAGGAGAAATTGTAGAGTCAGGAAAGACAAAGGATGTCCTTGACAATCCGCAACATCCTTATACACAGGCACTGCTCGCCGCCGTTCCGAAACTTGCCTACCAAAGAGAAGATACAGAGGAGGAAAAGTGATGACAGATTCTATACTGGCCTGCCAAAATCTGGACATGACATTTTCCAAAGAAGGCTACCTTATCAAAGCGTTGAAAAATGTTTCCTTTGATTTGAAATATAAGGAAAAATTGGGAGTTATCGGAGAAAGCGGAAGCGGAAAGTCTACGATTGCCAAACTTGTGACGGGTCTGTACCGGCCTACAGGCGGAGATATCCTTTTTCACGGTAAGTCCATTGTGGGCCTGACAGGGCAAGAACAAAAAAAGATTTACCGGAAGATACAAATGGTATTTCAGGATGCCCACGGCTCTTTTAATCCGAGACGGAAAATCGGACAATCCATGGCAGATACGATTCGTCACCTTTCTACAGATCCGCGGCCCGTACATGAACAGGTTGCTGCACTTCTGGAAGATGTGGGACTTCCTTCGTCTTACGGGGATAAATATCCTCATGAACTTTCCGGCGGAGAATGCCAGAGAGCCGCTATTGCCAGATCAATGTCGGTTCATCCCGAAATTCTTATTTGCGACGAAGCGACATCGGCACTGGACGTATCCGTTCAGGCTAAAGTGGTAAAACTTCTCATGGAACTGGCGGATATACATTCCATGAGCCTCATCTTTATCACCCATGACCTGCCTCTCGTAAGCCGGATCAGTGACCGCGTGCTCATCATGAACGGCGGGGAACTTGTAGAAATAGGAACAACAAAGGAAATTTGCACACATCCCCGGTCGGCGTATACGAAAAAGCTTCTCGATGCCGTTTGCTGACGGAAAAGAAACAACAAAAAAGAGGAGGAATCAAAAAACGATTCCTCCTCTTTTTATTACAGCTAAGCCTTGATACCTAAATCTTCCAGCAAATCATCGACATGGGTAGCAGCCTTAACATTTCTGTACTCCTTAACCAGCCGTCCTTCCTCATCGATGATAAAGGTCGAACGCTCAATTCCCATATATTTCCTGCCGTACATGCTCTTTTCCTTCAAAACGCCGTAAAGATTGCAAACCGTTTCGTCCTCATCGGAAAGAAGAGGGAAATTCAATTCGTTTTTATCACGGAAATTGCAATGTTTTTTGATACTGTCACGGCTTACACCGAGAACGACATAGCCGTTTTTAAGGAAAGCGTCACGGTGATTCCGGAAAGCCTGTGCCTCCAGCGTGCAGCCGGACGTATTATCTTTCGGATAGAAATATAAAATCACTTTTTTCCCTTTATAGTCGGCAAGAGAAATATCGTTTCCGCTGTCAGCGGGAAGAGTAAATGACGGTGCCGTCTTACCTGTTTCAAGTTTTCCCATAAAAACCTCCTGCAATATATTTAAAAAATTAGATTAACTTCATTATAATATGAAAAGCGGAATCTGTAAAATTAAGGAGCTGCAGATACAATAAAACGCGGAAAGAAAAAATTTATATATTTTTTATTTTTTTGTGTGCACCGGGTGGACAAAAAATTAAAAAATTTTACAAAAAACAGGTTTATCTCACGAAATCTCTTTTATTTGAAAGAATCCGCTGTCAAGAGGGGGTAAAAATATAAAATAAAAGATTATCAATTATGTTTCGGGAAAAGTTATTCACATTATTCACACCCGGAAAATTGATTTTTTAAAATGGCGTAAAACAATATATAAAGGGGTTTTGGCGATTCTCAATACGGTGAAGAGAAAAAGATATTCACAGTTTTTCACAAGGTAAGATGTGTACAGGGAGTGGACAGGCGTTAAAAAGTATCATAAACCCGTTATTTTTCCAAATTTTCACAAAAATTGTCCACAAAGATGTGTATAACTGTGAATAAAGCTGTGAAAAGAGTGAAAAACTTTTGATTTTACGGAGCTTTTACAAAAAACAGGATTCTTTACAGAAAAAATGTTCCGTCCGGAAATCCATTGATAACATGCCGTCTTATTTATAATAAAAAGGAGGAGAATAAAAAATATAAAATTCCCGCCATTCTCATTATCAATTAGCGGAAAGAATGCAAACCGTAAGCTGTCCCCGGATACGGGAAGCAAGCGAACCACTTTTCGAGAAGCAAAGCGACGCTGTAAAAGTGAGTGAGACGCTTTGCCTTGGCTAAGGTGGCGGCGGAGCCGTCGGAAGGGGCAAGTGTGAGCAGACACGTAAGAATGAATACTAAGTATGAGCGGAAATGAAAAAGAATATTCTTTTTACGGAACGGAAATCCGTTTTTGCTAAAAAAGACTAAAACATATAAAATAGAAAAAGATGAATTATGATAATACCTGTGGAAACGAATTAGAAACTGATGATTATAAAGGAGATGTTGATCATAGAATTTCATGCATTTGATATCAAGGACAGAGATTACATCAATAGCTTTTTTAAAGTGCATCACTATGAAGGAGTCGATTGTTCATTTAATACGCTGTTTCTCTGGCAACATGCTTACCATACCCAGTGGGCGGTAGAGGAAAATATTTTATTTATCCGTGCCGGAGAAGACCAGCTCTTTTTTATGCCTCCTTTTGCAGGAGAAGGGGCTTCATTCGGAAGAGGACTCGAATTGATTCATGAATGTCTTGATGCGGCAGGGAAACCTTTTATCTTGAAATCCGCGTCCCCCTGGGTGACAGAGCAAATTGAAAACCATTGTCCCGGGAAATATGATTTTATTCCCGATAGAAACGGTTGGGAGTACGTGTACCGTACGGCCGATATGATCAGCTTGCCGGGGAAAAAATTCAGAATGAAGAAAAATCATCTGAACAGCTTTCTCCGCCAATATGCAGATTATGTCTATGAGCCGATTACCATGGAAAATATAGAAGATGCAAAAGCGGGAATTGCCGGGTGGTTCGAGAGTCACGGTCATATCGAAGAAGAGGAAAAAGCATTGCAGCTCTGTTTCGACAACTGGGAAGCTTTGCAGATGAAAGGAGCAGTGATTCGTATTTACGGGAAAGTCGAAGCCTTTACCAACGGCGATCTCGTAAATCCCGACATGGCGCATATTTTCTTCGAAAAGGCCAATCCTGAAATCCGCGGTCTCTACCAGGCCATTAACCGGGATTTCCTGATTCATGAATTTGCGGATACGGAATTTGTAAACCGTGAAGAGGATCTCGGACTTGAAGGACTGCGGCAGGCGAAAATGGAATACAATCCCGATCACTTTGCAGAAAAATACGATGTGGTTCTTAAGAAATAACAGCAGGGGATTTTATGAATATACGAACAAGCACGGCAGAGGACGAAAAGGCGGTCAAAGCACTTTGGGCGTATTGCTTTGAAAAGGAAAGCGACCCCTGGTTCCGTTGGTATTTTGAAAGAGAATACCGCAAGGAAGAGGTATTGGTGGGAGAAGAAAAAGGGAAAATTGCCTGTAATCTCCACAGAAGACCGTATACGCTTTCCGTTCGCGGTAAAAAAGTGAAGACCGACTATATTGTAGGAGTGGCGACCCATCCGGCGGCAAGAGGCAGAGGATATGCTAAAGAACTTTTGCGCAGGTCGTTCCGTGAAGCAGTGAAAGAGAAAAAAGGCGTTGTCATTCTCATGCCGTCTTCGGCGGATTATTACTATCCCAAAGGATTTTCTTTTTATGCCCACCAGTGGAAACGCAAAACGTCCCCCCTCCAGTTGGCAAAGCTCGGCGAAAAAACGAAAGCGGCAGGCCTGCTGGAAGGTACGGAAAAGTGGACCGTTTTGAATGATATATACATGAAATATGTATCGGAGAGAAACGGCTACACTTTGCGGGATGAAGAGTCTTGGAAAAAACACATGGAAGCCCAATTTTGTGACGGCGGATTCATTGCCGTCGCGGAAGATGAAAAAGGGCCGGCCGGCTATATTTTCTACCATATCGAAGACAGAAAAATGACGGTCTCTGAAATGGCATTTACCTCTGAAAAAGGACGGAAGGGCCTCTATTCCTACATGGCAGGCCACGAAGGTTCTCTGGATGAATGTGAATGGTATGAGCCGCTTGATGATAAGCACTTCCTGTTTTGGAATGACGGAGCGGAACACGAATATATAAAAAACAGTACCTTTCCTTTCATGATGGGACGAATTACCGACCCCGTACTTGCTTTTGAAGGGCTTTGCTGTGAAACAGAAAACGATGCTTCTTTTTCTTTCCGTCTTACCGATCCGTTTCTTCCCGAAAACAGCGGTATCTACATCGTTACTGCCCGAAAAGGACATCTGCACATAGAAAAAGAGGATAGAGCAGAAAATAAAACACCGGACTTTACCGTCGGGGCAGGTGCTTTGAATCAGTTGTTTTTCGGCGCACTTTCCGTCGGAGAATCAGAAAAACTCGGCGGTTTGAAATGGCAGGGAGAAAAAGAAAAAAACGAAAAAGAGGAAATCATACACCGCCTGCTCCCGCCGATGAAAAACTGGATTAACGAATGGTATTAAGCGGGCAAACGGAGATGAAAGAAATATATTTCACCTATATGGTACGTTGCAAAGATAACTCTTTATATACGGGATTTACGAAAGGCAGCGTGGAAAAACGGGTAGATACCCATAATGCGGGAAAAGGGGCGAAATATACAAAAGTCAGACGACCTGTCACACTCGTGTGGTACAAAGAATGGGACAACGAGCATGATGCCCGCTCTATGGAGGCCCGGCTGAAAAGAAAAACAAAAAAAGAGAAAGAAGACTTGGTGACCTCTTTCGGAAAGGAAACGGAATGAACGAATCCGTAAGAAAAACAAAATATTTGACAGAAGCGGCCGCCGCGACAGCTATAGCGTCCATTCTGGTTTTATTAAAATTACTGGCTCCATTTTTGGTTTTTGTGACCATGATTGCCGCGGCAATTCCGATTGCCGTTATCTGTGATTTTCATGGCATGAAGTGGGGAGCAGGTACATCGGCGGCGGTTGTGGCGGTTGTCACCATGACGGGCGGGCCTGAAATAGGACTCACCACTGCTTTTTACGCAGGCGCTCTCGGCATGGCTATGGGATACGGGTTCAGACATAAATTATCCTATAAAAAAACAATCGGTCTCACCGCTCTTGCCTATATCGTGGAAATGACGTATAAAATTATATTTTCCATTTACGTACTCGGTATCGCTGATGCACTTTCGGGAGCGATAGAGCGTTTCACCACCTTTATCGGCTGGATATGGAAACCGTTGGCAACGGTTTTAGGTTATGATCCCGATCCGGGGAAAGCAACTCTTACCACGTCGGGTATGGTCATGGTAGGTCTGGTTTTTGTACTTAATGCATTTTGCTATGCCTATCTGAATGTAGAGCTCGGCTCGGATATACTGAAACGCCTGAAAAATGGAATGAGAGGGTAAAAAGACCGGATAGTATTTGATTATGCTGTAATATAAGATGTGATACTTATCTCAAAAGGATATCTGACATTTTATTATCAGATATCCTTTTTCACTATCAATTATCTTCAGTTTTATTCATAAATTGTACACCTGCCGCCTCCAGTATTTTTCTGTAGGCTGGATGAATAGGTTTGTGATAAAAATTAAGTAGACTGATGCATGTAATGTCTCTTTGTGTAAATTTTTTTGCAAGCATTAAAGTGGTAGATTGGTAGCTGATTACTTTCTCTATTTGAGGTTCTCGGTAAAGAATGATCTCTACAGGTGCTCTACTTTCGTTAATTATGATATCAGGATAATGTTTTTTCACATAATCTAATTTATAAGGAGCATCATTGGGGTGGGGCTTATAAATCAACTTTTCGCCCTTTTTTAAATTTTTAATGGTGAGAGAAAGACATTTTTTTTCGTCCTCAAAACTGAACTTACCTTGTTCTGTAATTGGCTGACTGAGATAAATAGAGTACTTCCCTTTTGGGAGTTCTTCTTTTATAATGTGGTTTATTTCCAGTATTCTCATGGCTGTTTGTATCATTTCCGTTGTGATTTCATGTACTTGAGGAGATGGCCTCTTTAATAGTTCAGGCAGATACATGAAATCGGCAATTCCAGCAGGACTGCATCCTGAAGCCGATGTATTTAAATATAAAGAAGAATGGATTCCTGAAATCAATTTAATGAAATTAAGCTTGATTTTATGGAAATATTCATGGGTTAATGGACGTTTCCTATCCTCATTGTAGTAGGAATATAGTCCATCTTCAAAACGATAAAATTGGGTGAGCCCTAAAGCTGCTACAAGTAGTTGGTTTTGTGAATCCAGGTCACTGCTTAGAAAAGCTTCATCAATGGAGGGGTTCAGTATAGATTGTTGTACTGAACGGACTTGTTTCCGCATGGATAAATTCTTTTCCTTGCTAGTCATCCAATGAATCAAAGGGAAAATTTTTTGGTAGCCGGCCTTAGTAGATGATAAAAAATCAAGCAAATTGTCCTTTTTCCAGTAATCATAACCATGGGGATGTGTTAAGGCAAGAAAATTGATATCTTTTTTATAAATCGTATTAGAAAGAATAAAAGCAGTGAGTAAATGATAAGGTGTGCTTACTATGAAAAGATTATTTGACATATCAATACTCCTTTATTAAATTCAAAGCATTTTCCCAAATGTTTTTGGCACTGAAATCGCCGCCACGAGCGATGAGGCGGTGACGATAAAATGACTTCGGGCCCCATTCGGAAAGATTTTTCTCATCATTCAGGTAAAAAACATCAACAACGGGAACATCCAGCGCAAGGGCAAAGTGGGCTGTGCCTGTGTCCGCACTGATAAGAACGCTGCAGCGTTTTAAGAGTGCACCCAGCTCAGGAATGCTTGTTTTGCCGATGAAATTCAGCAATTGTTTTTGTGTATTTTCGGGAAGTGCATGGAAGTAATCTTCCGCACCGTTTCCCGCACCGATGATGGCGGGCAGTTTTCCCGATTTTGTGATTTCATCGACAAGCTGACAGAACATGTCGGGGGTTAAATCTTTTTCTTTTCTTTTGGTGACCGGATTTATGGCAATAACAGGTTTGGAAATATTTTTCAGAAGAACGGAATCCACATAGCGGAAAGACTCTTCCGGTACGTGATACTTGATAGGCATACTTTCCATAGGAAGACCCGAATAAAGTTCGGACAGATAAGCATGCTTATCTTGGATGTGAATCCATGAGCCGTAATTGATTTTTCCATTATCCAAAAACAGACGGATATACCCGTGGCGGTTATCGGCGTATATTTTTTTAGCACCCAATAATTTCGATAAAATAATGCCTCTTTCATTTCCGTAAATGACAAAAGAAGCATCAAAAGAATACCGGTTTTTATGTTCTTTATAAAATGTATACCATCCGTGAATGCCTTTGTGCTTGTCCCATTTATCGTAAATCCAGACTTCATCGATACCATCCATGTAACGGGCTACGTCTGCAAATGGTTTGTTGGCAACAAAAATAAGACGCGAATCGGGATATATTCTTTTCAAATTTCTGCACAGTCCGTCAGTAAGAATGGTGTCTCCAAAATAGGATGTGTTATAAACCAGAAATGTTTTCATAAAATCCTCGCATTAATTTTATAATAGGCTGTCCAACAAAGATTCCCATTGGTGCCAGACATTTTCACGGGAGTATTTTTGTATGGATTTTTTGGCGGATATACCGAATGATTTTCGTAATAATTCATCATTCATTAATCGGGTTAATTGAGAGGCGAAATGGTTTATGTTGTTTTCACAAAGAAATCCGTTGATGTTATCTTCAATTAATTCATTGACACCGGTGCAGGAACGTAAGCCTATGGTCGGAAGTCCTATACTCATCGCTTCCATTAAAGAAAGCGGAAATGATTCGTACATGCTGGGAAATGCAAATATGGAGGAGTCACTCAGTTTTTGCGAAACATGGCTTGTTATACCACGAAATGAAATTTTTGAGGTAAGTCCGTGTTTTTTTACTAATCGTACGCATTTCTTATAATAAGAAGAATGTATAGTAGTACTTCCCCAGAATTCGAGAGTCCACGTCGGATTGTCTCTGGAAACCTTGTTAAAGGCTTCAATAAGAAGAAGTTGGTTTTTATCTTCTGAAAAGCTTGCCACATTTATGATTTTACGAGTTTGATAAGAAATTATTTTTTCCGTGTATTCCGGAGCGGCATTTCCGATAGAAACGATTCGGCGATTATGGATAGAAGAGGCAATGATTTTGGCTTGTGAGGGTGATAATGTATGGATAACATCACATTTTTCCAGGATATTGAGACCTTGATTATCTTCAAGGATTTCTTCAGGACGTCTGTGACAGGATAAAATTGTAGGAATGGTGCAATGTAGGATGTTTTTTATAATTAATGCCGCACGAGGCTGGAAACAAATAATAATGTCCGGCTTATCGGATTGTATAATTCTTTCTATTTTCGGTGCTAGAATATGACCATACCCGTAGTATTTAATTTTATGTTTCTTTTGCAGTGTCCCGGACAGGAGTGCATAAAGTTTAATCCTGCAGTTATTTTTGTAACGGAGGCCCAAATTATAAAAATTAATTTTTCTATTGAATTTAAAAAAGGAAGCAGATACACTGTTATCAGTATATACAGCGGTTACATAATGACCGTGCTCAACAAGAGCGTTAGCCAATTCTGCATATGCCTTTGTAATTCCGCCAGAGCTGCTCATGAATTTTGATAAGCTGAAAAGCAAAATGTTCATAAGATCCTCTTATAAATGGGATAAAAAATCTGTTGGATAGTCTTGAAAGTTATAATATAATACACATAAAGTGAAAAAATAAGGAGTAGATATGTTATATCTTATTGCAATCATAGTTGCTGCCGGTTATCTGTATTTTCATTTCCATAATCGGATTCCGATTCTCATGTATCATCGAATTGCTACGGTATCGGGAGATAGAAACGCACTGCCTGCCGAAAAATTTGAAAAGCAACTCTCTTATTTATCGTCTCATGGATATCACAGTATTACTATAAATCAACTGCAGGATTATTTTTTACAAAAAAAGAAATTGCCGTCGAAACCGGTGATTTTAACGTTTGATGACGGTTACAAAGATAATTTTACAACAGCTTTGCCTTTGTTGCAAAAACATAATCATGTGGGAAATGTGTTTCCTATTTCAGATTGGATAGACAAAGAAAATAAATGGGAAAATTTTGGAAAAGAATTAACGACAACGATGAGTAAAAATGAATTGCAAAAGTGGCAGGCGGCAGGACATTATATCGGATCGCATACGGTATCGCATCCGTTTCTTACTCGGTGCAGTCGAGAAGAGACGGCAGAGGAACTGGGAAAAAGCAAAAAGCATTTGGAAACACTTACGGGAAACAGAATAGAATGTATTTGTTATCCTTACGGGGATTTTAACGGAGCCGTCGTGGAAGAAGCGGAGCGGGCAGGCTATAAGTTGGGATTGGGGATATTTTACAATGTTCCTTTGTGGAATCAAAATCTGCTGGCACTTCCTCGGATTCCTATTCCGTCAAAACAAAAAATGTGGGAGTTTAAGCTGAAAGTAAGCTCTGTGCATATTATTTTTGTCGGATTGCGACAATTGGAAAAAGGATTTAAAAAGTATATCGGGAAATAAATTAAAAGAACGGCATAAGCTGTTCTTTTTTATTATATGTATTGTCTGTAAAGATATTCCAATTCATCGACCATTTTTTCTTTAGTGAAGTGATTATGCACCCATTGTATGCTTTCTTGAGAAAGCTTGGACAATAAAGTTCGGTCTGTGTCAAGTAATTTTATTTTTTCATAAAGCTCTTTTTCATTATTTTTCTCTACCAGAAATCCCGTTTTACCGTCTTCAATGATTTCCGGAGTGCCGCCCGCGGAAAAAGCAACGGCCGGTTTTCCCATCGCCATACCTTCTGCAAGAACCAGACCGAAGGTTTCAAATCGTGAAGGGAGGATGACAATGTCTGCTGCATTTAACAGTCGGGCGACATCGGTTCTGTGACCGAGACATACCACTTTATTTGACAGATTCATGGAACGGATTTCAGATTGTAAGCGGGATAAACCCCTGCCTTTACCGATAATCATCACTTTCCAATTTTCTTCAGAACCATACGTGTGCAGCATATGCAAAAGTTGTCGGTGTCCTTTATTTTTAAGATTTTTTATACGGGAAACCAGAGCGAGAACCAAAGTGTCTTTTCCGAATCCGTACGATTTCCGCAAAGCCGTCCGCATATCCGGATCGGAACGAAAAATGTCAGTGTCAATTCCGCTGTACCGTACCGTCAAATGACGGGGAGAAAATCCCCTTTTTATGGAATCGTCTTTGACAAACCGGCTGACACAGATAATCGTATCCAGCTCATCAATGATTTTTTCTTTTTCCGGATTTCCGAAAATTCCGTGAGCGGTGTATACAACGGGAATATCCAGTTTTCGTTTGACTTGAGCAGCCACAATGCCGGCTGCTCCGGAATTAGCATGAATGAGATCGATTCCGTATTTCTTTATAATCCGGCAAAGAAGCCATACGGATAAGAGCGGACATTGGCGAACGGGAAGAAAGAACGTTTTGATGCCCTCTTTTTTGAGTGTGTCCGATAAATGCCCGCCGCCGGAAGCCAAAAAGATGTCATACTTGCCCCGCTTTTGCAATTCTTTCACAGCGGTGAACACATAAGTTTCCGCTCCGCCGATATTCATTCGCGGAACCAGGAACAGAATTTTTTTCATGAGAAATATCCTTTCTTTCTGCCTATGTAAAGTGGAAACGGTAAGCTTGTTTTGGGCAACAAGGAAATCAAAAAACCGTATTCATGAGGTAAAAAACAGTTTTGCAAGACACGCTTTCACTCATGCTGCCAGTCTTGGGCGGTGCATACAACCGGAATCATAAAAAAATTAAAACGGTTTGCAAATCTCGCGAAGAATCCGGCAAAGAAAAATACTCTTAGCAAAAGAATGACTAAGAATATCTTTATATCAGGTGAAAGTGGGCGTAGATTTTTTCCGCCGCTTCCAGATCTTTCCAGTGAAAGCGGTTCAGTTTCTTGGCGATTTTTCCTACAAAACGGTACTTCTTCAACAGCTGTTCCGTTTCTTTCCACGTTTTTTCACCGGCTATATGTTTATACCCTTTTTCGAGGGCGGCGGCATAGAGCGTTTCTTCTTCATAATTTTCTCTGTATAGACCGTGGAGAAGCATGAGCACATCCTGTATTTTTTGTTTTGAGATGTCATTAAAATAAAGCCGGCTCTGCCAGTCCAGGAAAGTGATTTTTTCATTTTTGAAGGTAATGTCCCGCAAGGCGGGGCGTCCGTGAATGATTTTACTTTCATGAAGTTTCGCAAGTCCTTCGCCGGTCATTTCCAGAATATGCAGTTTCCGGTCTGCCGGAAGCTTTGGATTTTCCACCCAGTCGCATAAACTGGGACCGCTGTCACCGGTAACGATATAGTCGGAGGTGAGTGCTTCAACAGGCGGGACAAGTTCGGGATGTACTCGTGCGGCAATCGTGATGCGAGCCACTTCGTAAAGAAATTCTTTTTCTGCAGAGTATTTGATCCATGTGTTTCTCCGGTTACTCAGTTTTCTTTTGATCCAATATGTTGCACCGTTCAGGGAAAAAGAAATGATTCGCCGGCCGGGATTTTCCAAGATGGCGGATTCGGCAGTTTCTTTTATTTTTTCGTCGTTCATTGTATTTTCCTCCCTCCATTACTTAACTATATTATTTTTATTTTAGCATTTGCAGAAAAAAAGAAAAAGTTTTAAAAAATAAATTCAAGGATTGAATGAAAAATAAATTTATATTATAATTTTTATAGGAATATCTATGTATTATTTTGATTTCGATTAACGGGAGATAAAAAATGAGGAGCTGCTTTTTAAAAGCCGGAACGGGGAAGAAACGAAAGGGTTTTATGCTGATTGAGCTTCTCATCGTGGTGGCGATACTCGGCATATTGGCGGCGGTGGCGATTCCCAATTTCATCGGAATGACGGATGAGGCCAAGGTTGCCAGGATACAGGCGGATTTATCTGCCATCGGGTCTGCGGCGGAAGTTTATTATGTGAAAAACGGGAGGTATCCGTCGTCCGTTAAAGATATGGTGGATGAAACGGGGAAAGACGGCTTTTTGAGAAGTGAGCCCAAGCCGCCCGTAAAGGACACGTCATATACATTGAATGCGACGACAGGAGAAGCGACTTATTCTTTCAAAGGAAATACTTACTCTTCTTTCGGGGGAGAGAAAAAACAGGGAGGCTGATGTTTCCCGGGGTATACACAGGAGAGATGGAAATGGTAGGTAGAGATTTTTCGTATAAAGAAAGCTCGTTCTACCGGAAACTGTATCCGTCTTTTCTTTTTTTATGTTCCGCTTTTGTAGGAACGGGGATTCTTTTTGTTTCTCCTCTTTTATCATTGGCATTGTTGTCGGCAGGTCCGGCGGTGGAGGATTACAGAACGGGTTATGTCGATGACCGCTGGAGTATTCTTATCCTGTTGACAGGTGCGGTTTACCGTGGGATTCATCATTCTTTTTATGAAGGGTTTCTTTCTTTTTTGCTGGCTGCTCTCGTGTACGGAGCGGTCTTTTTTGTTATTCCCGAAGGTATCGGCACGGGGGATATTTTTTTATCCGCCGCCATTGCTTTTTGGCTGGAACCGGCGGGAGTTTTCTTTTTTATCTGGAGTTCTTGTCTGATTGGGGCGGCAGCGGCCGCCGTTCTTCTCATTTTTTATCACATTCCGAAAACGTATCCGTTTCGTTTTTGTCCTTGTATCGCTTTGGGAGGGGTAGGGACTTTTGTCTGCCAGGAAATGTATCCCGCCGTTTTCACGGCCCGGTTTTTTACTTTTTGAGATTTTGATTGTGCTTGCCGTTTTTACGACAGCCGTCTTTTGTGTCATGCCTTTTTTCGGAAACCGGCAGAGAGAACAACGGCTGGAGGTGGCGGCGGAAGAGGTGGCTTCCGCTTTACGGCAGGTGGAGTCGGCGGCGAGAAATGAATCGTCTTTGTACCCTGATGAATCACGGGGGCTTGTTTTTTATTGTACGTCCACGCCTGAGGGAAGAGCTGTATACGGTACAAGAAAGGGACGGTATGAAATTTCTCCCCGCGGTGTTTTGCCGGAGGATATAGTTTTTGCGGCAGGGACATCATCCGTAAGGTTCGGGAAATCAGGGCCGGCGCGGGATTCCCGGTACCGTATCGAAATGAAAACGAGAGATGAAAAATACAAGAGAATCATTACGGTGGCGGCATATACGGGGAGGGTCAGAGTAGGGAAAAAATGAAAAAGCGTCACGGATTTCTTATGCTGTGGCTCCTCATAGGGGTCATGGCGGTCACGGTGATGGGTGTTGCCGTTTTTCTTGTTTTTCATCAGATGGTGATATATGAAGAAGAAAGGGAGACGGCAACGGACGAAATATTTCTTGTCCAAGAAACACTGGAAAGAGAGAAATATAATTTGGCGTTTCATAAAAATGATCCGGTTCTTTCGGGAAATATAGAGCGGAACGGCCGGACTTATGATGTCGTTCTTGAAAGGGAAGCGCTGACTGTTGAGGGCGTACCGGTGATGAAGGTGACCTGCCGGGCGGGGGCAGGCGGGAAAAAGCCGTTCACCGCGTCTTTTATATGGGGAGAACGGTCATGAAAAGAAAAGGCATCATTCTTTTAGAAACAGTCTTATATATTCTGTTGCTTTCCCTTCTTGCCGCCGCGGTACTTCCGTTTGTGGGACAGACGGCAAGGCTTATTTCTCTTTTTCAAATCCGCGGGCGTATGACGGAGCAGAGTCTTTTTGCCGTAGATTTCATGACGGAAAAACTGCGGAACAATTTGGAATGTACCGAAACGGTTTATGCAGGAAATGCATTGGCCTATCAAGCGTATAACAAGAAGAAGAAAAAGGCGGAATACCGTTTTCTTATCCGTGACGATAAGCTGAAAGTCCGCCTGTACAACGGAGTGACCCAGCCTGTCACGGGAGAAGGTATTTCTTACAAAGAAGAGATTGCGTTCCTGCCGCCCGAGGGAGGATCCGTGTTCCGTCGCTTTGAAAAAGGATTGGTCAGATTGTCTTTTGAAATGGTTCATACCCGTTCGGGCGAAAAGCGGACCGTGGAAACGGCGGTTTTACCGTATCGTGATTTTTATCGTTCCAAACCGGGGGCGTTGTATAAAAATGGAAAAGCGTAAAGGTTTTTTGTCGTTGCTGCTCCTTGTGGCCCTTTCGTCGATACTCACACTGGCAGGGGGATTTCTTTTTTATCTGTCACACAGTGCGGGCGGAAGTATCGTTTATGGAAACGGACTCCGTGCGGTGTATGCCGCCGAGAGCGGTGCCAATTGGGGACTCGCATCGCTGGAAAAAGGAAATATAACGGAGCGGACGGTGACTTTTTCTTACGATGAAGCGGATTGTCTGGTGAAAATAACAAATCTTGTTAAAAATGGGAATGGTTTGACAGGGCGTATTTTATCAAGAGGTACGGATAAGAGATCCCATATGGTGAGGTATGTACAAATAGATTTTACCGTCACGGCAGGAGAAAAATGGAAAATATCCGTAGAAAATGTGGGGAGCGACAAATGGATATAGAAAATCTCAAGGCAAAATGGGAAGAGCGGATACGGAGAACCGGCGGGGCGTACAGTAAGCAGAGTGTGGTGTTTATCCATAATCATTTTCTGCATGTGGCGCAGCGGCAAAGAAATACGCTTTTGCATTACGAGAAAATCCCTTTGGCCGGTGAAGGCAGGGACGCTGTTATCAAAGCGCTCCGCAGTATGGACAGCGATATAAAATCTTTTATTCTCATCTATAATTTTTCTGATTTGCGGACGGAAGTAAAGCAATTTCCGCAAATGACGGAAGATGAGCTGTCAGAAACGATGTATTGGGAGCAGGACAGAATTTTCGGAGTCAGAAGTGATCTGCAGATTGCCCGGCGTGTGTTGGAAAAAGATGCTACCGGTTGGAAACTTTCTCTTGCGGCGGCGGAAAAGGAACAATTGCAGTATTGGAAATATACGGCAGCTCTTGCAGGGAAAAGAATTTCCCGCATTGTGCCTGTCACGGAAATACGGGCAGAGGGAGAAAATCCGCGGTTCTGTTTCTTTGCCAAAAAGAATCAGGCGCTCTGTATTTTCAGGGCGGGAAAGGAAGAAAGAACGCGGGTCATTCCCAAAAAAGAGGCGGAAAATGTGGCGGACAAGTTCGTTTCCCGCTTGTCCGAGACATATAATCTTGAAAATGCGGAATTTTTATTCCTTCCCTTTGCCGATTGCTCAGAAGAGGATAAGGAATTTTGGAAATCTGAAGTACACCGCTTTCAAAAAGAATATAACCGGCCGGAGAAAGAGGAAGAAAATTTCATCCGCCAGGTGATGATTTCGCTACCGGACTCACCGATGAATCTGCTTTCCCCGGGAAAGAAAAAACCGCTTATTACCGAAGAAAATAAGTGGCTCAGAGCGGGACAAATTTTGGCGGTACTATTTTTCACCATCGGTGTCATTCTTTCCCTGCAGTTTCTTCTTACCCTGGCGGATTATAAGGAAAAAACGAATTATATTGCCGAATCCGTATCTGTCCGGAAAGAGATGGCAGAAGAAAGAGAGAACAGGGAAAAAGAAAAACAGCTCCTTGCGGAAATCAAAGAGCGGGCAGAAAAAAATCCGCCGCTTGCAGGGAAATTGCTTTTGCTGGCAGACAGTGTACCGAAGGGAATCATTCTTCATGAAATCACGGCAGAAGGAGCGTATCTTTCCGTCAAAGGAAGTGCAGCGACAATGAAAGCGGCCGATATTTTCAAAGAACGGCTTGAACGGATATGGCAGGGAACGATGACGATACGAAAAAAGAAAATAGCCGCATCGGTGCAGGCCGTCACCTTTGAAACCGAAGGGGAAAGACAGGAAAAATGAAACTCACAAAATTTTTAAATGACAATACCTATACGAGAAGTTTTTTCCTTCTGGCGGCCCTGTTTCTTGTTGCGGATTTCTACCTGGCGACGGAAATTTCAGGTGTAAAGGACGATGTGCAAAAAGAAGAAACTTTGATACAAAGTATCGAGGAATGGAAACAAAAACCGAAAGAGAAAAATCATATTTCTTTTTTGAAATCTTTGACAGAGGGACATGAAAATTCCGATATAGAAGGTATCTTCACGTCTGCGGGCTGCAAAACAGAGGAGGTAAAAGAAGAGCGGCAGGGCAAAGGGGAAGAAGGAGGCACTTTATTTTATGTAAAAGGAACAGGAACTTTTTCACAAATACTCACGGCCTTTGATATAATAGAGGGCAAAGAAAAGGGAATGGTGACGGAACGGTGTCATATTAAAAAGGAACAGGGCAAACTGTTTTTTGAAGCGGCCGTCCGCCACATGCCGAGCCGAGGTAGTTATGAAGAAGAGAAATATAGTCCTGATCGGTCCGATGGGGACAGGAAAGAGCAGAGCCGCCAAAATCCTCTCTGACGGTTTTGATTGGCAACTTGCCGATACGGACCGCATGATGGAAAGAGAAACGGGCATGAAAATTGCCGAATATTACAAAAGTGCCGGGGCGGAAGCGTTTGCGGAAAAAGAAATATCCCTCATCAGTCGTGTCCGTTATTACCACGAAGCGGTCATCGCCATGGGCGGAAACAATCCGATGACGGATAAAAAATTTAAATTGCTTTCCGAATACGGCGTGGTCATACTTCTTTTTGCCAAGCCGTACAGATTGGCGGAACGAGTCCGCCGCCGTATCGGAAAAAGACCGACCATGGACTATTCCGATGTGGACGGGTACGTCAGACAGATGCTCAGAAAGTGGACGAAGTGGAAAGACCGGGTGGATCTTGTCATCAATACGACAAATACGCATCCCGAGCAGACGGCTTTGCGGGTGGCCCGTTATATTGACAAGCATAAAATTGAATTTATTAAAAGAGAACAGACCGGAATTGAAAAACGGGAAAAGAATCACTTTTTCTGAACACTCTGTACCGGCTCTCATTTTTATATAAAGGAGACGATTATGAAAAGATTGGCCGTAATGACTTCCGGCGGAGATGCATCGGGGATGAATGCCGCCATCCGCAGTGTAATTCGCACCGCAAAAGCGATGAAATGTGATATCTACGGAATCAGCCGCGGCTACACCGGGCTTTTGGAAGAAGATATCCGCCGCCTGACGAATCGTGATGCCGGAGGTATTATTCTCCACGGCGGCACAGCTTTGAAAACGGCCCGTTGTCCCGCTTTTTTTGAAGAAAGCAATCAGAAAAAAGGGGCGGAGATTTTAAAGAAATATGAAATAAACGGCTTGGTTGTTATCGGCGGTGACGGTTCGGTGCAGGGAGCAGAAATATTATCCGCTCTCGGTATTCCCACAGTCACCATTCCGGCGACTATAGATAATGACATGCACGGCACAGATGAAACAATCGGTCATGACACGGCGGTCAATGCCGTTGTGAATGCAGTGAGTCGTATCCGTGATACTGCGTCGTCCCACGACAGGGCGGCAATTATAGAAGTGATGGGCCGTTTTGCAGGAAATATTGCACTCGATGCAGGCGTGGCATGCGGAGCGGAATATATTTTGGTGCCGGAAGTTCCGTTCAGCCGTGAAAAACTGGCAAGAAGTCTTTTGGAGCAAATGAAAGAAGGCAGAACGAACAGCATTATCATTTGTGCCGAAGGGGCCGATGACGGCCGTGCGCTCGGAGAATGGCTGAGAGAAAGAACGGATATCGACATTTGTACAACCATTCTGGGATTCATACAAAGAGGGGGCCTTCCGAGTGCCAGGGACAGTATTCTCGGTTCGGTTTTGGGAGCGGCAGCCGTCAAAGCATTGATGAACGGAGAAAAAGGCGCTCTTGCAGGTATGAAAAAC
>QWCP01000288.1_pt1 | contig 30903 bp, 30 predicted proteins | sample 1972561 | NCBI WGS metagenome assembly QWCP01 (sample SAMN09866705, study PRJNA288562) | Human vaginal metagenome isolate pre4_vaginal, whole genome shotgun... | isolation source: vagina | host: Homo sapiens | place: USA: California
TTTTGATGAAGAAAAGGCAAAAATCATTTTAAAAGATTTAGGCTTAGATGAATTTATTGAAAGGCATCCAATGAGTTTATCAGGAGGACAAAAGCAAAGACTTGCGATAGCGTCTCTTATGTGTAAGGATTCTTTATTTGTCTATTACGATGAACCTACAAGTGGTATGGATTATTCCAATATGATGAAAATATCGGAGCTAATCAAAAAATATAGAAATAAGGATAAAATAATTTTTATAGTTTCTCATGATATAGAATTTTTAAACGAAGTAGCAGATGAGATTTTTGAATTGTAAAATAGAGTCTGTTAAACCTGCCTATAGGACTGGGAAATTGTTTATTGACTTACCATAATTAAAGAGATGAAAGATAAAAATATCGGCGGTCTTCGGACTGCCTTTATTTTTTGCTTAGTTTAATGCAGTAAATCACATAATTGAAAGGAAACTGTTTTATATGCTATAATTAAGTTGATAATTAATATCACATAACACAAAAAAGGAGGTATACTTATGACATTAAACAAATGTATCTTAATAGGTCTTTTGGGTTCATTCTTGATGTTTTTGGGAGATATGACCTTATATTACGATCCCGATGATTATGATGGCAAGGATACTATAAATAGTATTGCCGGCATAATGAAAAACGCTAGCATAAAAAGATTATATATCGGTGGTCTTTTAGGGCCAATAGGTGCCTTTATATATTCCATTGGATTTTACCATATTGTTTTGGCAAGCCAAGAAAAATATTTAAATCTTGCTTGGTTTGTATTTTTAATGAATACGTTTGGCATCATACTTGGTGGAGCTTATCATATGCAGTGTGCCTACTTAGGTCTTTTATCAAGACACAAAAATAATGGAGCTTTCGATGAATTTTTAAAATTTTTAAAATTTCAAGCAAAAATAGTTTTTGGAATAATGGCTTTAGCAAATATAGCAACAGCATTGATAATTTTATTTGGATTCACAGTATTTCCAAGATGGCAGGCCTTATTTACACCCATATTTCTTATAATTTTGACTCCAATTGCCGAGAGATTGCCAAAAGGACTACATATGATTATTCGTGGAGGTTGGCTTAACATAATATTTTTTATTTACTACTTATCTTTACTTATTAACTTTAGTTAAAAATTCACAGGAGAAATGTTTATGGAACAATTAAATTTTATTGATAACAAGAAAACAAAACCTGATTATAGAAACTGGGTTCCTGAAAGCTTACTTAGAAATTTTATCGGAGCAACCGTAATTACTTTTATTCTCTTTATAATTTTCGCAGGGACAGACCTTGTTTTCAGTGGAACTCATAGGATTATCTGTGGAATTATTTTAGGAATTGGAGTCTTGATACTTCTATTTTCTTCAATTATGCTTTATGTTATGTATCGAACATTTGACTATAGGGGTAAGAGGAAACTCGCCAAAACTATCATAGAAGGTGTGGCTCAATATGTTGAGATACCAGATGGTGGAGTTGGACTTGATGTAGGATGTGGTAGCGGTGCACTTACCATAGCTTGTGCAAAAAGAAATCCAAAAGCGACCATGGTGGGCTGTGATATTTGGAGTGGCTCATATAAAACTGAATTTTCTAAGGAACTCTGTGAAAATAATGCAAAATTAGAGGGAATAGAAAATGTGAGATTTAAAGAAGGAAATGCAGTGAATCTTCCATTTGAAGATGAAAGCTTCGATGTGGTGACAAGCAACTACGTTTATCACAATATAATGGGACATAATAAGCAGAAACTACTATTGGAAACTTTGCGTGTTAACTTAAAGAAGAAGGATACGAAGATATAAAACTAATAGACACGACCAATGGAATGTTTGTCGGGCATAGAGAAGCTAAGTTTTTGAGTCTTGCAGGTTCAATGTTGTTCATCGGTAGAAAACATAGATAGGGAATAAAAACTTATTCAGATAATGAGGAATTAAATGAACTTTATTACCTATGGAAATAGAAATAATAAGTCAATATTATTTATTCATGGGCTTGCCTCAACTGCAGACCTATGTTTCAACCCCCTTTTGCCTTATTTGCAAGATTATTTTGTAATTTTCTGTGAATTGGACGGACATTATGGAAGTAATCCAAAAGATTTAACTTCAATGGCTGAAACCATAGATTCCATAGAGAGCTACATATTAAATGAAATGGGCGGAAACGTATACGGACTGTGCGGTTTTTCCATGGGAGCTACCATTACAGTTGAACTAGTTGGAAGAGGAAATATTTCTGCTTCTAGAGTTCTGATAGATGCGGCTATTACTGCCGAATTGGGCTTGATGGCAAGGCCATTTACCTGTGCTTTTATCATTGGTACAAGTAGAATCAAAAATAAAAAGCCTCTACCTAAATTTTTATTAGATAAGATTATGGGCAGGGATAATCTAAGCGTAATAGAAATGATGTATCCGCAAATTTCAAAAAACACTATTAAAAACGTCTGCAAGTTTATCTATCATTACAAGCCTCCAAAAAATTTAACCAACTTTTCAAATCCGGTAATATTTTGGCGAGGAAGCGAAGAGCCAATACCTGCGAAAAGTGAAAAAATATTAAGAGATTATCTTCCGCAAATGAAAACAGAAGTATTTGAAGGAATGGGCCACGGACAATTTCTCCACGAACATCCCAAAGAATACGCTGAGAAGCTAAAAATCTTTTTGGAAAATAAATAAGGAGAATATTATGGATATAACACGAGCAATATTAGATGGAATTGCAATGGCTGCTATCTTTAACGGTGCAGTGGCAGCTTTCGTACTGATTAACCCGAGATTTTTCTTCGATTCCTATCCAAAAGAAATACAAAATTCTGCTCCAGAGAAGATGACGAAAGAAGAAAAAAGAATAAATACAATACTTACGATTATAATTTCAGGAATCGTATTTATATATGGAGTGAGCTCTCTTTTACATACTGGAATAAGAGGGCTTAGAGATCTTTTTTGGATGAGCTATATTCAGTGGATAATATTAAACTTGGGAGATTTCTTTTTATTGGATGTACTTTTATTCCAGGGCAAGTACAAGGATAGGATAGTCATACCGGGTACAGAAGGACATGAGGACTACGAGTTTGGAAATTGGATGAAACATTTGGCCATTAAGGAACATTTTATCTTGGTGCCATTTTTACTAATTCCAATCGTATCTATAGTAGAAGCGTGGATAATGCTGCTACTTGGATTATAAAATAAAATTTGAAAGAAAGGAATACAAGAAGTCGCAATAGAAAAAGCTTTTGTTGAAAGCTATAGGCAATTATGTTATGCAGATTCAACAATAATAGATGACTTTTTAAAATTGTTGAAGAAGAAATTAATGATAACACTTTATTTAAATGATTAAACAATTCGTTCAGTAGCTGAAACTAAAAAAATATCTCATCCAGCTCTCATAAAGAGAAGAAATAAGATATTGGACAAGATGAGAGAATTGCTGAAAGACTTTAAATAGTGTTTAAAATATGCAGGCATAGTAAAATCTGCCTGCTTTTAAAATGGAAAATCATACCGAAAAATGATATAATTAATATATATTTTTTAGGGAGAAAATAAGATGAGCAGTGAGTTTCAATCTCCAATTACAATAAAAGATGCAATAGATAACATCCATACTAGACAATTTTTATTACCAGCAATTCAAAGAAAATTTACTTGGTCGAGTAATCAGATTGAGATGCTATTTGATAGTATTATGCAAGGGTATCCTATTAATTCTTTTATGTTTTGGAAGATAACAGATAGCAAAATAAAAAGAGGCTATAAATTCTATGAGTTTATAACTAGATACAGAGAATTCTTTTCGGAAAATAATAGAGATATTGATACAAGGGGAGTTCCTGATTTTGATGCAGTTATAGATGGACAACAAAGATTAACAAGCTTATACATTGGCTTAAGAGGTAGTTATGCATATAAAATGCCTAGAAAATGGTGGAAAGATACAGAAGAATGCATTCCTACTAGAGAATTATATTTAAATTTAATTGCACCTATAAATCAAGAATATGATAATCAAAAGGAATTTGATTTTAGATTTCTGTCAAAATTAGATTTAGAGAAATTTGATAAAGATCGAGATACATATTTTTGGTTTAGAGTCGGTGAAGTGTTAGACCTAGATACTAAAGATAAAGTTGATAAGTATCTAGATGATAATAAACTAAATGAGAATAATTATGCTGACAAGACATTAAATCAATTATTTCAAGTTATTCATATAGACAAGTTAATAAATTATTATCTACAAGAAGAACAAGAACCTGATAAAGTGCTTGAAATTTTTATTAGGACTAATAGTGGAGGGACACAATTATCTTTTTCGGATTTACTTATGTCTATTGCGTCTGCTAATTGGAAAGAGATAGATGCTCGTAAGGAAATAGAAAAATTAGTAGAGGAAGTTTATATGATTGGGCGTCCTGGTTTCATTATTGATAAAGATTTTGTTTTAAAAACTTGTTTAGTACTATTTAATGAAGACATAAAGTTTAAATTAAAAAATTTCACATATGAAAATGTTAATAAATTTGAAAATAATTGGAGTAGAGTAAGAAAAAGCATAATTGCAGCATTTTCTTTATTCGAATCTTTAGGATTTAATGACAAAACTTTTAGAGCAAAAAATGCAGCAATTCCAATAATATATTATATCTACTATAACAATCTAGAAACAACTATTTCTAGTCCTATCTACAAGAATAAAGAAAATAAAGATAGAATAGCAAAATGGTTAATACTTACGTTTATTAAGTCGGTATTCGGTGGACAAACTGATTCCGTTCTAAAGAAAATGAAGTCTGTTTTGGAAGCGAATTCAGGAAAAGACTTTCCGGATAAAGAGCTAATGGATGCTTTTAAAAATGATCCGGCAAGAAATTATAGTTTTGATGACGAATTTATAGATGGTTTATTAGAAGCAGAGAAGGATTCTAATAATGCATACTACATATTGCATTTAATGTATTCAAATTTGGATTTTTCAAACCAAGATTTTCATCAAGATCATTTACATCCGTCAACCATTTTCACTGACGAGAAAAAATTTAATAATTTGATTCCATATGAAGTTCAAGATTTTGCCAAGAAAAGAGAAAACTGGAATGGAGTTGCTAATTTGCAATTATTAAACGGAAGGCAAAATGAATCTAAGAAGGATAAGTCTCTTAAAGAATGGGTTGATGCGGAAAACAAGACACATGATGATTTATTTTTATCTGATGAAATTAGTTTGGAAATAAAAGATTTTAAGGATTTTATTATTGATAGAAAAGCAAATATAAAAAAATATATTAAGAGTATTATTGGATAGTTAAATTAGCAGATCTTAATGGTCTGCTTTTTTTTTAAAAATTTCGTTACCAAAGATGGCAAATTTCACTTTATACAGTGAGGGATATTGACCTGCCCCAAAAGTTAGACCTAAAATCTAAAATAGAGCAAGACCTTCAAAAGAAAAAGTTTTCTAATAAATCAAAATAAGAAAAAGTGGTATAATATATGTGAGAATAGATATCAATAGGAGGAGGAAATGTTTAAGCGTTTTTTTGAAAATTTTAGAAAACCGAAAGACAATTTTGGCGGCAGATTTATGTTAAAAAGCATGAATAAAGGACATGAAAAATTGGCAAGTTGGGGAAGGTCTTACATAAACATTGAAAACGATTATATTGTCCTAGATTTGGGCTGCGGCGGGGGCCGTAACATAGAATATTTTTTAACTAAAGCAAAAAAAGTTTACGGAATTGACCACTCAGAAACAAGTGTAAAGATGGCTAGTGAGATAAATAAAGAAGCGATTGAGTCTGGAAGATGCGGAATTTTTCTGGGAGACGTAAGAAGCCTTCCTTTTGAAGATGAATCTATAGATATCGTCACAGCGTTTGAAACTATTTATTTTTGGAATGATATAGAAGAATGTTTTAAAGAAATTTATCGTGTGCTTAAAAAAGGCGGACAATTTTTAATATGCAATGAAGTATCATCTATGAAAAGAAGAGATGTAAAAAAATTAGCACATATGATAGAAATGGAAGTATACACACCCTACGACTTAACAAAAATGCTTGGAAAATTGGGATTTAATTTTGAATATCATTTAGATAGAAAACAACAACTCGTATTTATCGCAAGAAAATAGGAAAGACAAAGAAAGGCAAGGATAAAAATGAAATATCACAGTTTTTATTTCTATCAGTTTCGACATCCTATGAAAAAAGTTTTGGTGGAAAGATATGGAAAAGAGTATGCCAAGAATATCCTTAAAAAAAGCAAAAAAATTTATCGAAAACTAGTAGAAGAAGCAGATGATATCGGAGATGATAATCCAATGGCATACAATGAGATGTTCGCTCTTGTATTTGTTGCACCATATTTAGCAAGCGAAAAAGAAATTCCGCCAGAGACCATCCAGGAAATGATGCGTCGCTCTCTGTATTTTGTCAAATGGTTTTTTTCATTAACTAATCTAAATACTAAGAGAGGAAAAGAGGCTAATAAGAAAAATATAGTTAAGTATTATAAATGGTATACCGAGGAAAAAGAAAAACTCTATCCCACATCATTTAAGGTCGATTTTGAGGGAGAACCATATGAGGGCGCTTGTTATTACAGAATTACTCGTTGTCCTATTTGTACATACACTAAAAAGCTTGGGGTACATGAATTAATGCCACTATTCTGTGAATTGGATGAGGTTATGATAAGTCTTCAACATGGAGTTTTACATAGAAAAGGCACGATAGCAAATGGGGCAGATTGTTGTGATTATTTTATCACAGGTGATAGAGAATGAACCAATGTTATATGAATAAGAAATTGGTAAAGTTTGTGATTAATTTATTATTATTGGAGTAGAATAAAATGAGCTTAACTTATAAAATTGCATCGACAATTGTAAGACTTATCGGAGTCAAAAAAATGTTTTTAAAGAACAAAGAAGAGATGCTTGAGTATGCAAAAGGTGAAAATGCAAAAATAGTATTTGATTTAGAAAAGGCAAAGGCAAGGTCTACGAGAAAGAATTACTATCTTTATGACAGGGATGTTATGGGTTACAGACTGATTTCATATCAGAAAAATCAAACGCCCGCCGACGGTGCAGTTCTTTATCTATTTGGCGGAGGAATGATTACACAACCGAATAAACTGGATTTTAAATTATCGGAAAGAATAATGGAACAAACCGGAAAAGATGTTTGGTTTTTATTTTATCCACTATGTTCAGAAAATGTAAAGATAGATAAGACATATGAAGTATCATTTGAAGCCTATAGGCTTATGACCGAAACTTATAAAGCAGAAAATATCAGCGTCCTTGGATTTTCATCAGGAGCTTGTCTATCACTTGGGATTTTTTTGCATAACAACGCCATAGGAAGACCACTTCCAATGCCAGGCAAAATTATTTCGGTATCTCCGGGAGGAATTCCGGATGTAACTGTCGATGAAAACAAAGAAATTTGGGAGAGAGTAAATGCACTTAACCACAAGGATGTAATGATTGAACCGACGTATATTAAAACTGCAAGAGAAATCGCAAAAGGAGATAAAGACATACCTGAATATATGTTAGATGGAACTGTAGGAGATTTTACAGACTTTCCGAAAACATATTTTTATTACGGCGAAAATGAATGCCTCTATGCCTTTGCGCAAACCTTTAAAAAAGCAATGGAAAAATACCTCGTCCCATACGAAATTATTGTTGGCAAAAAAATGTGCCACTGCTATCCATTGGTGAGGTTTTTTAGAGAAGGAAGAGAAGCACAGGATGAAATTATTAAATTGTTAGGACAATAATTGAGGACAGACAATGAAATCACAAGAATTTAAAATGCCGATATTTGGCGTCGGGCCAATATATGTAATTACTTGTCTAATCCTTACAATCGCTGGGATATGGCTTCATCGCAATGGATACATTTATCAAGGGAAAATGATTAAAGGCAAAATATTTTTTATCATAGTTGGGATATTCATGATCCTTTTAGGAATATATTTATGGATACAAGCAGTAATAGTTCAGAAAATAAATAAAAAAGTTACAGAAAAAAAGTTGATAACAACAGGAGTATACAGCATAGTAAGAAATCCTGTTTATTCAGCATTTATATTTATATTCACAGGTATACTTTTATTTACATCAAACTATATTTTGCTAATACTTCCATTTGTATTTTGGGCTTTTTTAACAATATTAATGAAAAACACAGAAGAAAAATGGTTAAAAAATGAATTTGGAGAAGAATATGAAATATATTTAAAACAAGTAAATCGAGTAATACCACGGATCAGAAGAAAATAAAATTAATTCTATACAAGCATCTACAGTTGTAGGTGCTTTTTTATGGATAATTTTAGGAAGAGGTAATATTATCATTTACAAGGACTATCTTATTCAAGTAGATATGCTATATAATATAAGCATACAATTAACATAATTGTACAAATCAAGGATTTATGGGTGGTGACAAAATGGGTAAAATATTGAACAAGAAACAAATGATTGAAGAAGATATTAAACTTCATTATATTACACCGTCTATAATGAGAAGATGTGAAAATGTTATAACTGATGTTTTGCTTCGTATATGTGAAGCATTAAACTGCAATTTACAATATATTGTAGAGCACGTGCTCATTAATAATGAAAATAAAAAGATTGAAAGAATAACTGATCGGAGGAGAAAAAATGGCAGATAAAACAAATGCCAACATTGGCTTTGAAAAACAAATCTGGGATGCAGCGTGCGTTCTTTGGGGACATATTCCGGCAGCAGAATATAGAAAGGTAATCATTGGTCTTATCTTTCTAAGATACATTTCTACTGCATTTGAACAAAGATATAAAGAGCTTGTAGAAGAAGGCGATGGATTTGAAGATGATCGCGATGCTTATACAATGGAGAATATCTTTTTTGTTCCAGAAGAAGCAAGATGGAGCACAATTGCAGCTGCGGCTCATAGCCCTGAGATTGGGACAGTTATCGATAGTGCTATGAGAGCAATCGAAACTGAAAACAAAAATCTTAAAAATGTTCTTCCTAAGAATTATGGAAGTCCTGATCTTGATAAGAAAGTATTAGGAGATGTTGTTGATATCTTTACCAATAACATTGATATGTCAGATACAGAAGCAAGCGAAGATTTACTTGGACGTACATATGAATATTGCATTGCACAGTTTGCAGAAAAAGAAGGTGTAGGTGGTGGAGAATTTTATACGCCATCAAGCGTTGTAAAAACACTTGTATCTATTTTAAAACCTTTTGAAAATTGTCGAGTATATGATTGCTGTTGTGGGTCAGGGGGAATGTTTGTACAAAGTGAGAAGTTCCTTGAAGCACATGGAGCAAAGAGAGGAGCTATCTCTGTATATGGTCAAGAAGCAAATCCGGATACTTGGAAGATGGCTAAGATGAACATGGCTATTCGTGGTATTGATGCAGACTTTGGTCCTTATAATGCGGATACATTTTCAAATGATTTACATCCAACCTTAAAGGCGGATTTCATCCTTGCAAATCCACCATTCAATTATCATCCTTGGGGACAACAAGCTTTACAGGATGATAAACGTTGGAAGTATGGCTTGCCACCCGCAGGTAATGCAAACTATGCATGGATTCAACATATGATTCATCACCTTGCACCAAATGGAAAGATTGGTCTGGTACTATCAAATGGTGCTTTATCAACTCAGACAAGTGGTGAAGGTGCAATTAGAAAGAAAATTATAGAGGATGACTTAATTGAAGGTATCATAGCGATGCCTACCCAACTGTTCTATAGCGTAACAATTCCAGTTACTCTGTGGTTCATTTCAAAGAATAAGAAGCAAAAAGGAAAGACACTCTTCATTGATGCTCGCAAAATGGGACACATGGTTGACCGTAAACATAGAGATTTTGATGAAGAAGATATCCAAAAGTTAGCTGATACTTTCACAGCTTTCCAAAATGGAATACTTGAAGATGTCAAAGGCTTTTGTGCTGTTGCTTCACTTGAGGATATTGCAAAACAGGATTACATCCTTACCCCTGGACGCTATGTTGGAATTGAAGAGCAAGAAGATGATGGAGAACCATTCGAAGAAAAGATGGCAAGATTAACATCTGAGCTTTCAGATATGTTTGCGAAATCTCATGAGCTCGAAGATGAAATCAGAACAAAGCTGGGGGCGATTGGTTATGAGATATAAATTGTCGGATGTAATGGAGCTGATTGGAGGCGGAACGCCTAAAACATCTAAAGCTGAATACTGGAATGGAGAAATCCCATGGCTTTCCGTAAAGGATTTTAATAATGATTTTAGATATGTGTATGAGACTGAAAAAAGCATTACAGAGTTGGGATTAAATAATTCTTCAGCCAAACTGCTTAAAGAAGGCGATATCATCATATCTGCAAGAGGAACGGTAGGGGAAATAGCAACAATTCCATTTCCTATGGCATTTAATCAATCTTGCTACGGACTCCGTGCAAAGGAAGAGGTAGTCACTTCGGATTTTTTGTATTACCTGATAAAGCACAATGTTTACATTCTGAAGAAGAATACGCATGGATCTGTTTTTGATACGATTACAAGAGATACATTTAGCGGAATTGAAGTAGATATCCCTTCGTTGGATGAACAAAGGAAGATAGCATCAATTTTATCTGAAATTGATGAAAAGATAGAACTTAATAACGAAATAAATAAGAATTTAGCGGCTTAAAGGTCGATGTTAGTTACATCAATTTCGCCAGACATTAGTTTTGGAAGCAAAGCATCTCTCATTGAAGCAAGACTTAAATTTTCTTCCTTATTAGCACCAATCGCTTCAAATAAAGGTGATACTAATACTGTGTATTGATTAATTTCATCAGGTCTAATATTGCCCATCGGTAATCCGGCAATATGCTTTGGATAAATATGTGGTTGAGCAGAGCCTGTTTGTGCATCAAATATTTCAGACTGGCGTGATTTAAGCATTGCATACCAAAAATAAACATCTTCTGTCATAGTGGTGTCAATAAAAGAAGAATCAGATGACCAGACTGGAACATTCCATAAATTAACGTATCCAGCATTAGCTCCTGAAGCAGAAATTGTTAGTACGGGCGCAACCGTATTTGATTGATTATGATATGTAGCTGGTTCTAATCCACCTGCTACGACTGGAACATTGCCAGGAACTGCATCTTTGGACAATAGTCCTTTGCCTCGATTAGGTGTGAGAATATCTCCTACAAAATTTTCACCATAAATCGAGTCAACAAACATCTTGTTAAATATAGCAAAGGCTTGTTGCTCTAAATTCTTATTTATACTAATAACTTCTGTGAGTGGCAGAAGCTAATATAAGGGACTGCCACTCCGTAGTCATTCTCTAGTAACAAAGGAGAATAGACTATGAAACAAAAACTAATCAATGAAGTCGTGCAAGGAATGCTTGGATACATCAACAATGCACAGCTTCAAAAACTACAACAAATATTAGAACATGCACTTTTCGATAAAGAAATTGTTGAAAGTTATAGTGCGCAGGAAGACACAAGTGAAGATTTACTCGAAAACTTTTTATCTGCAAAAAGGATTGAAGGTTGTTCTGAAAAGTCACTTGTGTATTATAGAAACACAATTCAAGCAATGCGTGATAAAGTTGAAAAACCTATCAGAGAAATCGAAACTGATGATTTGAGAGAGTATCTCACAGGATATCAGAAAGAAAAGAATTCAAGCAAGGTTACAATTGATAATATCCGACGTATTCTTTCCAGTTTCTTCTCGTGGTTGGAGGATGAGGATTATATCATTAAAAGCCCGGTTAGAAGAATACATCGAGTAAAGTCGGCTACGACTATAAAGGAGACGTATTCCGATGAAAATTTGGAAACAATGAGAGATAGCTGCACTGAATTACGAGATCTTGCTTTGATTGATATTCTGGCTTCGACCGGAATGCGAATTGGAGAATTGGTGCTTTTAAACCGAAAGGATATCAACTTTGAAGAAAGAGAATGCGTGGTATTTGGTAAGGGTAGCAAAGAAAGAATGGTATACTTTGATGCAAGAACCAAGATTCATTTGCAAGAATATCTGAATAGCAGAACGGACGACAGTCCGGCACTGTTCGTGTCTTTAAAGGCTCCATATGATAGAATGAAAATAGGTGGAATTGAAGCAAGGCTTAGAGGAATAGGTAGAAATCTTGGAATAGAAAAGGTCCATCCTCATAAGTTCAGACGAACACTTGCTACAATGGCTATTGATAAGGGAATGCCAATAGAGCAGTTGCAACAGCTTTTGGGGCATAAACGAATAGATACGACATTGCAGTACGCAATGGTAAAACAGAGTAATGTTAAAATTGCTCATCGAAAATATATAGGATAGGAGGCTATTTATGTTCGAATGGAAAACTGTGAAAGTGGGAGATTTGGTGAAAATCAATGTTTCTTCTTACTCAAAATCAGATAAATGGGAGTTTGTTAATTATCTCGATACGGGAAATATTACAGCTAATGCTGTTGATGAAATCCAAAGGATAGATCTTGCTTATAAAAAATTGCCTAGTAGAGCAAGAAGAAAAGTTTGCTTGAATGATATTGTGTATTCTACAGTAAGACCAAATCAAAGACATTATGGGATTATTAAAAGCGTTCCTGATAATTTCCTTGTATCAACTGGGTTTGCGGTTTTACGTTGCAACCAGGAGAAAATAATTCCAGACTACTTATACTTCTTGCTAAGTCATAATGATATTGTAGATTCGTTACATTCAATTGCAGAACAAAGCGTGTCAGCATATCCATCATTAAAACCAAGTGATATCGCGAATCTTGAGATAACACTACCAGATTTAGATACACAAAAAAAGATAGCTTCAGTACTTATGAGTATTACGTCAAAAATAGAAAAGAACAATGAGATAAATAAGAATTTAGAGCAACAAGCTCATGCGATTTTCATTTCTGAGTTTACTCAGCTTGATGGTATACCTGCAGGATGGGAAAAATCCAATCTGCTTGAAATAGCTAATTACCTAAATGGATTGGCAATGCAAAAACACAGACCCTCGGATGACGAAGTTGGTATTCCTGTTCTTAAAATCAAAGAACTCCGCCAAGGATCGTTTGATTCCAACAGTGGCTTGTGCTCTCCATCAATAAAGCCTGAGTATATAGTCCATGATGGAGATGTGATTTTTTCCTGGTCAGGCAGCTTACTTGTCGATTTTTGGTGTGGTGGAACTTGTGGGTTGAACCAACACCTTTTTAAAGTAACTTCAACAAAATACGATAAATGGTTCTATTATGCGTGGACAAACTATCATCTTGAGAAGTTTGCTAAAATCGCAGCTGACATGGCTACTACCATGGGACATATCAAGCGTGAAGAACTTTCCAATTCGGAGGTACTAATTCCATCAGAGACTGATTATCATAGAATTGGTGGCTTTCTGACACCTATTTACGATTTGATGATTTTAAATAGATTAGAGAACGTTAAACTTGCAAATTTAAGAGATTCACTATTACCTAAGCTAATGTCTGGTGAAACCGACGTCTCTGACATTAAACTTTAAGCCGCTAAATTCTTATTTATCACTCGAATTATAAGATACAAAAATAAAAATAAACAAAGGAGTTGAAACATATGTCAGGATTTTATACCGAAGCAGACTATGAAAAATCAATAATAGAGCTGTTTCAAGAAATGGGATATCGCTATGTATATGCGCCGGGTTTAGAGCGTGATTTACACAGCCCATTATATGAAAAAGAATTAGAGGATGCATTATATCGTCTGAACCCGGATATGTCGGATGATGCGATAAGAGATGCTCTCTATAAATTGCATAATTTCGAGAATGGTGAATTAGTACAGAAGAATGCTGTCTTTATGGACTATATTCAGCATGGTATTGAAGTTCGCTATTTTGTAAAGGGTGAGGAACGTTCTGGTATCGTATATTTGGTTGACTACAGTAATCCTGACAATAACTCCTATGTAGTCGCTAATCAGTGGACTTTCGTTGAAAATAGCAATAAGCGTTTGGATGTGCTTTTGTTCTTGAACGGACTTCCTGTCGTTCTTGTTGAGTTAAAATCTCCATCAAGAGAAGAAACGGCTGCTTCTGAAGCATATTTACAGATTAGAAATTATATGCATGAGATTCCGTCCATGTTTATCTATAACTGTATCTGCGTTATGAGTGATCATTTGACATCAAAAGCAGGAACTATCACATCAGGAGAAGACCGCTTTATGGAGTGGAAAACTAAAGATGGAAATTATGAAAATACGCAGTATGCTCAATTTGATACTTTCTTTGAAGGAATGTTTGAGAGAGCACGCTTGCTTGATATTATAAAAAACTTCATTTGTTTCTCAAATGAAGGATTAAAACGTTTCAAAATTTTAGCAGGATACCATCAGTATTTTGCGGTAAACAAAGCTATTGAATCTTCAAAGCATGCTTGCGAAACTGACGGTAAAGGCGGTGTGTTCTGGCATACACAGGGAAGCGGTAAATCCTTATCTATGGTATTTTATGCGCATTTATTACAGACTGCATTGAATAGCCCAACTATCGTTGTCATTACAGACCGTAACGACCTTGATGATCAGCTTTATGGTCAGTTTATGAAGTGTAAAGATTTCCTTAGGCAAGAACCAGTGCATGCTTCAAGTAGGGCAAACCTGAAAGAACTTCTTGAAGGTAGACAGGTCAATGGAATCATCTTTACGACTATGCAGAAGTTTGAGGAATCCTTCGAATGTCTGTCTGAACGTAGAAATATTATTGTTATGGCAGATGAGGCGCACAGAGGTCAGTATGGATTAAAAGAGCGAGTAGATGAAAAGACTGGTGAAATTAAAATCGGTTCTGCTCGTATTATTCGTAATGCTTTACCGAATGCAACCTATATTGGATTTACCGGTACTCCGGTATCTATGAAAGACAGAAATACGAGAGAAGTATTCGGAGATTATATTGATATCTATGACATGACTCAGGCAGTAGAGGATGGTGCTACAAGACCTGTTTATTACGAGAGTCGTGTTATGAAGTTGAAGCTTGATGAGCAGACATTGCATCTTATTGATCAGGAATATGATGTTATGGCTGAAAATGCTGATGCTTATGTCATTGAAAAGAGTAAAAAAGAACTTGGACAGATGGAAGCTATCCTTGGCAATGACAAGACGATAGATTCTCTTGTTGATGATATCCTTGATCACTATGAGAATTACAGAGAAAACTTGCTTACTGGTAAAGCGATGATAGTTGCATATTCGCGTCCAATTGCTATGAAGATTTACAAGAAAATTCTTGAACTTCGTCCAGCTTGGACTGATAAGGTTGCGGTGGTAATGACTAGCAGCAATAAAGATCCGGAAGACTGGAGCCATATAATCGGAAATAAGCGTCACAAAGACGAGCTAGCAATGTCTTTTAAAGATGATGAAAGTCCATTAAAAATCGCCATTGTCGTAGATATGTGGCTTACAGGATTTGATGTTCCTTCTCTTGCAACAATGTATGTCTATAAGCCAATGCATGGATATAACTTGATGCAGGCTATTGCTAGAGTAAATCGTGTGTTTGGAGATAAAGAAGGTGGTTTAGTTGTAGATTATGTAGGTATTGCATCTGCATTGAAACAGGCCATGAATGATTATACTGCGCGTGACAAGAAGAACTACGGAGATACTGATGTTGCTAAGGTGGCATATCCTAAGTTCCTAGAAAAGCTTTCAATCTGTCGAGATTTGTTCCATGGATACGATTATTCTAAGTTCATGGAAGGAACTGATCTTGAAAGATCAAGAGCTATTAGCGGTGCGGTTAACTTTATTGTTGCACCAATTAGAAAAAAAGAACGCGAGGACTACTTAAAAGAAGCGCTTCTTTTGAAGCAGGCTTTATCATTGTGTTCATCGCTTGCTGAAAGAGAACTCCGTATTGAAGCTGCATTTTTTGAGTCAGTTAGAGTTCTAGTTACAAGAATTATGAATCAGGGAGAAGGAAAGAAAATATCTCTTCATGAAATAAATGCACGCATCAATGAGCTGCTTAAAGCGAGTGTAAAGAGTGAAGTCGTTATTAACCTTTTTTCTGATGTGTCTGGCGGGTTTAATTTGTTTGATCCTAAGTTCTTAGATGAAATTTCTAAGATGAAAGAAAAAAACCTCGCAGTGGAATTACTTAAGAAGTTGATCTCTGAACAGGTAAAGATATACAAGCATACGAACGTTGTAAAGTCTAAAAAATTCAGTGAAATCATCCAACAGGCAATGAATGCATACCTTAATGGAATGCTTACAAATGAGCAGGTAATTGAAGAACTTCTTAACCTTGCCAAACAGATTGCAGAGGCTCACAAAGAAGGCGAACAGCTTGGCCTTACTGCAGATGAGCTTGCATTCTATGATGCACTTACAAAGCCACAGGCCATCAAGGACTTTTATGAAAATGAAGAATTAATTGCTATTACTAAGGAACTAGCAGATACACTTAGAAAGAATCGTACTATTGATTGGCAGAAGCGTGATTCTGCAAGAGCTAGAATGCGTATGATGATCAAGAAACTTCTTAGAAGCCATAGATATCCACCTGATGGAATGGATGATGCTGTAGAAACTGTAATGACTCAGTGTGAGCTTTGGACAGATAATTCTGATATGGAAGGGAATATGGAATCAAATAATAAGATAAACTATTCACTTAATCTAGATACACACTTGATGGTTGCAGACGAATCTAGCAATTACGGGAATAGGAGATAGGAGAAAAAATGGACGCAACCAAAGGAAATATTTATGCTATTTTAAATGGTAATAAACAATTTTTGATACCTGTATATCAACGCTATTATAGTTGGGATCTATCACAGTGTCAAAGACTGTGGACAGATATTGTTGATATGCAAAAGAAAAACAAACCTGGACATTTTGTTGGCTCCATTGTAAATATTGTAGAGCAGGCAATGCCAACAGGTGTTCAAAAATATATGATTATTGATGGTCAACAGAGAATTACAACCCTAACTTTGCTGTTAATTGCGTTGCGCGACTATGCAGAAAAACATCCTGAAGGACAGATGATCAATGCAAGGCGAATAGATAATACACTGCTTAAAAATGAGTACGAGGATGGGGATGACAGATATAAGCTTTTGTTGACGGAAACAGATCGTGATATATTGGTCTGTTTGATCGAAAAGAAACCAATCAAGATGGATACAAAATCTCGTTTGCTTACTAATTTGAAATTCTTCGCTGATCAAATTGAAAAGCTGGAAATTAAGCCGGAAGAAGTATATGAATCAATCGGAAAGCTCCAAATTGTCAATATTACACTTGATAGAGCTTTGGATGATGCACAGGCTATATTTGAAAGCTTGAATTCTACAGGTAAAGAATTAACAGAATCAGATTTGATTAGAAATTATGTTTTGATGGGACTTGAGCCTTTAGAACAGAGATACGTATATGAACATCTGTGGAGACCGATGGAATTATTATTTGATTATGAAAAGCAGGAATCCACTATGGACAAATTCTTCAGAGACTATCTTACAATGAAACTTACTAGAATTCCAAAGCAGGATCATGTATATGAAGAATTTAAGCATTATCATTTGAATTGTGAATTTGGAAGTATCAGAGAGCTTTGCCAAGATCTATTAGATTATGCTGACTATTATACAAGAATGATTTTTGCAAGAAGTTCAGATCCTGTTTTGAAGAATTTATATGAAGATATCATAGAACTTAGAATGGAAGTAGCATATCCATTTTTGCTTAAGGTACATAGCGATAAAAACATTGGATTAATTGATGATGCAAGTTTGAAAGAAATTTTGAACATGTGCATCAGCTATGTGCTAAGACGAAATATTTGCAAAATTCCAACTAACTCTTTAAACAAGACATTCGCAACATTCAAAAATTATGTTCGAAACGATGATTATATGAATTCAGTGAGAGCATATTTTGTGCTTCTCCAAACATATAAAGAATTTCCGGATGATGAAAAATTTGTAGCTGCATTTGTTACTCGTGATGTATACAATATGCGTCAGAGAAATTTTATTCTTCGACACTTAGAAGAGCATGAAAATAAAGTATCCATCAATATTGAGAATTTTACAATTGAACACATAATGCCTCAGAATCCCGGGTTGAGTGTGGAATGGCAAGCTGAGCTTGGATCGGAGTGGAAGGATATACAGAAGAAATATCTTCATACAATTGGAAATCTCACATTGACTGCGTATAACTCAGAGATGAGTGATCATTCCTTTATAGAAAAGATGAATATGAGTGGTGGCTTCAAACAAAGTGCTCTTAGATTGAATAAATATGTTGTCATGCAAACATCGTGGGCTGAAAAACAGATTATAGAGAGAGCAAAACAACTTGCTGCAAAGGCTGCTGAAATTTGGAAGTATCCTACAATCTCAAAAGCAAGTTTAGCACCATACCAAGTTAAGATAAAACCAGCAACGTCATATTCAGTTGATACCTATGATTTTAATCTTCATACTAAGACATTGTATGAACTACTTGATAAGAGAATAATGAACTTGGGTACTGATGTTCGCAGAGAATTTAAGAAGCTTTATATCGCATATAAACTTGATACAAACTTTGTCGATATCGTGGTTCAGAAGAATCAACTGTGCATTTCTATCAACATGAATTATGCGGATGTATACGACCCAGATGGAATATGCCGAGATGTTACAGGCCTAGGAAGATGGGGAAATGGAGACGTTGAAATATACTTTAAACATACCTCAGATATAGAACAGGTAATGAAAATTATCAAACAGTCATTTGATGCACAAATTGATGAATAATGAGATGAGCTAATACGAGACTTTTACTAAGAAATTTAAAAACGGTTACACTATTAAAAATTCTGGAGAACGACACAAATACAAAGCAATTTTGCAGAGTGATGGTGGCAAAATGCTTACACAAGAAATGAACATTACTTTTGAAGAGGGAAATTTAATAGGGCGAACTCTTCCAAAGGGTATAACAGACCAATTTGAAATCACACAAGTAAATTATTCAAGTGATTTTATGAATATGGCTATTAAAAATGTAATTAATAATAGTAGTTTGGTTTCAGCTCGTTAATTAGTTCAGATATTTTTTGTGTAAATTCTTTTTATCCTTAGTTTCCATAAATGACTTATTCACAACAATTATTGGGTATAAATATATAAGGAGGAATTTATGGATGTTTTTTTGGTAGCAACTAGATTAATATTAGCAGCGATACTGGGAGCTGTAATTGGAATAGAGAGAGAAATCAAGAATAGGGCTGCGGGTTTTAGAACTCACATTATTGTTAGTGTTGGGGCGTGTTTGATTATGCTTATTGGAATTGACGGTATTGGTAAGTTTTCATCTGACACTGCCAGGGACACTGCGAGGATTGCAGGACAAGTTATAAGCGGTATTGGTTTTTTTGGTGCTGGTACTATTCTTCAAAAAAAGAATGCGGTGACAGGATTAACTACGGCTGCGACTTTGTGGCTATCTGCGGCGATTGGGCTTGCGGTAGGAATTGGATATTACGAAGGGGCAATCATTGCGACTGTGATTTGTCTTGTAACTTTGATTTCACTCAATAAAATCAGTGATTTAATCAACAAGAAAACTATAAAATCATATTCAATGATTTTCGATACTTATAATTTTAATCAAGATAGTTTTTATGAATTTACTTCAAAAGAAGGTGTTGAAATTAGAAAACTAGATATTATTGACGAGGAAATGGATGACAAATCTATGATTGAGGTGACTTTTTCTTTTAATAAAAATTATGATATTGACGGATTTTTCAAAAAATTAAGGTCAGAATATAATTTGCAATCTGTAAAATCGGTTGATGATGAGGGGTAGATTTATGAATAGAATTAAAAAACTTTTGCCATATTTAATGGTTAATATAATCTGTTTTTATTTGTTGACAATGCTTGTGAAAGATACGGGCAGTGGAATGTTTATTTTGTTATTTGCAATTCCTATTATAACTTTTGTGAATGCAATAATGTGTGGAAAGAAGAATTCTTTTGATATTCTGTATCCTCTTTTAGTTATGGTGATTTTCGTGCCTTACGTGATTATTTATATGAATGAAAGTGCCACGATTTATATATTTATTTACGGGGCGATTTCATTGATGGGATGTTTCGTAGGTAGCAGATTGAAATAATCCTCGGAGAAAATGATGAACTGGATTAATAGTTTCGAGCTTGTATGCTATTTTATTGTATTTATCTTGGTTGTCGATATTTTGAAAAGCAAAAACTACAGGGAGCTTGGTCTTTTGATTTCGGGGGCATTAGCTGGGTTTTGCTTGGAACTTTTGGCAGTGAGATTTACAGATATTTATCATTATAGCAATGATTTTTTCATAAGTATTGGTTTTTATCCGTATCAGTTTCCTTTTTTCGGAGGTTTGATGTGGGGAGGAATCAGCGTGTGTGCGCTTAGAATCGCAAACAAGTTTTCAATCAGCAATGTAATGAAGGCTTTGTTGAGTGGTTGGTTAATTGTGAGCATGGATTTGCTTTTTGATGTAGTGGCCATAAGGTTAAACGGAGGCTTCTGGGTGTGGGATGGACGCCCAATCACTCTTGATATCAATCATCATATGTTCATGAGCGTAATTTGGGTTAATTTTTTGGGATATATGTTTGAAGTGCCAGCAATTATTTTTATGACTTTGAAACAATGGGACAAATCTTCTGACAAATCAGATTTTAGTATTGCAAAATCAATGTTGATAGGAATTTGCGCAGTATTGTTCGTAGCGGTTGCAAGTGCAATTTCTCTCGTTTTAGATAAAATAACTGATGAATGGTTTTCGTGCATTGCATTTTTGTTGATTTGGATTTTTGTTTTTATAAAATTGATATCAATTTTAATTAGTCATCACAAATCAATTACGTTCAAAAACAAAAAGGATTGGTCACTATTTATTTTCTGGTTTAGTATATATGTTTATTGTATTGCTGCGCTTTTTAATCTTAATATTATGAGTGCCAATTTTTTATACGCGTTTTTTACATTTTTCATTATGATAATGACGTTGGTTTTGAGTTTGATAGATATTGAAAATAATCATTAGGCATCTACTTAGTAGGTGCTTTTATTGTGCCCAAATTTACCATTTCAATCACAAATTGGGTATAAATAATACAACGAAAGTATACAGGAGTTTATTATGAGAAAATCTATAATATCTAGAACAATCAAGACTGCTTTGGCTTCACTTTTGGCGATAATTGTGTCGCAGGAACTTTCTCTTGAATTTGCAGCTGCGGCGGGAATTATTGCGATATTAAATGTGTTTGATACGAGAAAAGCTACGATAGAAGGTGCACTGAAGAGAACTTTGTCTGCGGTCATTGCTCTTTTGATTGGAGGGTTCTTATTTGAAAAAATAGGATACAAAACTTGGGTTTTCGGATTGTATTTGCTTTTATTTGTGCCTGTGTCTTTTTTATTGAAGATAGAACTGGGACTTGGCCCTTCAAGTGTTATTGTGACTCATTTATTAGCTTTCGGAAAAATTGATGCAGCGATTATTTTGAATGAAATGGCTCTTGTGTTTATAGGGACGGGATTTGCGATGTTGACCAATTTCTACGCTCCTACTAGACAGGACAAATTAAACAGGTTGATCGAAAGCATCGATGACGATATGAAGTTTATATTGAATTTGTTCGGAGAATCTCTTGTTCAAAATTTGGATGTGAAGTTGTATGAGGACAAGATTTCAGAGCTTGAAGCAGACATCGACAAGGCTATTGATATTGCGATTATTGAGAATGACAATTTGATTGAAAACAGCAGGGATTTGCTTTTCGATTTGCGTTTGAGAGAAAGGGAGATGGATTTGTTGCAAGAAATGTATGATGATTTGAGGACGATTCCGCCGGAATATTCAGACGGCAAATATATTTCTGATATTTTAATTCAAGCATCCCAAAATTTAACTAAACGTGAGGACATGATTAAATTGAAGGAGAGAATTGATTTTCTGAAAAATCACTACCACATGATGAAGCTTCCAGATACCCACGAGGAATTTGCAATTCGTTCGGCGATTTTCCAAGTGTTTCGAAGTCTGGATCAATTTATAGATATTAGCAATCAAATTACAAATAAACCAAATAATAAAATTAGGATAAAAACAAGAGGGTGATTATATGTGTGAAGAAAAAAATGAAGAGCTGATTTTTAAAGAAAAACTCGACGAAACTGTGGAAAGTTTTGGCAAGGGTAGCCAAGAAGGAGCGAAGGTGTCTATTAGAAATTGCCAGGATTTTTTCGGGTGTGTGTCGATTAGTCACCAAAAACAAATCGCACAAGCTTTTGATATTGATGAGAAATACATCAAGACGATTATAAAATTTATACCATCTATCAAAGAATCCAAGGTTGAATACGAGATAGTGTGTTGTTCGGGACCGAGATGTGCGAAGAACGGCTCGTAAAGATGGACCAAATATTATGATTAACGGCAAATTCTACCATCACATGGATGCTGAAAAAACAAAAGAAGTTTTGGAGAAAATAAAATAACGATAAAATCTGCTTATAAATACTAAAAGGAGTATAATCAAATTGGGTGATTTTATGAAAATTTTGAAGGTTTTGTCAATAATTATATTAGTTTTTATTGTTACATTTTCGATTAATAAATTCATGCTGTCAATAGAAAGAAACAAGATAGTTGGTTACGGAGAAAAAATCGAGATAAAAGGGAAAAATATTAATATTGTTGAGAAGGGATCGAAGAATAATCAGGTTGTCATCATAGATCCAGGTTATGGAACTACTGCGCCCGGACTTGATTTCAAGCCGCTTATGGATGAGCTTTCCAAAACTTATCATGTTATTGCGATTGAGCCTTTTGGATATGGCGATTCCGATACGATTGGAAGCCCAAGAACAGTAGAAAATATAACAGACGAGCTTCATCAAGTCATTCAAAAACTGGGATACACGAAATATATTTTGTGTTCGCATTCGATTTCTGGAGTTTATTCGTTATATTATTTGGACAAATACCAAGACGAGGTTACAGGATTTATTGGAATGGACACATCGGTTCCGAATCAATTGGAGTACACTGGCAATACTTTTCTTCCGATTTTGAGAAAATGGTCAAACAAGCTTGGCCTGATTAGAATTGCATCGAGAATCCATCCCGAATGGTTCATGGCGAATAATCAATACTATACAGATGAAACAAAATCACAAATCAGATACAGATTATATAGGGATTTTGCAAATGTTGATAATTTGGATGAAGGAAGACATTTCGCTGATAATTGGAACAAAATTAAAGATTTGCATTATCCAAGAGATATCAAAAAGATTTTCTTTCTAACGAAAAAAGAAGACAAGGACAAGGACTGGAGATACATCGAAACACAAAATGCTTTTGAAAAAAATAACGGTAAAATATATTTGATGGATGGAAGTCATTATATTTTCAGGGATAATTTCATGAAAATGTCACAAATTATAAGAGAAAGTTTCTAACAAAAGGGATTAAATATTATGATTAAATAGATTTATGTGTGTTTACATCACATAGGTCTATTTTTTAACAAAATATATTTGACAAGACATATTATCGAAATTATAATTAACGTATCAAATATTGATTATTCAACAAACGGAGGTAAAAATGAAATTATCAGATGAATTGAAATCAAAAAATATAAATTTTAAAAACAGAATTGTGATGCCACCAATGGCAACTGCAAAGGCTGATAAAAACGGACATGTTACAGAAGAAATTTTACATTATTACGAAGACAAGACGAAAAACAAATTATTTTCTACTGTAATTATCGAACATTGTTTTGTGGATGTTTTGGGAAAAGCCAGCAAAAACCAAACATCCATAGCAGATGATTCTACAATAGATGGGATGAAAAAACTTGCAAATCTTGTAAAATCTAATGATTCAAATGTAGTGTTGCAAATTTCTCACGCTGGTAGTTCTGCTAGTGAAGAAGTTATCGGACAACAACCTGTAGCACCATCAGCTATCAAAAATCCATCCAAATCTACAACAGAGATTCCGAGAGAACTTACTGTTGAAGAAATAGAACAAATTATTGAAAAATTTGTCGATGCAGCAGTTAGAGCAAAAAAAGCAGGATTTGATGGAGTGGAAATCCATTCTGCTCATGGATATTTGTTGAATCAATTTTTGTCACCAATTACCAATAAAAGAACTGACGAATACGGTGGAGATATCGATGGAAGAATCAAAATCCATTTGGAAATTATTAGAAAAATCAGGGAAAAAGTAGGAGAAAATTATCCAATTTTCATAAGAATGGGAGCTGGAGATTACCTCGAAGGTGGATTATCAACAGAAGACAGCATACACGCAGCCCAAGAATTCGTAAAAGCTGGTGTAGATGTGCTGGATATTTCTGGTGGAATGTGCATGTTCTCAATTGATGATCAAAGAGCGGGCTTCTTCGATTTTCTATCCAAACCAATTTATGAAAACGTAGATGTTCCCGTGATTTTGACTGGTGGAGTGAAGACAGGGAAAGATGTAGAAGATATATTGAATCGCGGAGTGTGTGATTTGGTTGGAATTGGAAGATCTGTATTCAAAGATTCTAACTGGATTGAAAATGAAATCAAACCTCTTATATAAGCAAATATGGAATTACACAATTTAGAATCTATTGAAAAAAGTTGCAGTAAATATCGAGCTGGTTTTGATTTATAAATTAAAAAATTCTATAAAAAATAGAAAAATTATTGACACTAAAAATAAAAATTAAGCGGAATGTAAAGCTCACATTCCGCTTAAAAATTTTTTAAATTATTAAGTGCTATTATTATGTCACAAGCACAAATTATTTTGTTTCATCACCCAAATGTTTTAATTTGTCCACTTGATCTTCTCTACCAAGGACAATCAACACATCTCCAATTTGGAAAGTGTAGTTTACTGGTGGGTTGAAAATCATTTTATTATCTTCAATTGTTTTAATTGCAAGTACAATCAGACCTGTTTTATTTGGAATTTGAGCTTCAATTAAATTTTTGTTTTCAAGATATGATCCGCTTTTAACAACAACCTCTTCCAAATCAAGCTCCACATCGCCAATTCTTGTAACCACATCTAAAAACGAAATAATATTTGGTTTGGTCATCAAAGAAGCCATTCTTTTGCCGCTGATTTCTACGGCAGACAAAGTTTTGTTGGCGCCTACTTTCATTAACTTTTCGCTTCCCGATTTAGTAATAGCATTGGCTATTATGTAGATGTTTTTGTTGAGATTTCTTGCAGTTAACACAGTAACGATATTGTCTACTTCGGAATCTAACGTCGATACAAGACCTTTTGCTCTGTCTATTCCTGCATGTTCCAAAACTTCTTCTTCAGTTGACATGCCTTCCACAACTAAAATATCGTGATGACTGTAATCATCAAGGTCTTCACGTTTGTCCGTAATAACAACAAAATTCAAATTTTGATCGATAAATTTATTTATAATTACTTCTGCCAATTCACCAGAACCGCAAATAATGTAGTGATCGTTGAGTGAGGCTATTTTCTTTTCCATTTTACTTCCCTTCCAAAAATCTTTAACTTTTCCTTCTACAAACATAGCTACAACCGTAGTAAATGCGTATCCGGCGATGCCAACACCTAAAAATATCATAATTATCGAGAAAAGCTCGGACCAACTACTTGTCGTGCCAATCTCTCCGAAACCAACAGTTGAGATGGTTATAACCGTCATGTATAATGCATCTATAAAATCGACTTTTAACAAAAACATGTAGCCAACAACACCTACGATTAATAAAAGTGCAAATGCATATAAAATAAATTTAAGCTTCCTTTTTTCTTCCATAAGTCACACCTCGTTTCTTCAATTATAATATAATTCACAACAAAAAACTATTAATTTTAGATTAATTGAAACAACCTAAAAATCCTAGAATTTAAAAAAAGTGTTGTGAAAACAAAATAAATTTTCTGGTATTTCGGATAGACAATGATATAGCAATGTAGAGTATGAAATTGTTTGTTATTTTTTTATATTTTGATGGTGCAAATTATGGGCAGCTGTGATATAATATATTGTAAATTATTTTAGTGGGGGCAAAATAATGAGCGTTATTGATATTTCAATAAATTTCATAAAAAAGCTTTTTGATTTGAGATTTACAAATCACGATCTAAGCCTTATCAATAAATTGAGAGGCAAATTGAGAGCTATTTTTGCGTCCAATAAAAAAGTGTATATTTGTCAAAAAATTTAGGAGAATTCTATCTAGAATTCTCTATTTTTTTATTTTAGGAGGCTATTATGGAAAAATTGTACGAAGGTAAAGCAAAAGAAGTTTATTCAACAGAAAAGGCTGATGAATATATCATCAGATACAAAGATGATGCAACAGCTGGTAATGGTGAAAAGAAAGCTACAATTGCAGGTAAAGGTGAACTTAATTTGGCAATCACTACAATGATTTTTGAAATGCTTGAAAAAAACGGCATCAAAACTCACTACATCGAAACAATCAACAACACTGATATGAGAGTTAAAAAAGTTACTATTATGCCACTTGAAGTTATCGTTAGAAACATCACTGCAGGTTCTTTTGCAAAAAGATACGGAGTTGAAGAAGGAAGAGTTTTGAATCAACCAACTTTCGAATTATCTTACAAAGATGATGATTTGGGAGATCCATTGATGTGTGAAGATCACGCAATTGCTCTTGGTGTTATCACAAAGGAAGAATACGACTATTTGAGAAAAGAAACTTTGAAAATAAACGAATTATTAAAAGAATTTTTCTTAAAAATCAACTTAAAATTAGTTGACTTCAAAATCGAATTTGGTAAGACTGACGACGGACAAATTTTATTAGCTGACGAAATCAGCCCTGATACTTGCAGATTGTGGGACAAAGATACTAACAAAAAATTAGACAAAGATATTTTCAGAAGAGATTTGGGAGATTTGACAGAAGGCTACAAAGAAGTTCTAAACAGAATGAGAGGCTAGGATGTGTGGAGTTATAGGGATATATTCTAAGTCCGAAGTTAATAAGAAATTATTTTTCGGACTTAACTCCTTACAACACAGAGGACAAGAATCCTGTGGTATCACCGTTAGTAACGGTGAAAACCTACATAGAGAAAAAGGCATGGGACTTGTTATCGATGTGTTTAAGGAAGAAAATTTGAATAATTTAGTTGGTAATATTGGGATAGGACATGTGAGATATTCGACAGCTGGTGGTTCTCACGATTACAACACTCAACCATTGATGGCTTTTGCCAAGGGAATCGAAATGAGTTTGGCGCACAATGGAAATCTTATCAACCATCAAATTTTAAGAACTAGACTTGAAGAAGATGGTGTGATGTTCCAAACAGCGATTGACAGTGAAGTTATTTTGTTTTTGATTGCTAGATATTACAAAGGGGATATCGTCGAAGCTATCAAAAAAACAATGAAACTTATCAAAGGAGCTTACGCTATTGTGTTGTGCTTGAAGAATAAACTTATAGCATTTCGTGATCCTTTGGGAATTAGACCTCTTGTTATGGGAAAAAATGACGAGGATGTTGTGTTTGCATCAGAAAATGCAGCCGTAGAAATCGTCGGAGCAACTGAAATTAGAGATGTAAAACCAGGAGAAATAATTGTCGTAGACAAGGAAGGAATAAATTCTTCGATGTATACAACAGAAGGATCTCCACGTCATTGTTTCTTCGAATATGTGTATTTTGCAAGAGAAGACGCTACGTTGGATGGAACAAATGCATACAATTTTAGAAGAAGATGCGGAGAATATTTGTCACAAGAATCTCCATGTGATGTTGATTTGGTAGTTCCAGTTCCAGATTCAGGTATTCCATCAGCGATTGGCTACGCGCAAAAAGCGGGCATTCCTTACGCACAAGGTTTGGTAAAAAACAGATATATGGGAAGAACTTTCATTAAACCAACTCAAGCTGAAAGAGAAATGGCAGTTAAATTGAAATTAAATCCTTTGAGACATGTATTAAAAGGAAAGAGAATTGTACTTATAGATGATTCCATTGTAAGAGGAACTACAAGCGCTAATTTGATTCAACGAATTAGAGAAGCTGGTGCGACAGAAGTTCACATGAGAATTACATCGCCACCTGTCAAATTCCCTTGCTATTACGGAATTGACACTCCTTCAAGAAAGCATTTGATTGCAGCGAACATGGATATCGAAGCCATAAGAGAAAAAATCGGTGCAGATAGCTTGGCGTTTATTTCGATGGAAGGAATGATAAAATCGAGCAGCGATAAAATCGACAAATTCTGCAAGGCTTGTTTCGATGGCGATTATCCTGTGGATCCAATAGTTATATAGGTGATTAAATGAATATTGCAGTTTTTATTTCAGGTACTGGTACCAATTTGAAAGCTCTGTTAGATGCGAAAAAAGAAAATTATTTTAAAAGCGACATTGTCGTTGTGGTTAGTAACAAAAATGCAGCTGGTCTTGATTTTGCGAGAGAGTTCAACGTGGATACTTTAGTTTCAAAAGATGATGAAGAAATCATCAAATGTTTAAAATCAAAAAACGTAGATTTAATTGTGTTGGCAGGTTTCTTGCCTAAAATTTCAAAGAGAATTATAAATGAGTTTACAATTGTAAATATCCATCCATCATTGCTTCCAAAATACGGTGGCAAGGGATGTTATGGAATTCACGTTCACGAAAAAGTTTTTGCTAATAAGGAAAAAATAAGTGGTGCGACTGTGCATTTCGTGAATGAAAAATTAGATGATGGAGATATTTTGCTCCAAAGATCTGTGGATATTTCTGATTGTAAATCGGAAGAAGAGATAGCAAAGAAAGTTTTGAAAATAGAGCATGGCATTTTGAAAGATGCTATTAAAAAATTGGAGGAGAGTTCATGCGCGCGTTAATTTCACTTACGGATAAGACAAATGTTGGAAAATTAGCAAAAAGTTTACAAGAATTGGGATATGAAATCATATCTACAGGAGGTACTTACAAGGAAATCGAAAAATCTGGAGTAAATGTAATAGACATTTCCAAGGTTACAAATTTCCCTGAAATTTTGCAAGGCAGAGTGAAGACTTTGTCCCCATACGTTCACGGTGGAATTTTGTACAAGAGAGATAACGAAGAACACAAGAAAACTGTAGAAGAATTGAACATTCAACCAATCGATATTGTTGTTGTTAATTTGTACGATTTTCAAAACGCATTGAAAACTGGTGACCACGACAACATCGTTGAAAACATCGATATCGGTGGACCAACTTTGATTAGAAGTGCTGCGAAAAATTACAAGGATGTTTTGGTTGTAACTGATCCTTCTGATTACGACGAACTTATCGACAGATTGAAAAACGACAACGTGGACATCACTTACAGAGAAAAATTAGCGATGAAAGCTTTTAGCTTGACAGCTTACTACGATTCTGTTATTTCAAGATATTTCCAAGAACAAGTTGGAGAACGCAGCAAATACAGAACTTTTGGTTTCAAAAAAGAAGACGAACTTAGATACGGAGAAAACTCACATCAAAGTGCAAATCTTTACATAGATCCATTTGTAAATGGCAAATTGACTGATTGCGAAGTCATTCACGGGAAAGCAATGAGCTTCAACAATTACAACGATTTGAATGTAGCAGTGGAATTGGCAGACGAATTGGGAGCAAATTCTTGTGTTGCATTGAAGCACCAATCTCCATGTGGAGTTGCCATTGCAGACAGCGTTTCTGAAGCGTACCACAAGGCATACTTGGCAGATTCAACTTCGATTTTCGGTGGAATCATCGCCATCAATGGAGTTGTGGATGAAAAATGTGCTGAAGAAATGAGCCAAATTTTCTTGGAAATTATCGCTGCGAAAGATTTCGACGAAAAAGCGCTTGAAATTTTGACCAAAAAGAAAAACATCAGACTTGTTAAAATAAAATTTGACAACGATTCAGTAAAAGAAGACATTAAGTATTTGAATGGAAAAGTTTTAATCCAAGACAAGGACTTCGGTGTTGACGAATACAACGTAGTTACTGACGAAAAACCAAGTGATGAAGACAAGAAAGATTTGGAATTTGCCATGAAAGTGGTTAAATTCACAAAATCAAATGCCATTGTACTTGCAAAAGATTCTCACACTTTGGGAATTGGTGGAGGACAAACATCTAGAATTTGGGCATTGGAAAACATCGCCAACAATCATCCGGACGTTGATTTTACTGGATGCGTATTGGCATCAGATGCATTCTTCCCATTTTCTGACTGCGTAGAATTTGCACACAAATTGGGAGTAAAAGCTATCATTCAACCAGGTGGAAGCATCAAAGACCAAGACTCAATCGACAAATGCAATGAATACGGAATTAGCATGGTGTTCACAAAAAATAGACATTTCAAACATTAAAATTGGGAGGTTTTATGAAAATTTTAGTTGTAGGTTCAGGTGGCAGAGAGTTTGCACTTGGACGTAAAATAAAATCTTTTGATGAAAGTAGGAAAATTTTCTTCGCTCCAGGAAATGCTGGAACTGAAAGTATCGGAGAAAACGTAGATATTCAAGCAGACGATTTAAATGGACTTCTTGAATTTGCAAAGATTAATAATATTGACTATACAGTTGTAGGCCCAGAAAATCCATTGTGTGATGGGATTTCAGATTTATTCGAACAAAATGGGCTTAAAATATTTGGACCTGTAAAAGAAGCTGCGGAATTTGAAAATTCAAAATCATTTACGAAAAAATTCTTGGAAAAATACGACATCAAAACAGCGAAGTATTTGGAAAGCAAAGATT
>QWCP01000195.1_pt1 | contig 29180 bp, 20 predicted proteins | sample 1972561 | NCBI WGS metagenome assembly QWCP01 (sample SAMN09866705, study PRJNA288562) | Human vaginal metagenome isolate pre4_vaginal, whole genome shotgun... | isolation source: vagina | host: Homo sapiens | place: USA: California
ACACTAAAACCAACAGGATACACACGTTCCGGCGCAATTGTATAAGACATCGTATATGCATCTTTATTTTCAGGCTGATAATAGCGCTTACGCAATCCTAACTGCTCAAAGCCAGCAGAACGATAAACTGACAAAGCAATCTCATTATCTGTTGCTACTTCGAGTAACATGCGGTCGGCCCCCAACCGTGCTGCTTCCTCTTTCATCATGCGCATAAGGTGTGAAGCAATATGGCGACCTTGATATTGTTCATCTACGCCAATAGTCATAATTTGCGCATCTTGACCGTCGAACCAGAAACCTGCGTAGGCAATAATCGTATGATCGTCATCAAAACGTGCCACCCAATACGAGCGTGCAGGCGCTTCTAATTCCTGACTAACGGCATCCGCGCTCCATGCTCCTCGCCCGAAAAGTTGCGTTTCTAGCTGTGCGATGCGCGCAATATCAGTAGAGTCTAGAGCAGCTAAATCAAGCTGTTCAAAACTCACATCCGCAAACTCAGCGATGCCCACCTGCTTAACCCTTGCGTTCACCGCTATCTCCTACTTGACCTCCAACTTGAGTCTTTACATTCTGTTTTTCTGGATTTTGAGTTTGTGCATGATTTTCTACCTGACCTCCTACGCGCAAAGAAATCGAGGTTTGACCTAGTATATGCTTATTCGGCGCTGGAATAGTAACATCCGGACGACGCAAGTACAAAGGATCTGTGGACACATCTTTACCTTGGAATTCGCGCATTAATGCACAGGACGCGAAAATAGCCAGTCCTGCAGCTCCCGCGTCATGAAGAACTGACTCTTCCCGCACTTCGCCCACAGGTAAATCTGCCCAAGCGCTCTCGTAGCGCATTGCACCGTGACCAATAATATCGACCACATAAGAACCGCCAGCCCCAGCCACACTACTAGCACCACCACTGAGACCGCTTGCACTATCAGCTCCAAAGCCGTCAGCCCCAGCAGTATCAACACTCCTAGCGCTATCCCCCTGAACAAATCCGAATTTTCCCAAAACCTCACGCACACCCTGCGCAATATCTGTGGCAGAAGCAATATTCATTGCAAGTATCTCTTCACCACCCTGACCGTACAAAGCGTAATACAGTTGTTTGCGACGAGCATCATTCACTGCCAAGGTAAAATGATAGGTCTGTGCAGCAGTCGAATTGGGATAAGCAGAATTAGGATAAGCAGAGTCCGTATAATACTGACCCATATTAGCAATTTCTAAACGATTCCATGTGCTCTGCGCTTCCAGAACATTCATTCCCACAAGCTGCGCGCCTGTTGCCAGAGCAAAAGCGCGGGCAGCCACAATACCAGCACGTAAACCAGTAAAAGGCGCAGGACCAGTGCCCACAACCACTCGCTGAATATCTGCAGGTTTCAGACCAGATTCCTCAACCACAGATGCGATATGTGGTTGTAATAACTCAACATGCGAGCGCGAATCAGCTTCGTATAATGGCGCATGACCTACTACGCCGACGGTTGATCCGAACGATGTATCAATAACTAAAGTTGGCTTATCATACAGGCTTGCAATAATATCCACGTCGAAAGCTAAATGAAGAGCTTGAGCCATGTGATTCACACTAATATAGGTCATTATTCTTCCTCGCCCTCCGCTTTATAATCCTCCGCTTTATAATCTACAGTATGTTCCGCGCTACTTTCTGCAACGTATTCCGCACCACGGTTTGCGCTACTTTCTGCAACGTCTTCAGCTTTCATCATTGATGCAATAACCTCAAGACGTGACTGCCATATTGCTCCGACCGCATTAAGCGTAATAGTGCGCGTACCCTCGCTGGTAAGTTCAGTGTCTCTTTGTACACCACTACCCACAGCGCTTCTTTCCACGCTTCTGTCGATAAGAATTTCTAAACGCTCAGGCGCTAGAACAGAGGCCATCATTGACCCCCATTCCATAAGAATCACTGTATTATCGTCTGGCTCTTCTAAAATCTCGTCGAGGCCAAGAGACTCTAACTCGTCAAGAAGACGGTTAACCGCAGCAGAAGCAGCATGTTGCGGATCACTGAGCGCATCATCATTATCTGACCCCGGCAAACGGTAAGCGTCTACATGCACAAGGTGTGCGCTCTGACCATTGCTAAAAGTTCCGCGTAATTCTCGCGCAATAGTAAAAGTAGGCGATACAACTGGCTCAGTAACCGATAATCCTCGCCCAATACCTTGACTGAGCGTGGTTTTGCCCGCTCCTAAGGGCCCAGATAGAACAATAACTTCGCCGCCTTGTAAATGACGTGCAATATTTTCGCCAAGCCCACGCATATCGTCTGCGGTCGCTGCATGCACAATTATCTGCTCGCTCACGAATTCATTCCCTCTACAATCGCTGTGCCATGTGTTGTTATACATTCTAAAGTTTTTTCAAGCGCATAGACAGGATCGCCTCCTGAGCTTTTGCATTGTTCATCCGCCCACGCGCACATTTGAATAGCACGCGCTAAACCTGCTGAGTTCCAACCGCGCAAATTGCGTTTAGCTTTGTTATATAGCCATGTATTCGTCAGCCCCGCTTCAGCTTGGCTTATTTGACCTGATTCTACTGCTGCAACTTTGGCAATAGAACGTAGATGAGAAGCGAGTACGCCAATAATTGCTATCGGAGCCATACCTTGGGCAACGCTATTTCTCATATCGACAATAGCTCCAGCAAGATTGCCTGCCATCGCTTTATCAGACACTTCAAAACCGCTGACTTGCGGATTATTCACCATATACTGCGAAACGCTTGTTACAGTTATCGGGTTCTCATCAAAATCCATGCATAACTGTTTACACATGGCTGCAATTTCGCCCGTTTTACCAGCAAGAACGCCAGATAATAACGTCATAGCGTCGGCAGTCATGTAACGACCGTAACGTTCGCATTCACCAGTAATAAAAGAGCGGTAATCTTTTTCTTTTTTGAGCTGCGCGATGTCAATAATTTCTGCTCCCGCTTTTTTGAGACGGTTAACTATTCCGCTGCCTTTTTGTCCAGCATTTTTACGGCAGATAACGACCGAATCACCGATAGAACGCTGTTTATGATCTTCTGTATATTTTTCGAGTATTTTAAGGAAATCATCGGTACTGTTTTCGAGATTATCGACACGTACAATAGCTCCGTCAGAGAGCAAAGAAGGACTGACTGCTTCCATAAAACCGTAAGCGTCTGTATGAGCGGCATCCATCTCGATGCGTTCCATATGAGGAAGTTCAGCGCTTATATCATGCAAAAGCCTGCGCAAGGTTAACGAATTCAGATACTCGTCTCCCCCATTGACCACATATACCGCACTTTTTGCCATACGTCTAATGTCCTTTCCAGCGTGGACAACTGTGCATATTATTGTGCTGAGTAAGAACAGAAATGCGAATAAATTCCTGCCATCTCTCACGCATACGCTGTTTAAACGGCACTCTATATTCTCTCTCAAAGCGATAACGATTCTGCCACCAACGCCATCCCCATATGCTAGAACCAATAGCTACGCTTCCCGCTATATAAATAGTAACCATAACGCTAACCGGCACAGAAACTGAAGCATACGGCAGACGAATAATAATATCGCTTACATGCACCATCACAGCTGTAGCACATCCAGATAACCATGCGCACACGTACCCTGCTTGAGGCCACAGCCAGCTGAGAGCCAGACTGATTAATCCGAATACTGTAGCAATATCCATAGGAACGCTCACAAGAAGATTGCTCACTATCGCATACATAGGCACTTCATCGCTGAGAATATACGATAACGGTAATGTAGCCAGTTGTGCACTCACGGTTAAAGCCATTGGTGCTGCTAGCCAACTAGGTAAGAGATGAGTCATCAGTTTTTCGCCCCATCGTGACCATGTGAGAATTCCTATCACAGCGGCGCATGAAAGCGCAAAACCGATACTTGCAGCTACTTCAGGATTGAATAATACACACAGTATGATCGTCCAACATAACGCGCAACTCGCATATGTCTTGCGTCCCAGAAAAACGTAAAGTGAGGAAAAGAACATCATAATACTAGCCCTGAGCACAGAATCTGAAGGATACATAACCAGATATAAGCCTGCGTTTGCTGCAATCAGAAGCAGAGCACGTATGCGTCGGTTAATGCGCAATCGCGTGCACAGCCATGTAACCGTGCTGGCAGCAAGAGCGAAATGACCTCCGGACACAGCTAAAACATGCATAATACCGGCAGTACGAAAAGAATCTTTCAGTTTATCTGCTTGCTTTTTCTGAGAATGATTATTGGGCTCATAACCATTAGAGACCACAGATGAAAGAAAAGCATCATGACCCATCACTCCTAACGTTACGCCGGGAACAAGAAGTGAAGCTGTGCCACCTAGACGAGAGGTTTGAGAAAGAAAACGCTGCTGCACGTGAGAAACGGCTGCATGTAAGGCTGACGCTGGTCTGAGCAAACGCACGCATGATGAACAATTTTCCTGAACACGAAGATTCCACGGGGTACGACCAATATTGGACGCCCCCACCGTTCCATGAACAAAGTATTGTGCTGATGTTTGCACCGAGCAATCTCGGCTATTGCGCGCCAGAAGACTAACGCGCACAGAACTCCTCTGCCACACACCGCGTAGGCGCACGGCCTGCAAGCGGGCTTGAACCGAACAGGAAAAACCACGTAAGGAACTATGAATTGGAGGCGATGTAATATGCACATGAGCACTGACTGTTTGAGCAGCACGCACAGATGTTGAGTTCACAGCATCATTCGCTACCATGCGCACATACACCGTCGAATTAATAAGCGCACACATACTCGCGGCAATACACACGCATAGATACGGCATCAGCCATACCCTTAGCCGCGCTCGCCCCGCTACTCTTAACAGCAAAACTGCGCACACAAGAGCAAGACCAGCAATTGCTGCAACAACAAGAATAAGAAACCTCTCCAAGTCAGCAGAATACGGACTCTTCACCATAATGGCGGTTACTGCCCACATGCACACAGCGGGAAGGAGAAGACGAAAATCATGTTTATTGGACGCGCACATGGCTTCTCATTTTCTCGAGAGTTTTTGCGCCAATTCCCGATACCTCCATAAGATCATCAACACTGGCGAAAGAACCATGCGAGGAACGATAATCGAGGATTTTTTGCGCAGTTACTGGGCCTACGCCCGGTATATTTTGAAGTTGATCGACACTAGCCGTATTAATATTTATGCGCGAATCAGGCGCGACTTGTGTTTGCTGCTCAGCTGGTTGTTCGGATGACTGTTGCTGTGATTGCTGTTCGGCTAATTGCTCGGCTGGTTGCTGAACGCTCTGCTCTTGTTCCTTACTCTCTGACTTAGCTGTTTGCTTATAATCTTGACTATAATTGTAAGTTTCCGATTGAGCGGTTTGTAAGCGCATCATTGCAGAACTTTGAATACACAGCAAAGTCAAGCTAATACTCAGGGCAAAAATAAGAATAAGAATGGTCAGAATGGACCAAGTGGGAGATCCAAGAAATGTGGGTAAAGCGCTGGGAAGATGGCGCATTATATCTGCATGATTGTTGGACTCCTTCTGGTTAGCATCACCCTTATGTGCTGGATGATGACGCTCTGTGCGAGATAACCATAACGGGCTAAAGGAACGGTCTCGAGCACTAACCGTCCGCATATCATTAAGTTGCGTAGTAAAAATCTGGGGATCTCGTTGAGTCTTCACCCTTCTAGCTTGCGTCAGGCTAGAGCAGTTTTAAAAATCTCTGCGTAATTGTGAACCAATGTGAATAACACACCCTGACACGCCGGCGAGAGCGTCAAATCTTTGTCGGTTCATCGGAATTTAGCGGGAGTGTGTAGGTTTGTGGGTTGTAGGTGCGTGGAGGTTGTGAGCATGGAGCGCTAACAATGCTCACGCCCACCGTTAAGAGTGATTTCAGCTTCCACTCGTGCGTGAATCGTGGACTGCTAGGGCAAGTCATGTTTCACGAATCACTCAAGACCTGAGCCAAGCCAAAGTCCCACTAAAATCGCGTAAGCCTGTATGTCTTTTGCCCGGTCTGACTTGAAGGCTCTAGTGGGGTGTGAACGAGGACGTGTTGGACACGTCTTACCTCATTCCATGAGAACGGCGAATAATGCCACTAAAACACGTTGTAAGCGAGGGCACGTTCGACGCGCCTTAAACTACACCCCGTATTACGCCACTTTTGAGAGTTCCTACCAGTGTAAGACAAGACACGTTCAACACATCATAAACTACAACACACGGATCAAGATAACCCGCATGTTTAAGGTCATTACGCATGGCACACCGCATCAGCACACCACACACACCGTGTCACCACACGCGAAGTCATCTAAAACCACACAAAAAAAACTCGCTGCGTCAAACCGATTACAGTTCAACACAGCGAGTACTTGTACGCGCGTTAAAAGCTCTTATTCACCAGGAACAATAGACACAATACGTGGTGCCTTCACAATCACCTTGCGAGGAGCAACCCCTCCTAAGCGTTCCACGATTGCTGGCAAAGCTAATGCTTGAGCTTCCAAATCTTCAGCAGAAATATCTGGGCTCACTTCAAGCTTGCCGCGAACCTTACCCTTAATCTGCACAACAGCAGTCACTGTATCTTGTCCAACAAAGCGCTCATCTGCCACTGGCCAGTCCGCGCGAGACAAAGACTTCTCATGACCGAGCTTGCTCCACAGCTCTTCACAAATATGAGGAGCAATAGGCGAAAGCATCAAAATCAAAGGCTCAATAGCTGCACGTGGCACGCGATAGAAACTTGTCAAATGATTATTCAACACAATGAGCTTGGAAATGGTGGTGTTTGGACGCATATTTTCCATTTCCTCAGTAACGTCCACAATGGTGTTATTCAGCAATTTAGCAGTCTTCTCATCAAGCTGCTCATCGCTCACAATCACTTCACCAGTGTTTTCGTCAATAACGTTACGCCACAAACGCTGCAAGAATCGCTGAGATCCAACAACGTTGCGAACATTCCATGGACGAGACTCGTCAAGTGGCCCCATGCTCATTTCGTACAGACGGAAAGTATCTGCACCATATTCGTCATACATATCGTCTGGCGTAATAATATTCTTCAGGCTCTTACCCATCTTGCCGAATTCACGGTTTACAGGCTGTCCCTTATACAGGTATTCTGTATCGCCATTATCGCCCACAACTTCTTCTACTTCTGCTGCAGGAACGTACTGACCGCGCTCATCTGTATACGCATATGCCTGAATATATCCCTGATTAAACAGCTTGTGGAATGGTTCAGGAGCGCTAACCACACCCAAATCATAGAGCACCTTGTGCCAGAAACGAGAGTACAGCAAGTGAAGAACGGCATGCTCCACACCGCCCACATACAAGTCCACGCCACCGGATGCACCCGTTGTTGCATTGTGCTGAGCACCCAGCCAGTAGTTGAACTCTTCTGGAGATACCATAGCATCACCGTTGTTTGGATCGGTATAGCGCATGTAGTACCAGCAAGAACCTGCCCACTGAGGCATGGTATTAGTATCGCGGCGATATTCCTGAGGACCGTCACCCAAATCGAGAGTAACGTTCACCCAGTCCTCGTTACGGCTCAGCGGTGCTTCTGGATCGGTATCGCTATCCATAGGATCGTACGTGCGAGGAGAATAATCAGGGACATCAGGCAGATTAATTGGCAACATACTGTCTGGAACAGTATGAGCAACACCGTTCTTATCGTACACAATTGGGAATGGCTCTCCCCAGTAACGCTGACGGCTAAAGAGCCAGTCACGCAGACGGTACGATACAGTTCCTTTACCTACGCCCTGCTCCTCTAACCAAGCAGTGGCAGCAGCAGTTGCATCGTCAACGCGCATACCGTTTAAGTTAAGTTCTACGCCACCAATATGAGTGCTCTCCACGTGCGAATTAATCACGCGACCATCATGCGAGGTATAAGCCTGCTTACCCTCATAATCAGCAGCCAAGCTCTCGCCGCTACCCTCTTCTGGTTCTACTGTATAAATCACAGGCAAACCAAAAGCAGCAGCAAAATCAAAGTCTCGCTGATCTCCACCAGGCACAGCCATAATCGCACCAGTACCGTAGCTCATCAGCACATAATCAGAAACAAAAACAGGAATCTGCGCGCCGGTAATAGGGTTGGTGGCATACAGTCCAGAGAAATAACCGGTCTTAGCGCCGTTATCTGCTACACGATCCATAGCAGTCTTAGCCATAGCTTCACGACGATACTCACGCACAGCCTGGCTCAAAGATTCATAACCGCCTCGCCATGCCTCCGATACATCAGCATCCCAATCAGCTGGAACATGCTCGAGAAGTGGATGGTCTACAGCAACCACAGCAAAAGTTGTACCGAACAAAGTATCGGCACGCGTGGTATATACTTCCATATCCTGAGCACCGTCAGCAGTTGGTACTTCAAAATGCACAGCAGCACCATGAGATTCACCGATCCAATTGCGCTGCATAGCCTTAACTTTATCTGGCCAATCAATGCCATCGAGGTCTTCAATCAAGCGATGACCGTAGGCAGTAATGCGCATGGACCACTGAGAAAGCTCACGCTGAAAAACAGGGAAATTACCGCGCTCAGACTTACCTTCAGCAGTAACCTCTTCATTAGCAAGAACAGTTCCCAAACCTGGGCACCAGTTCACAGGAGACTTAGAAATATAAGCCAAACGGAACTCGTTGAGCACATCGTCTTGCTGCTTTGGCTCCAAATCGTCCCAAGCGCAACCTTCGAAACCAGGAATCTGCTTGTCGCCCGAGCGGAAAGCATCAATGAGCTCAGAAATAGGTCGAGCACTACCCACTCCACCATCAGCGCGCTGGTAATCCTCGTTATACCAAGAGTTGAAAATGCGAGTGAAAATCCACTGCGTCCAGTGCACATACTCAGGCTCAATCGTAGCGAAAGAACGACGATTATCTAAGCCCAAACCCATACGATGCAGCTGACGACGCATATTAGCAATATTTTCCTCAGTAGTAATGCGAGGATGCTGACCTGTCTGCACAGCAAACTGCTCAGCAGGCAGACCGAAAGCGTCATAGCCCAAAGCGTGCAGAACATTTTCGCCCTTCATGCGATGGTAGCGAGACACCACATCTGTGGCAATGTATCCCAAAGGATGACCCACGTGCAATCCGCGCCCTGATGGGTATGGGAACATATCCATAACAAAGAATGGCTTGCGGTCACCGGCAAGCTGACCTTCGCCATCAGTTAAATCACCGGAGACATTAGCAGCCCAGAAGGTGCCTTCTTTCTCCCACTTTTCCTGCCAATGTTCTTCAATTTTTTGAGCAAGAGCAGCGTTATAGCGCCATGCAGATTCAGACGTAGTGAACTCTTCCATTCATTAACTCGCTTTCAGAGTGCTTTAATGCTTATATCATGCTTATATCCGCTGTATACGTTCTATAAGTTCTAAGCCGTTTTTTTAAGCAAAACTAATCAAATTATCGAGGCAAACGTGGACTTTAGCGCGAACGTGCAGACAGATTGTTTCACTTCGTGATAAAGATCTCTGCAGTTTCTTTTTACTGTTTTCGCGATAGTTCCTCGATAGTTTCCTATGCAGTTTTCGCGATTACTTTAGAAACAGCTGAGATACTACCCTACTGATTAACAGACAGTACGGATAGCTGCGTTTGCTCGCTTTACTTTTGTGCGTTCTAGTTCGGCGCGGCACGCTTTACTTGAAACGATTAGACCGAGTAAACACCCAACCAGCAATACCTGCCAATGCCATAGAGAGCACTGTCATAATCCAGAAGCCGAATGGATGACCGCTCAGCGGAATATTCGTAAAGTTCATGCCATACATCGAGAAAATCACGGTTGGAATAGCCATAACCAGCGAAATAATGGTATAAGTCTTCATTACGTTATTCACGTTATTCGACACGATTGTGCCGAAAGCATCGGTCATGCCCTGCAAAACGGACTGATAAATGCTAGCCATCTCAATAGCCTGCTTGTTTTCCGTAATAACGTCCTCAAGCAGATCGGCATCGTCCTCGTAATAGCGGAAACGCTGCAAACTGGTGAGCTTTTCGAGCACCACTTCATTAGATTTCAACGAAGTCGTGAAGTATACCAAGGATTTCGACAGCTCCATAAGCATAAGAATTTCGCGGTTCGCCGTCGAATGCTGCAAGCGCATTTCGAGCTTATCGCTTTCGCGGTCGATAATACGCAGATAACGCAAGTACATGGACGCGTTACGGTATAGAATCTGCAGAATAAAGCGCGAACGCATAAAAGTATTAAAACCGCGGATAGCGCCATCCATGAACGGCTGAAGCAGCAAGGAATCTTCCATGCACACGGTAACAATCAGTTCGTCGGTAACAATAATTGCCAAAGGAATGGTTTCATACCAATCCTTACCGCCTCGCTCCTCCACCGTTGGAATATCTACGATGACCATGGTGTAGCCGTCTTCTACGTCTACACGCGAACGCTCCTCGTCATCCAAAGGTGCTCGTAAATCAGCTAAATCAATTTTGCACTTCTCGGAAATCTCAGCCAATTCAGAATCTGTTGGTTTGCTCAGATTCACCCATGAACCACGTTCGGGGTTAGCTATTTGCTCGGTTTTTCCATTAATTGTGCTAAAAACTCGCATCATAGCCATCACCCCTATTCCCCTTACTGTGCGCGCTCACTTCTTATGCACGCCAATCTACCCAACTTTCTTACTATACGCTATGCCTTGGTTTTTCGCACGTATAAGACCGCCATTACACTATAAGAGGTCGCACATATGAGGGCTCAGGCCTAGGCTCAGAGGGAGATTGCCGTGCATTTTTACACGCTTGCCTATATTACGCAACATCAGTCTGCAAATGTAACGCTTCGACTCGTTATTCTTATCGCGATCTTCGTTGCTTTGCTTTTCACCTCGTTGCGCTACCTGCACAATAAGATGAAAACGCGTTTGCGCGACTTGAGTATTGGTTTAGTTGTGTTGTTTACCATTTTGCTCGGTATTAATGTGCAAGATTATATGCAAAGTTATCGCGATGTATCGCAGGCGCAAATGCTCAGCAAGTTCTTTACCAGTATTTCCATCGACCACAATGTACCGGTTAAAGATATTGTCGTCAACTCTACAACCCTAAAAGATGGCATGATTGTGCGCTTTAATGAGGAAGATTACACAGTTCATTTAGGCGACGACAACAATACCTACACGTTGGAACGCACGCACGTTATCGATCACCACGTGTATATCGATTAGTTTTAAGGAGCTTCGATGATTGATTCTTACACTTTGATTGCCTTGAAATTTGCCATCGGTATTGTGGTGATGATTCTGCAGATTAATATTTTGGGCAAATACGAGTTTTCCGTTAATACCCCGCTTAACCAGATCCAAAACTATGTGCTCGGCGGCATTATTGGCGGTATTATTTACAACGATTCGATTCCGATTATTACCTTTATTATTGTTCTGCTTATTTGGTCGCTCGTTGTTCTGCTCGTTAAGCTGCTGACCAATAACAAGTATTTTAAGACCCTCGTTATTGGCCGTCCGCTTCTGCTGATTAAGAACGGAGAAGTGAACGTTGAGAACTGCGTGCGCGCCGGTTTGAGCGGTGACCAGTTAATGCTTCGTTTGCGCAGCGAAGGAATTATTTCTACGCGCGACGTAAAGATAGCACTGATGGAAACGAACGGCACGTTAACCATTTTGGATTGTACCGCGAAAAACCCGAAGTTCCCACTTATTTCGAGCGGCAACATTAATTATGATGTTCTCGAACTGACCGGTAAAAGCGAAGACTGGCTGCTCGACCAGCTCCACGAGCAAGGGGTTCCTGACTTCCGCGAAGTATTCCTCGCCGAGTATATAAATGACCGCATTACCGTCGTGCCTTATCCTGCAAAAGAACGCACAATGACTTTGTAACGTTTCCTTTCAAAGGAACAGCGGGGTGAAGTTTGATTCTTCACCCCGCTGCGTTTTAGTGGTTGTTAGTGTGTTTTCTTGATGGTGAACGCTACAAGAGCTAGACCAGTAAGAACCACCACGAGCGCTACTACCATGGTGATATCCACACCCGTAGCAGACAACTTCTTCGGCTGTGGTGTGGTTGGAATCTTCTTATTAACAACCACACCCATATCCACAACCTGAGCCTGCTGATCAATCGTGAACTGCTTATTCCAGTCAGTCTTCTCATAGCCGTCAGGAGCAGACACTTCACGCACCCTATACTCACCAAAGCCCAGACGATCCACACGCACCTGACCCTGGCTATCCGAAGTCGCCTCAGCCACGCGCTTGCCCGACTTATCTACCACTTCGAACACCGCGCCAGCAACAGGTTTCTTATTCTCATCGACCTTCATGAACACAACCGAACCCTCAATAACCGTATTCGTTACAGTGAAACCATCGGCACTATTGCCCTCAATCTCACCAGTAACATACCCCGTCACCGGATCCTCGGAAATACTGTATTCGATAGGCTGACCCTTCTCGTTAACAAAGAGGTTATCGAACGAACCAGTCCACTTGTTACCAGCATTGAGTTCAAGCGTCTTGTCGGTCTTCTCACCGTTAGCTAGTAAGTGGATAGCCACCTTGTCTGGACGCACCTGATGCACATCATCACGATCTGCCCAGACTTTAGTCACCTTCACCTGCATGGTGTTCGGGGTATGCGTATTCGTCACAGTAAAACCAGTCTTAGCATCACCCGTAACCTCAGCAGTGTACTTATCCACCTTGTCTTCGGATACCGTGTACTTAACTGGCTGACCATTCTCGTTAACAAACAGCTTGTCAAACGTGCCAGTCCACTTCATCTTCTCAGAGAGTTCGAGGGTCTTATCAGTCTTCCTGCCGTTGGCCAGTAAGCGCACAATCACCTTATCAGGGCGGATGCCGTCACGATTATCATCATCCACCCACGCCTTAGACACCTTCACAGAAGTGACAGCAGGCGTATGCGTATTCGTCACAGTAAAACCATCAGCCGCAGAACCGGTAATCTTCGACTCATACTTATCCACCTTGTCTTCAGACACCGTGTACTCGATAGGCGTGCCGTTACGATGCGTAACAAGGCCAGTAAAACTACCAGTCCACTTATTACCAGCAGTCAACTCGATCGTCTGGTCAGTCTTCTCACCGTTAGCCAGTAAGTGGATAGTCACCTTGTCTGGACGAACACCATCACGATTGTTATCATCCACCCACTTCTTAGCCACGGTCACACTGGTACGATCCAAAGAATTACCAACTGTCACAGTCCCATTCGGATTGTCATGAGTAATCGTCACCGGATAAGCAGTCGTATCCGTCTTATAGCCAACAGGAGCCTTCACCTCCTTAACCACATACGACCCCAACAACAAATCCTTAAACACCAACTCACCCTTATCATCAGTCTTCACAGACGACACAGGCTTATCGTTAATATCAGTTACCGGCTTACCATCAGCAGTACGAATCTCAAACTCCACACCCACCAACGGCCGACCAGCATCAGGATTATCCGCCTCAACTGTGGCAGTCTTCACGACCTTAACAGAACCCGGATCATACTGCACAGCAACATTACGAGTAGCCTCACGTTCCTGCAAACTCAACACCAACACAGACGTCAACGCCCTATCACCCTTAATCAAGGCAGCATCAACGTTATTCGCTTCGATGCCCTGACCAGATCGAGTAGAAAAAGTTTCACCACTGTTGCGTTGTGCTTGCACACGATACGTACCAGCACGATACACAACAGACTCATACTGACCCTCACTATTCGTGATCAGATCAATACGATCACCATTAGGATGCTTCACCTCACTAAACGCAGATCTACCACCATCCGCATCAGTAGAGTCAGTATTTGCAGCCATGAGAGTGAGCCTACGATGAGATAATGGTTTATCCACCCCCCGATCATAGACACCATTCTTGTTCTTGTCTACGAAGAAGCGACCATTAACCTTATACGTAGCAAAATACGCTTCGACTCCGTTCGCCTCAGAATAATTCGTACCATCCAGCGTGAACGCACTCGAATTCACAGCCTTATCCGGTGTCTTACTGCGATTATCCCGGAGCTTCGTATCATAAGGAATCTTCGACGGGATAAGAATATCCACACTCGTCTTGCTCGCTATCTCCTGACCATCACGCAGTACAGCCTTAACAGACTTCACCTCAGACCAGTCAGAAATCTTATCCGCAGTCACCCACTGGCTATCACGAACCGACTTCAAATCATCACCCTGAGCAGATGTCTGATAGTAGAAAGTGAACATTGAATTAACAGAATCATCGTTAGCACTCTCTACACTCGCAGTCAACCCAGTAACAAACGAGGAATGACGAGCAGGATACTCACCCTTATCATTCGGAGCAATCGCATGATCCCCCTTATATGGAAGCACATCAAGCACCGTCAACGACTTAGCTGGCACAATTGAATTGTTAAAGACATTCAGTTTATATGAAAGTGAATCTCCCAGCTCACCTGTTGCAACCGTACCCCACTCGTCTTTATACTTCACACGATTATTCAAAACGAGCTCCATTGGTGGAATGTATGTAATGCGAGCGACAACCTTTTCAAAAATCTCTTCACGGTTGCCGTCATCGTCCACATCCAACACATCCTTGGAAGAATACGGGCCAAGATTATCTGCTTTAGCGTTGAATTTATATGGACGTACGATATCGTTATCCTCGTAAGACATGTAGGTCACAATATCGTTATCACCTGGCGTTGCATACTTTGTAGCGATGATCTTCAAATCCACAGCTCCTGCATGAGCAGCACCAACGTCACCGTAGTCGATAACTACTGCAGTTTTACCTGTGCCATGATAATTTTGAATCTCTTGAACCTTTGGCTCTTTAACACCTTGCCAATCCCATAGGCCACGTCCTGTGTCCTTAACCCAACCGTTAGGTGTATTAGTATTCTTCACTAATTTGAATCCGTCAGGCAATACAGTTACAGTACGCACATTCTTGATTACATCGTACTGACCATAAGTGACTTCAGGTAACTGCGGCCCCACTTTAACAGTAATAGGTTTCAAATCTTTAGAGTCTTCCTGTTGGAACACGAATTGTTGAGAATCGTTCTCAAAGGTATGTACTTGAGGGTGCAATGGGGAGACAAATACAGTCCTATTATCTCCTCCGAAAGGACTCATTCCCTCGCCATCAATCAATCCCGCTGCCTCGATTTGATAAGGGACTGACGTAGATTCTGCTAAAGCGTCTAGTTTCTTGATAGCTGCAGGGGTGAACCCGTTATAAGCCACAACTATGATAGAAGCATTGTCGAGTGTAACTAATTCATCGAACTCTATCTTCAAAGAAACAAATTCACGCTTCGCATCTTCGACTTCTATTTTGTCTGCAATCTCTACCTTGTCTTTGAGAAGCTTACGCGAGCCATCAGCACGAATACCATACAGTTTAGCTTTGCCATCTTCAAAGACTTTTTGAAGCGCACGAGTATCTTTCTCTTTAATCGATTTGTCGCTCTTATTGCTTACTACTCCTTGAACATGAAGAGATTTAAAGTACAAATCTTCAGAGTTTTGGCCTCTGAGGTAAACGTTTAAATCTTTCCACTGGCTTGATTGACCGCCGGAATCTGGATTGCTCACACCCGAACCGTTATTGTAGTCCTTGAAATCGATCCTATATCCAATACCTGTATCAGTTAAGTCGCATTCACCGTGATACAGATGCTTATTCATATAGTAGTACGTTGGTACTCCGCGTCCGAAACCGCAATTAGCCACTACATTGCGACCATCGCTATCAATTTCAGCTTCACGCCAACCGACACCTTTAAACAGCTCCGGCTCAAAGTAGTAGGTCTCATCTCGTTGAGCGATGAGAGTGCCACCAGTGGAATCATCATTAGCATCGTAATAGTATTCAATTGGTATATGCACATCACTACTGAGTGGCGCTCCGGTAAAATCAATGTTCCAGTTGGCTCGCTCATTAAACACGCGCATATTCGAAACCGGTTCAGCCGGAGCTCGGAACTTTGGATTCCTCACCATGTAGGTATAGCGAGTACTACCATCTGACAATACCTCTACAGATCGGAAGTAGTCTTCATCGTTTCCAGCTTTAAAGCCATCTATTTTTGGCCCCTTGGGAAGAGTTAATACAAACTTTACATTCTGCGGATGAATTAGCCCTTGTTTGCCTGGCTGCCCCTCGGACTGCGCTGCGAGAGACGTGATTAGCAAAGCTGTCGTTGTCGTCTTCGGCTGAACATATTTCTCATCTAGGGAATCAACAGTCACTTTCCCATGTACGTTGCGATGACCATTAGGAACCAAGTTATCTGGATTATCCTGCGGAATCGTTACACCATTATAAGCACTGGTAGTTTCTGCTGTTAGATGAGGATTGTAGTTCAAAGAGTAAGCGTCAAAACCAACATTTTTAGCTCTGTAGGTTTTCTCTACTGCCTTCACTGGTGTGCCATCACCGTTGTACAGAGTTGCTTCAAGTTTTACGGAATCGCCAGTGCGAGCAAAATGGCCATCAAAATCAAATGGAAGTGGATACGTAGCATTGTAACCGCCAGAAAGTGTATCAAAAGTGTACTTAACCCATTGATGAGTGTCGTCAGCCTTGCGTTCGGTCTTTATTGCTCTATTAGAATCTGGGAAGAATAGTTTCTCGATTTTATTCGTCTTGTTAATTCGAATCAATAAATAGGGATTCTGGATAGAATAATTTTTTCCTGAAATATTCAGGTTTACAACGTCGGCGATATTCTCAAACGTGTAATATTCCGCCTTACTATCTACAACCGAGCTTCCTTCAATCTTTCCAATCTTTAGGTCTACACGAGCTGTGTCATCCTCAGTAGCAGCACGATCAGAACCAGCTGATTCAGACGGTGCTGGAGTGGCCGGAGCCTTACTAGGCTCAGCCGAAGTAACAGGAGCAGAATCAGATTCTACCTGCTCAGACTCACTACCCCCCCCCCGTCACATTCTTAGACCCAGTAGACGTATCCTGTTTCTTGTCTTTATCTGTCTGTTCAGTCGTTACCGTCGACGTATCCGACTCAGCAGAGACAGCCACAGCAGTACCCAACGGAGCAAACATAGCCACCGCAAGCACCACAGATATAATCATCCTACGGATTTTCATCTTCCTCTCCTCCTCTATACCTCGTAGAGAAAACACATTCCGCGTAGAACCAGTTTCTCTTAAAGCTAGTCCACACAGACCTAGCTTTAGGTTATCAAAACGAACAAGACAAAACTCTAGAAATTCTCATGACGTCGAGAAAAAAGAAACATCGCTTCCCCTTTATTTCAAGGGAAAGCGATGTTATTTTGTGGAGCTAACGGGATTCGAACCCGTGACCCCCTGCATGCCATGCAGATGCGCTACCAGCTGCGCCATAGCCCCAAAGCCTTTTACACTATACACAAAGGTGCGAAAAAGTGCAACCAACCTGTGTCATGCAAGCAAAAGCCTAAATCTGCGGATTATTCCAATCCCCGCGATAAGCAGCGACCGGACCATGCGCGTAATCAATCAAACGGTAGCGTTCACTACCATCAGGCATATCGAAAAGCATCAGACGCGTCCAAAAACCGTTAGACATGCTCACGAGGTCCGCGAAATCATCGTGAAAATCGCTCCACCCCATCAGCGTGTTCACGGTCTGGTTAATCCACGCGCCGTGCGAGAAAACGAAAAGCTCAGTATCGGAATCAACGCGATGCGCCCACTCGTTTACTGCTTGCGCGCCACGAGCACCCACAACATCCTTAGGCTCTGCCCCATGGTTGAGCTCACCGTTTCCAAAGTTGCGCCAGCTTTCGAAATCTTGCGGCCAACGCTCCTTCATCTCAGAAACAGGCATGCCCTCAAGCTCGCCAAAATTGCGCTCCTGCACACGCTCATCAACATGCACATCCAAACCGAGCGTATCGGCAAAAGCGTGCGCAGTTTCCTGAGCGCGACCCAACGTGGAGGCCACAACTAACTGTTTGCGCTCTGGCTGAGAATCAACGTAGAGAGAACGCAAATCTTCTGCAGTGCGCGCAACCTGCCAGCGACCAATCTCGTCAAGAGGAATATCAATCTGACCTTGCAAGCGGTGCTCAGCGTTATACTGCGTGCGGCCGTGACGAACAAGCGTCACAAAGCGTGCGTGATGTGCAAAACCCTGCGAGCTAGCCGTAATATCGTTCAGCGCGGATTCTTTTGCAGACGTCATAAAACTCGCTCTACTCTGCGTCTTCTGTATCCACGTGCTCAGGAAGCTGCAGATCGATGCGTGGGCACTGGCTCCACAAGCGTTCCAAATCGTAGAAGTCACGCGAATCCTGATCCATCACGTGCACCACGATATCACCGAAATCAAGCAGCACCCACTGGCCTTCGTCCAAGCCTTCGCGTTCACGAGGGTTAGTACTCAACTGCAGGTGCATCTGCTTTTCCACTTCCTCAGCGATGGAAAGCACGTGGCGAGGCGAAGAGCCTGTGGCAATCAGGAAAATATCGGTCAATCCCAAGGTTTCAGATACGTCGAAGGCGACAATATCTGCGCCCTTCATCTCGTCTGCACCGGCTGCAGCAATTCGTGCTGCGTCAATAGATTCTTTAAAAGCTGTCACGTGTTATCCTTTAGTTTATTTTGACGACTTTTCGTCGCGTTCCCACTGTGGTTTCCAATTTTCTACTGTATGTTGAGTATTTTCTGAGTAGACCATAGCATCAGCAGGAACATCATGGCGCACTACTGAGCCCGAACCTGTGGTTACGTTATCGCCCACCGTTACTGGAGCAACAAACATATTGCCCGCACCCACATGCACATGTGCGCCAATCTCGGTGTGATGCTTGTGCACACCATCGTAGTTTGCAGTAATCGTACCGCCACCAATATTGGTGTGATGCGCCACATGAGCATCGCCCACATAGCTCAAATGTGGAACCTTCGTCCCCTCGTCGATATGTGCGTTCTTCATCTCCACGAAAGCGCCCGCCTTGGTATGAGCAGCAAGCTCATTACCTGGACGCAAATACGTCCATGGGCCAATCGTTGCTTCCTCGCCGATATGAGTCTTCTCGATGCGAGAACGCTCAACAGTGGCACCACGCTCAATAACAGCATTAATCAGCGTTGTATCTGGGCCAATTACTGCATGAGCGGCTACGCGAGTATTACCTTGCAGATAAGAACCTGGCAAAATAACAGCATCAGCTTCTAACTGCACGTCATCCTCAATCCATGTAGTATCCGGATCGAGAATAGATACGCCCTGACGCATCCAATACTCACAAACTTCTTGATTATGCGCTTTCGCTAACTTCGATAATTGCACACGGTCGTTTACGCCTTCAACGCGCAAAGGATTATCAACAGTAACAATACCGACCGTACCCATTTCGCGCGCATACGCTAAGGCATCTGTTAAATAGAACTCTTGCTGAGCATTTGATGACTTGAGCTTTTCGATGGACTGCGCTAAAACTTGAGCATCGAAAGCGTAGACAGAGGTATTAACCTCATGAACAGCAAGCTCTTTCTCAGAACCATCTTTCTGCTCAACGATACGAATGAATCCGCCAGCAGAGTCACGAATAATACGTCCATAACCGAACGGATTATCCAAAACGCAGCTCAAAATAGTAGCAACGTTTTCACTTTTTTCATGTTCGCGCACTAAAGAGGTCAAAGTGTTACCGTCCAGCATTGGCATATCGCCTGCTGTAATAAGGATTGTGCCCTTATTTGCCCCGTTGTCTCGCAACTCGTTCATCGCGCACTGCACGGCGCGACCGGTTCCAGGAAGCTCATCCTGCTGCACGATAACGGCGTTCTGATTATAGGTGAGCGCTGCTTCGGCAACTTTTTGAGCTTGATGGCGCACTACAACAGCAATCGATGATGGTTGGGTAGCTTGAACTGCCAGCATGACGCGCTGTAAGAAAGTTTTTCCTGCTAAAGCATGCAATACTTTCGGCGTGGCTGACTTCATACGAGTGCCTTCACCGGCGGCTAATACGACTGCTGCTGTAATACTCATTCTGTGTGAATCCTACTCTTCTACTTCTTCTACAACGCCAGACTCTGCGATAGGAATAAGATCTGCGATGGAGTTAACCACGTGGCTTGGGCGGAATGGATAATCCTCCACCTGATCCTTCTGTGTTACACCGGTGAGGGTGAGGAAGGTATGCAAACCAGCTTCTACACCTGCAATAACGTCGGTATCCATGCGATCACCAATCATTGCAGTGTTGGCAGAGTGGCCACCTACGCGGTTCAAAGCGGTACGGAACATAATTGGGTTTGGCTTACCAATGAAGTATGGTTCGCGACCTGTTACATTCGTAATCAACGCTGCAACCGCGCCTGTGGATGGCAAAATACCCTGATCGCTTGGACCAGCATTATCTGGATTCGTGCAAATGAAGCGTGCGCCATCCAAGATCAAACGGATAGCAGTCGTAATTGCTTCAAACGAGTAGTTGCGCGTCTCACCCAAAATCACATAATCCGGGTTGCGATCAGATAAAATGTAGCCTGCCTCATGCAAAGCGGTCGTCAAGCCTGCCTCGCCAATCACATATGCCGAACCGCGAGGAATAGTCTGCGAAACAAACTGTGCGGTTGCTAAAGCGGAAGTCCAAATATTTTCTTCTGGAATTTCGATGCCCGACAGCTTCAAACGTGCAGACAAGTCACGAGGAGTGTACATAGGATTATTGGTGAGCACCAAGAAATTGCGATCGTTATCGCGCAATGTTTTAATAAAATCGGCTGCACCCGGCAATGCACGTTGTTCGTGAACAAGCACACCATCCATGTCTGTGAGCCATGTATTGATTTGTACAGTCACTGTACACGACCTTTCTATTGTTATTTATATAAAAAAGCCGACGTCGCAGACCACGCCGGACGCCGGCTTCCCAGCAGCTCCCCCACCTGGATTCGAACCAAGACTAAGGGTTCCAAAGACCCGTGTGCTGCCATTACACCATGGGGGAATATCCACTAGAGAACTGTACCACAGGATAGAAACTTCTGTGACACACATGTCGAAATTCTCGTGGAAGTATTTAATTTTAGCGGTTTTTAAGCGTTTTAGCGCGTTAAAACGGTTTCGAGGTTGCGCTGTGAGCATGAAGCGTGTTGCACAATCTCTAAAGCACAAACGCTACGCACAACCTCTCTAGCCGTCATACGTCTTTAGCCGAACTGGAACTGACCCTGGTGATGTGTTGGATAATTATTAAACACATTCGCCATAGAGGTATCTTCGAATACCGCTCGAATACCAGAAGCCAAAAGTGGCGCAATACTTAAAACAGTTAAGCCATCCCAACGCTTTTCCTGAGGAACAGGAACAGTATTAGTAATAACTACTTCACGTGCACCGCAGTTCTTCAAACGCTCTACAGCAGGATCAGAAAGCACACCGTGTGTTGCCACAACAGTTACAGACTTTGCTCCTGCGTTCATAATCACATGGCAAGCTTCAGCAATAGTGCCGCCAGTATCAATCAAATCGTCTACAAGCACGCAATCCTTGCCTTCAACCTCACCCACTACGCGGTTAGCCACAGCATGATTTGGACGAGTAATATCGCGAGTCTTGTGCACGAAGGACAATGGTGCGCCACCCAGGCGCTGTGCCCACTGCTCAGCTACCTTAATACGACCTGCATCTGGAGAGACCACAGCAACATTAGATAAATCGAGGCAGTCGCGCACATAATCAACCAGAACAGGCATGGCCTGAAGATGATCTACAGGACCATCGAAGAAACCCTGAGACTGTGCTGCATGCAAATCCACAGACATAATGCGATCTGCACCTGCTGTGTGCAAAAGATCGAAAACGAGACGTGAAGAAATAGGTTCACGACCCTGATGCTTCTTATCCTGACGAGAATATGGCATCAATGGGCATACTGCAGTAATGGAATTTGCAGAAGCACGCTTAAGAGCATCAATCATAATAAGATGCTCCATAATAAACTTGTTCGTTGGTTGTGTTGCAGTTTGCAGAACGAAAACATCTGCGCCACGAACAGATTGCGTATAGCGAATATACATTTCACCATTGGCAAAGTCGTATTGCGTAGTTTCGAGAACATCAACACCAAGTTCTTCTGCTACATCTTTGGCCAATTTAGGGTGGGAACGACCCGTTACCAAAATGAGATTCTTATCAGGCTTGCCTTCGAGGACTGCGCTCACAGTAACTCCAACCAATTGATGGACAACATTGCTTTTATGGTAACCGCCAATATTGACACTTGAGAGTACTCGAGTTTTGCGTTGAAAACACGATGAAAATGGGTGAACACAAGCTCAGATGAACACGTTAAGAACACGTTAGGAACACGTGGAGAAGTATGCGTTCCTCTAGGGCGGCAAGACTGTATAAGCTCGTTATATCTGCTCTTAGAACGCTCGTAAGTTTTAGCGCTCTCCTGCGTAATCTCCTAAACGCTCTCCTGCGCTTGAGATAAATACAAACCGTGTTTCGTAATATATTGCACCACGCCATCTGGTACCAAATACCACACTGGCTCTCCACGGCTAGACCGACGGCGAATATCTGTAGAAGAAATAGCCAAAGCAGGAATTTCAATCACGTCCACAGCACCATCGGGAACATTTAAACTATTCGTATCCATAGCGTATCCAGGGCGCGTTACTCCTACGAAATGCGCCAAAGACCACATGTCGTCAGCATCTTTCCACTTCATAATTTCTGCCAATGCGTCCGCACCAGTAATAAAGAAAAGCTCAGCATCAGGACGCATAGTTCGAATATCGCGCAAAGTATCGATGGTATAGGTAATACCTGGACGATCAATATCTACACGCGAAACAGTAAAGCTAGGGTTAGATGCCGTGGCAATAACCGTCATCAGGTAACGATCTTCTGGGTTAGTTACCACTTTATTTTGTTTGAAAACAGGACGCCCTGTTGGAACGAAAATAACTTCATCTAAATCGTATACCCACGCAACCTCTGAAGCAGCAACCAAGTGACCGTTATGAATAGGATCAAAAGTGCCACCCATAATGCCCACACGAGGATGTTCATGGATACGTCCGCGCTTTGACCTCTTTTTAAGAGCTAAGCGAGACGGATCATTTAATCGAGACGTAATTTGAGACATAGATCGCATGTCTGCAGTATCCACCGTATGAACTTTTTCAGTCTTTTCGGTCGTAGATGTCATAGAGAGGATAATCCTTATATATTATTTCTTTTCAGTGCCGTTAGTAGTGTCTGTTTCAGCTTGATTATTGCTGTTTTCGCTGCTGTTCGCGTTATCAGCAGCCTCTTCGTCCGCGCGTAACTGCTCTTCTTCATCCCACTGACGTTGCACATAACGGCGGATTTCTGCGTACGTTGGCAACAGGAAGTCTGGTTGATACGCTTTGCGTACACGCGCAACGTATTCGCTGATATGAATAAGTGTATCCGCCATACGCGCTGCATCACCGTTAAGTTCTGCTTCGCGGAAAACGACGATGCGCTTTTCCAGCTCCATAACCAGTTCTGCTACGTTCTCTATATTCTGAGCATCTTGCACATCGTTTGCATCATTATCTGGCCAGCCAATGAGCACTGCATCGGAATATTCCAAAGCACTACGCTCCTCTACCCCAGCAATACCATCTTCAATAGCTACAACGAAAACGTAACGCACAGTACTTAAACGTTCAGAAGCTACACGCAGCAGGGTGCGAGGGTTCTCCTGCTCAGCCACAATAAGAATATCCGCGCTCACTGGCATATCGTTTGCCTGAGTTTTCTCGTTCAGAGTCATTATGCACGCACCTGTCCTGTGCCGTAACCTACCCAATGAGTAGTTGTTAATTCTTTCAATCCCATTGGGCCGCGCACATGCATTTTCTGCGTGGAAATCCCCAATTCGGCGCCGAATCCAAACATTCCTCCATCGGTAAAGCGCGTGGAGGCATTGACCATAATCACAGCAGAATTTACAGTGCGTGTAAACTGCTCAATAATAGAATAATCTTCGCTCATAATAGCTTCAGTATGTCCGGTCGAATGAGCGTTAATATGCGCCACAGCTTCCTGCACACTATCGACCACGTGAATGCCGAGTATATAGTCTAAGTACTCTGTATCCCAATCTTCATCGGTGGCATGCTGTGCTTCATAGCCGGCAGCAGTTAAAATCTCAAAGGCACGTTGGTCTGCACGCAAACTCACATTAAACTCTTTCAAAACCTGGGCGGCGGCAGGTAAGAAATCAGCGGCTACGTCAGCATGCACAAGAAGTTTTTCAGCAGCATTGCACACGCCCACTCGCTGCGTTTTAGCATTGACCAAAATAGGCAATGCCTTAGCAAAATCAGCACTGGAATCTATATAAATATGCACATTGCCAGCGCCCGTTTCAATCACAGGAACAGTAGCGTTATTCGACACATATTGAATCAGACCAGCGCTACCGCGAGGCACCAGCAAATCCACATAGCCACGCGCCTTCATAAGATCCTGAGCGCCTTCACGACCATAAGAATCTACAGAACTGACAGCATCTGCACTAATTCCCTGTTCTTCCAACACTTCTTGCACAATGGCAATAGTGGCAGCATTCGTACGCTCTGCCGCATGACCGCCACGCACAATAACAGCATTGCCTGACTTAAGACACAAGCCAATCACGTCCACTGTTACATTTGGACGAGCCTCATAAATCATACCCACAACACCCATAGGTACGCGCGACTGCACTAAACGCATACCGTTTTCCATAGTTATGCCATGCACAACCTCGCCCACAGGATCCGGCAAAGCAATAACTGTGCGCAAACCTTCCACACTGGCATGCACACGCTGAGCATTAAAGAGCAGACGATCGAGCAAACCTTCGCTCATGCCCTCTGCTCGAGCCGCTTGCATATCTAAGGCGTTTGCCTGCTCAATACGCTTGGCTTGGGCATCTAATGCATCACACACTGCTGCCAGCACTGTGTTTTTCTGATGTGTGGTCATGGTGTCGAGGGCGCGTTGCGCTTTTCGGGCGCGGGTTGCCAGGTCTTGGACGGCGCGCTGGGTTTGGTCTGCGGCAGTTTGGGTTTGGGCGTTCCCAGCTACAAGATTTTCGTCGGTTCCGCTCGAGCTAAAGTCAGCGCGAGAACCAGCCTGCGAGTCAGCTGCAGATTCAAAAGTGTCAGTCATAGTCTCATTGTATGCAATGGCTGGCACATTGAGGGCAGTACTCACGGTAAAATTGAGACATTATTCTTATAATTCTTCTAAGAGCTCATTCAAGTGGCAATATTAAGAAGACTAAGGGAAAATGACGAGATTAAAAGTAATCGACTAGATTAAAAGTAATCGCGTGAACGACCGAGAATAAACGTAGACACATAGTCACGTAGACACATAGACACTTAGAGTGAAAGGCAAATCGTGGAACTTTTTCACAGCACTCGCAGCACAGCTATTCAGGTGACCGCTAAGCAGGCCATTCGTCAAGGTATTGCCGATGACGGTGGTTTATTCGTTAACGATTCCTTAGGATCTACTCGTGTCGATGTAGAGTCTCTTCCTGGAAAAAGCTATCAGGAGATTGCTTTAGAAGTTTTAAACGCTTTGCTTCCTGATTTTACGCGCGAGGAACTGCTCTCCTGCATTGAAGGTGCATATGGTTCAAACTTTAAGGACGAAGATATTACTCCTTTGAAGTCTCTGGGCCTGAACTACGTGCTTGAGCTTTTCCACGGTCCAACTTCCGCTTTTAAAGATGTTGCTTTACAGATTTTGCCTCGTTTTATGGCTCATACCACGGGTTCGCTGGCTGATGCACAGTCTCAGGAAGAGGCACAGGAGCAAGCTAATCGTGTGCTGATTTTGACTGCCACGAGTGGTGACACGGGCAAAGCTGCATTGGAAGGCTTTGCGGATGTTGATTCCACTGGCATTGTGGTCTTTTATCCGGCAGGTCAGGTTAGCGAAGTTCAGCGTTTGCAGATGGTTACTCAGACCGGCTCTAATGTGGGTGTGGTTGCTGTGCGCGGTAACTTTGACGATGCGCAAAGTGGAGTAAAGACTATTTTCGGCGATGCACAGCTTGCTACTGAGTTAGCAGAAACCGCTGGTACCCGCTTGTCGAGCGCGAACTCGATTAATGTTGGTCGCTTGGTTCCTCAGGTCGTGTATTACTTTACCGCTTATGCTCAGCTGCTCTTTACTCAGGAAATTAACTTTGGAGACGAGGTTGATTTTATTGTACCTACGGGCAATTTTGGCGATATTTTGGCGGGTTATTACGCTAAGCGATTGGGCTTGCCTGTTGGCAAGTTGGTTGTGGCCAGCGATAAGAACAACGTTTTGTATGACTTTTTGACGACGGGCGTATACGACCGTAACCGTGATTTCTTCACGACAATTTCTCCAAGTATGGATATTTTGATTTCTTCTAACTTGGAGCGCATGCTTTACTACTTCAGCGATGGAGATACCGAGTTAATTTCTCGTTTGATGAGTGATTTGGCTACAACAGGTCGTTATGAAGTTCCTGCTGATATTATGGCGAAGATTCGTGAGGTCTTTGACTGCGGTTGGGCAGATGAAGATCAAGTACGCACTGCTATTGCTGAATGCTGGCAAGATAATGAGTATGTGATCGATCCTCATACTGCTTGTGCTTACCATGTGCTTGGCACAACTGAGGGTACTCCAACTGCTCCTCGCGTTATTTTGTCTACTGCTAGCCCATATAAGTTCCCACGTGCGGTACTCGAAGCATTAGGACAAGATACTCCAGACAGCGATTTTGCTTGCATGGATGCTCTTCGCGATTTCAGCGGCATGCCTATTCCAGAGAATTTGCGTTCTTTGGAAGGTCAGTCTCCACGTTTTACCGACGAGATTGATGTTAGCGATATGCCTGAGTATGTGAAGACTATGGCAGCTCGTTTCGCGGCATAAACTTCTAACACCACCATAATTGAGGATGACAGTCTACTTTGAACTGTCATCCTCAATTATTATCTTGGAAAACTCTTCAGTGATTCATGGGATTTTTAGCGGCTCTTCAGTTTTTAGCGAGGTTGAGCAGACGATGTTGTTTAGTAGGTTCCATTTGATTCCTCCGGCTGTCAAGTGTTAAGACATTGCCCCGATGCGAATGCGGTTATTTTTATGAGTAAAATCGATACGCGCAACCGTTATGCCACTTTTGACGCCATTTTTCCGCATCAAAACTGGCATAACAGATGTATGAATCGATTAAGCAGAATGCGTCAGAGCAATAGCTCTCCGAATTGAACGCAGTGTGAAGCCTGATTGTGAGGAACAACTGCTAATCACACACCTGCAACCTAAACCCCCGCTAAAATCCCAAGAGCCTTTTTACTGGCTGAGAGACGTGTCATGTACTCATTGCTGTTGTATCTGTTACAGCTGAGCTTAAATGTAGCAGATACAGCAAAAACATGCAGACCTTAACACAACAGATTTCGCGTATTCAAAAAATCAAAGAACCATTTTAATGAGTGCATGGCTGAGTATGAGGTATAAACTACTCAATACGCTGTGCTCTCATTTCAGGTCAGATTCGTTACGAACGCTTGAATCCAACCCTACGCAGGCATACACAAGCCCTACAAAGTGCTCTGCTCCAATAGTTCTTGCGCGTGCTCTAGAGATGTATTGGATTGAGATCCTGCAAGCATACGAGCAATCTCACGAACACGGTCATCTCCTGTAACCGCCGTAACTGTTGTAGAAGCCGAATCACTCGTTTTCTCTTTTTCTACAACAAACTGTTGATCTGCCCATGCAGCAACCTGCGGTAAATGGGTAACCACAATAATCTGCGCTCCCTGAGCCAGAACAGCTAAACGCTGTCCTAACTGTGCAGCAGCAACACCGCCCACGCCAGCATCAATCTCATCAAAAATCAGTGTCGGCACAGTGCCAGCAGCTCGGCTATCGCGAGCGTCATGCTTTTTCTCAAAAGCAGCTAATTCTAACGCCAACATTAAACGGCTCAGCTCACCACCAGACGCGCTTTTGCCCACAGGAAGAGCTGGTGAACCGGGGAAAGGAATAAACTCAAAAGCAATATTATCTGCACCATATGCGTCAATATCGTTGCGAGCGCTCACGCTAATCTGAAGAGCCGAACCTTCCATAGCTAAGGAAGTCAGTTCGCTCGTCACGGTTCGCGATAATTCTTCAGCAGCTTGGGTTCGAGTTTGTGTAAGCACAGCCGCTTTTTTCACGCTAACCGTGTAGGCTTCTTTCAGTTCCTCTTCTAGCTGAGCAATTTTCTCTGGAGAAGCATCTAAATCTTCAAGCTCGAACTGCGCTTTTTCTTTCCACTCCAAGACATGCGCAATATCTGGCCCCCATCTTTTCAGAAGCTCATCAATATCGTGAATACGCTCATTGATTGCATCGAGTTCAGCAGGATTCAAATCCTCGGTATCGCTACGAGATAAAGTAAAAACGATGTCCTGAAGTTCATCCGAAGCATTTTCCAAACGCTCACTCAACTCTGCTGCTTGATCAATATGGTCAAGACTCTGTAAGGCGTGCGTTGCACGAGCAATCAGATCGAGAACCGACTGTCCGCTGGCATCGTCTCCAGAACCTTCTAAAGCCTGCAAAGCAGTACCATAAGCAGCAATAATTTCAGCAGAATGTTCAATAGCATCGCGACGAGCTTTAAGTTCTTCATCCTCCCCTACCTGCGGATGAACTTCCTCTATGCACGCTATAGATTCGCGTAAATAATCGATACGAGCAATGGACTGCGTCTGCTCGTTATGCACACGCTCCAGTTTGCTCTTTAACTCGGTATAGGCGCGAAAAGCTTGACTATATTCCTCACGTTGCTCGATATTATCTGCATAAGCGTCGAGAAAGTCACGCTGTTTTGAGATGCTAGCAATTTTGAGCTGTTCGGATTGTCCGTGGATAGTAACCAATTGTTCGCTAATATCCGATAGAACGGTTCGCGGCACGCTATGACCGTTGAGAACAGCTCGAGACCGTCCAGTGCGCGGTACTGTGCGGTTAATAAAAAGCTGATTATCAACGCAGTCGCTTCCTGCAGATTGCGCTTGCTCTTCGACCTCGTTATTTCCAGTAACATCAAAAATAGCTT